>Ga0182744_1002639_pt1 | contig 14562 bp, 9 predicted proteins | sample eDN3rd30CKraftMG_FD_128525 | JGI IMG/M metagenome (GOLD analysis project Ga0182744, IMG submission 128525) | Enriched Miracle-Growth compost microbial communities from Emeryville, California, USA - eDNA 3rd pass 30_C Kraft MG (version 2) (version 2) ...
CCGTGCCGGGAATCTGGCGCCTGTCCCTTATGAATTGGGATATCACCCATTTCTCTCCCCTGGAAGGCGGCCGGCCGGCATGGACGGTGCGCAGATCGGCCGTGCCGTCCGCCCGGGCATTCACGAAGAAGAGCCCGTCGCCCGCTTCGCCCCGGTGCCGGATGCCCAGCTTGGGAAACGCTGTCTCTCCACCCTCGTAATCGGCATTGAGATAGACCAGGAAGGTCACCACGCGCTGGCCGCGCGTCGCGATCTCCCGGTCATGGCCGGGGCTGCGGGGGTCCACGAAATCATAATGGTTGGTGATCTCCTCCCCCACGGCGTAATGCAGCACGGCGATGGCTTCCATATTGCCGGCGGGCAGGCCGCAGGCCCGGGCCATGCGGGCCTGCACCAGAAGCTGCACCACGTCGGTCTCCACCAGGCCGAAGGTGGCGGCAGTGTTGGTGCGGGTCCGGTGGGTGGTCTCCTCCCGCTTGAGGGAATCATAAACCCGCGCCCGGCCGAGCCGGCCCGCCGCGCGGTCCACGAACAGGCGGCAGACGGCGGGCGGCAGGAAGCCGGGCAGGCTGCGCACCACCGGATCGGCGCTCAGGGGAACGGCCTCGGGAGCCTCGGCCCAGAAGCCGAGGTCGATGGTGCCGGCGAGCTTCCGCCACAGCGCCGTCGGCGCCTCGGGCGCGCTCAGCCCCTCCGCCGCCAGGCCGGCATCACCGCTCAGCGCGCATAATTGCCGGCGGGCCGGAAGCCAGCCGCGTTCCGCCGCCGTCAGCAGCAGGGCCAGTGCATCTCTCCAGTTCTGCTTCCTATGGATGCCCCCGGCCACCAGGATGGCCAAGAGGGCCGCCGCCTCGGCCCCGCCGGCCCGCGCGGCATCGGCGATGAAGCTGACGCCTTCCGCCGGCATGGCCGGGGCACGGTCGCCCACCAGCAGGCGCTTGCCGAGGCGGGTCATGCCCTCCACGTCGCCGGCCCCGGTGGCCCGCGCCAGCGCGTTCACCGCCTCGTGGTGGTTGCCTTCGGCATCGAGACGCTCCGCCGCCAGCACATCCTCTGAAAATCGGTTTGCCATGCTTCCCCCTGACGCTCCCTCGGGCGATGCTCGCACCCCTGACCGCCGCCGGCAAGATGCGGTCCGCCGGGACACCATCCGGGGTTGTCCCCACCATAGGCTTTTTCCGCTCTGGTAAAGACATTCTTCCGACAAGGTAAAGTCTGGCAACATTCAATGGCAGATAATACTGAAAAACAACCATAACTTGCCACCGGAGGGGACTCTCATGATGAATGGATCAAGGAGCGACTTCGGCCGCCCGGCGTTTCGCAGGCTCTTGCTGGGGACAACCGCCGCCACCCTGGCATTCGGCATGATGGAAGCCGCACCGGCACTGGCGCAGGACGCCGGGGCCGACACGCCGGCCAGCGCCAGCCGGCTGGAGGAGATTTCCGTCACCGGCACGCGCGTCAAGCGCACCGGCTTCGACACCCCCAACCCGGTGACCGTGCTCGACCAGGAATACATGGAGAACCTGGGCCTGGTGAACATCAGCGACGTGATCGCCCAGATCCCGCAGAACCAGCCCTATGTGACACCCACCAATATCGGCCTCGGCAACTTCAATGTGGGTGCCAGCCTCGCCAACCTGCGCGGCCTCAATCCTTATTATGGCACCCGCACCCTGGTGCTGGTGGACGGCCACCGCCACGTGCCCAGCACCAATGGCGGCGCCGTGGACCTCAACCTCATCCCCTCCCTCCTCGTCTCCCGTACGGAAACGGTGACCGGCGGCGCCTCGGCGGCCTACGGGACGGACGCCGTGGCCGGCGTGGTGAACCTCATCCTGGACAAGGAGCTGGACGGCATCAAGGCGCAGGTGGACTACGGCCAGACCTTCCGCAGCGACGGATCGGACTTCCACGCCGCCTTCGCCGGCGGCTCGGGCTATGGCGGTGGCCGCGGTCATTTCGTCCTCGGCGGTGAGTATGAGGATTCGGGCGAGATCGACGATTGCGCCAAGGCCCGCCTGTGGTGCGCCGAGAGCTGGGACGACATCACCAACCCCGGCTACAACAACCCCGCCTCCCCCACTTACGGCGAGCCCAATTTCGTCATCGCCCCCAATTCACGGTCGGACAACCAGTCCTTCACCGGCGTGTTCCCGGGCCTCGGCAAGCAGTTCAACGCCGACGGCACGGCGCTGATGGATTACGAATTCGGCAAATACAATTCACCCAACAATTTCCTGCCCTTCCAGGGCGCCTCGGGCGGTGACGGACCGTCGGTCTATTCGAGCCTCAAGCTGAAGGTGCCGGTGGAGCGTTACAGCCTCTTCGGCCATACCGACTATGAGGTGAGCGACAATCTCAACGTCTTCGCCGAAGCCTCCTACGGCAAGCGCTCCAGCGTCAATGTGGGCTGGGCGTTCGGGCCGGGTGTGCAGTTCATCAATCCGGACAATGCCTATCTGCCGGCCGACGTGGCGGCCATGATCGCCGCCAGCCCCGGGCCCGACCGCTTCAACCGCAGTCTGGTTGACCATATCCGCCAGACCAACCATACCAAGAACGAAACCTACCGCCTGGCGTTCGGTGCCGACGGCACCATCACCGGCAGCTGGACCTGGGACGCCTATTACCAGTACGGCCACAACTCCCAGTCCCAGCGCTTAGAGAACAACAAGGTCAACACCTTCTTCAATTGGTCGCTGGATGCGGTCTTCCCCTACAATGTGGCGGGTGATCCGGCCTCGGGCCTCAACACCTCGGCCGATCCGGTCTGCCGCGTGGCGCGCGACGGCGTGGACCCCGCCAATCCGCTGGCCAGCTACGCCGCGGATTGCGTGCCCATCAACCTCTTCGGCACCGACAATATCACCCAGGAGGCCATCGACTACACGCACCGCACGCTGATGGAGGATTTCGGCTACACCCAGCATGTGGCCGCAGCCAACGTGCAGGGCAACCTCTTCGAAGGCATCGGCGCGGGCCCCATCGGCCTGGCGGCCGGCGCCGAATACCGGCGGGACACGGGCAACGTCACCCATGGTGACCAGCCCTTCTACGATCAGTTCGCCCTCAGCTACCAGCTCGACTTCGCGGGCAAGCAGGAAACACTGGAAGGCTACAGCGAACTGAACGTGCCCCTCCTGCGCGACCTGCCCCTGGCCAATTATCTGGAGGTGAACGGCGCCATCCGCCAGACGCACACCAAGAGCACCAACAAGCTGGACGGCAACTCTCAGTCGCAGAACATCACCACCTGGAAGCTGTCCGGCGTCTACAATCCCATCTCCTGGCTGCGCCTGCGGGCCACCCGCTCGCGCGATATCCGCGTGGCCGGCTTCCGCGAACTCTATATCCGTCAGAGCCTCAATCCCGGCGAGGGCCTGGGCGGCACGGTCATCAACCGCTGGACCGACAACCCGGCGGATGTCACGGCCTCTCTGGGCGGCGGCAATGTCGGCCTTCAGCCGGAAAAAGCCAATACATGGACCCTCGGCCTCGTGCTGCAGCCCGAAGACGTGATCTCCGGCCTGCGCTTCTCGGCCGACTGGTACGAGATCGAACTGAACGACGCCATCAACAGCAACGTGGGCAACCAGACGGTGGTCGACCTGTGCTGGCAATATGGCCAGTATTGCAACCGCATCGAGGGCACCTCCGACGGTGCAGGCGGCTTCAGCGACATCACCTACATCGACAACACAGCCGCCAACTATGCCCAGATCGCCGTGCGGGGCGTCGATTTCGAGTTGGATTACCAGTTCGGCCTCGACCGCTTCAACGCCGACTGGGACGGCGCCCTGAATCTGAGGGGCATCGCCGCCTATCTCTACGATTTCGTGGTGGACAGCGGCGCCTCCAGCCAGGATTACGCCGGCCAGTCCGGCCCGCTCGGCGCCTTCGTGGACTACAACCCGGCACCCTACTGGATCCTGAACGGCTGGCTGACCTACACCAACAACCCGTTCACCTTCACGGTGCAGACCCGCTATATCGGCTCCGGCGCCTACCGCCGCGACTGGACGGGTCCGCAGGACGAGGGCTATGACCCGACCCAGCCCAACAGCGTCAACGACAATCGGGTGCCGGCCCGCGTCTATCTGAACCTCTCCGCCAGCTATGCCATCGAGTTCGGCAACGACCGGCAGGTGGAAATCTTCGGATCGATCCAGAACCTGTTCGACACCGATCCGCCCATCGCGCCGGGCGGCAACGGCGGCGCCACCAACCCGGTCTATTTCGACGTGGCGGGGGCCGCATTCAGGACGGGACTGCGTTTCCGCTACTGAACCCCGACCCGACGGGATGCGGCTCCGCGCGCCGGCCATGGCCGGCCGCCAGCGGGGCCGCAATACCGTATGCCATGCGTGTGGTCTGGATTCCGCACTGAAGAATCCCCATAATGTATACAAAGAGTGTTGAAAGACATGATGCTGATGGTGACCACGACGAGACTGGCAGCCTGTGCCATCGGTCTGGCGGGGTTCCTGGTATCCGCCACGGCCATGGCGGCGGACCATCCCGATTTCTCGGGGGTCTGGACGTTCCACCGGGCCGGCGGCAACCTGTTCGGCCCGCGCTGGGCGGGGGACGAGGTCATGAAGCCGGAAGCCAGGGCCAAGGTGGAGGCCTACCACAAGCTGGTGGACCCCAGGGGTGAAAGCCCCGGCGGCTGGTGCGTGGGCACGGGCATGCCCGGTTCCATGCTCGGCTCCGGCGGCTATCCGATGGAGATCATCCAGCGGCCCGAACAGATCACCATCGTCTATGAGGCGCATACGGAGCTCCGCCGCATCTATCTGAGCGGGCCCAATGCAAGCGTGCCCGACAGCGATCTCTTTCCCACCCGCAGCGGCTATTCCACCGGCCACTGGGAGGGCGACACGCTGGTGGTGGAGACCAAGGCCCTGGAGGAACAGGTGGACCAGGCCGCGGCACACAGCGAAAATGCACGCATTGTTGAACGCTACCACCTTGACCGGGACGAAAACGGCAAGACACTGCTGGTGGCCGAAATGACGATGACCGACCCGGACTTCTACACCGCCCCGGTCACCATGACCAAGACCTGGGACGCCTCGGAAGATGGCCGTATGTTATATTATGATTGCAATGAACCGGCCTGGGAGGACCACCTTGACAATCTCCGGAACGGCAGGACGGATGAAGCGTCGAATGATAAATGAGTTGGAAAGACAATTCGGGGCAGTCACAATAGCCCCAGCAAATGGAGTAAGTCAGGCAATGAAAAAATTTCTCTTCCTCGGCGGCCTCATAGCCGCTTGCATGGCCGCCACACCTGTCCTGGCCCATCATTCCGCGGCTCAGTTCGACTTCGGCCAATCGGTCAAGGTCGAAGGTGTCGTCAAGGTGATCGAGGTCGCCAATCCGCATACCAAGCTCATCATGGAAGTCTCCGACGACAAGGGTACGCGGGAGATCGAGTACGAAGGCCACAGCCGCAACAACATCTACCGTCGTGGCTGGCGCCCCGACAGCGTGAAGGCGGGCGACCACATCACCATCACCATCGCTCCCCTGCGCAGCGGCGCCGACGGCGGCTACGTGCAGAGCATGACGACCGATAGCGGCAAATCGTTCTGATCCACCATTTTACGATCCACCGACAAGGAGAGGCGTTGCCTCTCCTTTTTTGTATGCAGGTTCGAATTTTGGGTCTTGAGTTCCGGCAGAAGCAACCTTTTCTTCCTCCCCGGTAAAGCGGGGGAGGCTGGGTTTGCCCATGCTGTTACTCATCGTACCTGCCTGACGTTCGGCAGGAGCGTGTCATCGGGAACAGGCTGCTGTTCCCGATCTCTTTGCGGAATGCAGGGAGCGGTAACCACCGGACAATTGGGGAACGCGCCGAGGGAACGGCGCAACAGGGGAACTATATATATGGCAAGTCATGGGAATACCACATGGCGCCGGTCGCTGTGGGCGGGAACCGTCCTGTCTTCAGCCGTCGCCGCAACATTCATGGGCGGCGCTGCTGCCCATGCCCAGTCCGCTGGAGGTTCGGACGGGGGAATCAGGCTCGATACCATCACGGTCACGGCGGAACGCCGGGAGATGTCCCTCCAGGAAACGCCCATCTCCATTCTGGCCTTCTCCTCCGAGAACATGGAACTCAAGGGTGTCGAGGACGTCAGTGATATCGCGGCCTTCTCACCGAACCTGGAAATCAAGGGCTCGCGCGGCGGTGGCAACAACACGCCCACCTTCCAGGCGCGCGGCATCTCGGGCGGCGGCGTCGGCATCTATATCGACGACATCTATGTGCCGACCACCAATATCGCCGTCCTGAAAACCCTGGACCTGCAGCGCATCGAAGTGCTGCGCGGCCCGCAGGGCACCAATTTCGGCCGCAACAGCACGGGCGGTGCTGTGCGCATCTTCACCCAGCAGCCGACGGACGAATATGAAGGCTATGTGAAGCTGACCGGCGGCAATTTCGACCGGCGGGACATCACCGCCATGGTCAACATTCCGCTCAGCGACACGTTCGCCATCCGCGCCCAGGGCTCCTACCTCAACGAGGATGGCTGGGTGGAACGCGGCACGCAGATGCTGGGCGGCTCGGAAGACAAGATCGGCCGTCTGCAGGCCCGCTGGGAAGCGTCCGACCAGATCACCGCCACCTTCGGCTTCCTCTACAGCAAGTCGCAGTCCGACGGTTCGCCGCAGGACATCGAGACCTTCGACATGGCCCCCGGCATCGAAGGCGTGTGGGAAGGCAACTATGCGGACTGGGTGTCCGACTGGCTCGAAGCCGACGGCCAGGCGCCCATCCAGCCGGTGGACGACCCGCGCTTCGTGCTCGACGACTACACCATGCCGTCCTACTGCTTCATCGACGATGCCGATCCCGATTGGGATGAAGCCTGCGCGCTACAGAACGACACCAAATACGTCCAGTGGGATGCCAAAGTGGAATTCCGGCTGAGCGACACCGTCTCGCTCACCTCCACCACCGCCTATTCCACCATCGACGTGGCGGGCTACAGCGACTGGCAGGAAATCGGCACCGAAATGCGCCCCAACGGCGAGAACTCGGACGTCTTCTATCAGGAGTTCCTGCTCAACGCAGCGCTGTTCGACGGCAAGGTGGACCTGATTACCGGCGGCAACTACTACTATGAGAAAGCGAAGAGCGGCGGCCACAACATCACGCGGCGCGGCACCAGCGTCGCCGATCCTTTCTTCGTCGATCCGGTGACCGGCGTCTATGGCCATGCCAATGGCGACGGCGACGCCGGACTCTTCATCCTGGGCGATACCGAGCAGACGCAGAAGTCGGATTCCCTCGGCGCCTTCGCCAGCGCCACCTGGCATCTGACGGACAAGCTGAACCTCACCGGCGGCCTGCGCTTCACCTACGACAAGCGCGACATCGCCCGCACGGAATTCGCCTCGGACGACTTCACGCCGGTGGCAGGCACGGATTCCACGTTCGTGACCACCGACAATAGCTGGAAGCAGCTCGACTGGCGCGCCACTCTGGACTATCAGATCAATTCCGATCACATGGTCTACGCCACGGCCTCCAAAGCCTACAAGGCGGGCGCCTTCAGCTTCACCGTCTTGGATGAAGTGCCGGGGCCGGATCAGAGCGGTGATTTCATCACGCCCATTGATCCCGAGAAGGTGGTCAACTTCGAAGCCGGCGCCCGCACCGAGTGGCTGGATGGCCGTCTGCGTATCAATCCCACCGCCTTCTACATGATGTGGACCAACCGTCAGGCCGCGCGCCAGGTGGATTGCAGCGCCGAAGGCATTGGTACCTGCCCCATCGGCTTCCGCATCCAGGTGGTGGATTCGGGTGATGTCGACATCTACGGCGCGGAGCTGGATGCCCAGTTCGCGGTCACCAATCAGTTCACCCTGGACGGCTCCTTCGGCTATACCGACTACGACCTGAAGGACCCGGTGGCCAACAGCGGGCCGTATCTGTTCCCGGAACCGTCCAAGTTCAGCTACAACGCGGGCGCCACCTACCTCGTGCCGGTGGAGAACATGGGCAATCTCGCCTTCAGCCTCAACTGGTCGCACCAGAGCTCGCAGCACACGCACCCGACCTCGGGCGGCGATTCCGACTATCTGCTGCCCGGCTACGGCTTGCTCAGCGGCCGCATCCGCTGGACGACGGAAGACGACCGCATCGCCCTCACGGTCTTTGCCCAGAACCTCCTGGACAAGACCTATGCCAGCTACGCCACCCGCTTCGGCGGCGGCTACTGGGATGTGGGCGGTCCGCCTCGTGGCGGCGGAGCGCCGTTCCGTTCGGTCCGCAACGTGGTCCGTGGCCAGCCGATGAGCTGGGGCGTCACTCTGCAATACAATTTCTGATCACCATCAAAATCAATCCCAAGCAAAGACCATCTCCTCCTGGGCGCTTCGGCGCCCATTCTTTTTGGAGCCGGCTCAGGGATCTCTATCGCCGGAAGATGCGGGACAGGACGTGGGTATGGCGGTCCAGCCAGGGCATGTGCTCGGGTGCGCGGATGGTCCTGAGCCAGCTTCCCATCAGTTCCTCGAGCTGCAGGCCGGCGCGGGTCACCCGCCCGTCCTCCACGGTGCGCGCCACCATCCAGGCGCGGCCGAGCGGCAGGCGCTGGCCCACCTGCGGCGTGTCCTTCAGGTAGCGCTCGAAGAAGTCCGAGACGGTGGGCCCCGCCAGTTCCACCGACGCCTCCAGCGAATAGAGCTTGGAAATCTCCTCGATGGAGGCATCGCCATTGACCGACAGCTCGCCGAACAGCGGCCCCAGGCGCCGGCTGGTGGCGGCCGAGCCGGCCAAGAGCTGGTCGAGCCGCATGACGCGCCGCGTCGGCACCAGGAAATAGGCATAGTCGCCGGCCTGCAGGGTAGAGGTGCTGTTGTCCTCCAGCACTTCCCCCTCGCGCACGATGAGCGCCAGGCGCGCCCAGTTCGGCAGGCGCTTGAGGGCCAGCACCATGCTGTCATGCGCCACCGGATAGCCCACCATCTCGCGCTCGATCTGGCCGGGAATATCGAATTCGATGCGTTTGACGGAGGCGACGTTGCGTTTCAGCGCCAGGCCCAGGTGGTTGGCCAGCCAGTTGAGGCTGCCGCCCTGCAGCAGCAGCGAGGTGAGCACCACGAAGAAGGCCACGTTGAAATAGGCTTCGGCATTGGCCACGCCGGCCAGCGTGGGGATGGTGGCAAGGAAGATGCTGACCGCTCCTCTCAACCCCACCCAGGATGAGAAAATCCGCTCGTTGCGCTCCAGCTTGAACGGCAGGACGCACAGCAGCACGGCCACCGGCCGCGCCACGAACATGAGGAAGAGCGACACCGCCAGCCCCGGCAGCGCATAGTTGATGAGGGTCGTCGGCGTGACCAGCAGGCCGAGCACCAGGAACATGACGATCTGGCAAAGCCAGGTGGCGGCGTCATGGAAGGCCAGGATGGAGGGATAGGCCCGCACCGGCCGGTTGGCCAGCACCAGCCCGGTCAGATAAACCGCCAGGAAGCCGCTGCCCCCAAGCGTCGAGGTGAGGGCATAGATGAACACCGCCAGCGCCACGGCGAACAGGGGATGCAGCCCGCCCGGCATGTTGATGCGGTTGAGCGCCCAGGCCGCCAGCAGACCGCCCCCCAAGCCCAGAAGCGCCCCCAGCACCGCCTGCCGCAGGAAGAAGTTGAGGATATAGAGCCCGCCCTCCCCGCTGCCGCTGGCCAGCAGCCATCCGGTGAGGATCACGGTGATCATCACGGCCATGGGGTCGTTGGTGCTGGATTCGATCTCCAGGAGCTCGCCCACCGGCGGTTTCAGCCGCATGCCGCCCGAGCGCAGGAGGAAGAACACCGCCGCCGCGTCGGTGCTCGCCACCATGCCGCCGAAGAGCAGGGATTCCACCACCCCCAGATCGAGCACCACGCCGGCGATCACGGCGGTCAGGGCGGCGGTGAGGATCACCCCGGCGGTGGCCAGCACGACCGCTGGCACCAGCGCCGTCCGCGCCGTTGCCAGCCGCGTTCTCAGGCCGCCGTCGAAGAGGATGATGGCCAGCGCCAGCGAGCCGATGAAATAAGCCAGACTGTAATCGTTGAAGACGACGCCGCCGGGCCCGTCCTGCCCCACCAGCATGCCGACCACCAGGAAGACGAACAGCAACGGCGCGCCGAAGCGGTTGGCCACAAGACTTGAAACGATCCCCAGAAGAACGAACACGGCCCCGGCGAGAATTGCCAGATTGATCAGGCCGAGACTCTCCATAGGGTGCGTCCTCCTCCGCCCGCACGGGCATTTGTGTTCAACATCGCGCGGGTAAAGGGTCGGCCCGCTTCAATATCCAGCTCCTCAGCCGTTGCCGAGCTTCGGTATCCCGTGGTCCCCGAGAGCGATGGCGACGTTCTTTGTTTCCATATAGAAATCAAAGCTGTAGTCGCCCCCGTCCCGGCCGATGCCACTCATCTTCATGCCCCCGAACGGGGTGGGCAGGTGGCGCACGTTCTCCGAATTCACCCATATCATACCCGCTTCCATCGCATTGGCGAAACGGTGAGCGCGGGTCACGTCACTGGTCCAGAGATATCCCGCAAGGCCATAGCGCACATCGTTGGCGATGGAAAGGGCTTCAGCGTCATCCGTGAAGGGAATGGCGGTCAGCACGGGACCGAAAATCTCCTCCTGCGCCACCCGCATGGTGGCATTGGCCTTGGTAAAGAGGGTGGGCTCCACGAAATTGCCGCCGTGGCCGGTCTCCGCCGGCTTGCCGCCCACCGGCACCTCCACTCCCTCGTCGCGGGCGATGGCGAAATAGCCGGTCACCTTCTCGAAATGCGCCGGGTGGATGAGCGGCCCCACTTCCGTCGCCGGGTCGAGCGGATGGCCCACCCGGATGCGGCGCGCCCGCTCGGCCACTTTCTGCGTGAATTCGCCATAGATGCGCTCCTGCACCAGGAGCCGGCTGGAGGAGGTGCAGCGCTCGCCATTGAGCGAGTAGATCATGAACACCACGGCATCCAGCGCCCGTTCCAGGTCGGCATCCTCGAACACCACCACGGGGTTCTTGCCGCCCAGCTCGAAATGCAGGCGCTTCAGCGTGGGCGCCGCCTGCGCCTGGATCAGGCTGCCGGTGCGGCTTTCCCCCACAAAGGCGATGGCGCGGATGGCCGGATGCTCGGTGAGCAGCCGCCCCGCCCCCTCGCCGATGCCGTTGACCACGTTCAGCACCCCCGCCGGCAGCCCCGCCCCATGGCAGATTTCGGCCAGCAGCATGGCGGTGAGCGGGCTCCATTCGGCGGGCTTGTGCACCACCGTGCAGCCCGCCGCCAGCGCCGGCGCGATCTTCCAGGTGGAGAGCATGAAGGGCGTGTTCCACGGCGTGATGACGCCGACCGGGCCGATGGCCTGGCGCGAGGTGAAATTGGCATGGCCCGGGGTGGGCAGGCTGAGACCGTTATTGGTATCCGGCGCCCGGTCGGCGAAGAAGCGGAAATTCTCCGCCCCCCGCACCGCCGCCTTGCTCATGAAGCGGATGGGCTGGCCGGTGTCCATGGATTCAACGAGGGCGATCTCCTCCGCCCGCGCCTCGATGGCATCGGCAATGGCATGGAGGATGCGCTTGCGCTCCCGCCCCGGCGTGCCGGCCCAGGCCGGAAACGCCGCCTCGGCCGCCCAGGCGGCGGCATCGATATCCGCGGCACCCCCCGCCGCCACGCGGTTCAGCACGGCATTGTCGAGGGGCGCCAGGTTCTCGAAGGTCTCCCCCGTGAGCCCCGCCACCCGCGCGCCATCGATGAAATGCCCCAATGGCTCCGCACCCATCGCCGCGATGGCGGCCGCGGCCTTTTCAATATTGGCGGTCAGTTTATCAGCCACGAAACCCTCCTCATACTCCGCCCGTCATGCCAACCTCTGATGCAGGTTGTTGTGCCGATAGGTCAGCTCCGGGTTCAGCTCGTTCAGCGTCAGCGAAATGGCCAGGGGCACGCGCTCGAACGGCTCGGCGAGAAACGCCTTCACCGCCTCGAATATGCGGTCGCAGGCGGCTTTCTTCACCTCCGGCGTGCGCCCCACGCCGATCAGCAGCGTGACATGGATGAAGCAGTTCTCCGCATCGCCGTCCGCCACCACATAGAGATCACGCCGCGCCGCACGGACACGGATGCCGCCCAGCGGAAACACCCCCGTCTCCAGCGCCACGCCGTGGATGACGGTGAGCAGCGCCCGCATGTCGGCATGGGCTTCCAGATTGGCGGAATATTCGACGATGATATGCGGCACGGCTCCCCCGTCCTGCCCGACGTTGACGCCCCCAACGCCTGAAGTTAACATGTTAATTATATGGATCAACGGCTTCGGCGTCAATCGCGCCGCTGGCCGGGACCGACAAAAAGGCAAGGGACATCATGGCTTTCGGCTTGAGCGACATCAGGGGCTCCATCCCACCCATCGTCACGCCGTTCCGCAACGGCGCGGTGGATTACGAAGCCTATGCGCGGCTGGTCGACTTCCAGATCGAGAACGGCTCGCATGGTATCCTCATCAACGGCACCACCGCCGAACCCTCCACGCTGACGCTGGCCGAACGCAACCGGCTGATCGACGTAGGGCTGGAAGCGGCGGCGGGGCGCGTGCCGGTCGTCGCCGCCACCGGCTCGCAGTCGCTGGCCGAGAGCGAGGCGCTGACCCGCCACGCGGTGGAGGCCGGGGCCGACGCGCTGCTCATAGTCACCCCCTATTACATCCGCCCGCCGCAGCGCGGGCTGATCGATTATTACCTCGCACTCACCCGGGACCATGCCACACCCTGGATGATCTACCACATCCCCGGCCGCACGGCGGTGAACGTGACGCTGGACACGGTGAAGACCCTGAAGCGCGAAAGCCCCGGCTTCATCGGCATGAAACACGCCGTGAACGATTTGGGTTTCGTCTCCGAATGCCTGGCCGCATTCGGTCCCGACTTCAAGATCTTCGTGGGGCTGGAGGAGCTGAGCTTTCCCATGATGGCGGTGGGCGCCTGCGGGCTGATGAACGCCGTCGGCAATCTGCGCCCCCGGCCTCTTTCCGACATGTGCGAGGCGGTCTGGGCCGGCGACCTCAAGCGCGGCCGCGAGCTGCACCAGCAATTATTGGAGATCAACCAGGCGGTGTTCTACGACACCAATCCCATCCCCATGAAATACATGATGAAGCGCCTGGGCATCCTGCCGGAGAACGAGCACCGCCTGCCCATGGTACCGGCCACCCCCGAGCTGGAGACGCGGCTGGACGGCGTGCTGGAACGGGCGGGGTTGCTATGAAGCTCGCCAGCTACCGCATGAAGGGCGAAGCCTCCTACGGCATCGTGACCGGGGATGGCGTCATCGACCTGAAATCCCGCCTCACCGATTATCCCACCCTCCGGGCCTTCATCGCCGGCGACCAGTTCCGCGGCGCGGAGGAGATGATCGGCGGCCCGGTGGATTTCCCCTATGAGGGGCTGGACCTCCTCCCCACCCTCTGGGATGCCGAGAAATATATCTGCATCGGCATCAACTACGCCAACCGCGAGGCGGAATACCGGGACGGGGCGGAAAGGCCCCGATATCCCAGCGTCTTCATGCGCACGCCCGACAGTTTCACCGGCCATGACCACCCCCTCCTCCGACCGGCGGAATCCGACCAGCTCGATTACGAGGGGGAGATCGGCGTCATCATCGGCAAGGGCGGCCGGCGCATCCCGGAAGACGAGGCGGAGAGCCACATCGCCGGCCTCACCATCATCAACGAGGGCTCGGTTAGGGACTGGCTGCGCCACGCCAAGTTCAACGTGACGCAGGGCAAGAATTTCGTCCATTCCGGCGCCATGGGCCCCTGGATGGTGACGGCGGACGAATTCCCCCGCTTCACCGACCTGAGGGTGCAAACGACGGTGAACGGCGAGGTGCGCCAGGACGACACCACCGCCAACCTCATGTTCCCGTTCCGCTATCTCATCAGCTACCTGTCCACCTTTTTCCTCCTGAAGCCCGGCGACGTCATCGCCACCGGCACGCCCAACGGCGCGGGTGCCCGTTTCGACCCGCCGAAATATCTCAAACCCGGCGATGTGGTGGAGGTTTCCGTGCCCGGTGTCGGCGTGCTCACCAACGGGATTGCCGATGACCCGGCCTGACGCCTCGCGCATTCCGGATTTCTCGGAATCGCTGCCCATGACGCTCCTGCAGGCGCGGGAGAACGTCACCCGCTTCTTCCGCCCCATGCTGCGCGACCACAAGCTGACGGAGCAGCAGTGGCGCGTGCTGCGCTCGCTGGCCGACCATGGCGCGATGGAGATTTCGGCGCTGGCCGCGCACTGCTTCATCCTGCTGCCCAGCCTGTCGCGCATCCTGCAGAACCTGGAGGCCCGCGGCCTCATCACCCGCCGGCCGGTGCGGCACGACCAGCGGCGCTCGGAAATCATGCTCTCCCCCAAGGGTCGCACCCTCTTCAAGGCCACCGTCGCCCAGGTGGAAGCCGCCTACGCCGAGATCACCCGGCGCTTCGGCACCGAACGCATGGCCACCCTGAAATCCCTCCTCGACCTCCTCATCAAGGAAACC
>Ga0182744_1002642_pt1 | contig 14546 bp, 8 predicted proteins | sample eDN3rd30CKraftMG_FD_128525 | JGI IMG/M metagenome (GOLD analysis project Ga0182744, IMG submission 128525) | Enriched Miracle-Growth compost microbial communities from Emeryville, California, USA - eDNA 3rd pass 30_C Kraft MG (version 2) (version 2) ...
CATGCAAGCTTGGGCCTTGTTCAGGGCGCGGATTTCGTCGCTCTCGCAGCCGAAGAGGGAAAAGCCGAACACCATCAATAAAGCGGAAAGAAGATAAGGATTTGTTTTCATGTCTCTAGAATAAAGGGCGCTTCGGGGTCTGAACAACACTTAAGCTTCAAGCCAGCCTAAAGAGGGAAGGGACAAAGGTCCAAGATTCATGAAACGTCTCAATTCGAATCATCTTTCTTCCGAAAGAAAGAACATGAAACTCCAAGGACGGACGGCCTTTTTTATTTCAGTTTTTTTCGTTCAGGCGCTTATTTTATCGAACGTCTTCGCCGGAGAGCGCTACGAATTTTACGATGGAATCCGCCAGATGGGTATGGGCGGGGCCGTGGCGGCCACGGTGAACGATGAAACCGCCTTGCTCTCCAATCCGGCGGCTCTTGGAAAATTGCGCGACTCTTTTGCGACCGTCATCGATCCCGAAATCGAAGGGAACATGAACGTCGAAAAGACCTTGGGCACGGGATTTTATAAAGCCTCCGATCCCCAATATACCCTGGACCATTTAAGAAATCACGAGGGCGTGCCCCTGCATTTAAAAGCCCAGGCTTTTCCCTCTCTGATTTTCCCTAATTTCGGGATCGGCCTTCACGCCAATTACCGCACGGATGCGGAAGTGAACGAAGCCGGCACCGCTTATCGCTATGATTACCGCAACGATTTTTCCGCCGTCGGCGGATTTAACTTCCGCTTTTTTAACGGCATCATGAAACTCGGAGCTAATGTGCGCTACACCAACAGGACGGAAGTCAAAAGAGATGATCTGGATCCGAACTCCACCAACCTGACTCTCAGCGGCCTTGCCCAGGAAGGGGTCGGGATCGGATCGGACGTGGGATTGATTCTTGCCGCGCCCGTTTTGTACCTGCCCACGGTGGCCGCGGTCTGGCACGACGTCGGAGACACCAGCTATTCTTTTTCAAAAGGAATGTTCATGTCCACGACCGACCGCCCGGACAGCGTGAAAAACACACTGGATGTGGCCGTGGCCTTGTTTCCCATTCACGCGAACAATGTGCGCACGTCCTGGACCGTGGAACTGAAGGATGTTTTGACCAAAGACAGCGCGGCGGAACCGGTGATGCGTCGGCTTCATGCGGGATTCGAATTGAACTTCGCCGACGCCTTGTTCCTCCGGGGCGGAATGAATCAAAGGTATTGGACGGCGGGCCTTGAAATCTCCATGCTCCATTCCCAATTTCAGGCCGCGACTTATGGCGAGGACATCGGCACCGCGGACCATCCCCGGGAAGACCGGCGCTTTGTCGTGAAATACTCTTTTCGCTTCTAGGAAAGGTTCTCCTGGAACGCATTTCCGCGTAAACTAAATGAATGACTCGATTTCTAAAAGGCGTTTTCCTTGCTTTGGCGGTTGCGGCGGGCACGTCTTGCTCCCAAAACATTCTGTCCACCTTCGCCGATAAGAACACGGACGCGGCTAAATACATTGAGGCCCAAAAACTGATTGATGCGCAAAACTACGATGACGCCATCAGCGTCTTGATGAGCGCGAGCAATGAGTTTCAGGCGGATCGAAAATTCAAATCCCTCTTGGCTTCCGCCTATGCGGGGCGTGCCGGTTTAAATTTTTTGGATCTGATCGAGAGCTTTCAGGACGCTTCGGGAGTGACCTTGTTTTCGCTTTTGATGCCTTCGTTCCACAGCGCGGACCTGGCGGCGCTCACCAGTAAGGTGGGAGATCTCGACCAGGCGGCGGATACTTTAAAATCGATCAATTCCGATCCGGCGCAAAGAAATCAAGACGAAAACATTTTGATGATTCTGGTTTCCTTCGCAAAGATCGGCTACATTTTGAACACTTACACGGACGCGGATCATAACGGCGCCCTGGACGGGAGCTTCACCGATGCCTGCTCCACGGCGGACACTCCGGGAACGTCCATCGGCGATACGGCGGTGGCCCACATCGGTTTGGCTTTAGTGAACGCGCTCAACGCTTTGCCGGAGATCACGAACAATTTCACCTCAGGTGTGTTGGGATCCATTGACGATTGCCAAAATGACATCGAGCCCTACTTGCCGGGGGTCTGCTCCGCCGAGGAAACTTCGGATTTCAGCGCCGCCGCTCTTTTGGGATTTCGAAGCCTGATCAAGGAAAACGACGCCATGGGATTGGGAGTGTCCTGTTCCGGGGATGTGAGCGCATGCCATTGTCCTTGATTTCCGTTTTCATTTTTTGTTTCGGCATGGCCGCCCAGGCGGCGGATATTTTGCCGATTTCCTCCACGGTGAGGGGACTCGGAATGGGAAACGCCCAATTCGGTATCGTCGAGGGCGCGGATTCCTTGCGCTACAACCCGGCGGGACTGGCGCGCACCAAGGGAATGACGTGGAAGATCGTCGGATTGGGAGTGGGCGTCGGCTCCGACGTCGTAAACAACATTGATGCCGCTCAGGATCTCGGGAATTCGGGAAGTTTCGCGGAGGCTTTGGGGGAATTTTACGGCGATAAAATTTTCGCCAACGGATCGGCGGAAACATCTCTTGCGTTTCCTTACCTCGCCTTCGCGGTCTACAATCAAACCTACGCCAGCGTGACTTTACATAACCCCGTTTATCCGGAACTGCCGGTACGATTTTTAAACGACTACGTTTACGCCGCCGGAGTGGGATTTCCCGTTTTACCGTTTCTTCATGTGGGAGCGGATTTCAAAAGGATCAAGCGCTCCGGAGTGGAGACGACTTACCGCGTCTCTTCGTTGACCGACCTCGATCCGGAAGTGATCAAATCCGATTTCACCAAGTGGGGTGTGGGCTACGCCATGGATTTGGGAGCGAATCTGGTGATTGATGCTCCCGCCGCGCAAGTGATTCTCTCGGGAGTTTGGAGCAACGTCGGTGACACGCATTTTCGTTCCGAGAACGATTCGGAGATTCCCGTGGACAAATCTTCCATGGGAGTGGGCTTGGGAGTTCTCATGGATTTCCCTTTGATTTCCGTGGCGCCCAGTCTGGATGTGGTGGACCTCAACCGCGACGACATTCAGCTGATGAGAAAAATCAATTTTGGGGTGGAGGTCGGCTTGCCGCTTCTCGATCTGCGCGCCGGATTCAATCAAGGTTATTATTCTTTGGGGGCGGGGGTGGACATCGGACTTTTTCGCTTTGACGCGGCCACATACGGTGTGGAAATGGGAGAATACCCGGGGCAGATTGAAGACCGCAGATATATGGTTGAAATGACCCTTCAGCTCGGGATAGGATCTTTCTTTTCTTCCGATGGCGCTTCCGGTTCATCCGGCGAATCCACATCGATCTGGGGCGGAAGAAGAAAACAACGTCGTTGACGACCGATCGTAACGCAAGGATTTGAGTTCGACTCCATGAATGTGATTTCTGTCTCGGATTTTTCGCAAAAGAAGGTCTTGTTGGACGGCTTTCGGCCGCAGCGGGATACTTGGGTCGTCTCCGACCTTCAATCAAAATGGGAAATTCAAAATCGTTTGCTGACGGACAACGCCGTTCTTGAGGAAGAGGCGGTTTTAAGGGCCAGCGAATTTTGGGTGAAACTTTTGTTTCGCGTGCGTTCCAAGTGGACCTTGGTTTCAAGAGAGCTGTTCGATCAGTGGATCTGGAATTGGTTGCGCGAAAACCCTCTCTCCTGGATCAAGGCCAACGAGTCCGCCTCCTTGGTGCACGCCCATTTGGAATTTTTCGCGCCCTTGTTTTTGGAAGAGGAAAACGGCGAGCTGTTGGAAGAATGGTTCGATAAGAATCCGGATTCCGTGATCCGTTGGCGCCACTTGTATGAAATCTGTCAGAGGTTGTGGGAGGATTTGTCCCAGGCGGGAATCGTGTCGCCGTCTTTGGTGCCGGTGGTGCTTTTGCATGAGCTTCAAGAGGAATCTCAACAAGAGTGGTCCCAATCCCTGTGGCCGCGAAAAATTTTTTTGGATTTGGGTCCCCAACCGCGCTCTGTGGAAAGGCGCTTGGCCGAAAAATTAAGTGAGCGTCTGGAAGTGGTGTTTATTGAAACCCAAACCGATCTCAAGGGCCTGGCGCTGGAGGGCGCTCTTTTACGTCTTCCCACTCAGTTGGGGGAGGCAAAACAGGCGGTGGCTTTGGTGCGCCGTCTTTTGGAGGAAGGACACGCTCCGAAAGAAATCGCCCTTTTGGCCCCCGACATTGAACGCTTTTGGCCCAGCCTTCATTATCTGTTCAAAACGGAAGGGGTGCCTTGCAACAAACCCTTCGTTCAACGCTTGATCGACGATCCCTGCGTGCAAAAATGGATGTCCTCGTTGAGGATCAAGCTGGAAAAATTCACGCGCAAAGATCTGGAGTCTTTCTTCTTTCAAAAGACGGCGCGCGCGGAGATGTCCTTTGAGGATTTTCGTTATTATTTTGAAACGCTTAAAAATCCCGGCGACGCCACCCGCTGGAGCGGATGGAAATCCGGGGAAAAAGCGCCCGCGGAGCCTTTGTCCCTGGTGGAATTTTTCGAGTGGGCGCTGCTTTCATGGCCCAAGGATTTCAAGGCGGAAGCCCTGGAGCGGGTGTGGAAGACGCTTTCCAGGGATTATGATCCGCGCCTGCGGATGACCGCTCCCCATTGGTTTTTTTATGTGGAATCGAAAATTTCAAAAGCGGAGACGCCGGTGGAAGAGGCCGTGCGCGAGGGAATCCAATTGCTGAGTCTTTCTTCGGCGGAATGGAGCGCGGCCAAGTCCGTCATTTTCATGGGCTTGAACGAATCGGATCTGACCGCGAATTCCCCTCTGGCCGTGTCCAAATTCGAAATGGAAAAACTGAAACAGGATCTCGGCTTCGAGTTGGACGGAAACGCCTTATCGGTGGATGAACTTTATTTGGGATGGATCGCGCGCAAGGAATTTCAGGAGAAATTTTTTCTGACCAGCGGCGTGACCTTTTCCGGAGACGAAGTTTCCCCTTCGAAGTACTGGTTGAGATCGGCCTTTTCGAAAGGAAAGGAAAAAGTCGGTGAAGTGCTCTCGCCGCAACCGACGCGCTTTGACGAGTTGGCTCGCGGAATTGAGAGCGGGGAGACGCCCTTTCAGCCGGTGCCGCTTCCCGAGATTTCCCTCTCGGCGACCGGGATCAAGTCTTATTTTACCTGTCCCTTTACTTTCTTCGCTTCCAAGGCCTTGAAACTTTCCGACCAACCGGTGTTGGACTTTGATTTGGATCCGATGAGCAAGGGACGGATCCTTCATGGTGTTTTGGAAGAGGTGGTCGGGGATTTAGCCGCTTATGAGGACGATCAGGCGGTGCGGGATCTGATCGAAAGACAAAAGGAAAAATTGGGCGTGGCTTTGGGGGAAGAAAAACTTTGGCCCGCCATGCGCGAAGAACTTTTCAAACTGACCGGACATTTTATCGTCATGGAAAAGGAGCTGAGAACTCTTCATCCCCAAATGAAAAATTTGGGTCTGGAATTGGGCTTTGAGGCCTACTTCGATGTGGAGAAGGAAAAAATCTTCAAGGAAAAGAAAAATCCCACGGACGTAAAGATCACCGGGCGCATGGACCGTGTCGATGGGGACGGCGCGGGCGGGGCGGTGATCGTCGACTACAAACTTTCATCGGGACGATTGAAAGGATGGAAGGGCTGGCTTGAAGACGGGGATCTGCAGATGCCCCTTTATTCCTTGGTGCTGGAAGAGGGCGCCACTGATCTGGGAGAGAATCTTCAAGTCAATGCCGCCTATTATTTGGTTCCGCGCACGCGCGAGAGGGACAAAGGTTTTTTCGTGAAAGACAGTGAAGGGGTTTTTGTACCTCCGTCCCCGCGCTCCCATTCCTGGACCACGGAAGAAAAGAAATCGGAGTTGCTGGGTGAGACCACCGCTCTTTTAAAGGAAGTTTCCGGGAAGATGCGGGCGGGATTATTGGCGCCGGAGCCGAAAAAATTTGAAACCTGTGAAACCTGCCGTTGGAGACGTCTATGCCGCGCGCCCCACTTGATTTAAGTTTCACGACCCAAGATCACATCGTGCGCGCGGGTGCCGGTGCTGGAAAGACCTTTAATCTGGTGGAGTGCGTGGTCAGTGCTTATGACCACTTCAGGAAAAACGGTAAAACGCCGCGTTTCGTTTTGACGACCTTCACCCGCAAGGCGACTCAAGAATTGCGTGAAAGAATGGTGCTGAAAGCTTGTGAACTCGAGGACGAAGAGTTTTTTACTTTTGTCACGGACCCGGGACGTCTGACGATTTCCACCATTCACGGAATTTTGGGACAATTTTTACGGGAGTTCGGCCACCTCCATGAAATGGATTTGAGTTTTAAAATTCTGGAAGGGGAAGACGAGCGCGTTCTGATGGAAAACGCTGCCCGTGAATTGTTGACGGCTTCTCCTGAAAATTTACAGTGGTTGGAGGACTTCAGCTTTCAGCGCCTGTTGACGATGCTTAAAAGTTTTCACGCCCATTTCGGAAAGAACGACGGGCTGACTTCCCCTTCGGTGGATGAAATCTGGAATCACACGCTGGCTTTTGTTGAAGCCAAAAAATCCGTGGTGATGGAAGTTTTGGAGCAGGGCTTGGCCGAGGTCACGGACGAGCCTTATTTGAAAGCTTTGGGGGAAATTCGGGAATTCCTTTCGTTATGGGATGTGGAGGTCGAACTGGAGCTTCCTTCTTTGCCGCGAAAGACGAAGAGGGAAAGCTTCCCCGTGGATTTTCATGAACAAATCGGCGGAGAGCTGAAGCGTTTCAAGGCGGCGATGGAAGAGATTCTTCTTTCCAAAAGCGAGTTGGCGGCGCTCTCCGAGCGCTGGACGGCCTTCGAGATCTTCGCCCGCGCTTATTCCCAAGCGATTGAAAGACATAAAATTCAAGGCGGATTTGTGACCCTCGGGGATTTGGAAAATCAGGCGTTTCAGGTGTTGGCGAAGGCGCCATTTTTGGGAAAGATTTTTTCCGAGAACTTCGATTTTTGGTTGATTGATGAATTTCAAGACACCAGCTCCCATCAATTGAGCGTGCTCAATCAACTGATCGGGGAGCGTCCCCGGTTTGTGGTGGGCGATCCTCAGCAAAGTATTTATTTGTTCCGCGGGGCGGAGGCGGGGATTTTCTCCCGGGAGTGGGAGCGCATTTCCGGGGACGGCGGCCGCACTTCCCGCTTGGAGGTGAATTACCGTTCGCAAAAAAACCTGCTTGAGTTTTTGAATCACATGATGACCGGAGCGGGTTCGTTTTCCGCGATGGAAGCCTTTCGACCTCAGGAAACTTCCCCGACGGTCGCCCGATTGATCGAGGGCGAGGACCTGGATGACGAATTGAGGGGAATTTATCTGCGGGTCAGGGAGCTGAACGCGCAAGGGGAGAAGTGGGATCAAATCTGCGTTTTGGGGCGCACTCATGACGACCTTTTCAAAGTGGCGTCCTTTTTAAAATCCAAAGGGGTTCCCACTCACGTTCACTCTCCTTTGGGTTATGAAGAGCGGCGCGAGGTTCAAGACGCGCTTTCTTTGTACAAATTTTTAATCAATCCCCATGACGATTTGAATCTGCTGCAGGTTTTGCGCGCGCCGTGGTTGAAAGTGGAAGACGGCGTGCTGGCGCGGTGGATGGGAGAGAGCGAACTTTCCTTATGGAGTTATCTGGAATCCTTCAGCGAAGCCCCTCATGAGAGCGTGCAGACTCTGCGGAAATTTTCCCGGCGTCTGGAGGAGTTGGGGCTTTTGCGGACTTTCACGGAGCTTCTGACACAGACAAAGATGATCGAAAAGAGCGCGTCTTTTGATCCGTCCGGACGGGTGGAGGCCAATCTGTGGAAGCTGATGGACAGGATGAAGGATTTGGAAAGAAGGCCCGGAAGCCATCCTTTGGACATTTTGTTTTCCCTGTCCCAGGAGGCCGATGCGGTGGCCGCGATGGAGCCGAACTGCGTGAATTTGATGACCATCCATGGATCAAAAGGTCTTGAATTCGATCACGTGTTTTTCCCGCGCCTGGGAAGGCGGTTTCAGATGAGCAAAAGGGGCTTCATCGCTTTTTCCCGGGACTCAGGGCGTTTTGTCTTCAGCTTAAAGGACGAGGACGACCGCGCCCTCGTCAGCTCCATGGAGCGCGAATGGATCGACGGACAAAAGCAAAGGGAGCGGGACGAAGTTGCGCGGTGGTTTTATGTGGCACTCACGCGCGCCAAAAAAACACTCACTTTGTCGTGGAACGTGAAAGAGCGCACTTCAGATTCGTGGGTGGAAATGTTTTCCTTGAAAGAAGACCGCTTTCCTTTCGTGGAAAGAGCGCTGGGGCCTTTTCCCGAGGGGGAAAGAGTCGATGACGGAAGCGGAAATTTGTCCCCACGCGCGCCCTATAAGAGTCCCTCCGAGATCGGCGAAACCTTGAAGCGCGCTTCTTTTTCCCAAATCAGCTCCGAGGAATCTTCGGCCTGGAACTATCAAGGGCTTAAAAATAAATTTTCGGCGCAAGCCAAGGGAATTTACTGGCACCGCCTTTTTGAAAGCATGAGATTCGGCGATTTGGAGGAGGGACTTAGTGATTTTCCGTTTTTAAGTTCTTTGTCCTCGCCGCCCTTCAAGGAAATTTTGAAGGACGGGCACGTGGAATGGGGCTTTCAGTCTTTGGTGGGCGAGAGGATTTTGGAAGGACAGATTGATCTGTGGGGATTTGATCGGGCGCAAAACCTGTGGGTGCTTGATTACAAAACCGGATCTTCCAAAGAGCCGGAAAAAGCGATCAGGCAGGTGAAGTTTTATCTTTGGGTTTTAAAACGCAAAGGCCTTCAAGCCAAAAGTTTGCGCTGGGCCGTGCTTTATCCCTTGCAGGAAAAAGTGATCGAGGGCGAGGCCACTCCGGAGGATTTCGAAAAACTAGAACTGGAACTGGGCCTGGCCGAGAGAGCTGGTCAGTAAGATCTCATAGTGCTGGTTTTCCAAAGCCGATTGTCCCACCGGGAAAGTGATTTCATAGCCCGTGCTGAAGCGATCGAAGTAAGGGTAAAGGGACTGCAGCTGGGCCAATTTTGAAAAGTCTTTTTTGACCTCTCCCTCAAACCGCTGGTTTCCGAGAATCAGATAAATTTTCCAGATGCTGTTGGGTTTATGAAGATCGTTGTAGTCGGAATTGGGCGCGTAAAAGCGCAGGAAAAACAAAGAGTGAGTCAGCATTTTTTCCTGAGCTTCGTTCACTTCCTTTTCCAAACGCTGGGGAGTCCAGCCCAGGACCTCGCCCTTTTTTCCCAGAACCAGACGGGTGATCTCCCGATTCATCGGCGTGACGGTGGCTTCGAAGGTCTGTTGAAAGCCGTCGTAAGATTTTTGCGACAAGGACACGTCGTGGATTTGGCGGGTGTAATCGCGCTGTTGGGGAGCGGTTTGGCAGGCGCAGAGGGAAAGCGAAAGCACAAGGGGTAAAAATTTAAGCGGATTCATTTTGAAACTCCTTACTTCACAAAGGAATTGATAAAATTTTTGAGATCCGAAACAGCCTTGTCCCGGTCCAGGTCGTTGTAAATTTCATGATAGCTGTCGTGATAGATCTCCATCTTGTTTTTTGGATTGGGAAGGAGTTCGAAAACTTTTTTTGACGCCGGCGTGCTGATCAATTGGTCTTCTCCCGCCAACTGAAAGAAAACCGGCAAGTGGATTTTCGACGCCTCTTTGGGAAGGCGCTCAAAGCCCTCCAGAAAACCGAAGAACACCGAGGAGGAAATGCGGCTGTGGCGAAGAGTGTCTTTTTCGTATTGCTTCAGCATCTCTTCATCCCGGGACAAAATGTTGTAGGAGATTTCGTTGTGCAAAGTCAGCTGGGGAAAAACCTTGATGGCCACTTGGGCCATGAACTTTTTGAAAGCGGGGACTTCGATGGCGAAACCGAGGGCGGGGCTGCTGAACACCGCAGCAGTGATGTTTTTTAAATCTTTATCCAGCAAAGCTTCCAGGGTGATCAGTCCGCCCATGGAATGGGAAAAAAGGACGAGGGGACCTTGAACGGCGCCTTTGTTTTGAAAATGTTCGACCACCAGTTTCAGATCGTTCACATAGGTGGAAAAATGATCCACATAACCGCGCCGGCCTTCGGAACGTCCATGACCGATCAAATCCCAGGCGTGAACGCGCCAACCGGTACCGGCCAATTCTTCTGCCAACTTTTGATAGCAGTCGCTGTGCTCGGCCTGACCGTGGGTGATCAATAAAGTGCCTCGCGTCTGATCGGGCTCCCAAGTCTGGAGATAAAGTTCCTCGTTTTCCGAGTTTTTCATGTGCGCTTCGAATCTTTTTACGGCCATTGGTCCATCATAAAGCGCAAAACAAGAGAAGCACAAGTTGAGATCTTGGAAGGACTTGGATATTCTTTAAGTCTCCATGCGGTTGTTTTTTTTATTCTTTTTGACGGTGTTTTCTCTTGGTGCCTGGGCGCAATCGGAAGCCGATTTGTCCCCGCAGTGGGAGGTGGGGCTTTTGGCTGGGAAGCTGCTTCCCAGTCAAGTCAGCGGTTTGGAAGAGATCATGAGTCTGGGGGGAGTTCATCTGGGCTATCGCTTGGCGCCGATGGTTTACACTCAAGGAAACATCCATTTGGGAAACGGCGAGGGGCAGAAATGGAAAAGTCTTTCCGCCGGTCTGCGGATGGACCAACCCATGGCCGATTTTTTGATCAGTGGATCGGCCGCGATTCAGTCCTCTTTGATCACCGGTCCGAAGACGAAGGAAAAGAACGTGTGGGGCGTGGTTTTCGGGGGCAGTCTGATGGCCTCCATCGCGGGCCCCGCCTGGTTGAAGATGGATATGGATTTCGGCTTCGGTCCGGGGACGACCTTGTTTCTGTCTTTGGGACTTTTGGCGAGGTTTTGAATTTTTCGTCTGCGATCAATCGTGATAGAGGGCGAGTCCCGCCAAGGGGCTTCCGTCTTGTTTGTAGATAAAGACGAGTCCGCCCAAGGTGTCGTTCCATTCCATCGTTGATTTTTGACATTTGATCGAGCTCACCGGCCAGGTCATGGCCGTATCGGTGGAGGTGGTCAGGTTGTACTTTCTGATTTGGCCGCTGGCACTGGAGCAGTAATAAAGATATTCGGCGCTGCCCGCATCGCGGTAAGCGATGGCCATGATCCCTTGGGTGGTCGTGAAACTTTGCATGGTGCCGCCGGGGGTGAGTTTGTACACGCGCGCCAAGCCCTGACGGCTGAAGTACCAAGTGTTGGTGTTGGGATTGTAGGTTGGGCTGGAGGCGTAGCCGTTTCTAAAAGGAAAAAAGTCGCAGCTATCAAGAGAGGTTCCGTCGGCGCACGCGGCATAGAGATTTGTATCCCATGTATTTGTGGAGACGAAGTTTGTTTGGACCTTTGAGGTGAGATCATAAAATTTATGAGCGTCATTTCGGTAAACATAGGCATTATCGCTAATTCTGCGATTGAATTGACCTGCAACTCCCATAATTTTTCCACCCCCTAAGCCCAAGACAGCTGGAGGCTGACAGGCGGGGGTATATAGCTGAGAAGGATCGTCATTTAATAAGCAGTTCACACTGAATGAGATATCTGAAGTGCCATCGGCAGCGGGGTCGGCGTAACTTTTGGTTCCATTCCCTTGCCAGACACTCCACTGAGAAGATGCCCCCACTGAGGCTGAGCTGCGAGTCATTTTATCGATATACCAACCGCTTGCCTGATAGATGTCGCCCGTGGTGGGGTCCAATGCGAAATACTTTCTCCATGTGTCTCCATCGGAAGCCATATTCGCACCGGAGAGAGTGGCATCGACACCCGTAGTGACATTGTTGGTTGTTCCATCTCCGGCAATGTGAAATAAGTTGTTGCCGGGTGTGAATTCAAAAAATTTGTAAGAGATGAGTTCGTTAAAGGCAATGGTGCCGTTGGTGCGGGCGTGGAAAACCTGAACGTCCGTTCCGATCCGTGCGGAAAGTGCCGGGCCGTTAATCCCCGAAATGAAAGGTTGGCCAAAAAGGGTCAGCACTTTATTGTCCGCCGTGATGGTGCGGATGGCCCCCTGATCCACGAAATAAAGAGTTCCATTTTCTGAAACAAAGAGATCTTGAATTTTTGCTGCACAATCAAAAGCATCCGTTCCGTCCGGGCAGTAACCCATTTGAAATTTACCGAAAAGCTGGGTCCAATCTGCGGTGGCCTTGTTGTAACGCCAAATACCGCTGATGGGATTGTATTTTCCGTACATATAGAGGTTGCCGTCGAGGCCTTGAACAAAGCGACCGTATTCTACCCAACTGGCATTTGTATTCCTGGGGGTCTTAGGACTTAGGGACTCTCCATTTCCACTTGCCATATCGACAAATGAAAAATTGAAAGTTGTTTCATCATTGCATGTCGTCCATAGCGTGTAAGATAAGATCCCCGCAATCATGCGCGTCGGCACTTTGTTGGTTGTCTCGAAACCGAGAGTGTAAGCATGACAATCCATATAATTCCCCGTTGGACGGCTTCCCGTATTGGGGAGAGAATTGATTTTTACGGATGTGACTTTGTTGGTTGTGGGGTCATAGACTTTTACGCGGGTTTTTCCGGCGGTCAATGAAGTCGTACCTAAATCATTATACCCCTGAAAATAAAATTTTCCGTCTTTGTCGGCGAAGAAGACTCCTGCATTTTGCCAAAAGCTATCCGCTGTTCGAGTGATCTTGACCTGTAAAGGATTGTTGACTGTGTCCGAGTCATCGCTGCCACTTCCCCCGATGACGGTGGTGATCACGCCCGTGGCCAAGTCGATTTTGCGGATGCGGTTATTGTCCCAAATCCAAAGTCTTTGTTTGGGCTGAGTATAATCCAATGCGATGGCTTCCAGCGTGGTCAAAGTGGCTGAGGAAGCGGAGGCATTGTCCCCGGTAGAAGTACCGGTGATCGGGACGTACACCCGTAACATTCCGTCCAAAGGATCCATTTTTAAAAGGCCTTTTTGATAATCGGCAAAGAACATCGTGCCGTCTCGAGCAATCGCTAATAAATGGGCTTCGGTATGAGCGTAATAAGTGTCATTTGTAAAATAAACCGCCGATGCGGCACTGTATCCGATACCGGGATCCGTGTTTCCAGCGAGGTAAGTGATGGTTCCACTGACATTCAGTCCATAGCTTGTAGATCCCGCGGTCAGGTCTTCATCATCCACCACGGTCACGCGCACTCTAAAGTAGCCGCTCACCGGAAGGGAAGCCCACTTGTAACAACCGGTCATGTCGTCATCCGCATTGGTGGTGCCATTGTCGACGGTACAACCGCCGTTTGCTCCTTGGCTTAAGCCCGTAGCAATCGTCGTGAAGTTCACGTCATCAGTGGTAAATGAAAGAGTGATCGTTCCAGAGGGAAGGGGACGGTTGTCAGAAATGCTCCATTTGATAAACACCGGCTGAGCGACACTGATCGACACATCCGCGGCTGTTAGCGGTTTTGACGGAGCATCCGTTTTCGACACTAAAAGATCATCCACGCTGGGAGGCTCCGGAATGGTGTAAGTGATCGAGTCGTAATCCTGATTTAAAGTCCCAGCCCCAGAACTTGTCAGCTGAGAGATGTTTCCCGCCTGATCTTTGGCAAATCCATAAACCTTGTAAAGCTGAGGCACCAGGGGAAGGTTGTAGCCGTAATTGGTGAGGTTGATGGTGCTTGCCGGAGTCAGCCCAATAGAGGGATCACTCACCTCCACCCAACAGCTATCGGTGTCTGTCGGGGTTGTGGTGTCATCGGTCTTAAAACAAAGCTCCATCACCTTGGATCCTGAATCCGTGATCTTTGCGTCCAAATGAACAAAAGTCTTCTTCGTCAGCGCAGCATCACCCTCGATCATCATTTGGCTTGCCACAAAGGTCGGAGCCACCGTGTCTCTGACCCAGGTGAAGTTTTGAGTGGTGCTTAAGGGAACGGAGTTCGTCTGTTTAAACGTATAGTTTCTGGTAGCATCGGTGGTTTGCGTTGAAAGAGTGTAAGTAAAGGTTCCACTCGGGCAAGAGAGCGTGTTTTCAAGAGTTCCGTCTCTCTTAATTTCAATGCTTAATCCCACTTCGCAGTTTCCGGAAACGGTGGTGGAGTTGGTCTTTGTCACCACGGGAGAGGTGGTGGTGACCAAAAGATTGGGCACTTGAGTGTTTCTCTCCCAAGTGGCGGTCTTTGTGGTCGAGTTTCCTGCTTGGTCCTGGTAAACAAAGCTATACGTTCTTGTGGCATCGGTCGTTTGAGTGGCCGTTGTGTAGCTCCAAGATCCTGAAGAACAAGTGGCAGAGCCTTCATTAGTGCCGTCTCTTTTAACGGTGATGGAATTTCCAGTCCCTGCTTCACAAGTTCCCGAAAAGGTCACCGAATCAGAAGAAGTTAAGAGACTTGTTGAAGAGGTAATCGCTAAGCTTGGCGCCACGGTGTCTCTGATCCACACCGCCGAAATGCTTCCCGTGTTTCCGGCAAGATCTGTTTGTTCAAAAGTGTAGGTTCTGGAATTATCCGAGCTTTGAGAAGCCGTGGTGTAAGTCCAGGCACTCGCTGAACAAGTCGTTGTGCTCTCATTAGAGCCATCTCTTTTAATG
>Ga0182744_1002645_pt1 | contig 14539 bp, 9 predicted proteins | sample eDN3rd30CKraftMG_FD_128525 | JGI IMG/M metagenome (GOLD analysis project Ga0182744, IMG submission 128525) | Enriched Miracle-Growth compost microbial communities from Emeryville, California, USA - eDNA 3rd pass 30_C Kraft MG (version 2) (version 2) ...
AGGGCTGCAGCACGTAGGAGCGGATCTGGTGGCCCCAGCCGATATCGGTCTTCTGGGCGTTCTCCGCTTCCGCCGCCTCCTCGCGCCGGCGGAGCTCGGCCTCGTAGAGCCGGGCTTTCAGCATCTTCATGGCGCGGTCGCGGTTCTTGTGCTGGGAGCGTTCGTTCTGGCACTGCACCACGATGCCGCTGGGCACATGGGTGATGCGCACCGCACTGTCCGTGGTGTTGACATGCTGACCGCCGGCGCCGGACGAGCGGTAGGTGTCGATGCGCAGGTCCTTCTCCAAGACCTCGATCTCGATCTCGTCGTCGATGACCGGATAGACATAGACGCTGGCGAAGCTGGTATGACGGCGGGCGTTGGAATCGTAAGGCGAGATGCGCACCAGGCGGTGCACGCCGGTTTCCGTCTTCAGCCAGCCATAGGCGTTCTCGCCCTTCACCAGCACGGTGGCGGACTTGATGCCCGCCTCTTCGCCGGCACTCTGCTCGACGATTTCCACCTTGTGGCCGCTGCCTTCGGCCCAGCGCACATACATGCGCTCCAGCATGCTGGCCCAGTCCTGGCTTTCGGTGCCGCCGGCGCCGGCGTGGATTTCCACATAGGCGTCGTTGGCATCGGCCTCGCCGGAGAGGAGCGCCTGCAAGTGCAGCACCTGCGCCTGCTCCTGGAGGGCGCGCAGGTCCTTAAGCCCCTCCTCGGCCAGGTCCTCGTCATCGTCGGCCTCGGCCAGTTCGATGATCTCGGCGGTATCCGCGAGCTTGCCCTCCAGCGCCAGGCAGCCCTCCACGGCCTCGGCCAGCCGGGTGCGCTCGCGCATCAGCTTCTGGGCTTCGGAAGGGTTGTTCCAGAGATCGGGGTCTTCGACGAGAGCGTTCAGCTCTTCCAGTCTGACTGTGGCCCGAGGCCAGTCAAAGATGCCTCCTCAGCAGTGCGATAGACTGCTGGATGCTGTCGACAAGCGCTTGTCCTTCGGCGCGCATCGGTGGTCCTTTCGAGTATCTTGAAGTCTCAGTAGATGCCGCTCGCGCTGGAGCGGTTGCCATCGCTTTGCACGACTTCATGCGAGCCGTCAAGCACTGTCCGGTCGATACGGCCGATATCGGTGTTGGCCTTGAAGGCTTCGAGGATGACGTCGCGGTCGCCCGGCTGGGCGGGGAGCCCGGTCTTGGCGTTGATGCGCACCAGGCGGATGCCCTCCGGCACATGGAAGGGGATGGCGGGCTCGTCCTGCAGCGCCCGCTCCATGAATGCCTTCCAGATGGGCACCGCCACGCTGGCACCCTGCTCGTCCTTACCGAGCGTGCGATGGTCGTCGAAACCGGTATAGACGCCGGCCACCAGATTGGGTGAGAAGCCCATGAACCAGGCGTCCTTGGCATCGTCGGTGGTGCCGGTCTTGCCGGCCAGCGGCTTGCCGATGCTGCGCGCCTGCACGCCGGTGCCACGCTCGATCACCCCCTCCATCATGGAGATGGACTGATAGGCGGTGGGCGCGTCGATCACCCGCTCCCGGCTGTCGGGCAGCAGGGGCGCGGGCAGGCCGGGCCGCCAGCTCACATTCAGGCAGTTGGGGCACTGCCGGTTGTCGCGCTTGTAGATGGTCATGCCACGCCGGTCCTGGATACGCTCGATGAGGGCGGGTTCGATCCGCAGCCCCTCATTGGCCAGCATGCCATAGGCGTTGGTGAGCTTGAGCAGCGTCGTCTCACCCGCCCCCAGCGCCATGGAGAGCAAGGGCGGCATATGCTCCTGAATGCCGAAGCGGCGCGCCGTGGCGACGATGGCATCCATGCCCACATACTGGGCGACGCGCACGGTCATCAGGTTGAGCGATTTCTCCAGCCCCAGGCGCAGCGTGCTGGGCCCATAGAATTCGTTGGAATAGTTGCCCGGCTTCCATTTGCCCTGCCCCGCGCCCTGGTCCAGCACGAAGGGCGCATCCAGCACCAGGCTGGCGGGCGTGAAGCCGTTGTTCAGCGCCGTGGCGTAGACAAAGGGCTTGAAGGCGGAGCCGGGCTGGCGCAGCGCCTGCGTGGCGCGGTTGAACTGGCTCTGCTCGTAGTTGAAGCCGCCGACCAGCGCCCGCACGCGGCCGGAATGCGGGTCCATGGCGACGATGGCGCCCTCCACGTCCGGCACCTGGCGCAGGCCGTAGAGCGGTGCACCGGCGGGGCCGGTCTCCTCCCCCTCCAGCCGTTCCACGGCGATCACGTCGCCGGGTTTCAGCACCTCGTCCACGCTCTCGGGCGCATAGCCGTAGCGCTGGTCCGGCAGGGCCTTGCGGGCCCATTTCATTTCCTCGAAGGGGATGTAGCCCAGGCTGCCGTCGCGCAGGCCGATGCTGGCGCCCTCGGCGCTGGTGTCGGTCACCGCGGCGAGCCGCCAGCCGGTCATGCCGAGCGGGATATCGAGGACGTTCAAATCCTCCTTCCAGGCATTGACGCGCACGGTGCGGAACGGGCCGCGCCAGCCGTGCCGCCGGTCATAGGCGATGAGGCCGTTCTTGAGCGAGCGTTCCGCCGCCGCCTGCAGCGTGGGGTCCAGCGTGGTCATCACCTGCAGGCCGCCTTCATAGAGCATGTCGGTGCCGTAGCGGTCGGCCAGGAAGCGGCGCACCTCCTCGGTGAAATAGGCAGCGGTGACGGTGAGCGTGTCCCGGTGCTCCCGGACGCCGAGCGGCTCGGCCTTGGCCTCCCGCGCCTGGGCGGCGGAGATGTAGCCTTCCTCGTGCAACCGGTCGATCACCCAGTTGCGCCGGGCGATGGCGGCCTCGGGATGCCGGGTGGGATGATAATTGTTCGGCCCCTTGGGCAGGGCCGCCAGATAGGCCGCTTCGGGCAGCGTCAGCTCGTTGAGGGGCTTGTCGAAATAACTGACGGAGGCCGAGGCCACGCCATAAGCGCCCATGCCGAGATAGATCTCGTTGAGATAGAGCTCCAGGATCTGGTCCTTGGTGAAGGCGCGTTCCATGCGGAAGGCCAGGATGGCCTCCTTGATCTTGCGCTCGTAGCTCACCTCGTTGCTGAGAAGGAAGTTCTTGGCCACCTGCTGGGTGATGGTGGAAGCGCCCACCGGCCGCCGGTCGCTGCCGATATTCTTGAGATTGACCAGCACGGCCCGGGTCAGGCCGACGAAATCGATACCGCCGTGCTGATAGAAATTCTTGTCCTCGGCCACCAGGAAGGCGTTGATGACCTGCCGCGGGATGGCGGACACGGGAATGAACAGGCGGTCCTGCCGGGCATACTGGGCGATGAGCTGCCCGTCGGCGGCATAGACGCGGGTGGAGACCGGCGGCTCGTAATCGGCCAGTGCCCGGTAATCCGGCAGGCCGCGTCCGAACTCGTAGAAGATGAACAGCACGCCGACGACACCGGCGATGGCACCGAACACGGCCAAGCCGCCGAGCACGCCGAGCCAGCGCAGCCACCGCCGCTTGTGCGGTGCCGCGCGCTCTGTCTCCGTGCTGTCTTCAGTATGTGCGTCCCGGGTCATGCGTACCGAACTTCCACCCTCGACCGGCCTGGAGCCGGCGCGCGCCGCAGGCCAGGCCAGTGCAGCACCATGATGCTGATTAGCTGTGAATCGTGGCCATTGTGGGGCGTCGCGCCTGCCCCGCCACCTGGATCATACCACATGGACGGCCGCGTGGCCCGGCATTGCATCTCCCCCCTCATCAGCCCTCGAACCGGCCGAAGAACTGGTCGGTGGCGCGTACGATTCCGGCGGCGATCTGCGACTGCCCCTCCCTGGAATACATGAAGCGCGCGTCACTGGGATTGGAGAGGAAACCCATCTCGATGAGCACGGACGGCACGTCCGGCGCCTTGAGGACGACGAAGCCCGCGAAGCGGTGGGAATTGGTGCGCATGATGACCGACTTGCCGAGGGACGGCACCAGCATCTCCGCGAACTCGGCGGAATAGTTCATGGTCTCGCGCTGCGCCAGGTCGATGAGGATGCTGCTCACATCGTCGGATTCGCCGTCCAGGTTCACGCCGGCGATGATATCGGACCGGTTTTCCTTGGCCGCCAGCGCCGCCGCCTCCTTGTCCGATGACGTTTCGGAAAGCGTGTAGACCGTGGAGCCGCGCACCTTGGAGTTGGAGATGGAGTCGCAATGCAGCGAGATGAAGAGGTCCGCGTTGGCCTGGCGGGCCACCTCCACCCGCGTTCTGAGCGGCAGGAAGATGTCCGTATCGCGGGTCAGCACCGCCGTATAGCGGCCCGTGGCCTCGAGTTGGCGGGCCAGTTCCCTGGCGACGGCCAGGGTAACGTGCTTCTCGTCCGGGCCGGAGGAGCCCAGCGTGCCGGGATCGATGCCGCCGTGCCCCGCATCCACCACCACGATATGCTTGCCGTGCACCTTGGGCGGCGCGGTGATGGCCGGCTGCGCCGTGCGCAGGCGGAAGGAGGGATCGCGGTCGGGCTGGTTGATGCCGGCCAGGAACGCCTTCTGGGTCGTCGGCTTGAGGTCGACGACGAAGCGGGTGGGGTAGCCGCTCTGCGGGGGCAGCGTGAAGATCTTCGCGGCCTCGGCCGGCCCCTTGAGGTCCAGCACCACGCGCGAGGTGGTGGCCGTGAAACGGCCGTAGCGGATGTTCTCGATCAGTCCTTCGGGGTGGATGGTGCGGTCATCCACCTTCCATTGCAGATGCTCGAAATCGATGACCATGCGATAGGGGTTGGCCAGGGTCATCACCCGGTAGTCGGCCTCTTCGCTCATCTCGATGACGAAGCGGGTACGATCGGGGGTCGCGCCGACGCGCACACCGCTCACCGTCGGCGCCGCCATGGCGGCATCAGCGCACAGCAGCAGCAGACAGAGCCCCCAGAAAACCCTCAATATCGGCATTGCTCCACACAACATGATGACCCGGTGTCGAAATCCTAACTAGATATTGAAAATTTGCAACAAAAGCCGGGATTTTCCCGCTGTCACGCATGCCGTTTCTATCATGCGCGTCCCAACAGGCTAGCCGGCAGATGTGAAAAATTCACAAATCGTCGTTGTGGAGCCGGTGACGGGATATAAATGATTGTATCTTAAAGCGAACTGTGGCTATTTAGAGAAATTGGGTTTTCCGGGCCCGGTCATGACAAGGCCGGCCCAAAGGTTTGAGGCAAGCTTCCGCGGCTCCCGCGGGTTTCTCGATGAAGCCATTTCCGATCTGACTCGGGAACTTGACGCCAAGCCTTATCAACTCGGACCGTGATCCTCACGGGTCGGACTAGTACTTGAATGATCGAAGCACGTCAAACGATCGAAGCACACCGTAACATGCTGTCAACGCACCGCACTTTCCCCGCTCGACCCGGCTCCGGCCGGCGGGCGGCTGGCGAAGCTGCCGGCGTTGCTCCAGGATACGGTGCGCATTTTCAGAACATCAGCATTTCAGGCCGCCCCCGGGTGCTCGGCGGGCAGCCTCAACGGAGTCACACGGCATTATGCCAAAACGCATGCTTATTGATGCGGCCCACGCGGAAGAAACGCGGGTCGTGGTGCTTGACGGCAAGAAGTTGGAGGAATTCGACTTCGAGTCCAGCACCAAGAAACAGCTCAAGGGGAACATCTACCTCGCCAAGGTAACGCGGGTCGAGCCGTCGTTGCAGGCCGCCTTCCTGGATTATGGCGGCAATCGTCACGGCTTCCTGCCCTTCAGCGAAATCCATCCCGACTATTATCAGATCCCCGTCGAGGATCGCCAGGCGCTCCTCAGCGAGGAAGCGGCCCAGCACGCCGAGGATGAAGCCCGGGAAAACGGCGCCGAGGAAAAGAAGAAGCCGCGCCGCCGCTCCCGCAAGGCCGTTGCCGCCGAGGCGGACAACAGCGAGGACGCCGTGCTGACCGAAGATGGCGACACGGGCGAAGGGGGAGCCGAGACCGAGACGGAAGCCGATGCCGAATCCGATGCGGATGGCGACAACGGCAGCGACAGCACGACCGTCGAATCTCTCGGCCATGACGACGAGCTGGAGGAAGTGCGCGCGCCCAAGGCCCGGCCGCGCCGCAACTACAAGATCCAGGAAGTCATCAAGCGCCGGCAGATCCTGCTGGTGCAGGTGGTCAAGGAGGAACGCGGCAACAAGGGTGCCGCCCTCACCACCTACCTGTCGCTGGCCGGGCGCTATTGCGTCTTGATGCCCAACACCTCGCGGGGCGGTGGAGTCAGCCGCAAGATCGCCAATCCGGCAGACCGCAAGCGTCTCAAGGGTATCATGGCCGATCTGGACATGCCGCCGGGCGTCGCCTGCATCATCCGCACGGCAGGCACCCAGCGCACCAAGCCGGAAATCCGCCGCGACTATGACTATCTCATCCGCCTCTGGGACCAGACGCGGCAGCTCACCCTCAAGTCCATGGCCCCCGCCCTGATCTATGAGGAAGGCAGCCTCATCAAGCGCGCCATCCGCGACGTCTACAGCCGCGAGATCGATGAGGTGCAGGTGGAAGGTGAAGCCGGCTACCGCACCGCCAAGGACTTCATGCGCCTTCTCATGCCGAGCCACGCCAAGAAGGTGCAGCATTACACCGACCGTATCCCCCTCTTCCACCGCTATCAGGTGGAGGCGCAGCTCGACAGCATGTTCAACCCCACGGTGGAGTTGAAATCCGGCGGGTATATCGTCATCAACCCCACGGAAGCGCTGGTCGCCGTGGACGTGAACTCGGGCCGCGCCACGCGCGAGCACAATATCGAGGAAACCGCCTACAAGACCAATCTGGAGGCCGCCGAGGAAATCGCGCGCCAGCTCCGCCTGCGCGACATGGCGGGCCTTGTGGTGATCGACTTCATCGACATGGAGGACAACCGCAATATCCGCTCCGTCGAGAAGCGCATGAAGGACAGCCTGAAGTCCGACCGGGCGCGCATCCAGGTGGGCCGCATCAGCCATTTCGGGCTCATGGAGCTGTCCCGCCAGCGGCTGCGCCCGGGCGTGCTGGAAGCCAGCACCCAGCCCTGCACCATCTGCCATGGCAGCGGCATCGTGCGTTCCGTCGAAAGCTGCTCGCTGCAGATCATCCGCATCCTGGAGGAAGAAGGCATAAGAGGCCGCAGCGCCATCATCGCCGTGCATGTGCCGGTGGAGGTGGCCCTGTTCCTGCTCAACGAGAAGCGCCGCTACATCACGCAGCTCGAGGAACGCTTCTCGGTGGAAATCCGCGTGCATGCGGACAATGACCTCATCGCGCCCAACTACCGGCTGGAGCGCATCGCCGCGCCCACCGACGGTGAAGGCGCCGAGGTCCGGGAGGAACGCACTGAAAAGGCCGAACGGCCGGAGAAGAGCGAACCCCGGGAACAGCCGGCCCACGCCGCCGCCGAGACCGACGAGGAACAGGCGCAGGACGGCGAAAGCCGCTCCAAGCGCCGCCGCCGCCGGCGCCGCCGGCGTGGCAAGGGCCATGGCGACGAGCATGGCGCGGACGCCGGGGTGACCGCGCAGGCGGACGAGGCCGGGGAACCGGCCGAAGCGGAAGTCGAAGCCGAAACCCAAGCCGAAGCCGAAACCGAAGCGGCGCCCGAACAGGCCGCCGAAACGGCGGAGGGCGACGCCGAGAAGAAGCCGCGCCGCCGCCGGACGCGCAGCCGCCGCAAGGCGTCGGACACGGCCGAGGCCGAAACGGCCGAAACCGGGGAAGAGACGCCGGTGGAAGCCGCCGCCGGGACACCGGCCGAGCCGGAAACGCCCGCCGAGCCGGAAGCCGAGCCCCCCGCCCCCGCTGAAGCAGCGGAGGCCACGGAGGCCGAGGAAGAGGCCAAGCCCAAGCGCCGCCGCGCCCCCCGCAAGCGCAAGCCCAAGGAGGCGGAAGCCGAGGCCGCGCCTGCGGAACCGGAGCCCGAGCCCGTTGCCGCCGAGCCGGCCGCGCCGGAGGAACCCGCTGCGGAACCTGCTCCTGCCGCCGAGCCTGAAGCGCAGCCCGAACCCGAGCCGGAAGCGGAAGCCAAACCCAAGGGCCCGGCCCGCCGGGGCTGGTGGCAGCGCGCCAAGAGCGCCCTGGAGTAGAGTCCTCACCAGCGGCTCCAGGCACCATATCCGGTGTTCACGGGCAGTTCATCACTGGCTGATATTGTATTTTCGTGAAGCTCCGCCACTTTGGTATAGTGGCGGAGTTCATGTATCCGCAGGGGTGAACCGGGAATACGGGATCAGGCGTGACGACAGCGAAAACGACATGGATGAGGATGCTCAGATGGCCGGCGCTGCTGGCCGTCCTCCTGTGGTCGGTGACGCCCGCCCAGGCGCAGGGCCAGTACCTTATCCGCGATGCCGAGATCGAAGCCATGATCCGCGATTTCGCCACTCCCATCTGGAAGGCGGCGCATCTCGACGCGGATCATGTCGAGGTGCACATCGTGCAGGACAAGTCGCTCAACGCCTTTGTCGCCGGCGGGCAGCGCATCTTCGTCAATACCGGCACCATCACCGCCGCCGACACGCCCAATCAGGTGATCGGCGTGCTGGCCCACGAAACCGGCCACATCACCGGCGGCCATCTGGCCCGCACGCAGGATGCGCTGTCCGATGCCTCGACGCTCGCCATCGTCTCCATGCTGGTGGGAGTGGCCGCTCTGGCGGCGGGTGGCGGCGATGCGGGCGCCGCCATCATGATGTCGTCCAGCGAGCTGGCGGGCCGCAATTTCCTGGCCTATTCCCGCACCCAGGAATCCAGCGCCGACCAGGCGGGCCTTGGTTTCCTCAACGCCACCCATCAGTCGGCCAAGGGACTCATCCAGTTCTTCCAGAAACTGCAGACCCAGCAGAATCTGCTGGTCGAGGGCCGGGTCGACCCCTACATCCAGAGCCACCCCCTGACTCCGGACCGTATCGCCGCGTTGCAGACCAACGCCCAGGCCTCGCCTTATTGGAACGCCAAGGACACGCCGGAGAACATCGAGAAGCTGAAGCGCGCCAAGGCGAAGATCACCGGCTACATGGAGCCCAAGCGCGCCCTGCAGATCTACAAGGAAGACGATCCCTCGCTGGAGGCGCGCTATGCCCGGGCCTTCGCGCTCTATCGCCAGTCCCTCACCGATGACGCCCTGAAGCTGATCGACGGCCTCATCGACGAGCGGCCGAAGGACCCCTATTTCTACGAGCTCAAGGGCCAGATCCTGTTCGAGGCCGGCCAGGCGGATGCCGCCAAGGCGCCGCTCTCCAAGGCCGTCTCCAACCTGCCCAACGAGCCGCTGCTGCGCATCCTCTACGCCCAGATCCTGTTGGCCGACAGCGGCGAGCAGGACGCCGAGGCCGCCATCCGCAATCTCAAGGCCGCCGCTCTGGTCGACAAGGACGATCCCGACCTCTGGCATCTCATGGCCCAGGCCTACCACATCACCGGCAACGAGCCGATGGCCGACCTCTCCACCGCCGAGCAATATCTGCTCACCGGTCAGGCGCCGCAGGCGGTGCATCTGGCCAACCGGGCACTCCGCGGGCTGGAGCGCGACACGCCGAGCTGGTGGCGCGCCAACGATATCGTATATATCGCCGAGAGCAACGGCGTCGGCCAGAAGCGCCGCGACAGACGATAACATTCAGAACAGGTGAACATCCGTGAGCACTCCGCGCGCCCTTTCGAAATCCACCATCGTCCTCTGGGGCCTCGTCATCGTCATGGCGGCGGCGCTCGCCGCCATCCTGGTGCGCCAGCCGGGCCTGCTCACCGCCTCCTCCGCCAACGACCTGCGGCAGGCCGAGATGGAAGGCGTGGTGCGCAACTACATCATCGAGAATCCGGAAATCATCGCCGACGCCATCAACGAGCTGCGCCGCCGCCAGGCGAGGGCGGACGAGGAGGATTCCCGCCAGCAGATCGCCACGCGGCAGGACGACATCTTCCATGATGCCGCCTCCGTCGCCACCGCCGAGACCGGCACCGTCAACGTCGCCGAGTTCTTCGACTATAATTGCGGCTATTGCCGCCAGTCGCACGAGAACACCAAGAAGCTGCAGGCCAAGGACGGCGTGCGCTTCGTCTTCAAGGAATTCCCCATCCTCGGTCCCGGCTCCGTCGCCGCCGCCAAGGCGGCCATCGCCTCCATCCATCAGGGCCACGACAAATACATCGCCTTCCACGATGCGATGATGACCCACCCCGGCCATGTGGACGGGGACGTGGCCATGCAGGTGGCGGCCACCGTGGGCCTGGACGTGGAGAAGCTGAAGGCCGACATGGCCAAGCCGGAAGTGCAGGAGACCATCGACCGCAACATGGCGCTGGCGCAGGCCATCGGCGTGAGCGGCACCCCCTCCTTCGTCATCGGCGATGAACTGGTGCCGGGCGCCGCGGAATATTCCCATCTGGAATCGGTGGTCGACGAACAGTCGGATTCATGAGCCTGACGGCGCGCCACCTGGAACAGGCCATCTCACACGTGGCCGAACGGGACGCGCATGTGCGCGCCGCGCTGGATGTGGTGGGCCTGCCCGAGCCGCGCATCCGCCCGGCGGGCTTCGCCGCCCTCCTGCGCATCATGGTGGCGCAGCAGCTCTCGGTGAAGGCCGCCGCCACCATCCACGCCCGGCTGGAAGCGCTGATGGGCGAGGCAACGCCGCGCAACCTGCTGGCCCAGGATGATGACGCCCTGCGGGCCGCCGGCCTCTCCCGCCGGAAGGTGGCCTATGCCCGCGCCCTGGCAGAGGCCTGCGCCGCTGGCCAGCTGGATTTCGCCGCCATCGGCCAGCTTGACGACGACGATGCCATATCGGTCATCTCCAGCGTGAAGGGCTTCGGCCGCTGGAGCGCTGAAATCTACCTGATGTTCTGCGAAGGCCGGCCCGACATCTGGCCCGCCGCCGACCTGGGCCTGCAGGCCGGCCTGCACCGCCTCAAGGCGCTGGCCGCACGCCCGACGGCGAAGGATACCATCCCCCTCGTCGAGCCCTGGCGCCCGCACCGCAGCGCCATGGCCCTCTTCCTCTGGCACTACTACGCAAGGACGGCAGCACCTCTGGGGTGATAGCGGGCCGCTCCGGCGACGTTTAAATCAACCCTGCCAATGGCGAGGACGGGTCGGCGTACATCTTCTTGGGCATGCGGCCGGCCAGATAGGCGGCGCGGCCGGCGCGGACGGCCAGCTTCATGGCGCGGGCCATGCGGATGGGATCGGTGGCGGCGGCGATGGCGGTGTTCATCAGCACCCCGTCGCAGCCCAGTTCCATGGCGATGGCGGCATCCGAGGCCGTGCCCACGCCGGCATCCACGATGACCGGCACCTTGGTCTGCTCGATGATGATGCGCAGCCCCACCGGGTTCTGGATGCCGAGGCCCGAGCCGATGGGCGCCGCCAGCGGCATGATGGCGCAACAGCCCATCTCCTCCAGGAGCTTGCACTGGATGGGATCGTCCGAACAGTAGACCATCACCTCGAAGCCGTCGGCGATGAGCTTCTCGGCCGCCTTGAGCGTTTCCGCCATGTTGGGATAGAGCGTCTTCTGGTCGCCCAGCACTTCCAGCTTGACGAGGTTCCAGCCCCCCGCTTCCCGCGCCAGGCGCAATGTGCGCACTGCCTCGTCCGCCGTGTAGCAGAAGGCCGTGTTGGGCAGGAAGGTATAGATTTTGGGGTCCAGGTAATCGACCAGCATGGGCTGGCCGGGCGTGGCCAGGTTCACACGGCGCAGGGCAACCGTCACCATCTCGGCGCCGGATTCCTCGATGGCCTGGCGGGTCTCGTCGAAATCCTTGTACTTGCCGGTGCCCACGATAAGGCGCGACTTGAGGCGGCGGCCGGCCACCACCAGCGTGTCGTCGTCCATGGCCGTGTCGCCAGGATTATCGCCGCCGCCGATGAAATGGACGATCTCCAGCTTGTCGCCGGATTTCAGCTTCGTATCCTCATAGGCCGAGCGCGAGACGATCTCGAAATTGCGCTCCAGCGCCACCTTGCCGCTGTCCAGCCCGAGCCGGGCCAGCATGTCGGCGACGGTCAGCCCGTCCTCGAAGCTGTGGCGCTCACCATTGATTTCCAGTTCCAGCATATGCTGTCTCAACTCCTCGATCTGGCATTGCCGGCCTTTGCATACTGCTTTCGGCTTTGCAACGCTCCCTTCACGATTTATAACGAGGTCAGCCGCGCAATTGAAAGGGCAAACCGTTGAAAGTTTTCAGGCCGGGCGCCCATGATGATAGCGGCACGCATGTCAGGACGGGGCGCGGCCGGGGCCTTGATGGGCCCGTACCGGGGCCGCCCGCAAAACCACGAAAGAAACGGACCAATTGAATGGACCTCGATAAAGATTTGATCCGCGAGCTGGCCGCTCTCCTGGAAGAGACGGGCCTGAGCGAAATCGAAATCGGCGAAGACGACAAGCATATCCGCGTGGCGAGAGGCGGCACCTCGGTGGTGAGCGCCGTGGCCCCCGCGCCCGCTGTTGCCGCTGCAGCACCCGCCGAGCCGGAAGGCCGCGGGCCGGTGGACCTGGCCAGCCATCCGGGCGCCGTCACCTCGCCGATGGTGGGCACGGCCTACATGTCTCCCGATCCCAATTCGCCATCCTTCGTGTCGGTGGGCGACACGGTGAAGGAAGGCCAGACGCTGCTGATCGTCGAGGCCATGAAGACCATGAACGCCATCCCGGCGCCCAGGGCCGGCAAGGTGATCCAGATCCTGGTCACCAACGAGCAGCCGGTTGAATATGACGAAGTCCTGATGATCATCGAATAGCATGTTCGACAAAATCCTCATCGCCAATCGCGGCGAAATCGCCCTGCGCATCCACCGCGCCTGCAAGGAAATGGGTATCAAGACGGTGGCCATCCACTCCACCGCCGACAGTGACGCCATGCATGTGCGCCTCGCCGACGAAAGCGTGTGCATCGGTCCGCCCAGCGCCACGCAAAGCTATCTCAACATGCCGGCGGTCATCTCCGCGGCCGAGATCACGGGGGCCGACGCCATCCATCCCGGCTATGGCTTCCTCTCGGAAAATGCGCGCTTTGCCGAAATCGTCAATGAACACGGCTTCACGTTCATCGGCCCGACGCCCGAGCATATCCGCATGATGGGCGACAAGATCAAGGCCAGGGAGACCGCCAAGGAGCTGGGTATCCCCGTGGTGCCGGGCAGCGACGGCATGGTCGCGGACCTGGCCGCCGCCCGCAAGTTCGCCGCCCAGGCCGGCTATCCGGTGCTCATCAAGGCTGCCGCCGGCGGCGGCGGGCGCGGCATGAAGGTAGCGGAATCCGAAGCTCATATCGATGAGGCGTTCAACACCGCCCGGGCCGAGGCCAAGGCCGCCTTCGGCGATGATTCCGTCTATATCGAGAAATATCTCCAGTTCCCGCGCCATATCGAGGTGCAGGTGATGGGCGACGGCGAGGGCCGCGTCATCCACCTGGGCGAGCGCGACTGCTCCCTGCAGCGTCGCCACCAGAAAGTGCTGGAGGAAGCCGGCTCACCGGCCCTGAACGCCCGCGACCGCGAGAAGATCGGCAAGGTGGTCACCAAGGCGCTCTCCAAGCTCAAATATCTGGGCGTCGGCACCATCGAGTTCCTCTATGAACACGGCGAGTTCTACTTCATCGAGATGAACACCCGCCTGCAGGTGGAGCATCCGGTGACCGAGGCCATCACCGGCATCGACATCGTGCGCGAGCAGATCCGCCTCGCCGATGGCGCGCCGCTGTCCATCAAGCAGAGCGACGTGGATTATACCGGCCATGCCATCGAATGCCGCATCAATGCCGAGAACCCGGTCACCTTCCGCCCGACACCCGGCGTCGTGACCGATTTCCACCCGCCGGGGGGCCTGGGCGTGCGCGTCGATTCCGCCCTCTATTCCGGCTACCGCATCCCCCCCTATTACGACAGCCTGATCGCCAAGCTGATCGTGCATGGACGCAACCGCAACGAATGCCTGATGCGCCTCAAGCGGGCGCTGGAGGAATTCGTCATCGGCGGCATCGAGACCACCATCCCGTTGCACCAGCGGCTCATCAGCAATCCGGATTTCGTGAATGGCAACTACAATATCAAATGGCTGGAATCCTATCTGAAGGAGCATCCGGCCGACGAGTGAGCGACCAGGGGGGACGGCTTTCCCCCTCCCTCGGGAGTGCCCGATGCTGAAGCTCGAAACAGTCCTTCAAGCCTATGCCTACGGCATCTTCCCGATGGCCGAATCCAGGGAGGACAAGGGCCTCTTCTGGGTCGACCCCGAGCATCGGGGCATCATCCCCCTTTGGCGTTTCCATGTCTCCCGCTCGCTGGCCCGCACCATCAGGCGGGGCGGCTGGCGCGTCACCGTCGACACCGCTTTCGAGCACGTGGTGGAAGGATGCGCCGAGGCCAAGCCAGGGCGCGAGACCACATGGATCAACGCTCCCATACTGGACCTCTACACGCGCCTGCATACGGCCGGCTTCGCCCACAGTATCGAGGTCTGGCGGGAGGAGCGGCTGGTGGGCGGGCTCTACGGCGTGGCGCTGGGCGCCGCCTTCTTCGGCGAGAGCATGTTCAGCCGGGTGACCGACGCCAGCAAGGTGGCGCTGGTTCATACCGTGGCGCGCCTCAAAGCCGGGGGATAC
>Ga0182744_1002646_pt1 | contig 14539 bp, 7 predicted proteins | sample eDN3rd30CKraftMG_FD_128525 | JGI IMG/M metagenome (GOLD analysis project Ga0182744, IMG submission 128525) | Enriched Miracle-Growth compost microbial communities from Emeryville, California, USA - eDNA 3rd pass 30_C Kraft MG (version 2) (version 2) ...
AGCGCCAGACCCCGGCAGCTGACACGGCTTCTAGCCCGTCTGCGTCTAGCCCGTCCATTGCCGTGGTTTCCGCTTCCAGCACCGCATATCCCGTGTTGTGCGGCCCGTGATTGGCCAACAATTCCTCGGTGATACCGGCTGCGCGCATTGCAGTCCAGTACGCGATCAGCGCGCCGTGTGCCACCACCGCCACCTCACGGTGCGGCCCAGCCAAAATCCGGTCAAATACGCGATCCGCACGTTCCAGCACTTCACGCCCCGTGGTTCCGCCGGCCAGTTGCAGATCGAGTTCACCCCTGCACCAGCGGTCAATTGTCCCGTGATAGTCAACCCGATGCGCCGCAACCAGACTCATTTCGTTACGGCCTGCTGAGATCTCGCGGATATCGTCGAAAATCAGGGGCGTAAGCCCCAGCGCCGCCGCAAGCGGCGCGGCAGTTTGCTGCGCCCGAGTTGCCGTGGATACGTACATTGCGTCAAACGCAATTCCCGCCAGATTTTCGACGAGTTGGCTGGCTTGCGTCAGTCCAAGTGCGTTGAGTGGCGGGCCGGGAACGGCGGTGTCGAGCGCGCCGGAGATGTTCGAGTTGATCTGGCCATGGCGGATGAAGTGGACTCGCGTGATCACGTGTTCACTCTACCCGGGCGGGTTTGCCGGCAGGTTGGTGGAGTGAGCAAGTTTACGAACTATTCATTCACCCAGAACGCGCGAGAGGTGAGGAGTAGGTTGGAAGTATGGCAGAAATACGGATGAAGCGGGTGTATGAGGAGCCCAGCGAAGCAGACGGGTATCGGGTGCTCGTGGATCGGCTGTGGCCGAGGGGTGTGGCCAAGGCTGACGCGCAGGTGGACCTGTGGTTTAAGGACATTGCGCCAACGCCTGAGGCGCGCAAGGAGTTTGGCCATATGGCAGAGCGCTTTGCCGATTTCACCGCAAGGTATCGCGCGGAGCTTGACGCGAACCCTGCCGTGGACCAGGCGTTAGAACTACTGCGGGAGCACCCCGTGGTCACGCTCGTGTATGCGGCCAAGGACCCGCAGATCAACCACGTGGTGGTGCTGCGCGACTACCTGCTCGAGCAGGATTAAGGACTGAGGGATCAGTCCTCCGGCAGGTAACCCGTGGCCGGGTCGATGTCCGCGAGGAAGGTCTTGATCTGCGTGACGTGGAACTCGCGCGGGAACGTGAACCGCGTGGGGCCCTGCACGGACAGGGAGAATCCGTAGTCCTTGTTGGGACCGGTCAGCCAGTCGTAGCTCGCGCCGTCGCCGTCAACGGTGATGCGGAAGCGCTCGCCGTCAACCTCGAGGGTTTCAACTCGTGGCGCGTCTTTGGGGTTCTTCTTTTGTGCCATGGTCCTATTCTCCCGCGTCGAGCGGCTGCTGAGTACCTAGCGGCTCTGTGTCCGCCGATCACTCGGCACATATGTATCAGAATTGATACACTCTATGTATGAACGGTCGGATTAACCACGATGGTGCTCAAGCCCCAGCGCATCGGGGGCTTCCCCATCCTGCGGAGTCAGAAACTGCCATGAATCCAGTTGACGCAGTGCCAGCTGACCCAGCACCAGCTGACGCAGCGCCAACTGACTCAGTGCCAGCGCAGGAGGAAATCACGCTGGAACGGGTGCTCGAATCCGCGGCGCGTTTGCAGCGGATAGTGCCAGATGCCGTTCTGGTTGGTGGTACGGCTGCGGCCTTCTATGCGCACCACAGGCTCTCGGTTGATCATGATCATGTTCTTGCTGATTTGCAGTCGAGGTTCGATGTTGTTCTGGACGCGCTTGAGCGTGATCCTGATTTTGTTCTCAACCGTGCGACCCCCAATGTCATTGTGTTGGGCTCGCTTGGTGGAATCGAGACAGGGGTGCGTCAGCTGCGGCGGCAGCGGCCACTTGAAGTGGCAAAGGTGGACTTACCCAACGGTGGCTCCGTGGTAGTTCCAACGCTTGAGGAGATCATCAGGATCAAAGCGTATTTGATCACTTCTCGGAATCAAACGCGTGACTTTTTAGATTTAGCGGCGTTGTCGCAGGTCCTCGGTACGCGAGAAACGGCCAGCATACTCCTGAACATCGATGACTACTACAATGACGAAACTCGTCCCGTGGGCCTGCCTGTGCGGGATCAGGTCTCACGACAGTTGGCGAATCCACAGCCCAAAGACGTCCGTGGCTTTGCGCGCCTTAAGCAGTACAAGGGTCTGCATCGCGACTGGCGGCGTTGGGAAACTGTTGTTGAGGGGTGCCAGGCGGTAGCGGCACACATGAGCGAAGGATAATGAGGGGATCGCGATGTCTCTTGCCTTCCGAAACATAAATGCGACCCCCGCGGATCCCGTTCAAGAATGGGGTTTTGAAGGGATGCTCGCAGCGCTCGATCGCGGTAGTCTCGATGACCTGTCCAAGCTCGTTCACGCGGTTGTGGATGATCCCAGCCTTGAGCCGGACTTCTTTGAGGCGCTGGAGAGCACTGAAACTGAGTCGGGTCCGGCATATGCGCGGGTGCTCTGGCGGCATCTGAATCGTACCCCGCGCGAGATTGCCCTTGCGCGTTTGCGCGACGCGTTCCATCGCACGCAACTCACGCAGGGGGCGGCTGCTGAACGGCTGGGCACCTCGCGGACCCGCTTGAATTCATACCTCACGGGTAAGGTCACGCCTTCCATGGATGTGCTTGTGGCCATGGAAAAACTTGCCGACGAGCGCACTAGGTACCAGCGTGCCGGTCACCTTCGCTTGACCTACTGACACCGGCCGACTGCCGCTGCTCGCGCAATCAGCCCGCTCTGCTCGCACTGCTTAAGCAACTGCGGCGGTGATCGCCTTGAGGATCCGCTTTTCGGACACCGACCCGTTGGTCCCCAACTGCACCGCGTACAGGGACACGCGCAACTCCTCGATCATCCATCTGACCTCGGCCAACGCCGGATTCTCCGAGCCCGCAACACCGCCGGCACTACGCCCAGCCAGCGCCTTCTCGTACTGCTCCACCACGTTGCCCACCTTCCACGTGAGCTCGTTGTCGCGGTGCACGGAGTCCGCCGCCTTGTCGATCCGGTGGACTTGCGCTCGCAGGTATCGCGCCAGGTGACGCAGCTGCGCAGGCGGCGTGGCTGAGATGAAGCCCGGATATATGAGCCCGCCAGTCACTCCCCGCACATCGTTCAGCGTGGCCAGCAGTGCGAGCGATTTGTTCCCGCTCACTGCCGCGTCCACGTCGCGATAAGCGGTGAGCGCTGCCACCACATCGCCGATGATTCGGTACACCTCGTCCTCGATTCGCCCGCGCACCATGGTCACGGCCGCCTCGTATTCGGCGCGCGTGCGGATACGTCCGGCGTCCGGCAGCAGCGCCATGACGGCGGCGAGTTGCACGTCCGCCACCAGCGCGTCCGTGTTTTTGTAGGGGCTGGCCGCGAGCGTGAGCGCCTGCGTGCCGGTCCACCGCGAAGTCACGCGCGCACTGGCCAGCGCCGTGCGCCCGAGTACGAGCCGCCAGATTCCGCCGCGCTGCGCGGCGTCCTGTTTGGTTTGGTCGGCCAGGATGCGCAGCGCCACACTTTCGTTTTTGGCGCCCTGATTTTCGACGACATACGCCGGATATCCCCGCACCTCAATTCCGCCCGGTCCCCGGCCTTCGACCACGAGCGGGAGCTCGTTGTAGGAAGCCTCGGCGGGCCAGTCGGTGAGGTCAGCTACTTCCGCGATGGCGTGGGTGATCTGCTCCGGGCCTGCGGCAATGCTGCCTTGGCGTGCACCCGAGCCGGTGCGACTTGGGCCGGCGCCGCGGCCTGTGCCAGCCCTGGCACCAGCCCCGGAACCTGCTGCTGCACCGCGCCCAGCCCCAGAACCCCGCGAACCAGAACCCCGAGCAGCAGCCTGCGCCTCGGCCAGCGCAGCCCCCACGGCCCCGTGCACGGCGGAGCGCACAGCCTCCTCAGCCGCCCCGGCCAGCTGACGTTGCAGCACCACCAAATCCTTGGACTCGCCAAGTACCTCAACCACCGCGCCACGCCCAGACCCGTGCTGGGCGAAAACCCGGAACGTAACCCGCAGGTGGCCGGGCAGGGCGCTGGGACTGAAGGATTCGTCGGGAATCTCGAGGTACTTCAGAGCGTAAGTGGCCCGCGCAAATGCGCGCGGGAACGGCTCCGCCATGGCCCCGGTGCGGGTCATGTCCTCCCAAGCCGGGGTGTTCTCGCGCAGCCACTGCGCGATTTGCCCGCCCCAGTCGGGAGCGGGTACGAGCTCGCGGCGCACCACCTTGGGCAGGGTGCGGATGGTGGCCACGCACAGTTCGTCGAGCAGGCCGGGAACCATCCAGTCGAACCCGTCTGGGACCACGCGGTTAAGCAGCTGGATGGGCAGGTGAACGGTCACGCCATCCGCGGCGGTGCCGGGGGAGAACTGGTAGGTCAGGGGTAGGGTGATGTCGCCCTGGACCCACGTCTGCGGGAAATCGGCCTCGGAAACGGCGTCTTGCCCCTCGGGAACCAGCAGGTCAAGGGAGAAATCGAGCAGGTTGGGCGTCGCGATCCGCGCGCCCTTCCACCACTGATCAAAGTGGCGCTGGGACACGATGGAGGCGGGCAGGCGTTCGTCGTAAAACGCGAACAGGGTTTCCTCATCCACTACGAGCCCGCGCTGGCGCGAGCGCGCCTCCAACTCCTCGGCCTCGGCCAAAACGGCCCGATTGTGCGCAAAGAACTTGTGGTGCGTGGTCCACTCGCCGCCCACCAGCGCGTGGCGGATGAACAGGTCGCGGGCCGCCTCACGGTCCACTTTGGAATACAGCACGGGCCTATCGGTCACAATGGGCACGCCGTACAGCAGCACCTTTTCACTGGCCATGGCCGCACCGCGTTTGGTGGACCAGTGCGGGTCGGAGTAGGTGCGTTTGATGATGCCCGCGGCTAGTTCCTCGGCCCATTCCGGCTCGATTTTGGCTACGTCTCGCGCCCACAGCCGCGAGGTTTCCACGAGCTCGCCCGCCATAATCCAGGCCGGTGGCTTCTTGGACAGCGGCGAGCCGGGGAAGATGGCAAATCGGGCGCCGCGCGCGCCCTGGTACTCGTTGCGGGCCATGCGCTTGGCGCGTTTGTCCGCGGCCGTTTCCCGGCCGGTCTTGTTCAGGCGCACCTCGGTGGCCTCCTGCATGCCGATTTGGCTGAGCAGCCCGGCGAGCAGGGAGCGGTGGATCGTCTCTGAATCCCATACAAACTTGGTGTCTGGGTCTAGTTTTTGGGTGGTGTTGCTTCCCGACGATTCCCCCGTCTTCGCCGCGCCCACTGTCCCAGCCGTACCCGGCTTGGTGTGGGGGTGGCTGCCAGCGGCCGTGCCGGCACCGCCGGCAGCTCGGCCACCAGGGACGATGCCCTGATCCGCGGCAACCTTATCCCGCAGCGGCTGCGCCTTCTTCACCTCAGACTCGATGCCCATCGAGCGGGTCATCTCCCGCAACTGCGCCACCACGTCCTGCCACTCACGGATGCGCAGGAAGTTCAGGTATTCCGCGCGGCACATACGCCTAAACGCCGAGGAAGACAGCGCCCTTTGCTGCTGGCGAATGTACTCCCACAGGTTCAGGTACGTCATAAAGTCCGAGTGGCCGTCCACAAAGCGGGCGTGGCTGGCATCGGCCAGTTCGCGCACCTCGGCGGGGCGCTCACGGGGGTCTTGGATGGACATGACGGCCGCGATGATCATGACCTCGCGGGCCACATTGCGTTTGCCACCCTCCACGATCATGCGGGCTAGGCGTGGGTCCATGGGTAGTGCGGCAAGTTGCCTGCCCACTGCGGTGAGCGAGGTGCGCTGGGTGGCTTCTTTATCCGAACCGGGCGCGCTCCCGGGCCCGTTCCCGCGCACGGCATTCCCGCGCACAGCGCGGGTTTCTAACGCTCCGAGTTCCTGCAGTAGTTGCACGCCGTCTCGGATGGCGCGAGTGTCCGGCGCCTCCACAAACGGGAACTTGGCTACGTCACCCGGCTCGCGGGCAACGCCCACGGACACCATCTGCAGCAGCACGGATGCGAGCGAGGTGCGCAGGATTTCGGGTTCAGTGAATTCCGGCCGGGCCGCAAAGTCCTCGGCCGAGTACAACCGGATCGCGATGCCGTCTGCTACACGTCCGCAGCGCCCGGAGCGCTGGTTGGCGCTGGCCTGGCTGATCGGCTCGATGGGTAGGCGCTGCACCTTGGTGGACTTGGAGTAGCGCGAGATGCGTGCGGTTCCGGGGTCAATCACGTATCGGATGCCCGGCACGGTGAGCGATGTTTCTGCCACGTTGGTGGCCAGCACGATGCGCCGGTGTTCGTGCCGTTCAAATACTCGATGCTGTTCTGCTGCGGAGAGGCGCGCGTAGAGCGGCAGGATTTGCGTGTAGCCGGGGGTTCGCGGGTCAGTTGCTCGTGCGCCGAGGTGTTGGCGCAGGACGTCTTCGGCGTCGTGGATGTCGCGTTCTCCGGAGAGGAATACGAGGACGTCGCCTGGGCCTTCGTGTTGGAGTTCGTCAAAGGCCGCGCAGATTGCGGACATCATGTCTGCGTCGTCGTCCTCGTCGAAGGGACGGTAGCGGATCTCCACCGGGTAGGTGCGTCCGCTGACCTCCACCACGGGGGCAGGCTCGCGTGAGGGGGGCTGGGTGGCGGCAGGATCGCTGGGAAGTGGGCCACCCGGTGCAAAGTGACGGGCGAACCGATCGGAGTCAATCGTTGCCGAGGTAATAATGACCTTCAGATCCGGGCGCTGCGGCAGGAGCCGCGTGAGGTAACCCAGCAGGAAGTCGATGTTGAGAGAGCGCTCGTGGGCTTCGTCGATAATCAGGGTGTCGTAGGCGAGCAGCTGCGGGTCACGCTGGATCTGCGCGAGCAGGATACCGTCCGTCATGACTTTGACCAGGGTGTTCTCGCTGGATTCGTCGGTAAATCGCACCTGATATCCGACGATTCCCCCCAGTTTGGTCCCCAATTCTTCCGCTATGCGCTCGGCGACTGTGCGCGCCGCGATGCGGCGGGGCTGGGTGTGCCCGATCTGGCCTTTGCGGCCGCGGCCGAGTTCCAGGGCGATTTTGGGGAGCTGGGTGGTCTTACCGGAGCCGGTCTCACCCGAGACGATGACCACCTGGTTGTTTTGGATCGCCTGGGCGATTTCCTCGCGGCGTGCGCTGACTGGCAGTTGCGCCGGGTAGGTGATGGTCGGGACCTCAACGTGCGCGCGGTGTTCGGCGGCCTTGGCGAGGCGCGCGAGGTTCACGTGAGGCTGGGTGGAGCGCTGGGTTTGAGGCTGGCGCTGGTTCTGGTTGTTGCGCTGGTTCTGGTGCTGGGTTTGGGGCTGGCGCTGGGTTTGGGGTTTGCGGTTGTTTTTGCGTTGGGGGTGCGGGCCGTTCACAGGGACCATTCTCCCAGTGATGTGGGGCTCGCCCAACTTAATTGTTGCGTGGTGGTCATTTGGGGGTGAGCTTCTGCTGCCAAATCCTTACCGATCGGTTCTCTTTGAGGTGGTGTGGGCCTGGAAATCAGGCTGGAAGTGGTTGCTGAGCTTGTGGCTTGGTGTGGGGTGGCCGTCCTTGCAGAGCGGTATGCGGCGGTCGAGATGTGATGTGCGGGAGTGAATGTGCGCTCGGATACATGATGTTTCTTCAGTAAATAATGTCCGAGGGTTGATATGAGCGCGTGATCTGTGGCACCCGATGGGGTGAAAATCCGCGGGTCTTAGCGGATTTTGACGTGATCAACTTTTCTGACGCCATGAAAGTTTTTCGCGGAAATACGCCAAAAACTGCCCATCTGGATACTTTTTTGGGTTGATGGTGTGTGTCTGGGCGGTAGTGGCGCCGGGGTTGTGTGATCTGCGGCTGGTTGAATGTTCACCAACCGGCCGGTAATTTTCTACCACGGAGTAGAAGTCTAACCAGTGCGCTGAAGTCAATGGGGAGTTCTACCCGCTCGGGTAACTGGTCGCCGCCAGAACCAGTAGCAAAACCGTGTGCAGGAGATTTTCGAGCTCTATCTCGGGAGTGTCTTGTACGCAGCCGCATTAAATTTCGCCAGTCGAATGAGTTCCATCTTCCCGTGAGGGTTGAAGGGTTCATGAGTGTGGTTAAACGCTTTACCCCATCCGGGCTTCTTGGAAGTTCCGGCCCGCCAAATCATGAGAAAAGGATCTACGTTGATCACTCTTCGTATGCCTTCCTGGCTGAAGGCCAAGAGGTCTAATCCTGCTGCGTCTTCCGTAGCGGGCTTTGCCCGGGTGAGGAGCCTTAGCGCTTCTAAGCCCTCTCGTGCGTTCGCTGGGTTGACCGCGATCGCTCTTACCGCCGGAGTCGCCGGTGTTGGAACCGTCATCGGAACGGCAGCCCCCGCCTCCGCCGCTCCCGCCGTACAGGGCGGCCCTTTTGACTGCACCGTGCCTGGATTCTTCGCGCAAGCTGAGAGTTCTAACAAGGTGCAGTTGTACAAAGGTGGGTATACCTCGGACGGAAAATCCGCGTGGGACACAGTTGGAAGTTCAGTCAGTTCCCCGCTATACAACGCGGGTGCATTCAACCCAGTGGACGGGTATATCTACGGCACCATATACGGTACGAACGGTGGTCAGTTCGTGCGAGTTGATAAAGATGGTGGAGTAACAACTATTGGGGCATCAAACCCCGCCCTTGGTACCAGTTATAGCTCCCTTTGGGATAGCGGCGAGTTCGATGCTGATGGAAACTACTATGTTGCATCAGGAAACGCTGGTGGCAACATTGCCAAGACGATCTACAAGATCTCCGGGCTTGACAAGGTTACAACCGCTACCAGTGGTACGCGTCCTGCCAAGACGAATATTCCTCTGAACTCTGTCAATGGCGTACCTGTTTATGCCGATCTGACGTTTAAAGATAACTTCTTGTGGGCACCAAATTATGGCAAGAACTCTACTATCTACCGAATTGACATCAATATGTGCTTAACAAGGGCGCAGGTTGGGTAGATTCATTCTCAGTTGACCCTGCCGTAATGCCGACTGCTTCGTACGGTTCTGCATTTACGATGACGAACGGTAACCTGGCTTTTCTTGCTACCAACGGTAAGTTGGTTCAGATCTCTGTATCTAACCCGACTGGAACAAACCCAACGTTTACGCAGATAAGCACGGTTGACGCTCCCGCAAATGCAAAGAGCAACGCAACCAACTGTGCTACAGCACTCGAATCACGTCTGTCGGTAAAAAAGGTTGGTCCTGAGTCCGTTATTGTCGGTCATGATATCGAGTGGACAGTTACTGTAACCAATGAGGGTCCCGGTACCACGTCCGGTTTTGTGCTGCAGGACCTTCTGCCTTCGAGTGTTGACCCCGCGACAGTGACTACCCGAAGCGCTGACGCGGCTTGCGGTGTCCCAGATTCTTCGCGCACGATCACGTGTAACGGTGGTCAGTTGCTGAATGGCTCGACTGCCGTTGTCTATGTGAGTGCAAAGGCGCCGATGACGCCTGGGCCACTCGTCAATCAAGCACGTGTTATCGGTAATGAGGACCCGGAACCAGCAGATTGGGCTAAAGCCGAGACTCAAGTTGAACTTGAGACCGTGGTTGATGAGTCAACGACGATTGCAGATACGACCGTAGACGAGGAATCGCTGCCAACTAAGACGAATATTGGTGGAAAAATCTCCTACACCAATGGCGTTATCACCTATGTTCCTCCTACCGGGTTCTCCGGCTTTGACTCCTTTGTTTATGAGCAAAATGACGGAACTGAGGTAACTGTCAACATCACGGTGACTCCAACGGCAGATCCCGATACCCGCACAACAACGGTTGACAGTGACCCAGTTGTGGTCGACGGCTCTGATCTGGTTGGTCTGGGTAATGGTTCTGATCTTAAACTTACTGGTGTCTCAGGTGCTACGAATGGCACGGTTGACTTGGATCCAGAAACTGGTGATGTGACGTTTACGCCTACCTCTGGTTTCTCGGGTACCGGTAGCTTTGCCTACGAGCTCACAGATGCTGAAGGGCAGACGGCAACCAACACAATCACTGTGACGGTCACGCCAGTCACGGACCCGGATGCTCGGACTACCAAGGTCGATGTCCCAGTAACCCTCGAGGGAGACGAACTCGTTGGACTTGGGCGAGGTTCTGATCTTGAACTTACTAGTGTCTCAGGTGCTACACATGGTTCGGTTTCTCTGGAGGACGGGGTCGTAACATTCACACCAGCCCCAGGTTTCTCGGGTACCGGTAGCTTCACCTACGAACTCACTGACGGTGCAGATCAGACAGCAACTAACACGGTGACTGTGACGATCCACAACGTGTTCGCTAAAGGTCCAGCCGTAGAAAGCGGCGTGACCACCCCACACAAGACGCCAGTTACCATTCCGGTAGCGAGCATCAGCACGCCAGAAGGCGCGCCGCTTGACCCGGGCGCAACCAAGGTCGTCGAGAAGCCAAAGAACGGAACCGTCACACCAAACCAGGATGGCAGCGTTACGTACACGCCAACAGGCGGGTACGTGGGAGACGACTCGTTTGACGTGGAAGTATGCGACATAAACGGCGAGTGCACCACGGTGACCATCCCGGTGACGGTCTCGCCAAACAGCGTTGCGGCCACCAACGACTCGGCAAAGACCACCGCGGGCAAGTCTGTTGTTGTGGACGTTCGCGAGAACGACACAACCGCATCAGGCCAGTCACTCGACGTACCAAAGGACGTGACTAAGCCAGCTCACGGCACGGCCAAGGTCGACGCTAAGACCGGCGAGATCACGTACACACCGGAAGCCGGCTTCTCAGGAACGGACACGTTCACCTACACGGTGTGTGACACCTCCACGCCAACGCCTGCGTGCAGCAACACCGCAACAGTGACCGTCACGGTGACCAACGTGTTCACCCCGGGCGACGCCACAGAGGGCGTGACCACACCTCAGAACGAGCCAGTTGACGTTCCACTTGAGGACATCGTGACTCCAAGTGGGGCACCTGTGGATCCTGAGTCCGTTAAGGAAAAGACTCCACCCGCGGACGGCACCATCACGGTTGACGAAGATGGCACCGTAACCTACACGCCAAAACCTGGATTCTCGGGTGGCGATGAGTTCACACTTGACGTGTGCGACGAAAACGGGGACTGCACCGAGGTAACTATCCCGGTCACGGTAGGTAAGAACACTGTGACCGCCGCAGATGACACCGGATCCACCAAGGTGGGCACCCCAGTAGTCATCATGGTTGGCACCAACGACAGTTCCAAGACCGGACAGGCCCTAGAACTGCCAAAGGTAACAAAGGCTCCCGGCCACGGAACCGCCACCGTCCTCACGGATGGGACGATCCGTTACGTGCCAGCTGCTGGATTCTCCGGCAAGGACACGTTCGAGTACACGCTGTGCGACACTTCCATTCCAACGGCAGTGTGCGACACGGCCATGGTGACCGTCACGGTCACCAACGTGTTCACCGATGGTCCAGTCGTTGAGGACGGCGTGACCATCCCACACAAGACGCCAGTCACCATTCCGGTAACGAGCATCAGCACGCCGGAAGGTGCGCCGCTTGACCCGGGCGCAACCAAGGTCGTCGAAAATCCAAAGAATGGCAAGGTAACGGTTGATCCCCAGACTGGGGAATCCACCTACATGCCGAAGCCGGGCTACTCGGGCGACGACGAGTTTGACCTTAAAGTCTGCGATAAAAACGGGGACTGCACTACGGTAAAAATCCCAGTGAAGGTCTCACCAAACAGCGTTGCTGCAAGCAGCGACTCGGCAAAGACCACTGCGGGCAAGTCTGTTGTTGTGGACGTTCGCAAGAACGACACCACGGCATCTGGCCAAGAGCTGGACGTGCCAACCGTGACAACACAGCCAGCACATGGCACCGTCACAGTCGGCAAGGACGGCACTATCACGTACACGCCAAACGCTGGATTCTCGGGTGAAGACACGTTCGAGTACCAGGTGTGCGACACCTCCACGCCACAGGCAGTATGTGACACGGCAACTGTCACAGTGACCGTTACGAACGACGTCACCCCAGGCAAGCCAACCACCACCGGCGTAACAACCGGACACGGCAAGGTAATTCAGATTCCACTGGAAGAAATTGGTACGCCAACCGGCGCCCCGCTCGACCCAACCTCCCTCCGGGTGATCACGGATCCGAAGCACGGCACCGCCAAGGTAGACCCAAAGACCGGTGAAATCACGTACACGCCAGCGGAAGGCTTCTCCGGGGAGGACTCGCTCGTAGTCGAGATTTGCGACACCTCCACGCCAGCGCAGTGCACCACTCACACCGTCAAGGTGAAGGTGGGCAGCAACGCTGTGGAGCTCAAGGATGACAAGGCCGTCTCGGAAGCGGGTGAGCCTGTAGTCATCAACGTGGGCGAGAACGATCGCAGCGAGAATGGACGGCCACTTGGTGCGCCAAGCATCGTGGATGGACCTAAGCACGGCACCGTTGAGGTCCTGGGCGACGGCACCATCCGCTACACGCCGGACGCCGGGTATGTTGGCAGTGACTCGTTCACCTACTCGCGTTGCGACGATTCAAGCCCAGTGCCCGTGTGTGATGTGGCAACGGTGACGGTTGCCGTCAGCGAACTCTCGCAGACCGGTGTATCGCACGTGCTCACCACGGGGGCTATCGCCGCCGGGTTGGCATTCGCGGGATTGCTGCTTGTAGTAGTTGGACGCCGCCGCCGGGTCTGATTATCAGCGAGGTTGCTTAGTTCTTAGTTTGATGTGTTTGGTGCGGTAGCTGCAAGGTTGCCGGGCTAGCACAGCAGGGCCCCAAGCTTAGGCTTGGGGCCCTGCTTGTTTTGGTTGGTGTGAGTGTTTGGAGGATCGCTGGTTGCAGGTGGTGAGAAGTGTCCAAACAGTGGAAGAACCGGGTGAGAACGGACATTTGCAAGGGTGAATTTGGTCATTCTTGGTAGGCGCTGTGTGCTTCCTGTGTGTGCCGTGGGTGATGCGCGGTTTCCGCTTGTTTACGCGGAAAAGAAAACCGGGTGGTAGTGAATGATGTGCGGAGGAGTGGCCTATTGGCTGGAAAACGCGGAAATTTCGCGGTGGACGGAGGTTGAAACCCTTCCAGATGGACGGTAGGTTTCTGAACGATCCCCATCTCCTTACCAACTGGATAGTTCTGCGGAATGTTCTGGAGGTCTTGGTCAATGGGGAGCACTACCGCGAGTGAGGGTCGGTCGCCGTCGGCGCTCACTCGTGGAGTCGGGTTTGTGCTGAGGTTCGCCAGCTTCTGCACGGCTCGTTCGATGTACCGCCGCTTCGAATGGAATTCTGAATATGGAACCGCAGTCCGTAGGCCTCCTGCCCGCCCTACGTCACCGTTGGTCTTTCATGGCCATCCTTGCCGCGCTCTCTGTGCTCGCCGCGTCAGTGCTGACGTTTGTCGCACCTGCGCCCGCCAAGGCTGCTGAGGTTGAATCGCTCCCCGTGGGGTTTGAGTCTTATGCCAACGGCACCCTGCAAGCGGCACTCTCATCTAATCCGACGGTTCTCACACCTGGCAGCGAATACGAAGTCGTTCTGCAGTGGAACCTCCAACAGATTCAAGCTGGCGGTGGAACATTTCCCAACTATCTAGACTTTGGTCTTGATCTAGGGGACACCATAGATATCGACTTCAGTAGCTTCCCATCGAGCCTGCTTGCGGTCAGCGACATTGAGGCCCTAGGAAACGGGAGCGTGCGGGTGTCGTTCTACCCGGATGCAGCAACTCGCATGGGGTCGACTCCGATCGAGACCCTATCTCTGAAGTTCCAGTTGACGACTCAGGAAGAGGGCGTCGAAGCCAGCAAAATCAACTGGAGCGGCAAGGGCAGTGAGAGCGAGATCCTCCTGGTACCGGGTGGCGCCAGGCTCATCACTGGATACAATGGCCTCCAGAAGACACCAGGAGCACCGACGCTAACGGGTGTTAACGCAGGCCGAACCGGTGCCACCTTCAACGACATAACACTTAATGTCACGGTTCCGTACACTGTCACTGCATCCACCACCGCCGGTGGCGAAATGGTTATCACGGACGCGTTCCACGCGCCCGAGAACGCATGGCTCGAATACCCTGCGGTCAGTGGCTTCACCGTGGAACTGACCACCTGGACTGACCTGGGTGAAGGCTACGGCAAACAGTCAACTCGAACCCTTTCGGCCTCAGAGGTCACCGATGCGATTGTCGTTGCGGCAGACGGGAAGAGCTTCACCTTCACCAAAGATGTACCCGAAAACTCAACCGTCAAAATCTCCTACACTGCGTCGTTGACCGATGAAGCGGATGGAATTCAAGCTTTCAAAAACACCTATTCGGCACTCTATGATGATGCCGAAGAAGGGGCCATGGTGTATGTTCCAGTCCGAAATGACGCGGAGCGTACAGTGGGCAGCTCGACGCAGAAAACTAATACCACAGCGCAGGTCGGCATCCGCAAATATCAGCCAACCCGTCCAGGCATTGGTACCGGAGATTTCTCCAAGGACGTCGACATCCCGGCACTTGGATTCCAAGACTTCGATGGTCTG
>Ga0182744_1002648_pt1 | contig 14537 bp, 14 predicted proteins | sample eDN3rd30CKraftMG_FD_128525 | JGI IMG/M metagenome (GOLD analysis project Ga0182744, IMG submission 128525) | Enriched Miracle-Growth compost microbial communities from Emeryville, California, USA - eDNA 3rd pass 30_C Kraft MG (version 2) (version 2) ...
ATGGCCGCGAGAACCCGCGGGCCCCGGATACTGAAAATCACCGTCTCCACATTCGCCGGCAGGCCCGAAGGCTGGCCGCTCAGCCGCGACCACAACGCATGGGCAAGATCGGACAGGCTGACGGGAAACCGCCCCGCGGCAAAGGCGATGGCGACGCAGGCCATGAGCACAGCAACCGCCAATGCGCCGCCGCGCAAACTCGAGACCCGCAAACCCAAGGCCTTTGTCATCCGCGCCCTTTGAGAACGAAGGCAATCTGCTCGTCGCTCGGCACATGGTGATAGAAGCGCGTGTAGAAGTCACGCAAGACGACAGTCAGGTCTTCGGGGAAGAGCGACGGATAGAGAATCTTGCCGAGCCACCAGAGGCCGGGCATCCGATTGACGGACGGCGGAAAATCAACCCATCCGAAGGGAAGCGTCGGCGACAGATGCACATTGCCGGACTGCACCGCCTTGACACCTTTCCAGGCCGGGTCGGCGCGGACGCTGGCCGCAAAGCCGTCGTCGATGGTGATGATGATATCGGGATTCCAGTTGAGCACCTGTTCGAGCGACACCGTGGCAAGGCCGCCCCTGGTTTCTCCCGCGACGTTGATCGCACCCATGAACTCGATCGTTTCGACATTGATCGAGCCGCCGAGCGCCGTGTCGAGCCCGCGCGGTCCCCGCGCATAGTAGACGCGCGGGCGCTTGTCGCGCGGCACCGTGGCGACACGATCGCGGCAGGTGCGCAAGATCGTCTCGCAATAGTCAGCCAGTTCAGCGCCGCGCGCCTGCCGGCCGGTGAGCGTGCCGAGCACGCGATAGCTGGCCGCAATCTGGTCGAAGCGGCCGTCGAGCAGCGCATAGGGAATGCCAGTCTGCGCCTGGATGCGGTCCGCCATCTCGATATAGGTGCGGTTCACCGATCCAACATCGACGATCAGGTCGGGCTTGAGCTGCAGCAGGGTTTCGAGGTTCGTCGTATTGCCGCGGCCGGTCAGCCTGCCGACCTCACCGCGCGCGCCATATTCGGGATGCAGATAGGCCCGTTCCTGCGGCGTGTTTCCCCGCGTCCATCCCAGCAGGGTTTCAGGCGCAAGCGTGTAGATATCGAGGGCGGCCGGCGGACCGGCGGGAAACAGGCGCTCGGCCCTTGCCGGAATGGCGACGGTGCGGCCGGCTGCATCGCTGAGAGTCGCGGCCCGCGCCACATGGGGGGCCGCCATCATGAGCGCCCCGGCTCCGCGCAACATCGAGCGTCGGTCGATCGGCATCTTCGTCATTCCGCCTGCGGCGCGGGCTTGCGCCGGGACACGGCGGCTTCGCCGGCCGGCACGCGGATGCGCTGCTCGAGCTTGTCGACGCGCGGCGAGGAAATGAGCAACGCCTCCTTCTCGACGGCGCGATAATTCTGCACGACCGCGCGGCCAAGCACGCTCAGGCGCGCATTGCCGCCGCCGCGTCCGCCCGGCCGCGTCTCGACGAGCTCGGTCTCGAACATGCCGTTCAATTCATCGATCAGCAGCCATGCACGCCGGTACGACATCTTCATCATTTTGGCGGAGGCGGTGATAGAGCCGCAGGTGTCGACGAACTCCAATAGCTGGACCTTGCCGGGGCCAAGGCGGCTACCGTCGCCAAAATCGATGCGAATGGACAATCGTGACATGTGCGCGCCGTAGCTCCACGTCAGCCCGAAGGACTTGGATTGCACGTATCTATATATGACGGTATACAGACGGGCAAGACTTGAGCGCGTCGCCGACGAAACCCGGCGCCTGGGCATGAATGTCTTCGCTCAGTCTTCTGATTGCATTTTGGGGAGAATCTCGATGAGTACAGCCACGCAAGCCAATGCCGCCGGCCAGGTCGCCTACACGTTCACGCACACGATCGACGGCAAGGCGGAAGCAGGCGAGACTTCGTTCGAGGTCATCAATCCGGCGACCGCGTCAGCCTTCGCGCAATGCCCCGACGCGACCCGGGCCCAACTCGACCGCGCCATCGCCGCGGCGCGGCGCGCCTTTCCGGCCTGGGCGAAGAAGTCCTTCGAAGAGCGCCGTACCTATCTCCACAAGTTTGCCGCGGCGGTGCGCGAACGCAGCGAAGAACTTGCGGCCCTGATCACCCACGAACAGGGCAAGCCCTACCCCAACGCGCTGCGCGAAATAGCAGGCACAGTGCATTCGCTGGAAGCGATGTCGAACATCGAGGTCAAGGACGAAGTCCTGCGCGACGACGGCAAGAACCGTATCTCCATCCACTTCCGGCCGATGGGCGTCGTCGGCGCGATCACGCCTTGGAACGTGCCGGTCGGTCTGGCCTCGCACAAGATCGCCCAGGCGCTCTATGCCGGCAATACGATGGTGCTGAAGCCGTCGCCCTATACGCCGCTGTCCACCCTGCTGGTGGGCGAGATCTCGCGCGATATCCTGCCACCCGGAGTCTTCAACGTGGTTGCGGGCGGCAACGCCCTCGGCCAATGGCTGACGGAACATGAAGGCATCGACCGGATCTCCTTCACCGGCTCCGTCGCCACGGGCAAGCGCGTCATGGAGAGCTCGTCCGGCACGCTGAAGCGCGTGACGCTCGAACTCGGCGGCAACGATCCTGCCATCATGCTCGACGATGTCGACATTGCCGGCGCCACCGCCAAGATATTCAACGGTGCTTTCGGCAATTGCGGCCAGATCTGCATGGCGGTGAAACGCGTCTATGTGCCGGAAAATCTTTATGAGCCGGTGCTGGAGGCCTTCGCCGAACTGGCGCGTAACCATCGTGTCGGCGAAGGCTTCGAGCCCGATGTGCAGATGGGGCCGCTGCAGAACAAAATGCAGTACGACAAGGTCCTCGACGTCCTCGAAGACACCAAGCGGCAGCCTGGCGTGCGCATCGTTGCCGGCGGCCATCCGCTGAACCGGCCGGGCTACTTCCTCGAGCCCACGATCGTCGCCGACATCAAGGACGATGCCCGCCTCGTCACCGAGGAGCAGTTCGGCCCGATCCTGCCGGTGATGAAGTACAAGGACCTGGACGACGCGCTGGCGCGCGCCAACGATACGACCATGGGTCTGGCGGCGTCGGTGTGGACCAAGGATCTCGCGAAGGGCGCCGAAGTCGCGGCACAGCTCCAGGCTGGAACGGTCTGGATCAACCATCACGTCGGATCAGAAGCGGACATTCCGTTCGGCGGCTTCAAGCAATCGGGCGTCGGCCGCGAACATGGCGTGATGGGCCTGCAATCCTATATGGAGCCGCAGATCATCAACGTGCCGGCGCAATAACGAATGAAGGGCGGCAATCCACGATTGCCGCCCGCCTGCCGGCTTGCAATCTGAAAAGCCGTTCGGCATTGCCGTGGGCGATGCGTTCCCTGTCCTGAGGGCTGACCGGGATATGATCGAGGAAGGCGCGCGCTTCCGGCATCGACTGGTAAGGGTAGTCGGCCGAGAACATGATCCGGTCGATGCCTCCAAGTTCCAGCAGAAGATCCAGAAAGGTCGGCTGGAAGTTGAAGCCCGAGAATGTATAATGCACGTTCTGCTTCAGATAGGACAGGATCGGCTGCTTCAGTTTGGTCACCGACATCGGCAGCAGTTCGAAGCGCTGAAAGAAGAACGGCAGGCCCTCGCCCATGTGGCCGATCACGAATTGCAGTTTCGGAAACCGGTCGAACACGCCGCCGCAGATGATGCGGATCATGTGAATGGCCGTCTCGATGTGCCAGCCCCATGCGCCACCGGCGAGCATGTCGGTCACCAGTGGCGAGAAGCCGCCATAGGACACGTCGATGACCGCTTGCGGCGGCGGAGTCGGATGCAGATAGATGGGAGCGTTCAGCGCTTCCGCCGCCTCCAGAATCGGCCAGTAGAACTTATCGTCGAGATAGCGGCCCCGGTTATGGCCGTTGATGACAATGCCCTTGAACCCTTGCAGAGCGAAGCAGCGCTGAAGTTCTTCGACGGCCTGCTTCGGGCTGCTGGTCGGCAGCGCCGCCAGACCGGCAAAACGTGTGGGATAGCGCCTGATCGCGTCGGCAAGATAATCGTTGGTGTCGCGTGCCATGGCGATCGCGTCCGCCGGCTCCAACTGCTCGACGCCGGGAGCGGATAGCGACAGCACCTGCATATCTATGCCCGCCGCGTCCATTTCCGCGATCCGCAGGATATCGAGATCGCGGAGCCTGTCGACGACCTGGGCATAACGGCCGCCCATCCGGTCGGCGCGCTCCTTGACGAAGCGGGCGGGACCATCAAAAAAGGCCGGCGTCGCGAAATGTTCTTCCAGCGTGATCGTGCGCATCGATACCTCCCGGACGTTTATATCTGTTGGCGCGGTTTATTCCCGCGCTGCCGGGATGACAACAGCGTTTTGCGTCTGGCGGCGATGCGCCTATCTGCTGAACCTGATCGGCACCGCGATCGCCATCAGGCTGCCGCCGACACCGGCGGGCGGCGCCGGCACCGGGCTGGCGCGCCGCACCATGGCGACGGCCTCCGCATCCAATATGGAATTGCCGGACGAGCGCGCCAGATGTGCCGCGCGAACACCGCCCGACCTGTCAATGGTGAAGGAGACCGAGACGACACCTGCGGATGCGCCGGGCGGGAAGCGTTTGTAACGATTGAGATGCGCCATCAGGCTGGCGCGCCAGGACGCCGAAGATGCGGCGGCTGAGGCAGCAGCGGCGGCAGCGCGCCCCGCAGCTGCTGCCGCCGCCGAGGCTCGTGCTGCCGCGGCTGCCGACGCGCGTGCCGCTTCTGCAGCCTGGCGTTCGGCGCGACGGCTTGGCGTCGGCGCAGGCCGCGCTTTCGCAACCGGCCTGCGGCGCACCACGGGGGGCGGCGCGACACGGGCGTGCCTGGAACGGGCTGGCGCGACACGCGCCGGCGTCGGCAGTGGAGGCTTCGGTGTCACGACCTTGCGCCGCGGCTTGACGGCGGCAGCGGGTTCCGCCGCCTTGTCATCGGAACGCGGCAGGTCAGATTGTTTCTCGGCCTGCAGCGGCTCCGGCTTCTCCGGCTTGGGCGGTTCGGCCTCAGCCTTCTCCGGTTCAGCAGGCTTGGGTTCTGCGGGCTTGGGTTCGACGATCTCGGGATCGCGAGGCTCAGTCTCCTCGGCTGTTGTCTCCACCGGTTCTGGTTCGGCCTTGACCTCGGACGTCTCCGGCGGCGCAGCTTGCGTCTTGTTTTCGGTCTGCTCTTCAGGCTGGACGGCTGCGGGCTGGAGATCTTGAACCAGTTCCAATGCCATGGGGATTTGAATGGCTTCGGCGACCGCCGATGGACTGTCCTGCATCACGACCGGCTGCATCCAGTGAATGGCGGCCCAGACGACTGCGACGTGAAGCATGCCGGCAAACAGCGCCGCGCAGATCCAATGAATCACGCTGTCCGATCTGCGCCCGTCCCATTCATATTGGCGCTGTGCCAGAACTGCGGTCATGATCGAACAAAGCCAATATGCGAGACTGTGGCCGGCCGGCGCATGACCGGTTGCTCAGGATGCCCGATCGCTGGACGGACCAGCGCAATAGGCCGGAAAACCGTTATGCCCGGCCGCTGTTTCGAGCAGGAAACTTTCAACCCTGGCTTCGATGCAGCGGTCAGGACAGTTGGAGCCATAATTGTCGTAGAGCGTCTTGAGACAAGCATCGGCAAGCACGTCACGCTCGCTGATGCCCTGTTCGAACAGGTGCGCCGCTGTTTCGTGGAGAAGTTTTTCGATTTTCATCCGTTCTTCAGCGATATTGCACATGGTTCCTCCTCGGGTGTCTTATTGTTTCATGCGCGCTCGCAAGGCTTCGAACGATGCAACCTGATCGGGCAACAATTCGCGCCTGTCATCGCGGCCGATGAACACCTTGAACATGATGTTGCCGTTGCCATTGACGAACTGCACAGAGCAAGACCGCCGGCCGAAGAACGGCCGATCGACGAAGCAGATCGCCTGGCAGCGGTCGGCCTTGATATGCCCGCTGATCGGGCTTTCGCCGTGGACATTGAAATAGCCGTGGCCGGACGATCCGGGCGGAAGGCTGCCCTTCGTCTCGAAGACGCCATCGGCCGAGTGGACGATGAAGACAACCGGGCCGAATGTGGTCAGCTCGGACCAGACCTCTTCGAAGCGGGCGCCGTCGGCAAAAACGGCCTGGTCCCCAGGCAGACAGTTGAGGACGACCCGCATGGGAACATCATGCAGCTCGGCGAAGGATTCGAGAACGCCGTCGGGCTTTGCGGCGATGGTCGCCTGAAGCGCGGCAATCCGGTCTTTGGTCTGCTGCATCTCTTGTGTCTGCTGCGTCGCGGCCTCGGCGGACATGGTCAGGCCGCCTCGCCGGGACGCTGGCCTGGCGTGGTGATCGACTGCACCACATCGAAGCCCTCGAATTGCGGATGCCCCAGGGTCATCGGCGGCCGGTCCGCCGCGCGCTTGTGGGACGCAGCGAACTGGCTGGACTTCGTCCAGGCGTCGAAGTCCTCACGGGTCGCCCACAGCGTGTAGGACGAAAACAGGACGTGATCTTCCTTCGGCGCGCCGCGCAGAAGCTGGAACGAGACGAAGCCCTGCATCTGGTCGAGATAGGATTCACGGGCAAGCCACATGGCTTCGAAATCGTCGGCGGCTTCGGGCTTCACGCGAAAGCGGTTCATGGCAACGTACATCTGAGTCTCCTGTTTCAAGTTTGCTGTCCAGCCTACCAGCGCACGGTGGCATTCAGGGCGAATGTCCGTCCCGGCGCCCGGAACAATTCGAGATTTGCGTTCGTCGTCAGCAATCCGCGCACATCCTGTGCGTTGAAGTAGCTGCGGTCGAACAGGTTATAGATATTTGCGTTGATCGTGACGTTCGGCAGCGGATTGTAGAAGAAGGTCAGATCGGTGACGGTATAGCCGCTGGTCGTGGCGATCGTGGGGTCGCTGACCCTTTTCTTGCCGGCGGCGAAACGCTGCCTGGCTTCGAAGCCCCAGTTGGCAACGTTCTGATAACGCACCCCGATGAGGCCTGTGAACGGATCGACCGAGTCAATGGGCTTGCCGGTCTGCTGGTCGCGGCCATAGGCATAGGCGGCGTTGGCGAAAGCCGACCATTCCGTGTTGAAGCGGTATTCGCCCTTGCCTTCAAAGCCCCAGATCACGACGTTCGACAGATTCCGGTATTGGAACTGCTGCAGGCCGCCGCCGGAGATACCCACCACGACGGTGTCGATGAAGTTCTTGTAAGTGTTGTAGAAGCTCGTCAACTGGAAGCTCGATCCATTATCGAACTTGCCACGCAGGCCGAATTCGAAACTGTCGCTGGTTTCGGGCTTCAGATTGCCGTTGGGCAGGATTTCATAACCGTAGGCCGGATTGGAATAGGCGAAGTTGGCATTGTCATACGGCGGCGCACGGAAACCATGGGCATATTGGCCGAAGAGCCGATAATTTTCAGTCAGATCGTAGGTCGCGCCGAGTTTCGGCGAGACGGCGGTCGCCTTCAGCCTTTCGACCGTGAAGTTGGCCAGATTGGAGTTGTAGAACATCGCATCCGGCTTGGGGTTCAGGCTGTAATAATCGAACCGGACGGCAGGGATGATGCGCAGCTTGCCGCTGGAGATCGTGTCCTGCACATAGGCGGCCGCCTGGGTGGTTTCCGTGTCGGGGAAATTCTTGTTCGGGAACTGCTCGAGACCGACATAGGTCGTCGTGACATTGGTGGCGAGGTTGGTTTCCGTGCGATAGCGCGGCCGTTGCGTCTTCGTATTGTCGAACGTCGCGCCGTAAACGAATTCGTGCTTCCAGTCGCCCCAGGTACGCACGGCGTTGAACTGGATTTCAGCACCATAAACCTGCTGCTGGTAGCCGAAGTCAGACAGGCGCAGGCGATTTGACACCGCGCCGCCCGCGGGACTGACACGGTCCTGGCGGGTCAGTTCGTGACGGTCGACGGCGGTATAGTACACCTTCGTCTTCACGTTATCGGCAACCGCCCAGGCAAGGGGCAGGTTCCAGTCGAAGCTGATGCGGGGCAGAACATTGGTATCCTGGCCGCGCGATCCGAGAACGGACGTTGTCAGATCCGTCAGGATATTGGTGTCGATCGTCTTGCGGGTAAACTGGCCGGTGAGCTTGAACTGGCCCAGCTCGCTCGAATTGTAGACAACCTTGCCGAGCACGCTGTTGGATTCATAGGTCTGCGGGTTGGCTTTACGCCAGGTGTTCGGCGTCACCTCATGGCCGTTGCGGTGCGTATAGACGATCAGGGTTTCCCACTGGCCGCTGCGGCCGGCGGCGGTCAATGTCTGCGCGAAAGAGCGGTCGGTTGAATCGTAAGCGGCCTTGGCGCTGACGAACCAGTTTTTCGGCGTATTGGCCAGATAATCCGCCGGATCTTTCGTGACATAGGCGACGATGCCGCCGATGGCATCCGAGCCGTACAGGGATGACGCTGGACCACGGATGATTTCGACCTGCTTCAGGCTGTCGAAGTCGACGAAGTCGCGGGTATAGGTTCCCGCACCAACATTGGATGCCGGAAAATCCGGGACCTTGACGCCGTCGAGCAACAGAAGCACGCGGTTCTCGCCGATGCCGCGAATGGTATAGTTCGTCGACCCCGTGCGCGTCGGCTGGCTGCCGATCGAAACGCCCGGCTCGTCGCGGACGAGATCGCGTGGCGACTGGATGTTCTTCTCGTCGAGTTCCTTGGCCTCGCGCACCGAAACCGTCGCCGGGCTGTTGAACACGGTCGACTGCTGGCGGTCGGCGCTGACGGTGATTTCATCAAGTTCGGTAACGGCCCCCGCCGGCTGCCCCGTCCGCTGTGCCTGCGGCTGATCTTGCGCCGCGGCCACGCCGACGCTGCACATCGAAGCAATCAATACAGGACCAAATGCACTCTTCATCGCCATTCCCCGGTTCGATTTGGGCTGATTGGCGAACGTTGCTGTACGTTTTCTGCCTCTGTAGCCGTCATCTTGACTGACCATAGTCATTGCAAATAATGATCGTCAATAAAAGCAGCATAACTATTTGTTTGTAATAATTTTAAACTACTACCTTTGGATATATACTTAAAATATTTCAGTTCTAAACAATGCCAATTCTGAATTTATTACTGTTCTAAGAGATGCAGGAAGACAGCAAATGTTACAGGCAATTGGATGGGCATTCTCGAACGGGCGGCGCGCCAGGCGGGCGCGCAACATGCTCCCGCTGGCTCTGCTGTGCGCCGCATGCGCACCTGCGCTTGCGGCCGGGCAGCAGCGGATCGTTTCCGTCGGCGGTTCGATCACCGAAATCATCTATGCGCTCGGCGCGCAGGACCGGATCGTGGCTGTCGATACGACCAGCCTCTACCCGGCCGAGGCGCTGCGGACGAAGCCGAATGTCGGCTATCTGCGCCAACTGTCCGCCGAGGGCGTGCTCAGCCAGACTCCGACACTGATGATCGCGGCGGAGGGCGCCGGTCCTGCCGATACGCTGGGGCTGCTGAAGAGCGCCGGCCTCCGGGTCATGCTGCTCGACGAGCAGCCGAGCGCCAGATCGGTGATCGACAAGATCGACGAGATCGGCCGCCTGCTCGATTTGCAACAGCCGGCACAGGAGCTTTCCGCCAAAGTCCGCAAGGAGTTCGAAGACCTCGACGCGCGCCGCAAGACGATCGCCAAGCGGCTGCGCGTGATGGTGATCCTGGGCTTTCAAAACGGACGCGCCATGGCCGCCGGGCGCAAGACGGCGGCCGACGCCATGATTGCACTTGCCGGCGGCATCAATGCCGCGGGCGCGATGGACAATTACAAGCAGCTCAGCGACGAGGCGATCATCGACGCCGCGCCCGACGCCGTGGTGATGGCGCAACGCGGCGATGACGACGTCCTGCCGGCCAGCATTTTCGACCAGGGCGCGTTCAAGGCGACGCCGGCGGCGGCGACCCACAACCTCATTCAGATGAACGCCAACTATCTGCTCGGCTTCGGACCGCGCACGGCACAGGCGGCGCAAGACCTCATGTTGAGGCTATATCCCGCCATGTCGCCAGCCAAACCGGCAACCAAGCCATGAGTAGCGAAACAGCGACGGCGGCGCAGCTCCGCAGCTTCGTCGCCGGCAGGAAGCGGCGCACCCATCTTGGCTTTCTCATCCTTGCGCTTGTGGTCATTCTCAGCATCGTCGTGGCGCTGACATCGGGGCCGATCTCGATTTCGCCGCAGCGGCTGTGGGCTCTCGCCAGATCGGCATTCGACGGACAAAGCTCGGGCCAGACATCGCCGGGCCTCGCCCGCGACGCGCTGGTGCTGTTCAACATCCGGCTGCCGCGCATTGTGCTGGCGCTGCTGCTCGGCGCGGCGCTCGGCGTGTCGGGCACGGTGATGCAGGGGCTCTTCCGCAATCCGCTGGCCGATCCCGGCATCGTCGGCATTTCCAGCGGCGCGGCCCTTGCCGCCGCCTTGATGATCGTGCTCGGACATCATATTCCCGGCGTGGATCCCGCCCTCATGCAGACGGTGGCGTTGCCGCTGGCGGCCTTTCTCGGCGGCCTGACCGCCACCCTGTTTCTCTACGGCATCGCGACGCGGGAAGGCCAGACGTCGGTGGCAACCATGCTGCTGGCCGGCATCGCGCTCGCGGCGCTCGCCATGGCCTGCATCGGGCTGTTGATCTTCATCAGCGACGACCGCCAGCTTCGCGACATCACCTTCTGGACGCTGGGCAGCCTCGGCGGCGCCAACTGGCAGAAAGTCGCTGTCGTCGCACCCATCGTCGCGCTGCTGCTGGGCGCAACGCCGCTGCTGGCGCGCGGCATGAATGCACTGTCGCTGGGAGAAGCCGCGGCTTTCCATCTCGGCGTGCCGGTTCAGATCATCAAGACCGTCTGCATCGTGCTGGTGGCGCTGGCCGTCGGCGTCAGCGTCGCAGTGGCCGGCACGATCGGCTTCGTCGGCATTGTCGTGCCGCATCTTCTGCGCCTCGCCGTCGGGGCCGACCATCGCACCTTGCTGCCGATGTCGGCCATGGCGGGGGCTGTCCTGCTCGTCATCGCCGACGCCATCGCCCGCACGATCGTTGCGCCCGCCGATCTTCCCATCGGCATTCTCACGGCACTCATCGGCGGACCGTTCTTTCTGTGGCTGCTCTTGCGGCGCAACCGGAACATCGATCTATGACCGCACTCGTCAGCGCCCGTTCCCTTTCCTATGCGATCGGCGGCAAGACGCTCGTCGACAATGTCTCGCTCGACCTCGAGGCCGGGTCGCTCACCGCCATTCTCGGCCCCAACGGCGCTGGAAAGACAACGCTGCTGCGCATGCTGACGGGCGAATTGAAGCCGACCGGCGGCTCGGTATGGATGGGCGATGAAACACTGCATGCGATCCCGGCCTGGCGTCTGGCGACCCGGCGGGCGGTGATGACGCAGGCGGCCAGCGTGACGTTTCCGTTCACCTGCTACGAAGTGGTGCGCATCGCCATGCAATCGCCGCGGCGGAAAGCCGCTTCCACGAACGTGATGGACGAGACGATCGTCGAGGCGATGGCCGCCGCCGACGTGCTGCATCTCGCCGGGCGGTTCTATCACACGCTGTCGGGCGGCGAGCAGCAAAGGGTGCAGTTCGCCCGCGCGATCTGCCAGTTGAAATCGAGCGCTCAATACGGTGCACGCCAGATCCTCTACCTCGACGAACCGACATCCAACCTCGATCTGCGGCATCAACTGATGCTGATCTCCGCCGCCCGCACGCTCGCCGCCGGCGGGCTCGCGGTCTGCGCCATTCTCCACGACGTGAACCTGGCCTGCTCCCATGTCGACACGGTCGTGATGATGAAGGCCGGCCGCGCCGTCGCCAGCGGCAGGCCCGCCGACATCATCGACCGCGCCACCATCCGCGACGTGTTCGACGTCGATATCCTGGTCTCGGAGGTTCCGCCGCCCGGAAGGCCCTATGTGCTGCCGTTCACCCGGAGCGTTGGCTGACGAGCAAACAAACGCCTGCCTCAATTGCCGATGGCGCAGAACGATGATTGCCTGTATACGTTCTTATTGAGGATTTGGTGCCAGGCCTGCCCTCCGGCTCTGAGGCCGCCTCTTCCCCACTACATCGGAACCCTGCAATAGCGGCATAGATTCGTTGAATCGCACCCAAACCATGGCTGGGTCTTCTTGCCATCGGACGTCTGCGACGCAAGGAATTGCCGAATGAAAATACGTGTCGGCTACGAGTTGATCTACGACTTTCCACAGCCCACGCCGATGATCCTGATGCTCGGCACGCATTATACGCGGGCCTCCGATATCGTCGTTCCTGATTTTCTGACCACCGATCCGTCCGTGCCCATCACGCCCTACCGCGACGGTTTCGGCAATTGGTGCAGCCGCATTGTCGCGCCTGCCGGCAGAATGCGCCTGTCGGCGGATGGCATCGTTCGCGACAGCGGCCTGCCGGACGTGGTCATTCCGTTTGCTCATCAGCATGCAGTGGAAGACCTGCCGGCGGAGACGCTCGTCTATCTGCTGGGCAGCCGCTATTGCGAGACCGACCGCCTGTCGGATATCGCCTGGCGGCTCTTCGAGCACGCGCCACTCGGTTGGGCGCGCGTCCAGACGATCTGCGATTACGTCCACAATCATATCGCCTTCGGCTACGAGCACGCGCGGCCGACCATGACCGCCTGGGAGGTCTTCAACGAGCGCAAGGGTGTGTGCCGCGACTATGCCCATCTTGCCATCGCTTTCTGCCGCGCGATGAACATTCCGGCACGCTATTGCACCGGTTATCTGGGCGACATCGGCATGCCGCCGCCCTATGGCCCGATGGATTTCGCCGGCTGGTTCGAGGCCTTTCTGGATGGGCATTGGTACACATTCGACGCGCGCAACAATATGCCCCGCATCGGCCGGGTGCTGATCGCGCAGGGGCGCGACGCCGCCGATGTGCCGATCACCCACACATTTGGCCCCAACACGCTGGTCAGTTTCAAGGTCTGGACGGACGAGGTCATTGAGGCCGGCTGATGTCTGGCGTCACCGCCGGGTGCGAATTCGCACAAGCACAACCATAATCGAATGAGCTATAATCCTGCCGGCAGGTTCATCGACGCCATGGCATAGGCAGGAGAGTTTTCGATGCGTTTTCGTCCCGCGGGCCTGATGGCCCTTCTTCTGCTTGGCGGCTCCGCCCTGCAGGCGCTTGCCGCGCCCTGCCCCGCCGAGACGTTCGAAGAGACCGTCATCGGCTGCACCGAAATGATCAAGATGCAGCGGATGGACGAGGAGGTGCTGAGCAGGGCGCATTACAACCGCGGCTATGCCCTCCAGGGCCTGGGCAGGAACAAGGAAGCGATCGCCGATTTCACCAACGCGATCCGCTTCAATCCACGCAATGCCGCCGCCTATAACAATCGCGGCTACCTCACCGCCATGAGCGGCAATCTCGACGGGGCCTTGCGCGACTTCAACAAGGCGATCGAACTCGATCCGACCCTGATCCAGGCCTTTAACAACCGCGCCATGCTGTTCAAGACCCGCAACCAGTGGGACAAGGCGATCGCCGACTATGACGCGGCGATCAGGCTAAAGGATCCCAAGGCCTCGGTCGTCTATTTCAACCGCGGCGTCGCCTACCAGAACAAGGGAGATGCCGACCAAGCGATCGCGGATTATGGCGAGGCCATCAAGCTCGACGGCAAAGAGGTCAATTCGCTGTCGAACCGCGGCGTGCTCTATGCCGGCAAGGGTGACATGGACAAGGCCATGGCCGATTTCGACGAGGCGCTGCGGCGCGACCCCAGGAACGTGCAGGCTTTGGTCAATCGTGGCTTCACGCTCTACAGGCAAGGCAATTTCAACCGCGCCATCGCCGATTATGACGCCGCCATCGCGATCGAACCGCGCATCGCCAGGATATTCCAGAACCGCGCCGAGGCTTATGAGAAGAAGGGCGATCTCGTCCGTGCCCTGGCCGATGCGAACGCCGCACTGGCGCTCGACCCGCGCGACAAATCTGCCGCAGCCTTGCGCACGCGTCTTCAGGCAGCGACGAAACCCGCGAACTGAATCGCCAAGCCGCGATCGACCATCCGCGTCATGCCCGCGCCTGTTGTACGGAAGCGGAGACATGCCTGACAGGCGTTCGGGGACATGGTTGACACATCGGTGCGGTGATCTGGCCTTCGAAAGAGTAGGCCGGGCATGACGGCTAGGCACCAACCTTCGTCGCCACCCAGATCACATGGCGCGCGCCGCCGCGTGAGCCGTTGGCGCGGACCCTGACTTCGTCGACGCCGAATCCAGCCTTGCGGAGCCGCTGGGTGAATGCGGCATCCGGCCCGGACGACCAGACGGCCAGGACACCGCCTTGACGCAGCGCATGACGGGCAGCGCTTAATCCTGCCGGCTTGTACAGGCCGTCATTGGAGGCGCGCGTCAGCCCGTCGGGTCCGTTGTCGACGTCGAGCAGGATGGCATCGTAGTGCGTCTCTGCCCGCCGGATCAGGTGGCGGACGTCGGCTTCGCGGATGACGACGCGCGGATCGCTCAGGCTGCCGCCGAACACCGGCGCCATCGGGCCATGCG
>Ga0182744_1002649_pt1 | contig 14535 bp, 13 predicted proteins | sample eDN3rd30CKraftMG_FD_128525 | JGI IMG/M metagenome (GOLD analysis project Ga0182744, IMG submission 128525) | Enriched Miracle-Growth compost microbial communities from Emeryville, California, USA - eDNA 3rd pass 30_C Kraft MG (version 2) (version 2) ...
CGGCTCCTCGGTCATCGACCAGGCGTTCCTGTGGCGGCCTTTCAAGGCGAGCCGCAACCATGAGACAGGCATAAAGGGGCTCTACCATATCGGGGCCTCCACCCATCCGGGCGCCGGGCTCGGCGGCGGTTCCGGCTTCCTGCTGGCGGGGAGGCTGTAGATGGAGCAGACCGTGCCGCAGAAGAAGCAGCGCATTTCGACGCTCGGCCAGATCGGCCTGCAGCAGTTCGCGCCCTATCTGATGAACCGCATCATGGGGCGCTACAACGCCACCCTGCGCGGCGATTTCCGCCGCCAGGGGCTGACCACGTCGCAGGTGCGAACGCTGGCCGTGCTGTCGGTGATCGAGGGCGTCACCGTCAACGATCTGTCGGTCTATACGGTGATCGAGCAATCGACGCTGAGCCGCACGCTGGATGCGCTGGAGGCGCAGGGGCTGGTGCGGCGCGAGGCCGGCGACACCGACAGCCGCGTGCGCAAGGTGTTCCTGACCGACGAGGGCCGCAGCGAATTCAACCGCGCCTGGCCGCCGATGCACGAGGCCTTCGAGGCGATGTTCGACGGCATCGACGATGCCGAATATGCCGCACTGATCAACACCTTGCAGAAGATGCTGAGAAACGTGCGCATGCACGATATCTGACCGCCGGCGGCCCGCAGGGCGCGGGCGCGGACGGTATGCAAGGGCGCACGCTTGCTTGCGTGCGGAAATGGAAGGAGCCATCCGATGGCTGAGCGATCGTTTGCCAAGGAAGTGGAGAAGCTGCGGCTCGGGGCCGGCGAGGAGTTTGCGGGCGAAGGCATTCTCGCCATCACCAAGGCGCTTCTGGAATGCGGCGTCGGCTATGTCGGCGGCTATCAGGGCGCGCCGATCAGCCATCTGATGGACGTGCTGGCCGACGCGCAGGAAATCCTCGGCGAGCTCGGCGTCCATTACGAGGCGAGCGCCTCGGAGGCGACGGCGACGGCGATGCTGGCGGCTTCCGTGCATTACCCGATCCGTGGTGCGGTCACCTACAAGTCCACGGTCGGCACCAACGTGGCGTCGGATGCGCTCGCCAACCTCGCCTCCGGCGGCGTCACCGGCGGCGCGCTGATCATCGTCGGCGAGGACTATGGCGAAGGCTCCTCCATCATGCAGGAGCGCAGCCATGCCTTTGCCATGAAGAGCCAGGTGTGGCTGCTCGACCCGCGCCCCAACCTGCCTTCGATCGTCAAGGCGGTCGAGAACGGTTTCGAACTGTCGGAAGCGTCGAACACGCCGGTGATGCTTCTGGTGCGCATTCGCTGCTGCCACGTGCACGGCAAGTTCACCACGCGCAACAACAAGCGCCCGCCGATGAGCGTGGCGGACGCGCTGGAGGCGCCTCGCCGCGACACCGGCCGCATCGTGTTGCCGCCCGCCTCTTTCCTGCACGAGAAGGAGAAGGTGTCCCAGCGCTGGCCGGCGGCGGTGGACTATATCAAGGCCAACAAGATCAACGAGTTCTTCGGGCCGGATCGCGCCAAGGTCGGCATCGTCTGCCAGGGCGGCATGTATAACGGCGTGGTGCGCGCCTTGCAGCGGCTCGGCCTCGCCGACAATTTCGGCGAGACGATGGTGCCGCTCTACGTGCTCAACGCCGTTTACCCGCTGGTCGACGACGAGTTCCTGTCCTTCTGCGAGGGCAAGGACGCGGTGCTCGTGGTGGAGGAAGGCCAGCCCAACTATATCGAGCAGGCGTTCGGCTCCATGCTGCACAAGGCGGGGGCAGGGCACGCCACCAGGGTCGTCGGCAAGGAGCACCTGCCGATGGCCGGCGAATATACGGGGCAGGTGATGCTCGACGGTATCGGCTCCTTCCTCAAGGCGCACTCGCCGCATCTGCTGCCGGCCGAGGTGCGCGCTCCCAACAAGCTCGGCGACGGCGAGATCGTCCCCGACCTGACCAATGTCGTGCCGGGCCGGCCGCCCGGCTTCTGCGTCGGCTGCCCGGAGCGGCCGATCTTCGCCGCGACCAAGCTGGTCGAGCAGGAACTTGGGCAGCATCACATCGCCTCCGACATCGGCTGCCACCTGTTCTCGATCATGCCGCCGTTCGAGCTCGGCGCCACCACCATGGGCTACGGGCTGGGACCGGCCTCGGCCTCGGCCTTCAACTCGCCCGATGCCAAGAGGCGCTCGATCTCCTTCGTCGGCGACGGCGGCTTCTGGCACAACGGCCTCACCTCGTCGGTCGGCAACGCCGTGTTCAACAAGAACGACGGCGTCATCGTCATCGTCGACAATTACTATTCGGCGGCGACCGGCGGCCAGGACATCCTGTCCTCGCGCGCCAACAACAAGACGAAATCCACCAAGCACCCGATCCCCAAGGCGGTGGAGGGCATGGGGGTCAAGTGGATACGCCATCTCGACCGCACCTATGACGTGCCGAAGATGCGCGAGACGCTGAAGGAGGCGCTGACGACAGTCGAGAAAGGGCCGAAGGTCATCGTCGCCTCGTCGGAATGCATGCTGAACCGCCAGCGGCGCGAGCGGCCGCTGCTCAACCAGGCGATCAAGGACGGCACGCGCGTGGTCAAGCCGACGTTCGGCGTCGACGAGGACATCTGCACCGGCGACCACGCCTGCATGCGGCTGTCGGGCTGCCCGTCGCTGTCGGTGAAGACGCTGGACGATCCGCTGCGCGACGATCCGGTCGCCCGTATCGACCAGAACTGCGTCGGCTGCGGCAATTGCGGCGAGGTGGCGGACGCGGCGGTCCTGTGCCCTTCCTTCTACCGCGCCGACGTGGTGCACAACCCGAGCGGCTGGGACCGCTTGCTGGAGCGGGTACGAAGCCGCGTGATCGCCTTCCTGCAAAGGCGTCGCGAAGGCAAGCGCCTGGTGTTCTCCGATGCTTGAGCGCCTTTCACCCGTTGGGAGCGGCGCCGTTACAGCCGCGCAGGACACCATCATCAAGCTGGCGATCCTCGCCGTGGGCGGGCAGGGCGGCGGGGTTTTGGCCGACTGGATCGTGGATGTCGCCGAACGCAGCGGCTATGCCGCGCAGACCACCTCCGTGGCCGGCGTGGCGCAGCGCACCGGCGCCACCATCTACTACATCGAGATGTGCCCCGACACCGGGCGTTCGCCGGTGTTCGCGCTGTCGCCCTCGCCGGGCGACGTCGATATCCTGATCGCGGCCGAACTGATGGAAGCGGGCCGCGCCATCATCCGCGGTTTCGTCACGCCGGAGCGCACGACGCTGATCGCCTCCTCGCACCGCATCGCGGCCGTATCGGAAAAGATCGTGCCGGGCGACGGGCGGGCCTCCTCGCAGAAGGTGCTGGAGCGGGCCGAGCAGGTGGCCAAGCGCTTCATCACCTTCGACATGGAGAAGATCGCCGCCGACAACGGCTCGATGATCTCGGCCAGCCTGCTGGGTGCGCTGGCGGGCTCGGACGCGCTGCCGTTCAAGCGCGAGACCTATGAACAGGCGATCGGGGCCGGCGACCGCGGCGTCAAGGCAAGCCTCGCCGCCTTTGCGGGCGCGTTCACTGCTGCGCGGGGCGGCGCAGGCAAGCCGGCGGCGCTGGCAGCGTCCGAACCGGTGAAGGCTGCCCCATCGGCCGCCAGCGTGACCGGGCCGGGCCGGCTGATGGCCGGCTGGCAGGCGTTGACCAACCGTGTCGCGGCGCTGCCGGAGCCGGTGCGCGACATGGCCGGGCGGGGCCTGAAGAAGGTCGTGGACTATCAGGACCTTGCCTATGGCCGCGACTATCTCGACCGGCTGGATGAGGCGGTCAGGCTGGACGGCGCGGGGCAGGGCTACCGGCTTTCCCTTGCCGCGGCCAAGCATCTCGCCAACGCGCTCTGCTACGACGACATGATCCGCGTCGCCGATCTCAAGACGCGCTCGGGACGCGGCCGGCGCGTGCGCCGCGAGGTCGGCGTCAAGGACGGCTCGGTGTTGCAGGTGACGGAGTACTTCCATCCGCGCATCCAGGAGTTCTGCGGCACGCTGCCGGCCGGGCTCGGGCGCTACATCGAGGCCCGGCCGAAGCTTGCGGCATGGCTCGACCGGCGCATCAACCACGGCCGGCGGGTGCGTACCGACAGCCTCGCCGGATTTGCGGCGCTGTGGTTCATCGGCGGCCTGCGCCGCTTCCGGCGCTCGCTGCTGCGCCACAAGATGGAGGCCGAGCACCTCGACCGCTGGTACCGGCTGGCGCTTGACCATGCGGCGCAGGATTATGCGCTCGGCGTCGAAATCCTCGATTGCCGGCGGCTGATCAAGGGCTACAGCGATACCCATGCGCGCTCGCAGTCGAAGTTCGACCGCGTGCTGTCGGCGCTTGCCATGCTCAAGGGCCGCGAGGATGCCGCCGACTGGATAAGGCGGCTGCGCGAAGCAGCGCTGAAGGACGAGAAGGGCGATATGCTCGAGGGGGCGCTGAAGACCGTCGCTTCGCTGTAGGGATACACGAATGGCGCAGGGCGCTCACGGCCTGGTTTCGCCGACGGACGCCCGATCACGAATGTTTGTTCCGGCGATAAAAAGATTGCGCCTCGCAAAAGCGCCCATTTGCGGCGCCCGGCTGTGGATGACCGGCCGGGCCGAACGGCCGCAGGCATCTTGTCGCGGCAGGGTACTTGATCGATCCGGCGACAGTCTCCATATTGCGCCAGCGTCTCTCGTGATTTGAGAGTTTTCGCGCCTTTTCGGATGATGCCCGTTCGGGCCTTGTGCATCCGCCCTCAAAATCGGCTTTGCAGGCGTTTCGAGTTCGCTCGGCCGATCTCTTTTACTGGAGGCAGAACTGATGACTTCAAAACCCCTCGCATTGCCGGAAGAGGTATCCAAGGCGATTTCGGCCGGCGTGCATATCATCCGCGCCTACCGGGAACACCTCGGCTACAGCATCGAGAGCGTGGCCGTCACCAGCGGCCTGACCGTCGACGAGGTCGCGCAGATCGAGGCCGGCCACCGCTTTGAAAAGGGCTATCGCGACAGGATCGCCAAGGCCCTGTCGCTCCCCGAAGGCGTATTCGACACCGGATCCGACATCGCCGACGCAGCATGACGCAAGGCTCCGCGACCGCCGGCCGGGTTAATCAGGCCGGGCAGGAAGCGGAGCCAAGTCTTTCCGGCGGGTTACCAGACAAGCTGAAGCCCCGCCCGGCCAATCCTATCTCTTGGCCGCACCCGGCACGCGCCGGGGTTATTTTCGCCCAAAATATTTGTCGGTAGCCCGGCGCCTTCTTTTCCTGCCGCCACGCCCCTTGCTCGACCGAACGTGTTCGGGTCTCCAGGGCGAAACTACGCCGGCAAATTAGGTCTTTCTTTCATATTTCCGGAGTATCGTACCCTCGGGCTGGTAGAAGGGGGCGGGCTTTGTTCAAAGTCGTTTCATGTCTTACCTACGATCACGACTATTCCTTCGTCCTGGTCGCTGCGATCGTGTGCGTCGCCAGCGCCGTGATGACGATTCGGCTGTTTGACCGGGCCCGGCGGCTGTCTCACGAGGCCCGCCTTTCGTGGATATTGCTGTCGGCGATGGCCTGCGGCGCCGCCATCTGGACCACGCATTTCGTGGCGATGCTCGGGTTCCAACTGCCGATGGACCACGCCTTCGACCCGGTGCTTACCATCGCATCGCTGCTGATTGCCATCAGCTTCAGCGCCGGCGGGTTTTTCCTGGCGACCAGCGGGGCGAGGGGCGTGCCGGGCGAATGCGGCGGCATTGTCATCGGCCTCGGCATCGTCGCCATGCATTTTACCGGCATGGCCGGGCTGGAGGTGGCGGGGCGCATTCAATGGGACTGGACGCTGGTCGCCGCCTCGGTCGTGTTCGCGCTCTGTCTCGGCACGGCGACCACCCACATCATCGCCAGGCACAATTTCCGCTTCAGCCGGCCGCTCGCCATGGCGCTGCTGGTGCTTGCCATCTGCACCATGCACTTTACGGCGATGGGCGCGGCCACCCTCGTCCCGGACCCTTCGGTTTTCGTGCGGCCGCGGACGATTTCCAGCGAGTTCCTGGCCGTTCTGGTGCTGGCGGCAATGGCCATCATCGCCGGTGTCGCGCTCTATATCATCGATGCGCGCTCGCAGCGCGAGCTCATCGACGGTTTCCGCCATGCCGCGTTGCATGACCCGCTGACCGGGCTTCCCAACCGCGCCTTCCTGTCGGCGAACCTGCCCGGCTTCCTCAGGCAGGACAACGAGAGCGGCCTGCAGACGGCGGTGCTCGTCATCGACCTCGACCGCTTCAAGGAAGTCAACGACGTGCATGGGCACCATACCGGCGATTTCCTGTTGCAGAACCTGGCCCAGCGCTTCATCCAGCTCCTGGGCAAGGGCGAGATGATCACGCGCGTCGGCGGCGACGAGTTCATCGCCGTCAAGCGCTATGTCCGCGCCAGGTCGGAAGTCGACCAGTTCGCGCGGCGCCTCGTCGCCTGTGTGCTGGAACCGCTGCAGCGCGAGTCGATCACCTTGTCCGTCGGCGCCAGCGTCGGCATCTGCCTGTCCCCGGACGACTACCGGGATACCGAGGAACTGATCGGCGCGGCCGACCTCGCCATGTATCGGGCCAAGCGCTCGCTCGGCGACAAGATCTGCTATTACGAGCCGTCGATGGACGAGGGCCGGCGCGAGCGCAGCGCCCTTACCATGGAGCTTCGCAGGGCGATCGAGCGCGACGAACTGGAACTCTACTACCAGCCCCAGCTCGACGTGCAATCCGGCCTCGTCAGCGGCTACGAGGCCCTGCTTCGCTGGCATCACCGCAAGCGGGGCATCGTTTCGCCGACGGAATTCATTCCCATCGCGGAAGAAACCGGCCTCATCGTTCCGATAGGCGAATGGGTGCTGAGGACCGCCTGCGCGGAAGCGGCCATCTGGGAGAAACCTTATCGGGTGGCCGTCAATATCGCGTCGGCACAGCTCACCCAGGCCGACCTGCCGAAGATCGTTCAGGAGATGTTGCGGGTCACCGGGCTATCGGCCTCAAGGCTGGAACTCGAAATCACCGAGGCGAGCATCATCGAGGACCGCGAGCGGACCCTGCACGTCATCCGCCAGCTCAAGGCGCTTGGCGTGACGGTGGCCATGGACGATTACGGGACAGGCTATTCGTCCCTGTCGACCCTGCAGGTGTTCCCTTTCGACAAGGTCAAGATCGACCGCTCCTTTGTCGACGGCCTGCTTCATGACGAGGCCGCGACGGCGATCGTCAAGGCGACCATCATGCTCGCTTCCACGCTCAAGATCTCGGTGCTTGCCGAAGGGGTCGAGCGCCAGGAGCAGATCGATTTCCTGCAGGCCGAAGGCTGCACGGAAGTGCAGGGCTTCCTGTTCGGCCATCCTATGCCCATCCCGGCGATTGCCGGACTGGTGGGAAGAAAGCGGGAGAACAGCGGGCCGCTGCCGGCCATCTCCGCCTGAGCGGCATGGCGGTTGAGGCGGGCCTGGAAATATCATAAGCCGCTACGGTCGCAGCTAAGATCGGTGGCCGATGCAGGCGTCGAACTCCCTTCCTACCGTGCTCGTGCTCACTCCGGTCAAGGATGCGGTGCCGTATCTCGACATGCATCTCGCCGCGCTCGAGCGCCTCGACTGGCCGCGCCAGCGGCTGGCGCTCGGCTATCTCGACAGCGACAGCCTCGATGGCACCCATGAACGCCTGGCAGCGCTGCGGCCGCAGCTTGAACGCCGCGCGTCGCGGGTGGTGATCGCCAAGCGCGACTTCGGCTTCCGCATCCCCGCCGGCCTGCCGCGCTGGACACCGGCTTTCCAGCTTGCGCGCCGGGCGGTGCTTGCCCGCGCCCGCAACCACCTCTTGTTTGCGGCGCTCACCGACGAGACCTGGGTGCTGTGGCTCGATGTCGATATCGTCGATTTTCCGCCCGATACGCTGCACCGCCTGCTGGCGACCGGCGGCGACATCGTGCAGCCGAACTGCGTGCTGGAGCCGGGCGGCGAGACCTTCGACCGGAACGCCTGGAGCGAGGGCGGGACCAAGACGTTGCACGACTTCGCCGGGCAGTCGCTGGTGCGGCTGGAGTCGGTTGGCGGCTCGATGCTGCTCGTGCGCGCCGACCTGCACCGCGATGGGCTGGTGTTTCCCTCCTTCCGCTACGGCCTGCGCAGCGCCGCCGTGCGCGATCCGCACCCTCTATGGGGGCTTGGCGAGATCGAGACCGAAGGACTTGCCATCATGGCCCGCGACATGGGCGTGCAATGCTGGGGCGTTCCAGATCTCGAGATCATCCATGCCCGTTCCTGACCCCGGCCCTGATCCCAGCGCTGCCGGCCGGAACACGCTGCTGCGCTGCCTTGCCATAGCGCCGGCCGCCGAAGAGACCTTGCGCCTGCGGCTCGAACTCCTTCGTCCGGACCTGTGGGAAGCGCTGTTCGAAGCGGCGCAGGCGGCGCGGCTGACGGCGCCGCTCGCCGCCAGGATCGCCGAGCGCGGGCTGGCGCCGCCAAGGCCGCGTCGGCTGGAGGAAGGGGCGATGGCGCCCGCCGATGTATTGGCGGCTTTCGCTGCGCAGCACGCAGCGCGGCGCGAGGCCCAGCGGCAGGCGCTGCTGCACGTCGTGGGGCTGCTCAATGCCGGCGGCTTCGAGCCCATTCTGCTCAAGGGAGCCCGCTCGCTATGGCTCGGCGCCGAGCCGGAGCGGAGCATGCGCGATTTCGACCTCCTGCTGCCTGGCGCGGCGGCGAAGGCGGCCAACGACCTGCTCAAGGCGCAAGGCTTCGCGCCGCTGCCCGGCGCCCCCGAGCGGCCCAACCGGCACCATCTCGACCTGTTGTTTCGCGATGACATGCCCGGCTGGATCGAGATTCACCGACGCGGCGGCAATCCCTATGCCGACCCGTTCCTACCGACCCGCCAGATCGCGCCATCAGCCGGCGCGAGACGCGCCAGGGCGCGCATGCCTTCGTTCTGCCGGCGGCGGCGCATTCGTGGCACGGCCTGATCCATCATCATTTCGGCCACAGCGGCTTTGCCCGGGGCACCGTCGACCTCAAGGGGCTCTACGAATTCTGCTGCGCCTATCAACTCATGCCGCAAGCCGGGCGGGCGACCGTTCGGCGCTTGGCCGCCAGCAACGCGACGGGGCTTGCTGCCCTCGACCTGTGGCTGGCGCTTGGCCGGGACCTTTTGGCCTTGCCGCTCGATGCCGAGCCGCAGCCGGATGCATGTGCGGCCTCGGTAGCGGTCGCGGCACGGCTTTTCGGCGAGGCGGCAGGGCTACGCTATGCCGGCTATCGCGAGACGATCCGGCTCGCCTGGTCACCCGGCCGCCTTGCCGAGACAGGCGCACGCGGATGGACGGGCGGCTTGAGCGCGCGGACGCGGGCCGCCCTTCGCCTTCTGCCCAAGATCCGCCGCGAGTGAAAAGTGCGCGCCGGCTCAGGGTCGGCCGGCGGCTGCGATCGCCTTGAACCGATAGGCGGGATTGCCGGGGGCGAGTTCGCCGGCTCGCCGGAAGGCGTCCGCCGCCTCCGCCCGCCTCCCCAGCCGCAACAGAGCCGCGCCTTTCAGGTCCAGCGCCCATTCGCCAAAAATCCGCTTGTCGTAGGCCATGAGCGGATCGATGAAACTGTCCGTATCGATGCCGCACAAAGGCTCGGCAAGGACCAGCGCGGCTTCGGGCTCGCCGGCCGCGAGGGCGGTGCGGGCTGCGGCCAGGCGCAGCGCCATGTCCTCGGGAAAGGCGGCGAACGCCTCGCGCGCCAGTTGCGCCGCCACTTCCGTATCCGTCCCGGCGTAAAGTCCGATCAGTTCCAGCCAGGCGATGACGCCGTCGCGATGCTGCTTGGCATTGGCGCGGGCCGCTGCCGACAGGGCGATGGCGCGCCGGCAGGCGGCCTCCGCTTCCTCCCGGCGTCCGGCAGCCGCCAGCGACCGCGCCATGTCCGCCCACAGGAAGACGCGCTCCGGATCGTCGCCGACCGCCGCCTCGAGCAGCGGCAGGTTGCGCGCATGCTTGCCCGTCATATCGCCCTCATAGCCGAAATGGTCGATGCCGATCTCCAGATCGACCAGCCGCATTCCGTCGGTTTGCGCCACCCTGTCGATGTCGGGATGGACCGTCTCATGGATGCGGCCGCGAAAGCGGATGCGTTCGTCGCGGCGGAAAAGCCTGATCTCGCGATAGGGCGTATAGGCCACGCGCGGCCGGAAGCGCACGCGGCCGGCAACGGCGTCGGGCAGGGCGACGGCGCGGCGCAAGGCTCCCGGCTCCGGCACCACCAGGCGTTCGTCGGCATCGATGTAAAGAATCCAGTCGCCCGTGGCGCGCTCGAGGGCAACATTGCGCGCCGCTGCGAAATCGTCGTGCCATGGATAGTCGATGACCACGGCCCCTCCGTCACGTGCGATGTCGCGCGTGCGGTCCCCGGAGCCGGTATCGACAACGACGATCTCGTCCACTTCCTGGCCGATCGACGCAAGGCAGCCGGCGAGGAAGCGTTCTTCGTTACGGACGATCATGGCCGCGCTGATGCGGGGGGCTGGGCCCCCGTGCGCGCGGCTGGCTGTCAAGAAGAGGTCGGGCCGTTCGCCGCCAGCGCCCATGTCGACGACACGCTGAGGCCGCCGAGCGCGAAGGAAGCGACGACCGGGGCTGCCCAAGCCGCACGTGCGAGAACCCGCAATGCCTCGCGGCGTTCAATGTCGATCGATTCGGCTTCGCCCGGCTCGCGCATCATCGGCTTCCATCCCTATTGGCGTTTTCGATCCGGCGGGGCCGCAATGTCATGCCCCCGGATATCGTGGACGGCATTATAGAGGTGTCGCGCGGTCTCTTTCAACTGCCCGTTACGCAATTCCCAACAGCGTGCGGAACGCGCCACGGCGGCGATTTCGCCCAGCGCCAGGGCGCGGCCCTGCTGCGGCAGCATGACGTTGAGGAGCAGTCGCGCCATCGCGTCCTCGAAGCCGATTCTCCTGAGGCGCGAGCGGCCGCCGTGATTGCCCGACAGAAAGACCAGGTTGCGGATCGGGCGGCGGTGGAGGACCCAGTCGATGCCAAGCGCCGAAGGCTCGACCGCATGGACGGGCGAGCCCTGCCAGTCGACGACGAAGGGCGCGTTCAGCACAACCTCGCGCGCCCGCGGCGGCAGGTAGGGCAGGGTGCCAGGCTTGACGCGCAGCGAGCGCGGCCGTGCGGCGGCGCCGTCACGCCCGACGACGACGTGCTCGTCGCCGCAGACGGGCCAGCCCTCGACGGCGAGACAGGCGAGCAGCGTCGTCTTGCCGGCGCCCTTGTCACCCACGACCACCGTGTGGCCGTCCTCGAAGGTGAGGCAGCCACCGTGGATGAGCGCCGCCTGCGGAAACTCGGAGCGCGTCAGGTCGAAGTGGAAGCCGTGCAGTTCGTTGAGCACGGACTGCGCGGTGCCCTCGTGGCGGGCATGGCCGGGAAGCGAGAGCGAGAGGAAGCCGCAGCAGCGTTCGACCTCGATGTCGATCCGCTCGGCGGGCTCGCCTGGGATGCGCGGCCGCGCCTGCATGAAGCGCAAGGCGTCGGCGGTCTTCCGGTCGGGTGCGTGTATGACGAGTTCGTGCCGCAGCGTGCGCACCGAAACGGTCAGCACGGACGGATTATTCCCTGGGCGGTGAGTTCTTCGAGACAGGCCTGCACTTCGACCGTCGGCGGCGCCGGAAGCGCATAGGTTTCCTGGAGATAGGCCGTGATGGCGGCAACGGTGGTCGTCTCCGTGCACAGTTCGAAGATCATGGAGGCGGAGGGGTTGAGGTAGTGCACCTTGTCCTGCTCGGCATGATAGACGACGTAGCCGTCCGGCATCCTGTTTACTTCGAGGCCGTCGATCCTGACATATTTCGCGTCTTTCCGCGCCGTCTCGCCCATTCCGCCCCGTCCGAATGCCTGATGCTTTGGCGGAGGAATAGCTGCGCGAGTGGCGTTGCTCAAGTCCCGGCTGCCAGCAGCGCGCGCGCCTGCACTGCGATTTGCGCGACGATGCGGGAGCGGTCGTTGCCGCGCAGCACCGCGGCACGGGCGGCGCGGGCCAGCCGGGCGCGCTGCATCGGATGGCGCAGCGCCTCGACGATGGCCCGGGCAAAATCTTCCGGCCGGTCTGCCAGCCAGAGGTGGCGGCCGGCGTGGAGCGGCAGCCCCTCGGCGGCTAGCGTCGTGGCGACGACGGGCACGCCCTGCATCGCGGCCTCGATGATCTTGATGCGCGTTCCCGCGCCGGTACGTAATGGTGCGACGACTAGCGTTGACTGGCGATAGAAGGGAGCGAGGTTTGGCTGGAAGCCATGCAGGCGAATGCCTTGCCGGCGCGCCAGCCGCCGCAATGCGGGCGATGGCGCGGCGCCCACGATGTCGAACTCGAGGCCGGCCACATGACGCAGGCGCGGCCAGACCCGGCGCAGGAACCAGGTGACGGCCTCGTCATTGGGCTCGTAGCCGAGCGCTCCGACAAAAAGCAGCGTGGCGCGGGGAGGGCGGCCGCGGCGTCGGGGCCGCAGCGGGCCGGGTGCCGTGCCGTTGGCGGCGAGTTCGAGGGGCGCGCCCGGCACCAAACGGTGCAGCGAATTCATGTCCTGCCGCGAGGACACCCAGACTTTGGCGAAGGCCGGCAGGGTTTGCGCCGCGATCCGCTGGTGGGCGAGGGCTTCGAGGTCGAGGATGCGGGCGGCGTGGTCGCTGCCCTGCCGTCGCCGTATAGTCGCCTGACGCTGCATCAGGCGGGGGTCGTTCTCGTCGGCGTCGAGCGTCAGCACCGGCCGCCCGCCGCCGGGTGCCGTCAAGGGCAGCGACAGCGCCAGCGGCGCCAGATAAGTTCGTGCTACGTGGACGAGGTCGTAGTGACGGCCTGCGGTCGCTGCGGCAACCTCGGCTGCAACCTCGACGGTCAGCGGTGCCGTCAGGCTCGGCCGGCCGTAACGGGCGAAAGCCTCGGCTTGCGCATCAGGGTCGGCCAGCCGCGCGATCAGGGAAAAATGGCTGTCGAGACGGCCGCGCGGATCGACGATCGCGACGCGGTCGGTGAGCCGCGCCAGCCTGGCCAGGGCCGCGGCCGTCGGCGACCCGAACAGCGGCACGATGACGACATCGACATGGCCGACGCGCGCCAGCGCCTCGACAAAGGTACCGGCCCGCATGGCCAGGCCGCTGCCGGTGGCCGCTGGCGCCGTCGGGGCGAGGACGAGGATCGAAGGCCGGGTCACAGATGCATCTTGCCGCCGCTGACGTAGCCTTTGGCATAGGCGTCATGGTCGATGACGATGGCTTTCGGCCGCGCGGCATCGCGCGCGGCGAGCACGGTGTCTACGATCGGGCCGAACTGCGGTGATCGCCGCTTCAGCACCTGCAATGCCTCCGCCATGCCGGGTTCGGCCTGAAGCAGCAGGCTCAGCGTCGTCTCGAGGCGCTGGCGTGCCGCGTCGTCCGCGGGCGACCGGTAGCCGGAGGTGGCGGCGACAGCCTCGACAAGAAGGCCGACGCCGCCGCTTTCGTCCGACTTCTTCGCACGCACCCCTGGCTCGCTCAGCAGCACCGTGGCGTGGGGCAGCGAGAAGCGTTCGCCGGCCCAGCGGCCGTCGCCCTCGTGCGACAGCCGGTAGGTGATGCGCTCGCCGTCGTGCAGGACGAGATCGAAGCCGGTTTCGGCTTCGGCCACGTACCAGTTCTGGCGGTCGATGCTGCGGCCGGCGCCGATCTGGTGGCCAGGCAGCAGGCTCAGGATCGTGTCGTGGTCGCCGAGATGGGCGAGGCGCAGTTCCCCGGCGGCGGCAAGCCGGTTCTCCTCCGTGCGTGCCGCCAGGCTTCGGTCGGGCGGGAAGAACAGCCGGCCGTTCCAGGCAGCGCGAAGGTCGGCGAGGAAGCCGAGGCAGGCATCCCAATGAACGAAGCCGTCGATCTCGTATTGCGGGCCTTGATAGTTCCACTTGGTACCGGTGCGGTGCTGGAACAGCGGCAGGCCGTCGAAATCGCGCTGGACGAGGATGCGCTGGTCCCGGAAGGGCAGGTGCGGCACCACCGCCGCGCCAGCGCCCGCCATGCGCCAGGCGAGCAGGAAGGTGTCCTTGTCGCCATAGATCATGCGGTAGACGATCTCGGCCCGCTCGTTGAGGCGCAGCGCCATGTTCAGCGCGCGCCAATGGCGGCGGCGGTCGACCAGGATCTGGCCGCTCTCCCACGAGCGGCAGGTCTCGCCGGCAAGGCCGCACAGCGTCCAGATGGCGTTGTCGCCCCTGAGGTCGATGACGTCGGGCCAGAACACAGCCCCCATGCGCTGGTAGTCCGGCCAGTCGAAGAGTTCGGCGGGGTAGCGCACCGGCACCTGGTCGGCATCGAGGAACAGCACCTCGTCGAAACGGCTGTGGACCAGCGCATAGGCCTTGAGCTGCCACCCGTCGGCGATGGCTGCGGGATGGTCTTTCAGGACCGCGGTTGCATCGATCAGGTCGACATCGAGGCCGGACAGCAGGCTGCGCATCGCGGGCGTGATCTCCTCGCCGCCGAAGTGCCACAGCTCGATCGGCAGCTTGCAGCCCAGCGTTTCCCTCAGGATGCGGACG
>Ga0182744_1002653_pt1 | contig 14528 bp, 13 predicted proteins | sample eDN3rd30CKraftMG_FD_128525 | JGI IMG/M metagenome (GOLD analysis project Ga0182744, IMG submission 128525) | Enriched Miracle-Growth compost microbial communities from Emeryville, California, USA - eDNA 3rd pass 30_C Kraft MG (version 2) (version 2) ...
AAGTACGGGCGGGGCCAAGTTGCCAGAATGCCCATCCACCAGTGAGAGGTTGCCGTTGTTGAAGCCATTCCTGTCGTCCTTTGCCGCCCGCTCCCGCGGCATGCTCGGAACCTGGGTGAAGATCCCGACGCTGGAGACGGTCGAGCTCCTGGGCCATGCCGGCTTCGAGTTCGTGGTCATCGACATGGAGCATGCCCCGCACGGCATGGACCTGGCCTACCGGCTGATCTTCGCCGCCCAGGCCATGGGCATGGCGGCGCTGGTGCGCCTGCCCGGCCGTGACGGCAGTGAGATTCAGCGCCTGCTGGATGGCGGGGCGGACGGTCTGCTGGTGCCCAGGGTGGCCAGCCTCGACGTGGCGCGGCAGCTCACGCGGCAGATGGTGTTCAGCCCGCGGGGCGAGCGCGGCCTCGGCGCCACGTCACGCGCCGGCCGCTGGGGGCTGGCCTTTCGCGACGATTACGTGCGCCGGGGGGACGAGGACTGCCTGCGCATGGTGCAGCTCGAGGATTGGGAGACGCTGCACCATGCGGCGGATTATCTGGCGCTGGAGCATGTCAACGGCGTGTTCGTCGGCCTGGGGGACCTGTCCCTCTCCAGCGGGCGCGATGGCGACGACCCGCAGGTGCGGGCGCTGGTGGAACGCCTGGCCACCGCCGCCCGGGCCGCCGGCAAGCTCAGCGGTATCGCGGCCGCCGGTCCCGCCGAGGCGCGGCTGTACCTTGCCATGGGCTACAGCCTGGTGATGGTGAGCAACGATGCGACCTTGTTTGGTCGCGCGGCGCGCGATGCCGTGGAACAGACACTGGCCGATATGTGAGGACGATGCCATGAGCACAGCGATATCCCGCCGGACCATGCTGATGACCAGTGCCGCCGTCCTCGCCGCCGGTTTTACCCCGGGTGTCGTCTGCGCTGCTGACGAGATGCCGGACCTGGCCACCCTGGCCGCGCGGCTGGCGGATATCCGTGCTCTGCGCGAGATCAAGCGGCTGCAGCATGCCTGGGGTCATTTCGCCGGAGCCGGGCAATGGCGGGACATGGCGGCGCTCTTCGCGGCGGATGGCATCTATGACGCGCCGCCGGCCCATGCGGAGGGGCGGGCGGCCATCGAGGCGCATCTGCGCGAGACCATGGGCGGGGGAGGGGACGGCCTGGCGGCGGACCGGCTCAACATCCGCCTGTTCCTCTCGCCCGTCATCAACATCGCGGCGGACGGCCGCACCGCCAAGGGCCGCTGGCACGAGGTGGCCATGACCGCCGAAGCCGGCAAGACGGCGGCGTGGGCGGGCGGCATCCACGAGAATGACTATGTGCTCACCGGGGACGGCTGGCGCATCGCCGCCATGCGCTATCACCCCGAATTCGCCGGACCCTATGCCGGCGGCTGGCACAATATTTCCGACACCACGCCGCTGGTGCCCTACCACTACACGCCGGACGAGGCCGGCACGCCGATTGTCCGGGACCGCAGGGCGGAAGGGGATATCCCGCCGCTCGCCATGCTGGAGGCCGAGGCGGACATCCTCCTGGCGGCCAGCGCCGCGCAGAACCTGCAGGCCGCCTTCGGTTTCTATCTCGATCGCGGCATGTGGGACGATATCGCCGACCTGTTCGGCGAAGGGGGGGAGATCGATATCGCCGGCGTCGGCCGCTACAAGGGGGCGGAGGGTGTGCGCCGGGCGCTCACCGACCGGTTCGGCGAGGCCGGCCTCTCGAAGGGCGAGCTGAACGACCGGCCGCAGCTCATGCCCGTGGTGACGGTGGCGCCGGACGGGCAGAGCGCCACGGTGCGCAGCATCGAGATCGGCATGACCGGCCAGCATGGCGGGGAGAGCGTCTGGTCCAGCGCCATCCAGGAGTTCCGTTGCGTGCGGTCGGCCGGGGGGGTGTGGACCATCGCCGCGCTGCGCCGCACGCCGCGCATGCGGGCCGATTTCGCCAAGGGCTGGGCCGATCCGCTGCCGGTCCGGGGCGGCGGGCATCCCGATGCCGCCTCGGCCCTTCCCGCCGCCGCCTATCCCAAGGCGCCGCCGCCCCATGCCGATATCGCGCCCCGCCTGGCGCCGCCGGCCGTCGCCCATGCGCCGTCTTCGGACGCCGCCGGCCTGGCCCGCAAGCTGCGGATCGCGGAAGCCTTCGATGCCGCTGAAAACGTCTGCGATGCCTACGGCTACTATATCGACGAGTTCCGCTGGAACGACACGGCGGACCTGTTCTCCCGGGCCGGCTGGAAGGAGCTCTCCTATATCGGCACCTATATCGGGCGGGAGCGGGTGCGGGCATCCATGATCAACCGCTATGGCAACCGGGGGCGCTCCTCGGCCTTCCTGGCCATCCACCAGAAGACCCAGCCCTATGTCACGCCCTCGGCCGATGGGCGGCGGGCCAATATCCGCCTGAGACTCTGGCAGTTCAACAGCCAGAACGAGGGGACCGGCTCCTGGATTTCCGGCATCTACGAGAATCAGGTGGTGCTGGAGGACGGCGTCTGGCGCATCGCCGGCATGGACCTGGATTATGTCTGGCTGGCGGATTGCGTGGGCGGCTGGGCGGCCATCGAGCCCGGCTCGGCCGCACGCTTCAAGCCGGACCCGGCCAGCATCGCCAAATATCCGCCGGACGGCCCGCTGCGCGGCGCGGTCTTCGCGCCCTATCCCGAGATCGCTCCCATGGGCTTCCATTTCGTCAACCCGGTCAGCGGGCGGCGGCCCGCGGTGATCCTTCCCTGGTCGGACGGGCGCCGCTTTCCCGCGAAGGAGGAGAAGTAGCATGTATGAGAGTGACGATCCCCGCGCGCGCCTGGCCACCGCTGCCGCCGGTGCGCCGGCGTCCGCCGCCTTCGGTACGGCCACCTATGCGCGGTTCTACAACCAGGCTCCCCAGGCCGAGGACGCGCGGGGCAAGACCTGGTATGTGCGCGGGCAGAACTTCGTCGTCGCCTATTCCGAGGCCGTGACCGGCGGCGTCTTCGAGCGCCGGGGCCAGCCGGACGAATATGTGCTGCTGCTCCCCGATGGCGAGACGGCGGTGACCGTCGAGGCGGGCGGCGAGACGCGCCATATCACGGGCCATACCATCACCATGGTGCCGCCGGGCGACAGCCGGGTGACGGTGACCGCCGGCGGGCGGCTCATCCGCCTCATCACCACCCGGTCGGCGGATGTGGCGGCGCTGGCCTCCAATGCCGATGTCTATGCCGGCCCGCATCCGCAGATCCCGCCCCTCACGGCCTGGCCGGAGCCGGCGGGGGGATATGCCATCCGCTCCTACAGCCTGGATGTTCCCGACGAGCCGGGCCGCTTCGGCAAGATATGGCGCTGCACCACCTTCATGGTGAACGTCTTCCCGCCCCAGCACGGCCCGCGCGACGAGACCCGGCTCTCGCCCCATCACCATGAGGATTTCGAGCAGTGCTCGCTGGCCGTTGGCGGCACCTATGTCCATCACCTGCGCTGGCCGTGGACGGCCAATCTGCACGACTGGCGGGAGGACGAGCATGAGGAGTGCGGCACGCCCTCGGTCTGCATCATCCCGCCCAGGGTCATCCACACCTCGGCGGCGGTCGATCCCGGCGTCAACCTGCTGGTTGACATCTTCTGCCCGCCGCGCGCCGATTTCTCGGCCATGGAGGGCTGGGTGCTGAACGCCGCCGATTATCCCCAGCCAGAATGACCCATGACGCCGATTGTCGACAGCCACGCCCATATCTTCCTCCGCGACATGCCGGTCACGCCCGAGGCATGGACCGAGATCGACTATGCCTTCACCGCCGAGCATCTCCTGGACACGCTGGACCGGCACCATGTGCATTTCGCGGTCATCGCCGGGTTGAGCGTGGCCGGCTCCTATAACGATTACATGATCGAGGCATTGCGCCGCCACCGGCGGCTGCGCGGCACGGCCATCGTGCCGCCCGCCACCGATCGCTACACGCTGGAGCGCATGCGGGACGACGGCATCGTCGGCGTGCGCCTGCAACTCGCCCGGCAGGCGCGGCTGCCGGATTTCCTGGACGACGACCACCGGCTGCTGTTCCGCCGGGTGCGCGACCTCGGCTGGCATGTGCATGTCGCAATCGAGGGGCCGCGGCTGCGCCCGCTCCTGGAAGCGCTCATGCAGACCGGGGTGAAGGTGGTGATCGACCATTTCGGCCATCCAGACCCGAAGGACCCGCTGCATTGCGACGGTTATCTGGCGATGATCGAGGCGGTCGCCTCCGGGCGGGTGTGGGTCAAGCTCTCGGGCGGCTTCCGCCTGCCCGGCATGTCCGCCTGGAAGACCGACCCCGACGGCGACCTGGAATCCATCGCGGCGCTGGTGGCCGGCGACCTGGTGAAACGGGTCGGCCCCGACCGCCTGCTGTGGGGCAGCGACGCCCCCTTCGTCGGCTATGAGGACCGCCTGAGCTATGGCGACGTGCTGGAGAGCTTCACCCGCTGGGTGCCCGACGCCGCGGTGCGCGCCGAGATGTCCCGCACCGCGCTGAAGCTCTATTTCTCGTGATGATCGGTCCGGATGTGGGCCCGTTTGAGCTGATACGGCTCCAGGGTTGCTGACGCTGCCCTTGGAGTTCGGACCTCTTTGCCAGCCAGCGGGGGGTCTGGAATGACGGCACCTTCTCTTATCCTCACTCGCCGACCTGATCGGCGAGTCCGGTACTGGCTTCGCCGGTCAAGCCGGCGGATGACGAGGGTGGTGGAGCCTGCTGTTTTCAGGTTGCATCGATTCCCTCACCCCTTCGTCACTGCTTGCGCGGATGAGGGTCCAGCGGCAATGCCGCACTGGATGCCCGCTCGAAGGCGGGCGTGACGAGGAAGGCGGACCGGCCACGCTTCAACCTGAAAACGGCAGGCTCTATGTCAAAGCCTCTTGTGACCCTCCTGCATATCATCTTTTTTAAAAGATAATATCTTTACTATCTTATCGGGATGTGCGAGCGTCGCCGGCATGACAGATGAGCGTGCAAGAGAGAAGGCATCCGCCGCCGGTGCGGCCTCCCCCATGGCGCGGGGACGGTTTCCGGCGGGGCGGTCGGCGTCGCTTTCGGCGCGCATCATCGAGGATATCCGCGAGAAGCTGGCCGACCGGCGGCTGCAGCCGGGGGATGCCATCGGCACGGAGATGGAGCTGGCGGCACATCATGATGTCAGCCGCATCGTGGCGCGGGACGCCTTGCGCACGCTGGAGGCGCTCGGCATCGCCGAGATCCGCATGGGCAAGGGCGGCGGGGCGCGCGTGGCGCGGGGCAATCCGCGCCTGTTCGCCGAGGCGCTGGCCGTGCAGCTCGATCTCACCGGCGTGAGCGCCGCCGAGATCATGGATGCGCAGCGCGCCGTCGAGACCATGGCGGCGGAACTGGCCGCCGAGCATGCGACGGCGGAGGATCACGCCAATCTGCGCAGCGCCCTGGCCGAGGCGGAGGCGGTGATGGCCGATCCTGCCGCCTATACCGCCCGTTGCCGCGATTTCCATCTGGCGGTGGCCGAGGCGTCGCACAACCGGGTGCTGGTGGTGCAGCTCATTTCCCTCAACCACGTGTCATGGCCGGCGCGCAACGTCACGCTGACCGATGAGGTGTCCCGCCGGGTGCATGCCGTGCACCAGGAGCTGGTGGCGCTCATCGAGATGCGCGATCCGGCGGGGGCGCGCCGCCTGATGGACGACCATGTGCGGATGATCCGCACCCGCCGCGTCGCCGAACGGGACGGCCCCACCGATGATCCGGGCGGTTGCTGTTGACCGCCCCCGTTAACGTCACAAGGAGAGCAGAGATGTCGAAATTCGTCATACAGCCGCATTTCCGGCTGCAGGAATGGGTGGCCGAGGCCAAGGGTTATTTCACCGCCGAGGGGCTCGATTACGAGTTCCGGGAAACCGTGCGCTCGAGCGACGGCAAGGCCCACGACCAGGGCGACAAGGTGGGCGCCTACCAGATGCTGGAACGGGGCGGCAAATCGGATGTGACCTGCGCCTGCCACTGGACGGTGAATGTGGCGGCCGCCGCCAGCCACGGCAAGCTGCTGGCCGATGTCTACTCGGTCTCGCCGGCCGGCATATTCGTGCCCGCCTCGTCCGACATCAAAACACCCGAGGACCTGGCCGACGTGCCCATTTCCGTCGGCTACCAGTCCGGCAGCCATTACACGACCATCCAGGCGCTGGAGCAGTATATGCCGCTCGAGCGCATCAACCTCTCCTACAAGGAGGGCATGCTGTTCAACCGCATGCAGCTTCTGCTCGATGGCGCCATCCCGGCGGCGACGCTGTTCTCCGGGCCCTATTACCTGGCCGAGCAGCTGGGCTTCCGCAAGATCATCGACGCCACCTTCATGATGACCACGATGATCACCGGCCAGCCCGACGCCGAGGACCTGAAGAAATATTTCCAGGCCCTCAAGCGGGCGCAGCGCGACATCGACCTGCGGCCGGAGCAGTACACGCATTACTACCGCAACGAATTCCCCGAGCGTTTCCACGCCATCATGGACACCCGCCGCTGGGGGCCGGGCGAGCGCATCGTCTTCGAGCCCTATACGCGGGACGTGTTCGATGAATCCCGCACCTGGATCCGCGACCGCGAGATTTTCGACGGCGGCAATCTCGGCGCCGAATCCTATGAGGACGCCATCATCCGCCTCACCTGAGGAGAGTTGCCAAGGCCGGTTGATGGGGTGAGCCTGTCAATCGGCCTTGTAGCGGCTCACCTCCAGGCCGGTGCCGACGGGCAGCAGCAGGCTGCGCATGCCGGGCCGGCTGCGCACCGCCTCCACATAGCGCCGCACGTTTTCGCCGCCCGGATAGAGGATGTTGTCGGCCACGATGATGGCGCCGGGGTTGAGCCTGGGATAGAAGGCCTCCAGACAGGGCAGGTAGAGGTCCTTCCAGAGGTCGAGAAGCACGAAATCGATGCCGGAATCGAGGCTCTGGATCATCTCCACGGCATCGCCCAGGCGGAAGTCGATATAGGACGCCAGCCCGGCCTTCTCCGCCATGGACCTGGCGTGGGCAGCCTTGTGCTCGTGCAGCTCCATGGTGGTGAGCCGTCCGCCGGTCTCGCGTGCCGCCGCGCCCAGCCAGATGCCGGAATAGCCATAGGAGGTGCCGAGCTCCAGGATGTTCGGCGCCTCCAGGCCGCGCGCCAGGATGTTGATGAGCCGGCCGCTGTCCGGCCCCACGGACAGCATGTGGCGCTCCTGCCAGGTGTCGGGGTCGCGGCCCTCGCGGCGCTCCTGCTGTTCCCGTTTCATGCGCTCGTGATATTCAGCGAGCACGGCTTGAACCTTGTCATCCATGACGGTCTCCTGATTGGCCGGTGATGGCGGGATGCCAGGCCCGCAGGGTGGCATCCCGCTGGGTCCGGCGCAATCCCCCGCAGCCGGCCACGGCAAACTGCCTGTCGGAAAATCTTACAGTACGCGGACCGGTCACGTGAACTCACTATAGTCCTGAATTCATTAGAAGAATCTTGATGCCAAATGGAGAATCCCTCCCAATCCGGGAGATTGGCGGGATGCAACTGTTGATTGATCTGACAATCATGCGGCATGGGGCGGCCCTGGGTACGGGGACCGGCGGGCGAGACTCACGGGGAATCCTCAAAAAATATCAAATTGGTATGCATCTTGCTTCACAGCCCGGTGTAGCAGAAGTGCGCGTTTATGACTTTTCAATGGACAGAGGTCCGCAGAGGCTGTCCTGTCCCGACTGAACTGGAGGCAATCTTGAAGTACAGCACCATTACAAGCGGTGTCGCCATTGCGGCCCTCATGGCGATCGGCGGTACGGCGGCCCAGGCCACCGTGACCTACGACGACAATGTGACGAGCAATGTCATCGTCGGTGACGGTATCGCCAACGGCGGTTTCACAGTCGATCGTGCGAACGGCGTGGAACTGGGCCTGCGGGGCAAACTGCGGTTCGATTCCAGCGACCTGCCGCAGAACACCTACAACAGCAACGGCGACGGCACCTACAGCTTTGCCGCCGGCACGCCCGGCACCGGCTACGGCTTCGATCCGTCGTCCCCGGCCACGACGCCGATCTGGAACATCGAATGGTCCATCAACACCGACTATCTCGGCCAGGGCAACAACGCGCGCCTCAGCGGCATGTTCTTCCAGCTGGATATCGATTTTGACGCCGGGCTCGGCACCAACTTCCTGTCGTTCGATCCGATCCATGTGGCGTGTTCCGACAATGCCCTCGGCTTCAATTCCACCCCGATGGGTGGCGGTGAGGAAGTGGATTGCAGCGCGGCCGGTGCGGATGCCCTCTATGCTTCCTATCTGACCGATGCCAATCTCGCCCAGAATTCCTGGAACATGGAGTTCTTCAATGACGGCGTCTTCTCCACCTTCGATCCGAATGCCGACGGCACCTACACCTTCATGCTGACGGCCTTCGACGGCAACCAGCAGCAACTGGCGCAGACCAGCATCGACATCATCGTCGGTGCCGGCGCCAACCAGGTGCCGGAGCCGGCCACGCTCGGCCTGATGGGCGTTGGCCTGGCGGGTCTGGGCTTCGCCGCCCGCCGCCGGCGCAAGACGGCCTGAGGCATCGGCAGGCAAGGGCGGCCACGCCGCCGCCCGCGCTCATCGCGATACGCCCCGGCCCTTCGGCTCACCTCGCATGAGGTGGTCCGGCGGGCCGGGGTTTTGCGTTTCCCGGCTATTCAGATGGCGTGCCACTCCACCGCCAGCTCCTCGCGGAAGGCGAAGCGCTGCAGGTGGCGGGCCACCACGTCCTGCAACTGCACCATGCGCTGGGCATCGGCCACGGTGAGGGTCAGCGTGAGTTGGTCGCCGTCGGCGGCCAGATCGCAGTCTCCCCCCTCGAAGGGGACGTGGCCCGCCGCCTTGTCGAAAGTCACCGGCAGCTTGTGCGAGAAGTGCTTGCAGAACTGCTGCAGGTAACGGCTGGCCTTCGGCGTGGTGACGACGGCGCGGCTCTGGGGCATGCCGGGGGGTGTTTCAGTCATATACTGGTCTCCACGTCATGGGCGGCGGCGTCCAGCGCGGCGGCGATCTTCTCCGCCGTGGCCTTGTCGATGGGGCCCGAGGTGAGCCTGAGGCGCACCGCCATTTTCAGATTGTGCATGGCGCGCAGCACGGGCAGGGGTGGCGCCTCGCCGCCGCCTTCTCCCACCCGCGCCAGCAGCGCGTCCACCGCCTGCCGGTTGGCGGCCAGGAAGGCCTCGCCCTCCGGCGTGATGGCATAGCGCTTGCGGTTGCCCTCCTCGCGGTCGATGGCGGCGTAGCCCATGTCGTCGAGCCAGGAGAGGGTGGGATAGATGACGCCGGGGCTCGGGCTGTAGCTGCCGCCGAAGCGTTCCTCTATGGCCTTGATGAGCTCATAGCCATGGCGCGGCGCCTCGGCGATCATCGCCAGGATGAGCAGGCGCAGCTCGCCGTAATCGAAGGGCCGTCCGCCGCCATGGCGGCCGCCCCTGTGCCCGGCGCGGGGGCCGTGGCGGTGATGGCGGCCGAAGAACTGGCCGAAGCCCCGCCGGCCGGGGCCGCAGCCGCCTTCGGACATGCCGTCTCGTGATCCGAATCTCATGATGGATGGGGTCCTTTCTCTGTTTCGTATCTATCTCGATATATATCACGATATATCTTAAATCAAGATATATCGTAATGTGGTTCCATAGTCATGAGGCCGGAGCTGCGCTAGACTGGCCATGGTCACGGTGGAGGAGCGGATGAGCCGGGGGGCGGACAGGGGGCGTGAGTGGCGGATGCCCTTCCAGTATGAGGGCCTGCCGGGCACGGTCTGGTTCGGCCGGGGCGAGCGGTGGCGCGCCGGCGAGGCGCTGGAGCGGCTGGAGGTGCGCAGGGCCATGGTCCTCTCCGGCCCCCGGCAGGCCGGGCTGGCCGGGGAGATCGCCAATGGGCTGCCGGATGCCGCCCTTTATGCCGGCGCCGCGATGCACACGCCGGTGGCGGTGACGCGCGATTGCCTGGAGGCGGTGACGGCCGCGGCGGCGGACGGCATCCTCTCCATCGGCGGCGGCTCGGCCATCGGGCTGGGCAAGGCCGTGGCGGTGCGTACCGGCCTGCCGCATCTGGTGGTCCCGACAACCTTCGCCGGCTCCGAGATGACGCCCATCCTCGGCGAGACCGAGGGGGGCATCAAGACCACGCGGCGCTCTCCCGCCATATTGCCCGCCATGGTGATCTACGATCCCGACCTGCTGGCCAGCCTGCCGCCGGCCGTCGCCGGACCATCGGCCATGAATGCCATGGCCCATGCCGTGGAAGCGCTCTATGCCGAGGCGGCCAATCCTCTCATCTCCCTTCTGGCGGAGGAGTCCATCCGCGCCATGGGCCAGGCGCTGCCGGGCTTCCTGCAGGATGCCGGCGCCACGGCCCCTTGGGAAGAGGGCTTCTATGCCGCCTGGCTGGCAGGGATCTGCCTGGGCTCGGTGGGCATGGCGCTGCATCACAAGCTCTGCCATACGCTGGGCGGCGCCTTCGGCCTGCCCCATGCCGACCTGCATTGCCTGATCCTGCCCTATGCCGCCGCCTACAACCGGGAGGCGGCGCCCGGGGCCATGGCGCGCATCGCCCAGGCGCTCGGCGTGGCGGATGCGCCAGCGGGGCTTTACGCACTGATGCAGCGGGCCGCCACCCGCCGCAGCCTCAAAGCCTTCGGCCTGTCGGAGGCGGACCTGGACACGGCGGCGGAGATGGCGGTGCAAAGCCCCTACTACAACCCCCGTCCCGTCACGCGGGAGGGGGTGCGCGCCATGCTTCAGGTCGCCTATGAGGGCGGCGCGCCATAGAGGCTTCAGACGCGGCGGTGGCGCTGGTCGCTCCGGCGCTGGCGGGCCCAGCGCAGGATGGCGCGCACCTCATCCGCGAGGTCCTGCCGGCGGTAGGGCTTCTGCAGGGTGCGGATGGCCTTGCTGTTGGGATCGCTCGTCGCGGTCTCGCCGCCATAGCCGGTGGTGAAGAGAATGGGCAGGTCGGGCCGGATATGGCGGGCGGCGGCGGCAAGCTGGTGGCCGTCGACGCCGCCGGGCATCACCAGATCGGTGAACAGCAGGTCGCAGGGGCGGTTGCCTCGCAATATGTCCAGCGCCTGCCGGCCGCCGCTGGCGACGATGACCTCATAGCCCAGGCTGCGCAACAGGGCCTCCACATTGTCGCGCACCAGCTCGTGGTCCTCCACCATCAGGATGGTCTCGTGCCCGCCTTCGGCCGGGCTCCGCCCGCCCGGGGCGCCGTCGCCGCCGGCGCCATGCGGGCAGGCCGGCAGGTAGAGCTTGACGGCGGTGCCCTGCCCGAGGCGGGATTCGATCTTCACATGACCGCCCGTCTGCTTGGCGAAGCCGAACACCATGCTCAGGCCGAGCCCCGAGCCCTTGCCCACCTCCTTGGTGGTGAAGAAGGGCTCGAAGGCGTGGGCGAGCGTGGCCTTGTCCATGCCGCAGCCATCGTCCCACACGGTGAGGCGCACATAATCGCCCGGCGCCAGATCGCCGATCTCCGCCGCTTCCCGCGCATCCAGGGTGACGTTGAGCGTTTCGATGCCGAGGCGCCCGCCGCGGGGCATGGCGTCGCGCGCATTGATGCAGAGGTTGAGGACGGCGCTCTCTAGCTGGGCGGGGTCGACCAGGGCGGGCCGGAGCGCCGGATCGGGCGCGAATTCAGTCTCGATGGCGCCGCCCAGCGCCCGGTGGACCAGCGCTTCCATGCCCGAGATCAGATGGTTGATGTCGGTGGGCCGGGGGTTGAGCGCCTGGCGGCGGGCGAAGGCGAGGAGCCGGTTGGTCAGCTCCGCCCCGCGCTCGGCGGCCTTCTGCGTCAGCTCGGCCAGCCGGCGCTGGCTGCTCTCGGGCGCCGACTGCTCCACCATCAGCTCGGCATTGCCCAGGATGACCTGCAGCAGATTGTTGAAATCATGCGCCACGCCACCGGTCAACTGGCCGATGGCCTCCATCTTCTGCGCCTGGCGCAGCTTCTTCTCGGTGGAGAGCAGGGCCTCGGTGCTGCGCCGCCGCTCGCGCTCCAGCCGTTCGAGGATCAGGGTGAGGACGAAGAGGATGATGCTGAACGCCACGCCGGCGATGGCGGCGATCATCGGCTCCACCGGGGCCGATTCACGGAAGCCGCTGCCCTCGGTGAAATGCAGCGACCAGTCCCGCCCGCCGAAATCCACCGACCGCACGAGCTGGCGCCCGCCGCCCGCCGGCCCGCTCGGCGCCTGGCTGAAGATGAGCGTGCCCGGTGTCCCCTCCGACGCATCGTAGATGGCGAGGGTGATGAGCGGCTGGCGCTCGGTCTCCAGCTCCAGCATCAGCTCGTTGAGGCGCAGCGCCCCCCAGACATAGCCCTTCAGCCGGGCGCGGCGGCTTTCCACCGTGCCGGGGTCGCGCCCGTCCTCATAGACCGGCAGCGCCATGAGGAAGCTGGAATAGCGGCCCTCGGTGTTGCGCAAGAGCGGCGTCTGCGCGGAGAGGCTGGCCTGCCCCGTATCCCGCGCGCGGCGCAGGATGACGCTGCCCGAGCTGGTGGACATGCCATCGAAGCCATAGGCCTGGGCGTTCACCCCGTCGGCCGGCTCGATCAGCACCACGATGGCGTGCTCGTCTCCCGGCACCTGCGGGTGGATCTCGAACTCGGGATAGCCGGCGGCGTGCATGCGGGCCGCCTCCACCGGCACCTGCTCGGTGGGCAGAGCCCTGGCATAGCCGAGATTGAGGAAGCCCATATAGTTCTCGGGCAGGTCCAGCGCCTCGTAATAGCGCCTGAATTCCTCGCGGCTCACCTCGTCCGATGCGCCGAACAGGCCGGCGGCGCCGCGCATCACCACATCATAAGCCTTGAGATGGGCCAGGATGTCCTCGGTCAGGGCATCCACCTCATGCTCGAAGCGCAGGGTCTCCCGCTCGTGGATGACATGCTCGACCAGCCGCCAGCTCCCGTAGGTGGCGAGCAGGCCGAGCCCCAGCGTTATCCACGGGATCATGCGGGATAGTCTTGCGTTCCAGGTCAACCGCGGCCCTTTCCCGGCGGGAACAATCGTCATCATAATCAGTACCGGAATACTGTGAATTTGCAAGGCGTACCGCAGGAAGGGTGGGTGCGGGCCCTTCCCACCACCCCGCCGCGCGGTTACACTGCCGTCCCTCAAGGGAGAGGAAGGCTCGGGCTATGGCTACCTATGTACTGGTTCACGGCGCCTGGGGCAGCGGCCGGAGCTACCGGAGAACGGCGGCGGCGCTGCGCGCCGAAGGGCATTTCGTCCATATCGTCACCCTGACCGGCCTGGGCGAGCGCCGGCACCTGGCCAGCCCGGCCATCGATCTCTCGCTGCATGTGCGGGACGTGATGGAGGTCATGGAGACCGAGGGACTCGACGACATCATCCTGGTGGGCCACAGCTATGGCGGCATGGTCATCACCGGCGTGTCGGCGCTGGCGGGAGAGCGTATCCGCGCCCTCGTCTATGTCGACGCCTTTCTGCCGAAGGACGGGCAGAGCCTCTGGGACCTGGTGGACGACGGGACCCGCCGCCATTTCATCGAGACGCAGCGCACGCATCCGGGCTTCGTCGCCCCGCTGCCCGACCCGCCGGGCGCTCCGCCGCGCCCGCGCTCGCCCCATCCCTTCGCCTCGCTGGTGGAGCCGGTGACGCTGACCGGCCGCGAGGCCGCCATCCGCCGCCGCGTCTATGTCTATGCCGACGGCGGCAGCCCCACGGCCTTCGACCGGTTCCGCGATGCGCTGACCGGCGACCCGGACTGGACGCTGGTGACGCTTCCCAGCGGGCATCTGGTGATGGTCGACAATCCGGCCGGCCTGCACGCCGTGCTGACGGCCGAGGCTTAACCCCCGATCAGGAGACAGTCATGGAAAAACGCAAGCTCGGCAACAGCGGCCTGGAGACCGCTCCCCTCGTCCTCGGCGGCAACGTCTTCGGCTGGACGGCGGACGAGGCCCGCTCCTTCGCGCTCCTGGACCGCTTCGTGGAGGCGGGCTTCAACGCGGTGGATACGGCGGACATGTATTCCGCCTGGGTGCCGGGCCATGCGGGGGGCGAGTCCGAAAGCGTCATCGGGCACTGGCTCAAGGCGCGGCCGGCCCTGCGCGACAAGGTGCTGATCTTCACCAAGACCGGCATGCCGCTGCCCAACCGGGGCCAGGGCTTGCGCGCCGAGCGCATCGTCACCGCCGTGGAGGAAAGCCTGAAGCGGCTCCGCACCGATTATATCGACCTCTTCTTCTCCCATCAGGTGGATGCCGCCACCCCCATCGAGGAAACGCTGGGCGCCTATGACAAGCTGATGGCGGCCGGCAAGATCCGCGCCATCGCCGCCTCCAATTACGATGCCGGACAACTGCGCGACGCGCTGGATGCCGCGCAGGCGGCCGGCCTGCCGCGCTACGAGGTGGTGCAGCCGGAATACAGCCTGGTGCGGCGCGCCGCCTTCGAAGGGCCGATGCGCGACCTGACGGTGGAGCGCGGGCTCGGCGTGGTGAGCTATTTCTCGCTGGCCTCCGGCTTCCTGACCGGCA
>Ga0182744_1002655_pt1 | contig 14521 bp, 7 predicted proteins | sample eDN3rd30CKraftMG_FD_128525 | JGI IMG/M metagenome (GOLD analysis project Ga0182744, IMG submission 128525) | Enriched Miracle-Growth compost microbial communities from Emeryville, California, USA - eDNA 3rd pass 30_C Kraft MG (version 2) (version 2) ...
ACCTCGAACGAGGCGGCGTACCTCTACCAACTGCTCGTGCGCGGGCTCGGCACGAACAACCTCCCCGACTGCTCGAACATGTGCCACGAGTCCAGCGGCTCTGCCCTCACCGAGACGATCGGCATCGGCAAGGGCACCGTCTCGATCGAGGACATCCACGGCGCCGACCTCATCATCGTCGCGGGGCAGAACCCGGGGACGAATCATCCGCGCATGCTCAGCGCCCTGGAGAAGGCCAAGCAGCGGGGCGCGACCATCGTCGCGATCAACCCGCTGCCCGAGGCGGGGCTCGTCCGGTTCGACAACCCGCAGACCGTGCGCGGCGTCCTGCTGGGCGGCACGACGCTGGCCGATCGATTCGTGAAGATCCGCCTCGGCGGCGATCAGGCGCTGTTCCAGGCGATCGGGAAGCACCTGCTGGAGGTGGCGGCGGGCGACTCTTCGACAAGCTCAGGGACCGGGGTGGGCTCAGGGACCGGGGCGGGCTCAGGGGCCGGAGGCGGGGGCGTGCTCGACGAGGAGTTCATCGCGCAGTACACGAGCGGGTTCGAAGCCTACCGGCAGCAGATGCAGGATGCCGCATGGCCCGTGTTGGAGGAGGCCACCGGCGTTCCGGAGGCGGAGATGCGGGAGATCGCAGAGCTGGTCCGCGCCTCGAAGGCCACCATCGTCTGCTGGGCGATGGGGCTCACCCAGCACAAGCACTCCGTCGCCACGCTGCGCGACGTCGTCAACGTGCTGCTCCTGCGCGGCGACATCGGCCGCCCCGGCGCCGGCGTGTGCCCCGTGCGCGGCCACTCCAACGTGCAGGGCGACCGCACCGTCGGCATCTACGAGAAGCCGTCCGAGCAGTTCCTGGCCGCGCTCGACCGGGAGTTCGCCTTCACCGCGCCACGGGCGCACGGCTACGACACGGTCGCCGCGATCCGCGCGATGAAACAGGACCGCGTGCGGTTCTTCATGGGGATGGGCGGCAATTTCGTCTCGGCGACACCGGATACGGCAGTGGTCGAGGAGGGCATGACGCGCATCGACCTCACCGTGCAGGTGTCCACCAAGCTGAACCGGTCGCACGCGGTGACCGGCCGCCGCGCGATCATTCTGCCCACACTCGGGCGCACCGACCGGGATCGCCGCCGCGGCGGCGAGCAGCGGGTGACCGTGGAGGACTCCATGGGTGCCGTGCACGCATCGCGCGGCCGGCTGGCGCCCCCGGCGGACGATCTGCTCAGCGAGGTTGCCATCGTCGCGCGGCTGTGCGCGCTGGTGTTCGACCCCTCGACAGGCTCGGGGACCGGGGAGGGCTCGGGGACCGGGGCGGGGTATCCGCGGGGGGACTGGGCGGGGCTGGAGGCCGACTATGCCGGCATCCGTCGCCACATCCAGAACACCATCCCGGGGTTCGACGAGTACGAGCAGCGCATCGAGAAGGGCCGGACGTTCTTCCTGCCCAACGGTCCACGTGACGAGCGCCGGTTCGCCACCATCGACGGCAAAGCCCGGTTCACCGCCAACCCGGTGGAATTCCCGCACATCCCGCCCGGCCGGCTTCTGCTGCAGACGCTGCGCTCGCACGATCAGTACAACACGACGATCTACGGCAAGGACGATCGCTACCGCGGCATCCACGACGGGCGCCGGGTCGTGCTGATCCACCCCGACGACATCGCGGAGCGCGGGTTCGCCGACGGCGACATCGTCGATCTCGTCTCGGAATGGCAGGGAGTCGACGGGCTCGAAGAGCGCCGCGCCGAGGCGTTCCGGCTGGTGCCGTACGACACGCCGCGTGGCAACGCCGCGGCGTACTACCCCGAGACGAACGTGCTGGTTCCGCTGGAGTCCTACGCGGATGTATCGGGCACGCCGACCTCTAAGGCGGTCATCGTGCGGCTCGAGCGCAGGGCCGACCCGGATTCGCACCGGAAATAACCACGGTCACCAGATCGCCCCGCCTGTCCGCCGGGGCATAGCCTTGTGGTATGGACACAATTGGGCGCCGTCGGACCTGGCCGCGCCTGCTGCTGGTCGTTCCCGCCGCCGCCCTCATGGTGCTGGGCCTGAGCGCGGGGCTCCTGCTGATGGGCGTGCCGCTCCCGGCGGCTACCGCTCGGGTACCCGAGCTGCACTCCGCGCTCATGGTGTTCGGCTTCGTCGGCACGCTGATCAGCCTGGAGCGCGCTGTCGCGCTGCGTGCGCTCTGGGCGTACGGTGCGCCCGCGTTGCTGGCCGCCGGCACGGTTGCCGCACTCACACCGCTGCCCGTCCTGGCCGGACAGGCGATGATCGCTGCCGGCATGCTCGTGCACGCCCTGCAATACCGTGCGATCTGGGCGCGTCAGCCGATGACGGCGACGGCGATCCAGGGGCTCGGCGCGGTGACCGGCCTGATCGCGGCGGTCGTCTGGTGCGGGGGAGTGCCCGCCGCGCGGCTGGTGCCCCTGCTGGCCGTGTTCCTCATCCTCACCATCGCCGGCGAGCGCCTCGAGCTCGCCCGCATCGCCTCACCCGGCCTCCGCGCCGAGCGCGCGCTGTTCGCGCTGTCGCTCGCGCTCGCCGTCGCGGCGCTGCTGAGTCTCACCTCCCCACTGGTCGCCGTGCCCGCGGCCGGCATCCTGCTGCTCGCCGTTGTTGCGTGGCTTCTCCGATACGACGTCGCGCGCGCGACGGTGCGGATGCCGGGTCTGCCGCGCTACGTCGCCATCTGCCTCGTGGCCGGGTACGTCTGGCTCGCCGTGGCCGGCGCCGGCTGGCTGCTCGGCGGCGCCCGCACCGAAGGGGTCGTCTACGACGCGACCACGCACGCGATCTTCTTGGGCTTCGTGATCACGATGATCATGGCGCACGCGCCGGTGATCCTGCCAGCGGTGCTCGGCGTGCGCATCCCGTACCACCCGGCGCTGTATGCGCCGGTCGCGCTGCTGCAGCTCTCGCTGCTGGTGCGGGTCGTCGTCGGGGATGCGTGGGGGCTGACCGCCGGACTGCAGGCGGGCGGCATCGGCGCCGCCGTGGCGATGCTCGGGTTCGGAGTCACCGCTGTCGCGGTCTCTCCGGTGGCCCGTCGAGTCGAGAGGAGCCGCGATCGTGTCTCGGCGTAACTGGTACCTGCTGACCAACTCGGTCGTGCTCGCCTGGATCGTCCTGACGATCGTGGCCGTGACGATCCACCGATTCGTGTCGCAGCCGATGTGGCTCATGGTGCACGTGCCGCTGCTCGGCGCGGTCACCGCCGCGATCCTCATCTGGTCGCAGCACTTCTCCGACACGCTGCTGCGCCGCGCCGCCCCCGCCGGACGGGTCGGGCTGGGGGTGCGGCTGGGCCTGCACACCGTGGGCGCCGCGCTGGTTGTCGCGGGGGTGATGATCCCGATCCTCCCGCTCGTCGTCGTCGGCGCCGTCATCGTCGGCGGCGCGATCATCACGCACGCCGTCGTCCTGTTCCTGCAGCTGCGGCGCGCCCTGCCCTCGCGGTTCGGCCCCCTCGTGCGGTACTACGTCGCGGCATCCCTCGTCTTCCTCGGCGGCATCGCCATCGGCGCGACGATGAGCGCGGCCGCGGACCCCGACCTGACCGACCGCCTCGTCACCGCGCACCTCGTGCTCAACGCCTACGGCTGGATCGGCCTGACCGCGCTCGGCACGCTCGTCCTGTTCTGGCCGACCGTGCTGCACGCCAGAATGGCCGACACGGCGGATGCCGGTGCCCGCTTCGCCCTGCCCGTGCTGGTCGGCGGTCTCGTCATCGCTGCGGCCGGTCCGCTGCTCGACATGCGACTGCTGGTGACACTGGGCATGGTCGTCTGGCTCGTCGGCGCGGTCCGCATCGGCATCGAGGGGTGGAATCAGGCTCGCACCATGCCGCCCGGCACCTTCGCCGGCTGGAGCCTGGGCGCCGCCTTCTGCTGGGTGGTGATCGCCGCCGCGTGCCTGGCCGTGATCGCCGCGCTCAGCCCCGACTGGACCACCCTGCGCGCCGACTACATGATGGTGCTCGGTCCGCTGGTGGCCGGTTTCGCGGTGCAGCTGCTCACCGGCGCGATGAGCTACCTGCTGCCCGTGGTGGCGCTGGGCAGCCCCGCTGCGGCCAAGGCGGGTGCCGAGATGCTGGACAAGGGCGCCGCGTTCCGGGTCGCCGCCTTCAATGGTGCGATCGTGCTCTACCTGCTGCCGATGCCCTCGGTGGCCCGTGTGCTGCTCTCGTTCGTCGCGGCGGGAATCGTCGTCGCGTTCATCGTGCTCGCTGTCCGCGCGGTCGTGGCGGGGCGCCGGCTGCGCCGCGCCGAGGGTGACACACCCGACCGCAGCGGCCGGGTGAGCCTGGGCGCCCCGGTGGCCGCACCTCCGGCGCCGAAGCCGCGTCGCGTGGGTGCCGTCGCCGCGGCGTTCGCCGTCCTGGCGCTGTGCGTGGCTGCGGGTGTCGCGGCCGATCCCGCCGCGGTCGGCATCTCCACCGCAGCCCCGGCCGGAGACGTCACGGCATCCGGCGAGGTGACGGAGGTCACCGTCGAAGTGACGGGTATGCGATTCACGCCCGCAGAGATCGAGGTGCCGTACGGCGACGAACTCGTCGTCACCTTCCACAACACCGGCACCGACGTGCACGACCTCACCTTCGCCAACGGCGTGCGCACGCAGCGTCTCGCGCCCGGCGACAGCGAGACGATCGAGGTCGGACTGATCGGCGCCGACATGGACGGCTGGTGCTCGATCGCCGGGCACCGGCAGATGGGGATGGAACTGGCCGTCGTGGTCACCGGCGCGCCCGACGGCGGCTCCACCGGCGGCACGGCGGATGGCGGCACCAGCGGCACCGACCACTCCGACCACTCGGGTCACGGCTCGACGGCCGACGGCGAGCCCTCGGCGGCCGACGACATCGACCTGGAGGCGGAACCCGCCGACGGGTTCGAGGCCTGGCCGGCGGCGCTCGCACCGGCATCCGACGAGACCACACACCGCATCACCCTGGAGGTGGCGGAGATCGTCGAGGAGGTCGCGCCGGGCGTCACGCAGACCCGCTGGACCTTCGGCGGCACCTCGCCCGGACCGGTGCTGCGCGGCAAGATCGGGGATACGTTCATCGTCACGCTCGTCAACGACGGTTCGATCGGGCACTCCATCGACTTCCACGCCGGTTCGCTCGCGCCCGACGAGCCGATGCGCACGATCCAGCCCGGCGAGACGCTGACCTACACGTTCACGGCGACGCAGGCGGGCATCTGGATGTACCACTGCTCGACGATGCCGATGTCGATGCATATCGCCAACGGCATGTACGGCGCGGTCATCATCGATCCGCCCGACCTCGAGCCGGTCGACGAGGAGTACCTGCTGGTCCAGGGCGAGCTGTACCTCGGTCCGCAGGGAGACGTGGCCGACGCCGACCGGATCGCCGCGCAGACCCCCGACCTCGTTGCGTTCAACGGCTACGCCAACCAGTACGCGTACGAGCCGCTGACCGCCGCGGTCGGCGAGCGGGTGCGGGTGTGGGTGCTCGACGTCGGTCCCAACACGCCGTCGTCGTTCCACATCGTCGGCGGCCAGTTCGACACCGTGTACTTCGAGGGCGCCTACACGCTCACGCCGGATGACCCCGGCGGGTCGCAGGCGCTGGCACTGCAGCCGGCGCAGGGTGGGTTCATCGAGCTGAGCTTCCCCGAGGCGGGGAACTATCCGTTCGTCACGCACATCATGAGCGATGCCGAGAAGGGCGCGAAGGGGATCTTCCATGTCGACTGAGGACGCGCACTCCACCACCGACGACGACACCGGCCAGCTGGTCGTGCGTCGTCACGCCGCCGTCGTCGCGGTCGCGCACGACCCCGACACGTTCTCCAACAACGTGTCACGTCACCTGCACCTGCCCAACGGGCTGGACGGCGAAGGGCACGCGGCCGCCCGCCGGTTCATCGACCCGTTCTTCGAGCCGGATGAGATCGCCCGGCTGGAGCCGACGTTCGCGGCCATCGCGGCATCCCTCGTCGGCGATCTGGCCGACGGCGGAGCGGTGTTCGACGCGGTCGCCGACCTCGGTGCCCGGTTCGCGGTGCGGGCGCAGTCGGCGTGGCTGGGTTGGCGCAGCGATCTGGAAGGCGACCTGCTGGCGTGGGTCGCGGCGAACCGCGCCGCGACGCGGTCGCGCGACCGCGCGCTGAGCCGGAAGGTGGCTGCGGACTTCGACGCCATCATCGGCTCGCTCATCGCCGAGCGGCAGGAGAATCCCCGCGACGACGTGACGATGCGGCTGATGACCACCCCGGCCGAGGAGGGGGAGACCCTCACCGACCCCGAGGTGGTGTCGATCCTGCGCAACTGGACCGGCGGCGACCTGTCGTCGCTCGCGCTGTGCGCGGGAGTGGTCGTGCACTGGATCGCGACGCATCCGGACCACGCGCGGCACTTCGTCGGCGCGTCGGATGCCGATCTGGATGCCGCGATCGACGAGATCCTGCGCGCCGACGACCCGTTCGTCTCGAACCGGCGCATCGCGACCCGCGACACCACGGTGGACGGATGCCCGGTCGCTGCCGGCGACGTCATCGTGATCGACTGGCGTGCCGCGAACCGCGACCCCGACGTGTTCGGCGAGCCCGGGGCGTTCGACCCGGAAGGCAACGCCGAGTCGAACGTCGTCTACGGCACCGGGGTGCACGTGTGCCCGGGCCGCGGTCTGTCCACACTCGAGCTCCGCGTGCTCGTGCGCGCCCTGCTGGCTGCCGGCCGCGTCGAGCTGGCCGGGCCCGCCGAGCGCGAGGAGGCCCCGGTGGCCGGCTTCCGCACCGTGCCCGTGCGCCTCGCCGCGCGCTGAGCCGCGCGCCGCGTTGAGTGCGGAACGCCGAGGGAGCAACGCACCGCGCCGCGCCGCCTCAGGGGCGACGCAGTCGCTCGGGGTCCGGAGCCTGCACCGGGTCCCAGCCGCGGCGGTTGGGGCGAGCGCCGCGCACGGCGTCGCGGGAGCGGTACACGACGTACGGGCGGAACAGGTAGCCCACCGGGGCCGAGAACACGTGCACGAGGCGCGTGAAGGGCCACAGGGCGAACAGCGCGAACGCGGTCAGCACGTGCAGCTGGAACAGCAGCGGTACGTGCTCCATCAGCTCCGGCTGGGGCTGGAAGCCCAGGATCGAGCGGATCCACGGTGACACGGTCTCGCGGTAGTGGAAACCTCCACCGAAGACCTGGTGCACGACGGTCGCCGCGGTGCCGAACAGGAGAGTGGCGCCGAGGAACACGTACATGACCTTGTCCATGACGGTCGTGGCCAGGAACACCGGCCCCACGGTACGGCGCCGGTAGATCAGGATCGCGAGCCCGGCGAGGGTCAGCACGGCGGCGAAGGTCCCGAGCACGGTCGCCCCGATGTGGTACATCTCCTCGCTGATGCCGATGGCGTAGAGCCACTCGCGCGGGATCAGCAGGCCGACGGCATGACCGGCGATGACCATGAGGATGCCGAAGTGGAACATCGGCGAACCCCACCGCAACAGGCGGTTCTCGTACGTCTGGCTGGAGCGCGTCGTCCAGCCGAACTTGTCGTACCGGTAGCGCCAGATGTGCCCGACGATGAACACGGCGATCGCCGCGTACGGCACCGCTACCCAGAGGATGACCTGCTGCGCGTTCACGACGCCTCCTGCGAGATGGGACGGAAGGGGGGCAGCTGCCCGAGGAAGCTCAGACCCACCGTCTCGGTGGGCGGGCCCTCGCTGATGAGATCGAGGAAGCGCTCACGAGTGCGGGCATCGATCGGCGGCAGTGACTGGGTGACGGCGCGCACGACCAGCGCCCACGCGCTGTTCATGCCCTCCAGCGCCGCGCGCAGCACCTCGACGCCCTCGCGGTGCGAGGCGAGAAGGGCGGCCGCGATCTCCGAGTCCGATCGTGCGGAGAACTCCAGCACAGCGGGCAGGAAGTCGGGCAGATCGTCTGCCTCGAACTCCCAGCCTGCGGCGCGATATGCCTCGAGGAAAGTCACCAGCGCCACGCCGCGGCGACGGGTGTCCCCGGTCGCGTAATAGCTCAGGTAGAGACTGCACTTGCGCTTCAGGTCGAACGTGGTCACGTAACGGCGCTGCCATTCGGTGACACCGGCATCCTCCGCCTGCGCGATGAACTCCCGCAGCGGCGCACCGAGCGCGTCGGGCAGCTGCGTGGTGTGCGCCGCGAGCAGGTCCAGCCGGTCGAACCAGGCCTGGTCGGGGTAGTCCAGCAACAGGGAGGCGATCATGTGCGCGGTCGCGCGCTGGGGGCGATCGAGACTCACCGCCGGCACGTCGGCGGGCAGCTCCCGACGCGGGGTGACGCGGGTGACGGTGCGGGTCACTTGTCGTCCTTCCGTTTGCCGGTCTCGCGGACGGCGGTGGTCGAGGTGGGCGGGAAGAGACCGTCCGCGTTGCCGTTGCCGTCCCAGTTGAGCAGGTTGACGCGGCCCGGGGTCGACGGGCGGTCGGCGGTCTGCCGGTCGGCGAGGATGTGGAAGTTCTCCACGGCGACGGGAACCGAGGGGCCGCTGGAGGAACCGAACGGCCCCGCGCCGCCCATTCCGGGCCCGCCCTCGAAGTCGAGCGAGCACGCCATCTCTTCGAGCGCGTGCGCCTGCTCGGTGTGCGCAGACGGGATGACGTAGCGCTCCTCGTACTTCGCGATCGCGAGCAGCCGGTACATCTCCTCGACCTCGGCACCGCTCATGCCGACCGCGTGTGCGATGCGCTCGTCGCGCTCGTCGTCGATGTTGATGCCGCGCATGTACGACCGCATCGCGGCCAGGCGGCGCAGGGCGAAGTCGACCGGGCGGATGTCACCGGCGGTGAACAGCTCGGCGAGGTATCCGATCGGGATGCGCAGCTTGTCGATCGCGGCGAACAGCGTCCGCGCGTCCTCGCCGTCGTTCCCCGAACCGGTCACGACGTCGACGACCGGCGACAGCGGGGGGATGTACCAGACCATCGGCATCGTGCGGTACTCGGGGTGCAGCGGCAGGGCCACCTGGTACTGCATGAGCTTCCAGATCGGGCTGCGCTGGGCGGCGTCGATCCAGTCCTCGGGAATGCCCTCCGCTCGTGCGCCCTCGATGACGGCGGGGTCGAACGGGTCGAGGATGATGTCGCGCTGTGCCTGCAGCAGCGCCTTGTCGTCCTCGACGGAAGCCGCCTCGGCGACCTTGTCGGCATCGTAGAAGACCAGACCGAGGTAGCGCAGGCGTCCGACACAGGTCTCCGAGCACACGGTGGGCAGACCCACCTCGATGCGCGGGTAGCACATCGTGCACTTCTCGGCCTTGCCGGTGCGATGGTTGAAATAGACCTTCTTGTACGGGCAGCCCGACACGCACATGCGCCAGCCCCGGCACTGGTCCTGGTCGACGAGAACGATGCCGTCCTCGGCGCGCTTGTACATCGCGCCCGACGGGCAGGACGCCACGCAGGACGGGTTCAGGCAGTGTTCGCAGATGCGGGGCAGGTAGAACATGAAGGCCTTCTCGAACTCGGCCTTCACCTCTTCGCTCATCTTCTGCAGGATCGGGTCGTCCTGCATGGTCTCCAGCGACCCGCCCAGGTCGTCGTCCCAGTTGGCCGACCACGAGATCTTCATGTTCTCGCCGGTGAGCAGGCTCTTCGGGCGGGCGACCGGGGTCTGCTGGCCCTTGGGCGCGTTCAGCAGCATGTCGTAGTCGTACGTCCACGGCTCGTAGTAGTCGTGGATCTCGGGCAGCTTCGGGTTGGAGAAGATGCGCGACAGCTTGGTGAGGCGTCCGCCGCTGCGCAGCTTCAGCCGGCCGCGCTTGGTGCGCACCCAGCCGCCGCCCCACTTGTCCTGGTCCTCGTAGCCGCGCGGATAGCCGACGCCGGGCCGGGTCTCCACGTTGTTGAACCAGACGTACTCGACACCGGTGCGGTTCGTCCACGCCTGCTTGCACGTGACGGAGCACGTGTGGCATCCGATGCACTTGTCGAGATTCATGATCATCGACATCTGCGCCATGACCCGCATCAGTACTGCACCTCCTGGCTGCGGCGACGGATCGAGGTGATCTCGTCGCGTTGGTTGCCGGTCGGACCGAGATAGTTGAACGCCCAGGCCAGTTGCGCGTACCCGCCGATGAGGTGGCTGGGTTTGAGCAGGATGCGGGTGAGCGAGTTGTGGATGCCGCCGCGCAGGCCGCTCGTCTCCGCGATCGGCACATCCACCGTGCGGTCCTTGGCGTGGTACATGTACACCGTGCCCTCGGGCATGCGGTGCGACACGATCGCGCGGGCCACGACGACGCCGTTGCGGTTGTACGACTCGATCCAGTCGTTGTCGCGGACGCCGATCTTGGCGGCGTCCTGCGGACTCATCCAGATCGTGGGGCCGCCCCGGCTCAGCGACAGCATGAACAGGTTGTCCTGGTATTCGGAGTGGATCGACCACTTCGAATGCGGGGTCAGGTAGCGCACCGTCACCTCGGCGTGGCCGCCGGCGCTGGTGCCGGTGGCGCCGGGAACCCCATCGCCGAACAGGCGGTGCATGTCCAACGGGGGACGGAACACCGGCAGGTTCTCGCCGAGCTCGCTCATCCAGTCGTGGTCGAGGTAGAAGTGCTGGCGCCCGGTGAGAGTGTGCCAGGGTTTGAGGTGCTCGACGTTGATCGCGAAGGCCGTGTACCGGCGGCCACCGTGCTCCGATCCCGACCACTCCGGCGAGGTGATGACGCTGCGCGGCTGCACCTGCACGTCGCGGAACGAGATGTGGGCGCCCTCGTGGTCCTCGGCCAACTGCGCGATGCGCTGCCCGGTGCGCTTCTCCAGCTCGCGGAAGCCCTGCACGGCCAGTCGGCCGTTGCTGGTTCCGGAGAAGGCGAGGATCATCTCGCAGACGCGCTGATCGGTGTCCAGCCGCACCGTCCCGGCATACGGGCCGGCCGTCACGACGCCGTTGACGCGCTTCAGGCGTTCGATCTCCTCGTCGGGGTGGTAGGTGATCGCCTTGGTGGTCATACCGAGCTTGGCCGTCAGCGGACCCAGGCTCTTCCACTTCTCGTACAGGTTGGGATAGTCGCGTTCGACGGTGATGAGCTTGGCCATCGTCTTGCCCGGCACCAGCGGCAGCCCGTCGTGGACTTCGCCGTGGGCGGTGGACATGACATCCGCGGTGTCATGCTGCAACGGCGAGGCGACGACGTCCCGGCGCACGCCGAGGTGCGTGCGCGCCATCTCGCTGAAGCGCTGCGCGAGGCCGCCGAACAGGTCGAAGTCGGTGCGCGTCTGCCACGGCGGGTTGATCGCCGGGGAGAACGCGTGGATGAACGGGTGCATGTCCGTGGATGAGAGGTCGTGCTTCTCATACCAGGTGGCGGCAGGGAAGACGAGGTCGCTGAACAGCGTCGTCGACGTCATCCGGAAGTCCGCGGTCATCAGCAGGTCGAGCTTGCCGACGGCGGCGTCGTCCCGCCAGACGATGTCACGCGGGCGGGAGCCCTCGGCGCTCTCGGCGGCGCGGATGGCGGAGTCGGTGCCGAGCAGGTGCTTGAGGAAGTACTCGTTGCCCTTGCCCGACGAGCCGAGGATGTTCGCCCGCCACACGGAAACCACGCGCGGGAAGTTCTCCGGCGAGTCGGGGTCTTCGACCGCGTAATGCAGCGACCCGTCGGTGAGGCTGTCGACGATGTGCTGGGCCGGCTCCTTGCCGGCCGCCTCGGCCTCATCGCACAGTTCCAGCGGGTTGCGCGAGAACGTCGGATAGCTGGGCATCCAGCCGCGCTTGACCGAGTCGACGAGGCAGTCCGCCGTCGTGCGGCCCTCGAACTGGCCGCGGGCGAGGGGGGATGCCAGCTGGTCGGCCGGCAGGCCGTCGTAGCGCCACTGGCTGGTGGCCATGTACCAGAAGGCGGTGCCGATGGCCTGCCGCGGCGGACGGTTCCAGTCGCCGGCGGTCGCGTACTGCGAGTAGCCGGTGATCGGACGCACCTTCTCCTGGCCGACGTAGTGGGCCCAGCCGCCGCCGTTGACCCCCTGGCATCCGGTCATCGTCGTCAGCGCGAGGAACGTGCGGTAGATCGTGTCGGAGTGGAACCAGTGGTTCGTGCCGGCGCCCATGAGGATCATCGAGCGGCCGCCGGAGCGGTCGGCGTTGTCGGCGAACTCGCGGCCAATGCGGATCGCCTGTTCGGCGGGGACGCTGGTCAGCTCCTCCTGCCAGGCCGGCGTGCCGGGGCTGGTCGGGTCGTCGTACCCGGTCGGCCACTGGCCGGGGAGCCCTTCGCGGGCTACGCCGTACTGGGCCAGCAGCAGGTCGAACACCGTCGTGACGAGCTTGCCGGCGACGCGGCGCACCGGTACACCGCGACGCACCACGCCGGTGCCGCCGGCGTGCTCGGAGCCGGCTTCGGGGGTCAGGTCGAACCTCGGCAGCAGGATCTCGGCCGACTCTGCGGTGTCGGCCAGGTCGCCCACCGACAGCGGTGGCACGACGTCGCCGAGGTCGAGGTTCCACAGCCCCTCGTCCTCCGGCGTGAAGCGATGCCCGAGCGACCCGTTCGGCACGACGGGCGTGCCGTTCTGGTCCAGCAGCACGGTCTTGAACTCGGCGCGCGGTACGTCGGTATCCGCCCCGCCCAGATCGCTCGCGGTGAGGAACTTGCCGGGGACGAGCCCGTCCGGGTGCTCTTCCAGGGTGACCAGGTACGGCGAGTCGGTGTAGCGCTGCATGTAGTCCTCGAAGCGCTCGGTGCGCGTGTGGACGTAGTGCTCGGTGAGGATGACGTGTCCCATCGCCATGGCGAGGGCGGCATCGGTGCCGGGGTGCGGGGCGACCCACTCGTCGGCGAACTTGGTGTTGTCGGTGTAGTCGGGGGAGACGGTGACGACCTTCTGGCCGCGGTACCGGGCCTCGGTCATGAAGTGCGCATCCGGTGTGCGGGTGACGGGGACGTTCGAGCCCCACATCATCAGATAACCGGCGTTCCACCAGTCCGCCGACTCGGGCACGTCGGTCTGGTCGCCGAACACCTGGGGGCTCGCGACCGGGAGGTCGGCGTACCAGTCGTAGAACGACAGGATCGAGCCCCCGAGGAGGTTCAGGAAGCGGGCACCGGCGCCGTGGCTGACCATGGACATGGCCGGGATCGGCGAGAAGCCGGCGACACGGTCGGGGCCGTACACCTTGACGGTGTGCACGTGCGCGGCCGCGGCGATCTCCAGCGCCTCGTCCCACGTGGTGCGGATGAGGCCGCCCTTGCCGCGGGCGCTCTTGTAGGCGCGCGCCTTCTCCGGGTCCTCGACGATCGAGGCCCACGCATCGACCGGGTCGGGGTGGGTCTGCTTCGCCTCGCGGTAGAGCGAGGCGAGTGTGTCGCGGATGTACGGATAGCGCACCCGCGTCGGCGAGTAGGTGTACCAGCTGAACGCTGCGCCGCGGGGACAGCCGCGCGGCTCGTACTCGGGGGAGTCGGGGCCGACCGACGGGTAGTCGGTCTGCTGGGTCTCCCAGGTGATGATGCCGTCCTTGACGTATACCTTCCACGAGCAGGATCCCGTGCAGTTGACGCCGTGCGTGGAGCGGACGACCTTGTCGTGCGCCCAGCGGTCGCGGTAGAAGACGTCGCCGGATCGGCCGCCCTCGAGGAAGACGGCGCGCAGATCGGCGGAGACCTTGCCGGGGCGGACGAAGCGCCCCATATTCAGCAGGGTGTCGGCGAGGGGACCGTCCGTTGCGGGAGTTGTGCGGATCTCGGGTGTCATTCGTCATCCTCCTGCTGAGACGGGGTTCCCTCAGTATCCGCATCGTCGCGGGAGAGCACATGCCCGTATGCCGTATTTAATACGGGCTGAAGGTTTGCGGCAATGGGTGTGGCGGGCGTGCCGGAAAATCCGGCATGATCAGCACTCGAATCACTGATGACCGACACGCGAATAACAACGGTGTACCCCCGTGACGCGGCGCCCGGCGCCCGCTACGTTGAACCCCAGACGATTGGAGTCGCCGTGACAACGCGTGTCCCCGCATCCCCCGCCGCTACGCAGGCCGCAGGCCCCGAGCTGCGCGGCGGGCTCGGCCAGGTGATCCTGGCCACCATCGCCTCGACCGTCGGTTTCTGGGCCTGGATGTCGATCGCCCCGCTGCAGAACATCTACGCGCAGCAGATGGGCCTCGACCAGGGACAGATCTCGATCATGCTGGCGATGCCCGTGCTCGTGGGTGCGCTCGGCCGCATCGTCGTCGGCGCGATGACGGATCGGTTCGGCGGACGGCGGATGTTCACCCTCGTTCTGCTGGCCTCGGTGCCTGCGGTGCTGCTGGTGGCCTTGGCCGGATCCATCGGCAGCTATCCGCTGCTGCTGGTCGCCGGGTTCCTGCTCGGCGTCGCCGGAACGATCTTCGCCGTCGGCATCCCGTTCTCCAGCGCCTGGTTCCCGGCATCCCAGCGGGGCCTCGCCAACGGCATCTTCGGCATGGGCATGATCGGCACCGCGGTCTCCGCGTTCGCCACCCCGCGTCTGGCCGAAGGCATCGGCTATCTCCCGACGCACCTGCTGATCGCGGCCGT
>Ga0182744_1002656_pt1 | contig 14513 bp, 11 predicted proteins | sample eDN3rd30CKraftMG_FD_128525 | JGI IMG/M metagenome (GOLD analysis project Ga0182744, IMG submission 128525) | Enriched Miracle-Growth compost microbial communities from Emeryville, California, USA - eDNA 3rd pass 30_C Kraft MG (version 2) (version 2) ...
CCGCTGCTGATCATCATTGCGGTGGGCGCGGTCAGCTGGACCGGAACCCATCAGCTCGATCCCTATCGCCCGCTCGATAAAATCGCTGCAAACAAGCCCGTGCCGGCCGACATGAAGCCTTTGGAAGTGGACGTGGTGTCGCTGCAATGGAAGTGGCTGTTCTTCTATCCCGACTACGGCATCGCCACCGTGAACGAGCTGGCGGCGCCGGTCGACGTGCCCATCCACTTCAAGCTTACCTCCGACACGATGATGGATTCGTTCTTCGTGCCGACCCTGGCCGGCCAGGTGTATGTCATGCCCGGCATGCAAACCATCCTGCACGGCGTCATCAACAAGCCGGGCGAATACAAGGGTTTTTCGGCCAACTACAGCGGGGCGGGTTTTACCGACATGCGCTTTGCCTTTCACGGCATGAGCCATCACGATTTCAGCCAATGGGTGGAAAAGGTCCGCGCCAGCGGACGCACCCTGGATCGAACGGCTTACAACGAGCTTAAGAAACCCACTCGCGCCGAACCCATACACTACTACGCCCATTTCGGTCCCGATCTTTACAAGCGCATTCTCAACCGTTGCGTCGATCCCGGCCAGATGTGCATGGATCACACGATGGCCTCGGACACCATGCATCATGGCTCGATGAAACCGGCCCCCGCGCACGACGCGGCGATGCACTGATCTGTCTACCTGGAATGCTCACTATGCCTGACCGCTCCGAAATCCTGAATTTTCTTCTCGGGCGCTTGACGCTCAATTCCCTGCCGCTGGACAACACCATCGTGGTGGTCACCTTCATCGTGGTGGCCGTGATCGGCATATGCCTTCTGGCGTTCGTCACCAAGAAGCGCTACTGGGGCTATTTGTGGCGCGACTGGTTCACCAGCGTCGACCATAAAAAGCTGGGCATCATGTACATGATCCTCGGCACCGTGATGCTGCTGCGCGGTTTTTCCGACGCCATCATGATGCGCGCGCAGCAGGCCGTCGCGTTCGGCGACAACATGGGCTACCTGCCGCCGCATCATTACGACCAGATTTTCTCGGCTCATGGCTCCATCATGATTTTCTTCGTGGCCATGGCCTATATCGTGGGCCTGATGAACTACGTGATGCCGCTGCAGATCGGGTCGCGCGATGTGGCGTTTCCGTTTCTCAACAATCTCAGCTTCTGGCTCACCTCTTCCGGCGTCGTGCTGTTCATGGCCTCGCTGTTCATCGGCGATTTCTCCACGGCCGGCTGGCTGGCGTATCCGCCGGTCTCCGAGCTTGCGCAAAGCCCGGGAACGGGGGTGGATTACTACATATGGGGCTTGCAGTTGTCGGGGGTGGGCACGCTGCTTACCGGCATCAATTTCGTGGTCACCATCATCAAGATGCGCGCGCCCGGCATGAGCATGATGAAGATGCCGATCTTCAGCTGGACGACGCTTGCCACCAGCGGCCTCATCGTGGTGACCTTCCCCATTCTTACCGCCACGCTGTTCCTGCTGTCGCTGGACCGCTACCTGGGCATGCATTTCTTCACCAACGACTTCGGCGGCAACGTCATGCTGTACATCAACCTGATCTGGGTGTGGGGCCACCCCGAGGTGTACATTCTGGTGCTGCCCATTTTCGGCGTGTACTCGGAAATCGTGGCAACGTTTTCGCGCAAGCCGCTGTTCGGCTATTCCTCCATGGTTTACGCCACCCTGGCCATCATGGTTCTGTCCTATCTTGTGTGGCTGCACCACTTCTTCACCATGGGCTCGGGCGCCGACGTCAATTCGTTCTTTTCATTGACGACCATGATCATCTCCATCCCCACCGGGGCGAAGATCTTCAACTGGCTGTTCACCATGTACCGCGGCCGCGTGGACTATACCGTGCCCATGCTGTGGACGATGGGCTTTCTGTTCACCTTCACCATCGGCGGCATGACCGGCGTGATGCTGTCGGTGGCGCCGGCCGACTTCCTGTTGCACAACAGCCTGTTCCTGATCGCGCACTTCCATAACGTCATCATCGGTGGCGTGGTGTTCGGCGTGTTCGCGGCCATCAACTACTGGTTCCCCAAGGCCTTCGGTTTCCGGCTGAACGAGTTCTGGGGCCGCTTGTCGTTCTGGTTCTGGCTGATCGGCTTCTGGCTGGCCTTCGGCCCGCTGTATGTGCTGGGCCTCATGGGTGTAACCCGCCGCCTCAGCCACTTCGACGATCCCAGCCTGCAGATATGGTTCGTCATCGCCGCGTTCGGCGCCTTCCTGATCCTGCTTGGCATACTTTCGTTCATCGTTCAGATCTACGTCAGCATCCGTGACCGGGATGTCTATGCCGTCGGCAACGACCCGTGGGGCGGCCGCACGCTGGAATGGTCGACCTCGTCGCCGCCTCCCGACTACAACTTCGCATTCATTCCGCAGATTCACGAGCGTGATGCCTGGTTCGACATGAAAGAGCGGGGCGTAAGCCGTCCGATGGATGGGTTCAACAACATCCACATGCCCAAGAACACCGGCGCGGGCCTCATTCTTGGCGTGCTGGCGACTCTCTTCGGGTTTGCCATGGTCTGGTACATTTGGTGGCTGGCCATAGTTTCGTTCCTGGGAATCATCGTCGTGTCCATCGGCCATACCTTCAATTACCATCGCGACTACCACATCCCCGCTGAAGACGTGGACCGATTCGAGCATTCCGGCAACTGGGCTCCCAACACCGAGGGGGGCGCGGCATGAGCACCGACACCATCGCCAGCAGCCGCCGTCCTGCGCCCACGTTCTATTGCCGCGAAGAGCCGCCCGTCCATAACGGAACCCTGCTTGGGTTCTGGATCTACCTGATGAGCGATTGCTTCATCTTCGCTTCGCTGTTCGTCGCCAACGCCGTGCTGGGCACCCAGTACGCGGGCGGCCCGACGGGCGCCGAGGTGTTCGATCTGGTCGGCCTTGCCTGGAACACCGCCTTGCTGCTTGTTTCCTCGGTCACCTTCGGCTTCGCGATGCTGCAGATCCGGCAGGGCAACAAGCGCGCCATGCTTGGCTGGCTGGCCGTCTCGGGCCTGCTGGCGGCAGCCTTCGTGGGCCTGGAAATCCACGAGTTCATCGACATGATCGCCCAGGGCGCCGGGCCGGGCCGCAGCGCGTTCCTGTCCTCGTTCTTCGCCCTGGTCGGCACGCACGGCCTGCACGTGACCTTCGGCGTCGTGTGGCTGGTCGTGCTGATGGTGCAGTTGAGCCGGTACGGCGCCACGCCGGACAACATCCGGCGGCTGCGCTGCCTGAGCATGTTCTGGCACTTCCTGGATCTGGTCTGGGTCGGCGTTTTCAGCTATGTTTATCTGGTAGGAGTATTGCGATGAGCCAACCACATCCGTCCGGCGCTTCATCGTCCGATCACCACGACGACGCCTTGCACGTGCACGAAGGCTCGCTGCGCAGCTACCTTACGGGCTTCGTGCTGGCGGCCATCCTTACCATCATCCCGTTCTGGCTGGTCATGAACCAGGCCATCGACAGCCGCGCGGCCACCATTGCCATCGTGCTGATCCTGGCCGTTGCGCAAATCGTCGTGCACATTGTCTACTTCCTGCATCTGGACACCCGCTCGGAAGGCGGCTGGAACATGCTGGCCTTCATCTTCTCCACCGTGCTGGTGGTCATTGTGCTGGGGGCCTCTATCTGGGTGCTCTACCACGAAAACATGAACATGATGCCAGGCATGATGCCCACGACGTCGCAGCCTCAGCATTCCATGCCCATGTCCATGCCCATGACGATGACCACGCCGTCGTCGTGACGCCGGCATCCGGCGGCCCGAAGGGAACCCGTCCAGGCCGCGGCTTCATGGTCTGGATGGTATTGGCGGTCTGCGCCTTCGCCGGGTTCATCCTGCTGGGAAACTGGCAGTTGCACCGCCTGGACTGGAAGCTCAGGCTGATCCATGACGTCTCCACGCGCATTCACGCGCCGCCGGTTGCCGCCCCTGGTCCATCGGCCTGGCCGGACATCGAGAACGGCCAGCTGCAGTACCTGCATGTGCGGCTGGAAGGCCGCTTTCTTTCCGGCAAGCAAACGCTGGTGCATGGCACCAGCCCCAAGGGCTACGGCTACTGGGTCATGGCTCCATTCAAGACCGATGGCGGTTTCATCGTACTGGTCAACCGGGGCTATATTCCTCCGGATCTCGCCGATGCCTCGGGCAGCGCAAAAACAAGCGTGCCGGAAGGCGGCGCCGCCGTGACCGGGCTGCTGCGCTTCACTGAACCGCATGGCGGCTTCCTGCGCCCCAATCGCCCCGACGCCGGGCAGTGGTATTCACGCGACGTAGCCGCTATTCTCAAGGCGGAAGGCCTGGGCAATGCGCCGGCCGCGCCGTATTTCGTCGATGCCGACGCCGGCGCAAACCCGCAAGGCTGGCCGCTAGGCGGCCAGACCACCACTCATTTTCGCAACACCCATCTGGGATACGCCATCACCTGGTACCTGATGGCGCTGGCCGTTTTGCTGGGGGCCGGCCTGATGATCCGCCATGAGCGGCGGGGGCGGCGTTCGTCAGGCTGATGCCGTTGCCAGGGTGGTCTTTTCACCAGAAAAATCCAGTATTTGTGTCTTTCCGTCTTCCTTGAATGACAGGATTTTCCAGTATTTGACAGAAAGTAATCCTCTGAGTTTCAGTAAGCCATTTTTATAATTTGTTGCTTAAAGGCTTGGCGATCAATTCGGGCGGTATGTTTGCGGCGGGCGCGGTTGGACAGGCGCCGGCGAGTGACCGCGAAGCCTTAATTTCAAAGGATGAATTATATGAATGTCCCTTTTCAAAGAGCCGTCAAGCGCTCTTTTCCGGCCACCGCGTTGCGGGTCGGCGGTGTGCTTCTGCTGGCGCTTACCCTGACCGCGTGCGAGGAAGACGATGCTCCCTCGTCGGCCTCCATACCGACCCAGACCGTCGGGTGCAAGGATTACGACAACAATCCCGTGGAGCTTACGCCAAAGACCATCACCATTCGCAACAATTCCGCGGGCCAGATCTATCCGGTGATCGCAACCAGCAAGAATAAGGTCAACGAGTGGATTCAGGGGTGCTTTCGCACCACCGAAGCCTACCCGACCGATTTCGTGTACAAGCTGTATGTCAACGAGGGCAAGGGCATTCCTCCGAATTCGTCGGTCACCGTTACGCTGCCTCTGTACAGCGAACTGTCCGACAAGAAATACATTACCTGGTGGAACGGCGGGCGCGTGGTTCTGGCCGACAACAGTGAAAGGCTGCTTGACAGCAAGACTGACACCGCCATGGCGACGCCCAGCACGGTGACTTGCGAGGGGCAGGGCACCGAATGTTCGTTAAGCACGTATTCCAGCGATGTCCAGTTTCCGGAAAACGTTTATGCGCAGTTGTCCGAATACACCTTCGGGGACTCCATCATTCCGGTAGGCCAGACTACACGTCTGTTGAAGCCGGAAAACGTCGGCTACAACATTTCCTATGTGGATCATGTTTACATGCCTGTGGCCATTGGCCCCAAGAGCAACCCGTACATCGGGTATAGCGGTTCCGGGCAGAGCCTGGCCGATTTCACTAACAAGCTGCAAGCCTTCCTGGATTCCGACATTGGAGGTGGCTGGCCCGTCTACAACCTGAGCAAATTGAAATTGCCCGGCGGCTACAATATTTTCGCCCAGCGCACCGGCACTCTGCCGCCTACCGACAATGTGCCCGTCAAGCCTTCGGACAGCACCAAGTTTCCGCCCGTCCTGACGGTGCTGAAATGCATCAACGGGGGATGCTCCGAAACCGAAAAAGAAACGCTTCATTACGGCGAAGCGGTGCAGCGCATGCAGAATCTGTGGGGGACTTGCGTCGACTGGTCGGGCGAAGACCTCAGTCAATACGTCACGCCGGGTGCGACCTGCGAGGCCGATGCCGACCTGAAAGGCAAGCTTGCGGCGGTTCAAGCCTTCTTCAAGCAGAACCACCAGAACTATCTGGCCATGTATAACGCGGGCAAATGCGAGGGCAGCACGCCCCAGGTGCCCACGTTCAACTACTGGAACGCCATCATGCATATCTATGGCTGGGTTCCGTATAACGAAGGCTGCGGCGCGGGCGCCAATCCTTTGGCGGACACGACCATTCCAGATTGGAACCATGCCAAGATCCAGGCCATGTACATCCACGATCTGCAATACAACGGCTCGCAGGATGCGGTCAAGGCCAATCCCAAGCTGTTGTTCAACCCTTACGTCCAGTTGATCCACGACGATCTGCAAATGAACGCCTATGGGTTCTCGGTGGACGACGCCGTCGGCTTCATGAGCGAACTGGGCAGCGGCCTGGTCTTCGCCGTGGGCGGGCTTCAGGGCCTGGAAAACGAACAGCAGTTCAGCTATGCGGACGGCTTTACGCTGTCGGTCGGCGTGCCCACGGCACTGGACGGCAAGGCGAACAAGCCTCTGATCAAGAAGTACGGTGTGTGCTCCATGAATACGGAGGACGGCAATCTGGATTGCCATAATGTCAATCAAAACGTCACCATGCCCGACAACAGCCAGATCGCGGGATTCCGGGTCGGAACCGTGAAGTCCTACCCGATCAAGGTGCGCTTCACCGATATGAACGACAACGTATACACCGTCGTCGTCAACGCCAAGTTCGCCCCGTGCTCGGAGGCGGACGCCACTGTCTGCCACCCGACCAATGCGGATACGCTTACCGACAAGACGGCTTGCGGCGTCGTGAAGAGCAACGGTGAGAAACATCCAAAGTCGGAGCAGTGGTGCGCGAACCCCGACCCCAACGAGCAGCGGGAAAAGCAGCTCACCAAGAATTACCTGAGCTATCCGGATCCGGTCGATTACCTGAAGCCGTAGCGGCTCCGGCTGTGCCCGCCTTCTGAAAAGAGGCAGGCGGCAGCAGTATTCTCAAAGGCTCTTGCCTCCCGCCCATGGGCGATGGCAAGGGCCTTTTTTCAATATTGCGATGTGCGCCTTGCCGACATTGTTCAGGTCTTGGTAAGTAAAGAAAAAAAATCAAAAGGGAGCTTACTCTTTTGATTTTGAGTGTGGCATTATTTGTCCTGCAAGTTATTGCCGTTGTCATTAGCCGCCATACAGCCGCCCTGGGGTCGCGCTTGCAACATTGAACGCCCGCAGGCCGCCTGGTCTCCGCCGTTGTTCAATAATCCGCCTCAGGAGGAAGCCGTCATGAAAAAAATCGCCAAGGTCGCGGCCTGCACCGCATTGTGTCTGTCCGCCAGCAGCGTCTGGGCCGCGGGCGGAGGGGGGATACCGGGTGTGCGGGGTATCGACCACATCGGTTTCACCGTGCCCGACATCAACCAGGGTGTGGCTTTCTTCCATGACGTGATGGGCTGCACCGAGGTGATGCGCTTCGGGCCCTTCAGCGACGACAAGGGAACCTTCATGCAGGATCTCGTCAACGTCGATCCGCGCGCGGTCATCAAGCAGATCGCGATGATGCGCTGCGGCCATGGGTCGAACATAGAACTGTTCCAGTACAGCGCGCCGGACCAAAATACGAAAATGCCGCGCAACAGCGATTACGGCGGCTACCACATCGCCTTCTACGTCAAGGACATCAAGGCCGCGGTCGACAAGGCCAGGGCGCTTGGGCTGAAAACCTTCATGGGGCCGTTCGCGCTCAAGGAAGGCCCCGCCGCCGGCGAGTCGATCACCTATGTGTTGACGCCGTGGGGAATGCAACTGGAGCTGATCAGCTATCCCAAGGGCATGGCCTACGAGAAAAAAGGCAAGCCGCGCCTGTGGGCACCAGGGCATTGAGCCAGCCGTAGCCGCCATTGCTGGTCGCTTGCCGCGATCAGAACGGCAGCTGCGGCTGGCTTGCCTGGCTGCCGAACCCTATGCCGGCGGGGCTCATTCGAGCTTCAGGACGAGATTGCTGGTATTGCGGAAATGCTTTTCAAGCAGCTCGTTCGCCAATGCTATGTCTTTCTTGACCGCGGCGTTCAACAAGGCCTCGTGCTCGGCGGCCACGTCGCGTTTCAACCAGCCGTTGTTTTGCGCCGGGGGCGCGGCCCGTATCGACAGATGGCGGTAGCGCGAGGTCTGTTCGCGCAATTGCTCCGCCAGTTGCAGCAGCAAGCGTGAGTCGCAGGCGGCCAGCAGGGCTTGGTGGAAGGCGGTGTGGGCTTGCTCCCATTCCGGATTTACCCCTTGTGCCCCTGGCATCTCCATGGGCAGGCGGCTTAAATGGTGGTGGGCCGCCACGAGGTTCGATTCCCAGGCCAGGCCCCCCTTTTCGATGGACAGGCGCAATGCCTCTTTTTCCACATGCAGCCGCACATTGGTGATGTCGTTCAGGTCATCGGCCGATACGTCGGCAACGCGAAAGCCGCGCTGATCCTCGACCTGCACGAACCCTCCGCTGACCAGCCGGGATAGCGCCTCGCGCATGGGGACGAGGCTGATTTCGTAGCGATCGCATAGCTCCCGGGTACGCAGCTTGGATCCCGGGGGCAACACTCCGTTGATGATATCGGCGCGCAGCCGCGCGACCACCGAAGAGGTCAGCGTGCCATTCATGTATCTGTTTTGCGTCATAGCGTCGGAAGGCATAGTGGCGTGATTTTTGCATGCTTCTGAAGCTTAATCCAATACTTTATAAAAATATTATAGGGTTTTCCTTTATGTATAAGAATTATAAAAATATATATATTTTAGGGAAACGGCTTCAGGATTTTTTGTGCTGGTTCGTATTCCACGCAATTGATGCCTCAGTTGCAAAGACCGAAGTCAATCAAAAAAGCCGCAGTCCACCTGTCTGAAGTGTTCAAGCGTTTAGTTTTTGGAGTCACTATGCAAGTTATCGAAGTGCCCGTATTTATCGTGGGTGCGGGGCCCACCGGTTTGGCCGCCACGTGCCTGTTGGCCACATACGGCATTGAAACCCTTACGATCACCCGGTATCCCGGCACAGCCAATTCGCCGCGCGCGCACATCACCAACCAGCGCACCATGGAAGTGTTCCGCGATCTCGGCATTGAAGATCGTGTTCTCGAGATCGCGACGCCCAATGCGCTGATGAGCAACAACATCTGGGCGACGAGCTTTGCCGGAACCGAAATCGCGCGCTTGCAAACGTGGGGGTCTTCTCCCGAAAGGTTGGCCGATTACACGCGATCCAGTCCCAGCAGCATGTGCAATGCGCCCCAGCATGTGCTCGAGCCCGTCATCCTCGATGCCGCGCGAGAGCGCGGAGCCAGGTTTCTGTTCAGTACCGAGCTGGTTTCAATATCGCAGGACGAAAACGGCGTTACGGCCCTGTGCAAAGACCGCAACACCGGCGAAGAAATAAAAATCGTGTCGCAGTATGTCATCGGCGGCGATGGCGACAACAGCGTCGTGGCCAAGCAAATCGGCTTCGAAATGGAAGGCCAGATGAACCTGGGCGCCGCCGTCAACTGCTGGCTCGAAGTCGATCTGGAAAAATACACGGCCCATAGGGCGGGTGTCTTGTACTGGATGACGCAGCCGGGCAACGATTACTGGGTCGGCAGCGGCACCTATATCTGCGTCCGTCCATGGAACGAATGGGTGCTGCTGTTCATGTATGACCCGTCGGCGGGCGAGCCCGATCTTTCCGAAGAGGCCGTCATGGCCCGCGCCCGTGCCACCATCGGCGACCCCGATGTGCCCATCAAGGTAAAGGCCGTATCCAAGTGGTCGATCAACCACGTGAGGGCCAAGCACATGCGCAAAGGCCGGGTGATGATTGCCGGCAATGCCGCCCACCGGCATCCCCCCGCCAATGGCCTGGGCACCAACACATGCATCCAGGACGCCTTCAATCTTGCCTGGAAGCTGGCCATGGTGTTGAAGGGCAAGGCGGGCGACGGCTTGCTGGATACCTATTCGGCGGAGCGCCTTCCCGTTGCACGCCAGGTGGTTGATCGCGCCATGAAGTCCGTTGCCGACATGATGCCCATTTCGAATGCGCTGGGTTTCGAGCCGGGGCAGAACGAGGCCGAGGGCTGGGCCAACGTGGATGAGCTCTTCAGCGATACGGATCGCGGGCGTGAACGCCGCAAGGCTTTGCGTTCCGCCGTCGAGCTGCAGAATTACCAGTTCAATTGCCACGGCGTCGAAATGGGCCAGACGTACGCGTCCAGCGCGGTGATTTCCGACGGCACGGCGCAGCGCGCCCCAACGCACGATCCCGAGCTGTATTACGAGCACTCCACCTTTCCCGGACGAACCATACCGCACGCCTGGCTGCAGAGAAATCAGGCGCGGGTATCCACGCACGACCTGGTGGGAAAGGGCCGCTTCACCATTCTTACCGGTGTTGGCGGCGATGCCTGGCGCGCCGCGGGCAAGGCGGTGGCGGACAAGCTTGGCATCGACATCGATGTTTATTCCATTGGCGGTCCCAATTGCGATGCGCACGACGTGTATGGCACATGGGCGGGCGTTTGCGAGATCGAGGACGGCGGCTGCCTGCTGGTGCGGCCCGACCGCCACATCGCCTGGCGCCAGAAGAATGCGGTTGCCGGTTCCGAAGGCCGTTTGCTGGAGGTCATGCGCACCGTGTTGTCGCTGGACTGACTGCCCCCCAGTCCAGCAAGCTCTTTATCAACCAGCGGGAACAGGCACGACCGGGCCCGTCAGCGGGTGTGCCCGGAAAGTGTGGCTTGGGGCCAATACAAGGAGACAATCACATGTTTATAAAGAAAATGATTTTCGGCGCGGCCCTATGCTTTGCCGCGGCATCCAGCAGTTGGGCTGCCAGCACCTTGCTGGTGAACAGCTTCCTGCCGCCCGGCCATCCCATCAATACCAAACTGCTGAAGCCCTGGGCGAAGGATGTCTACAAGGCGACCGAGGGCCGTGTCAGGATACATATCGCTCCCCAAAGCCTGGCTGCTCCGGCGGCGCAAATGGATGCGGTGGTCAACGGCGTGGCCGATGCCGCTTATATGTTCAACGGTTTTCTGACCAGCACAGTCAAGCTGGACGCCTCCGCGCGCACAAAGCTGGCCGGCAATGGCGTCAAGTTCGAAAAAGCCAGTCCGCAATTCACCGCCGATCTGCATGCGCTGGGCGATCCCATGGTGCAAAAGTGGCTGGCCGACGCCAAAGCCATGGGGGTCGATGGCAAGGCGGCAATTGCCTATTACAAAACGCAGCAAGATCTGGTCAACGGCAAGAAATAGTTCTTCGTGGAGCCTGAAATGCGCCAATCCTTCAACCAGTGGCTGACCCGCTTGCTGTATTGCGCTTGCGTGCTGCCCTTGTCCCTTATCCTCGTTCTGACATTCGTGGATGTATTCATGCGTTATGTGTTTGCCAGTCCGGTAAGCGGCTCGTCCGAGATCATCCAGATGGCCATGGCCATCACGATTTTCGCGGGGCTGCCCTTGATCACCCGCGAGCGGGGCCATATTACCGTCAGCCTTATAGACGGTTTCTTCGGCTCCGCGGCATTGCGTGCCAAACAGACCGTCTGCGATCTCGTCAGCCTGTTCGCCCTGGCGCTGCTGGCCTGGCGGCTTTGGGAGCAGGCCGGCCGATACGTCAAGACCCGCACCGAGACTTTGGTGCTGGCCCTGCCCATGGCGCCGCTGACCTACGTGATGTTTGCGTTCACCGTGCTGACAGTCGTCTTGCTGGTGGCCGTTACCTGCAGGGATGCGGTCGTGCGTCCGGGCATCGACGGGGGTGTCGCATGATAACAGCGCTGATTGGTTTTGCCTGCGTGCTGGGGCTGGCGTTCGTGGGTGTGCCGCTGGCCTTCGCCCTGATTCTGGTCGGCGCGGGAGGCTTCGCCTACCAGCGCGGTCTCGATCCGGCCTTGTCCATGCTGTCGCAGCAGGTCGTCGACGTTTCGGCCAATTATGGTTTGTCCGTCTTGCCCATGTTCATCCTCATGGGCCTGTTCGTGTTTCGCGCCAAGCTGTCCGAAGATCTTTACCAGTGCGCGCACTCCTGGCTCGGGCATCGCAAGGGAGGCCTGGCGCATGCCACCGTGGCATCGTGCGCGATCTTCGGCGCGGTGTCCGGAAGCTCGGTGGCCACTTGCGCCACCATGAGCAAGGTAGCCATTCCCCCCATGCTGCGGCTGGGATACAGCCCCACCATTTCGTCGGGCGCCGTGGCGTCGGCGGGCGTGCTGGCGGCCCTGATACCACCGTCGGTGCCCTTGATCGTATATGGCCTGCTTACCGAAACCGACATACGCAAGCTGTTCATCGCCACGATCGTTCCGGGTTTGTTGCTGGCCCTTTTGTTCATATTGTCCCTGGTCGTCACGGTGGCGATCAAGCCTTCCCTGGGGCCGACGGCCGAGCGCGTTCCCGTGCGCGAGCGCCTGCGGTTGATGAATGGCCTATGGGGGCTGCTGGTTTTGTTCGTGATCGTGCTGGGAGGCATGTACAGCGGCATCTTCACCGTGACCGAGTGCGCGGCCATCGGCGCCATCGGCGCTTTGGCCATTGCGTTGGCGCGCCGGCGCTTGAGCCTTGACGGGTTTGTCGAGTGCATGGTCGATACGGCCCGAACCACCGCCATGATTTTCGTCATTCTGTTCGGCGCCTTGACCTTCGCCAACTTCGTCAGCCTTACCGGCATGACGTTCGATCTGGTGATGCTCATCGAAAACATGAATCTTTCGGTAACCGGCGTGTTGATAGCCATTGCGGTGATCTACCTGATCCTGGGCGCCATCATGGAGTCCATGGGGCTGCTGGTTCTCACCGCGCCGATCTTCCTGGCGGTGGTCGCGAACATGGGCGTGGATCCGGTCTGGTTCGGCATCTTCGTGGTCATTTTGATCGAGCTGGGCATGCTGTCGCCGCCTGTGGGCATGAATGTGTTCACGGTCAAGGCGGTTTGCCCTGAAATACCGATACGAGCGATTTTCGTGGGCACTATCCCCTATGTTGTCGCCACTATCGTGCTGGTCGGCCTGGTCATTGCGTTTCCCCACATCATCACAACGCCGCTTCAGTGGTTTTCATAGCGGCGGAAAACAAAACTTATGTTTCATGGCAATGCCGCCGGTCGGCGACGCCTTTGGCTTTCAGGTAAACGAAAATGAAAGAATCTCGCTCCAAGATCCGCAATGTGCTGTTCATCATGGCGGATCAATTCCGCTGGGACTATATGGGCTGCGCCGGCCATCCCACGCTCAAGACCCCGCATCTGGATGCTTTGGCGGCCAGAGGCGTGCGGTTCGCCAATGCTTTCGTGCAAGGGCCGGTGTGCGGGGCATCGCGCATGTCCACCTACACCGGCCGATACGTCACCAGCCATGGGTCGGCGTGGAACTTCGTGCCGCTGTCGGTGGCCCAGAAGGCGCTGGGCGATCATCTTCTGCCGCACGGTGTGCGCTGCGCGGTGGTTGGCAAGACCCACGTCGAGCCCGACGTGGAAGGCGCGGCGCGGCTGAATATCGACACGACCGATGGCCCGGGCCGGCTGGCCATGCACGGAGGCTTCGAGCCTTACGAGCGGGACGACGGAGTCTGGCCGCCGGGTTTCACGGTCGAGGACAACCAGTATTGCGACTATTTGCGCGAACACGGTTACGAAAGCGGCAATCCCTGGCACGATTACGCCAATTCTTCGTTGGGCGACGGCGGCGAACTGCAGTCGGGCTGGCATTTGCGCTGGGCGCGCGAGCCGGCCCGCGTGGCCGAGGAACACAGCGAAACCCCTTACATGACCCGCCGGGCCATGGATTTCATCGCCGAGCAGGGCGATGCGCCATGGGTATTGCATTTGTCCTACATCAAGCCGCATTGGCCCTATGTGGCGCCCGCGCCGTACCACGCGCTGTACGGGCCCGAAGACATCGTGCCCGTACAGCGCCGCGAGTCCGAGAGGCAAGACCCCCACCCGGTCTATCGAGGTTTCATGAACTACACGGCCAGCAAGACCTTCAGCCAGGAAGGGGTGCGGGAAACCGTCATCCCGACCTATATGGGGCTGATCGGCCAGATCGATGACCAGATCGGCGAACTGATGCGGTTCCTGAAGGAGACCGGCCGCGATCAGGATACGCTCATTGTTTTTACCAGCGACCACGGCGACTACCTGGGCGACCACTGGATGGGCGAGAAAGAGCTGTTCCACGACGTCATCGTAAAAGTGCCGCTCATCGTCGTCGATCCGCGTCCCGAGGCCGATGCGACGCGCGGCACGGTCGAGAGCGCGATCGTCGAGGCCATCGACCTGGCTCCCACCTTTCTGGAGGCCCTGGGCCTGCCTCGGCCCCAGGAGTGGCTCGAAGGCGAGTCGCTGCAGGGACTACTGCACGGCAGGCCCGAAAGCTGGGTCAAGGATCTTGCCGTGTGCGAAAACACCTATGCGTTCAGGGATGTCGTGAGGCTGCCGATTGGTTCGCCGGTCGACCGCTGCAATATGACGATGGTAAGAACCGCCGAATGGAAATACGTGCATGTGGACGACTTGCCGCCGATGCTGTTCGACCTGGTCAACGACCCGCAGGAGTTTGTCGACCTTGGCGCATCGCCCGCGCATGCCGCCATCCGCGAA
>Ga0182744_1002657_pt1 | contig 14512 bp, 9 predicted proteins | sample eDN3rd30CKraftMG_FD_128525 | JGI IMG/M metagenome (GOLD analysis project Ga0182744, IMG submission 128525) | Enriched Miracle-Growth compost microbial communities from Emeryville, California, USA - eDNA 3rd pass 30_C Kraft MG (version 2) (version 2) ...
ACGTTCTTCGGCAGGACGATCTTGTGACGCTTCAGCATTTCGCGGAATTGCATCACGGCGTCGCCGTAGTAGTCTTCAAGCACATCGAAGACGACGCAGTTGGCGAAGCCGTGACGATAGTGCAATTCCATGGAAAGGCCGTAGGACAGCGCGTGGCAGACGCCGACCTCAGAATTCACGATCGAGCACCCCCCCATGAACGAAGCGGTCATCAATTCGTCATCGTTACCGTTACCAACGAACACGCTTTCGCAAAGCTTTAGCGCGCGATCGGCATAAGCCCGCGCGAGCTCGTTGATCATCGTGCCCTGCAGCGACTCGACACAGTGGATGTAACAGTCCATGCCCGAATAGAAGCGCTGGTCGTTAGACACCCCCGCCAAAAGCGAGGAATCGAGCAGAATTGCATCGAACATCGAATAATCCGAGTTGATGCCGAATTTGCGGTCCACACCCATCAAGACGGCGGTACGGCTCGCCTCCGCACCGGAACCCGCAAGCGTCGGCACGCCGACCTTAAACACCGCTGGGTTCTTAACGAGATCCCACCCCTGATAGGCAGTCGACGAACCTTCGTTTGTCAGCATGACAGAAAGCGCCTTCGCAACGTCCATCGACGCACCGCCGCCGATACCGACCACAGTCGCGGGAAGCTTTGCCTTCTTGAGCTGGACCACCTTTTCACGCAACGCATCGACCTGCTTGGTCGAAGGCTCGCCCGCGGTGGCATCGAATAGCTCGACGATGTCGTTCGGCCCGATCGGCAGGCGTCCAATCATCGCATTGTTCGCATGCACCGAATCAACGACGAACACATAATAGGAGTTCTCGCTGGTGCGCGGACGTAGCAATTCCGGAAGTCGCTCAAGCGCGCCATTGCCGAACAAGATTCGCGGAACCTGTTTGAAGATTCTCATTTCGGACCATCTAGGGTTTTGAACTCAAGATTGCAGAAGCGTCGGCGTCGGCGTCTCTCTAGAGATATTTTTCCAACCGTTCGAGCGCGGTCCAGAAACCAGCACCGCCGTTCTTGTGGCCTTGCCAGATTTCCGGAATAAACGAAACGTTTTCGGCGTACTGCGTCAGCATCTCGCCCATTTCGCCGAACGCAATATCGCCCTCGCCGATTTGCAGCCCTTCACCATCGACGCCACTCGCATCCGCGATATGAAGGTGCGCGGTCTTCGGTCCTACCTTGCGGAGGAATTCAGCGAAGGACCACTTGAAATGCGTGCATGCGAGCTTCGAATGAGAAGTGTCGAGACACACACGGAGCCCGGCCTGGGTGCAAACTTCAACGATCTCATCTGGATCCATGAATAGGTTCTGGTAACGCTGCCCACCGAAGTGCCAGGGAAACGGTGGCATGGTCTGCGGAATAAGCTCGATGTCGCCGGCGTCCAGGGAGCGCATCGACTCGAGAACCTTCTCGTAATACTTCTTACGCGCTGACACCGGCAGCGGCGCGTCCTGCGTGAACCCGCCGACGTTGACCACAATCCGCGGCTTGGCTTCCGCCTTGAAGAACGGGCGCAGCTTGCGCGTGATATCGACCACCCGCTGAAGCTCGGCGATCGACCGCTTGCGGTATTCTGGGTCCGAAGAACACAGATCCAGCACGTGATCGCCCGAGAAAAGCTCCGGCGCGTGTACGACGTAGTCGCAGTTCAGTTTTTGCTTCAGATATCGGGAAATGTCCTCGTCGAGATCTTTGTAGGACAGATGGAATTCGAGTAGGTCGAAATTCGATGCCGCGCTGAGTTCGCTCAGATCGTGATAGCGGATCGGAATGCCGAACGGCCGGTTGAATTTGTAGTGTCGCGGCAGCACTCGAACATCCGAAACGTCCGCTTCGAACAGTGTATCGCCCTTCTTTAGATCACGGCGAGCCGCACGGCCGATTACGTCGTGCTTGCGGTAAGGCGGCAGGCCACGGCCGGGGCTGCGCACGATAATCATGTCTTCTTCGATGACTTCGCCGGCCTTAAGGTTGCAGTCGATCACCAGACTCTTGCCGAGCGCCTCGCGGTTCATCAGTTCGCCCTGGCTGATCCGGCGCGCCTCACCATTGCCGATGGAATCCTCGACCTGACGGATCGCCATGACCATGTCGGTGAATTCACTGGGCAACAGGCTAACGCGATGGTCGTTGCCTTCCATGGTGCGGTCGAGCGTGAAATGTTTTTCTATAATCTGCGCACCAAGCGCCACGGCAGCGACTACCGCATTATAACCGCGATCATGACTCGAATAGCCAACGGGGCACTTCCCCATCGTTTTGAGGTTCTTCATGAACGCAAGATTGAGATCACGGAACGGCGCCGGATAAGTCGAGTTGCAGTGCAGGAGCGCAAATTCGGCGCCAATGTCATTCAGAAGACGAATTGAACCGTCGATCTCGACTTCTGTTGACATGCCGGTTGAACAAATTAGCGGCCGACCAAAGCAACCTATGGCGCGCAGCAGATCGTGATTGGTGAGATCGGCCGAGGCCACTTTGAAAGCACGCATCCCATAGCGATCCAGCGCGGCAGCGCTGGCTTCATCCCACGGCGTGCACAGCGGAATTATGCCAGCCTTTTCACAATAATCGAATACGCGGAATAGATCGTCTTCGCTTAACTGGAAGCGACTGAGCAGATCGAGTGTGTACTGGCTGCCGAGGTCCTCGCGTGCATCGTTCGGATTGCCCAAGTTTGCGTAGAGGCTCTTCATGTCGCGAAGCTGAAACTTGGCGCAATCCGCTCCGGTCTTGATTGCCTCGTCGACCAGCCGCTCGGCCAGTTCGATATTGCCGTTATGATTGTTGCCGATCTCCGCAATCACGAAGACCGGATTGCCTTCGCCGATTTCCCGCGAGCCGATCGAGATCGCTCCGCGACGCGGTCGCACAATGGCAACGCAACGTTGGCGTTCGTCCACCAGCGGCACGAATTTGACCCTGTCGGAGCAAAGCGCCTGTATCTTCTGCGAACTGTCATTGATCGACGCCGCGACGAACTCGCGATTCATCACCGCCAAAATTGGGCAATTGAGATCGACATCGCGCGCGGCGACAGCCCAGCGGCGGAAGTCACCGTCCGTCAACACGCCCTTCAGAGTATTCTGCTCATCGACACAAAAGATGATGCCGAGATGGTTGGAATCGATCTTCCGCAGGCCTTCGCGAATCGGTTCGGTTTCTACGATCAAGAACTTGGCAAGATCGCGATCAAAGATCATCAAATCCTCAGAAACTCATAACTTTTGCGGAAACATCCGCACCGGCCCTTCATGATTTTCCATGCTACCGCACTTCGGGTGAAACGATTTCACCCGAAGCGTCAGACTTGCAGGCGCGGAAAGCGACAGCCTTCCGCCCGTAGGCTACGCCGCCGCGACCGCCAGCTCGTCGATCATCACCCGGACCTTGCGGCCCAGGAGATCAAGCAGCAGCGTCACGCGCTCGTCGTCGCGGACGCCTTCGAACAGACCGAGGCAGTCCGCGAACGCGCCCTCAAGGACGCGGACGCGATCACCGGCCGAGAATTTCTTGCGTTGATCGAGCACGACGAAGCCTTTGTCGTCCTCACGGCGCTTGAGCGCCTCGATAACTCCTTCGGCCACAGCCGCGGGCATCTCGCCATTGCGGACGAGATGCGAGACGCCAAACGTCGACTGGATCGAGCGCCATCGCTGCGTCGCCATATCGACGCCCACGAACAAATAGCGGGGGAACAGCGGCGCGGCGACCACTTCGGTCTTGCGCGCGTGGCGGCGGCGCTTGAGATAACGCGGCAGGTAAACGTCGAATGTCTGGCGCAGCAGGTTTGCCGCCGCCTTGTTCTCCGCATGAGTCTGCGTCTGTACGACGTACCACTGCTTGCTCATTCGGCGGCTTCCCCGCGGATGCGAAGGCCGAGCAATTTCGGCGCGAACACGCGTCCCGCCCCAGCAGCGCGAATGGCCCTTTCGAAGACTTCCTGCGCATGGCGAAGATCGGTAACCACGACCGCATCGAAGGCCGACGCCACGTCGTCAAACACGCCTACGACCGGAACACCTACAAATGTCGGCTGCGGCGTGCCGCCATCAACTATCGCGACGATCTCGATTCCACTTTCCAGCGCGCAAATCTGCGCGATCTCGGCAAGATCCGAAATGCCGGCTACGACGATACGGGTGAAGCTGCGGGCACGCAGGCCTTGAAACACCTCGGCGCAGTCCGCCCTCGCCTGCCGGAAGAATGAGAACGAATAGGATAGATAATCGACTGTCAGCCGGGACTTTTCGGCGAAGCCCTGCGGCGTCAGGTAGTAAGCATAGCGCCGTGCCGGCGCCTCGCTGACCTTGACCAGACCTTTCTTGACGCAACGCTTGAGATAAGCGTTCACGAGCCCGAGCGCGATGCCAAGCTCCGAAGCCAGACGGCGCTGCGACTGCCCGCCGTCCCGCTCGACGGATTCGAGCAGACCCAGCAGAATGCGGTCGTTCGCAATCTCTTCTTCCTGGGCGGCGCTCGACATGGCATCCCCGATTTGGCATCGTGGTAGCGCGTTCACGACATGAACGTCAAGCCTGCTGTTCAATCCATGAACAGTTATAAACCATTGTTTATATGAGCCATTTCTGGGTTACCAGGCCGAAGCGCTTGCCGGCAGGGTAAATATGGGAAAAGCCTGATGTGCGGGATTGCGGGCTTTTGTACCTTGAACGCTGCCCGCAGCCGCGACGTTTCCGCTCTTGCACGGAAAATGACCGATTCGCTCCTCCACCGTGGCCCGGACGGCCGCGATTCCTGGGGAGATCCGGAGGCCGGCGTTGGGCTCGGCCATGCCCGCCTCTCGATCATCGACCTGACCGACACCGGCACCCAGCCGATGCATTCCGCAGACGGGCGCCATGTCATTACGTTTAATGGGGAAATATACAACTTTCGCGAGTTGAGGCGCGAACTGGAACAGGCCGGTTGCCGCTTCCGCGGCACATCCGACACCGAGGTGATGCTCGCCGCCATCAGCGCGTGGGGGCTCGAGGCCGCGGTCAACCGCTTCGTCGGCATGTTCGCCTTTGCCCTGTTGGACCGGCAGACGCGCATGCTCCATCTCGTTCGCGACCGGCTCGGCGTGAAGCCGCTCTACTGGACCGTCATGGACGGCGTATTGCTGTTCGGATCGGAACTGCGCGCATTGATGGTGCATCCGGCGTTCCGCAAGGAAGTCGATCCGGACGCGCTCGGCGCCATGCTGCGCTACAGCTATGTCCCGACGCCGCGGACGATTTTCAAAAACGTCTTCAAGCTGCCGCCCGCTTCCATCCTGAGCGTAGGCGCCGGCGGCGAGCCGAAGATCGCATCCTATTGGCGGCTGACGGAAATCGCTGCGCAGAGTCCGGTGCTGCGCAGCGAGGCCGAAGCCGTCGAAGCGCTCGATGGGCTGCTGCGCGATTCCATCCGCCACCGGATGATCGCCGACGTGCCGCTCGGCGCCTTCCTGTCGGGCGGCACGGATTCCGCGGCCGTCGTGGCCATGATGCAGGCGGTCAGCGACATGCCGGCCAGGACTTTCACCATCGGCTTCGGCAATGCCGTCTACGATGAATCCGCTGCGGCGCGCGAGGTGGCGCGCCATTTGCGGACCGCGCATACGGAGATCATGCTCGACGAGCAGCAGGCGCAGGATCTCGTCGGCAACATCGCGGACTGGTTCGACGAGCCGTTCGGCGATTCCTCGCAGCTTCCGACCTATCTCGTTGCCCGGGAAACGCGAAAGCATGTGAAGGTGGCGCTTTCGGGCGATGGCGGCGACGAGGTTTTCGGCGGCTATCCGAAATATGCGATGCTGGAGCAAATCTGGCGCCATGCCGGCGTGCTGCCGGGGCCGGCACGCGGCGCCCTCGCGGGCCTGCTCGGGCGCATCCCAAAGCCACTGCTGCACCATGCGGCGGGCCTCGTGCTCGATGCGGGCCGGACGGAACGCCTGGGCGAGAAGATCGCCCGCCTGCAAAGCGCCCTCGCCGCGGCGGACGCAGACGAAGCTGCCGTCGCCATCGCCGCCGTCGGGCTTCCGGACGGCAACCTGGTCCACGGCGCGACGCAACCGCTATGCCTGCCGCGATACGCCGCCGCCCGTCCTTCGGATATAAGGTCACGCATGCAGGCGCACGACATGCTCACCTATCTGCCCGACGACATCCTTACCAAGGTGGACCGCTGCACCATGGCGGTGTCGCTGGAAGCGCGCGAGCCGCTGCTGGATCACCGGCTGGTCGAATACGTCTGGTCGCTGCCGACGGCGATCCGTCGCGGCGACGGCACGCCTAAATACCTGCTGCGAAAGGTGTTGGCGCGCTACCTGCCGGCGGAGATGATGAATCGCCCCAAGCGCGGGTTCTCGATTCCGCTCGGCGCCTGGCTGCGCGGTCCGCTGCGAGGCTGGGCCGAGGATCTGCTGGCGCCGGAAAGCATGATGCCCGCTCTCGACGCGAAGCGGGTGCGCGCCCTGTGGCAGGATTATCTTTCCGGCCGCAATGACAACGCCACCGGCATCTGGAACGTGCTGATGGCGCAGGCCTGGGCGCGGCGCTGGCTATGAGCGGAAAGCCCGCGATTTTTTTCGACATCGACGGCGTTCTCAATCGGGAACCCGGCGCAAACGGTGTCGTGAAGCCGGACGACATCGTGCTGCTGCCGGGCGCGGGCGCTGCGATCGCGGCAGCGAAGCAAGCAGGCTTTCTGGCGATCGGCGTGACCAACCGCGCGCAGGTGGCGAAAGGATACGTCACGCTGGCGGGACTCGATACGATCCTTTCGCGCCTGCAGGAACTACTGGCGAAGGATGGCGCGGCGCTCGACAGGATCTACTTCTGCCCACATCATCCGCAAGGCAGCGTGCCGGAATTCACCATGGTGTGCGAATGCCGCAAGCCGGGCGCGCTGCTCTATCGTCGCGCCATTGCGGATTTCGGCATCGACCCGCGCAGCTCCTTCGCGATCGGTGACAGCCTGCGTGATATCGGCGCGGCAAAAGCGATAGGCGCTCGCGCGTTCGGCGTGAAGACGGGATACGGCTGCAGCGACAGCGAGCGTTATGAAGGCGCGCCGCCGATCCCGTCGCCGGATCGCATCTTCGACGACGTCGGAGCGGCGGTTTCATTCATCGTGCGGAAGGAAGCCGCCCCGCGCATCCTCTATATCGTCTCGGAGGACTGGTACTTCCTCTCGCACCGCCTGCCGATGGCGCGCGCCGCGCAGGCCGCCGGCTTCGCGGTGCATGTCGCGACGAACGTAGCCGATGGCGGCGAGGCGATCCGGCGCGAAGGCTTCACGCTGCATCCGGTGCCTTTCGCGCGCGGACGCCTGGCCCCCCATGGCGTGCTGGAGACCGTCCGCGCGCTCCGCCGCGTCCATCGGACAGTGCGTCCGGACGCCACCCACCGGGTGGCGATGCAGCCGACCATGCTGGACGCGCTCGCGACTGTTGGCCTGCCGACGAGAAGCGTCAATGCCATCACCGGCCTCGGCCATACGTTCATCGCGGGTACGGCGAGGGCGCAGGTGCTGCGCGCGGCGATCAGCCTGGTACTTCGCCGTCTCGTCAACCGTCCCGGCAACGTCGTGCTGGTGCAGAACCCGGACGACGGCGGAATGATGAGCTCGCTCGGCTTTCCGCGCGATCGAATCGCTCTCATTCCCGGTTCCGGCGTCGATGTGGATCGTCTCGTGCCGAAGCCGGAGCCCGAAGGCGCACCGACCATTGCCTTCGTCGGACGGCTGCTCGCCGACAAGGGTATCCGCACCCTCATCGCGGCGCAGCGGCTGGTGCGTCGACAGATTCCCGGCGCGCAACTGCTGGTGGCGGGAACGCCAGACTCTGCCAACGCCGCCTCCGTTTCCGAGGCGGAAGTGGCAGCGTGGCGGAACGAGCCGGGGGTGACCATGCTGGGGCACGTCACCGACATTGCCGGCGTATGGGCGCGCGCGCATCTGGCCGTGCTGCCGTCGCGGCGCGAGGGGCTGCCGAAGAGCCTGCTGGAAGCCGCCGCCTGCGGGCGTGCCATGGTAGCGACCGATGTGCCTGGTTGCCGCGAGGTGGTGGTGCCCGGAGAGACCGGCCTGCTGGTGCCGCCCGACAATCCGCAAGCGCTCGCCGAGGCGATCTGCCGGCTGCTGGAAGCGCCGGAGCTTCGCCGCCGGATGGGCGAAGCGGCGCGGGAACTGGCGGAAAAGCGCTTTTCCTCGCAGGCGATCGGCCGCGCGACCGTTGACCTCTATCGGCGGCTTGTCGATAACATGCCCGAGGATCCGCTTCGACGCGGTTGAAACCGATCCTTCGCTCGTTTCCCGCAAGGGTGTGATTTTCTCCAAAAGCCGCTTCCTACTTTTCGGGATCGTGCCTTAGCCAGCCATCGGCCTTTCATGCACATCGATTTTACGCCGCAGCTTCTGCCCGAGCTTGCCGTTGCGGGCATCGCGGCGGTGGTCTTGTGCGCGGCGCTCATCGTGGCACTGATGCCGCTGCTCGTGCGCTATGCGATGGCGCGACCGAACGCACGCTCCTCCCATGTGAAGCCGACGCCGCAGGGTGGCGGACTGGCCGTGGTCGCGACCGTGCTCGTCATTGCCGTTCCCTGCGCGCTTGCGTTACCGGGATTCGATCCGGTCCAGTTGCACCAGCTCTGGCTGGTGCTGGCGGCCGCCGCCTTTCTGACCGCCGTCGGCGCCATTGACGACATCCGCACGATCGAAGCGCTGCCCCGGCTCATATGCCAGGTTCTTGCACTGGGCGTCGTCGTCATGCTGCTTCCGAGCGAGGTGCGCGCGCTGCCGATCCTGCCGCTCGCGATCGAGCGCGGGCTTACCCTCCTTGCCGGCATCTGGTTCGTCAATCTCGTCAACTTCATGGATGGCATCGACTGGATGACCGCGGCTGAAACGATCCCGCTCGCCGCCGCGCTGGTGCTGCTGGGGTTCCTCGGTGCGCTGCCGCAGGCCGGGCTGCTGATCGCAGTCGCGCTGGCCGGCGCGATGATCGGATTCGCGCCGTTCAATCGCCCGGTGGCGCGGCTCTTCCTGGGGGATGTCGGCAGCCTGCCGATCGGGCTTCTCGTGTTCTGGCTGCTGCTCCAGCTCGCGGGCCGCGGACATCTCGCGGCGGCGCTGCTGCTGCCGCTCTATTATCTGGCCGATGCGACGGTTACCCTGCTGCTCCGGTTGTGGCGCGGCGAATCCGTGTTTCAGGCGCATCGCTGCCATTTCTATCAGCAGGCGGTCGACCGCGGCATAACGGTGCCCGCCGTCATCGCCCGCGTCGCCGCGGTCAACGCGGTGCTGGTGCTGCTTGCCGTCGCTTCCGTGCTACTGCGGTCGGCGACGTTCGATCTCGCCGCCCTCGCCGCCGGCGCCGCGCTGGTCGCGCTGCTGCTGCATAATCTCGCGCGGAGCGCGGTGTGATGCGTGTGCTCGTCACCGGCGCCAGCGGTTTCGTCGGCCGCGCGCTGGTGCCCGCGCTGTCCGCGGCCGGCCATGGCGTGCGCGCCGCGCTACGCGATCCGCGAGCGGCGATCTTTTCACCGGATGTCGATGTCGCCAGTTACGACGCGGAAATGGACCATGAAGCGCTGCTGGCGCTCGTGCGCGCATGCGATGCCATCGTGCACCTCGCCGGCATCGCGCATGTCGGCCCGGGCATCCCCGAGGAAGCCTATGACCGGATCAACCATCGCGCGACCGTCCGGCTCGCACGCGCCGCGCAGGCAGCAGGCGTCAAGCGATTCGTCTTCGTATCGTCGATCCGCGCGCAAAGCGGGCCGAGCAGCGACCGCGTGCTGACGGAAGACGATCCGCCGCGCCCGACCGACGCTTACGGCCGCTCCAAGCTCGCCGCCGAGAACGCGCTGCGTGCAAGCGACCTGCCCTGCGTCATCCTGCGTCCGGTGCTGATCTACGGTCCCGGCGTCAAGGGCAACTTCGCGGCGCTCGCGCGGCTTGCGGCGCTGCCGATCCCGCTTCCGCTCGCAGGGCTGACGAAACCGCGCTCCCTGCTTGCGCTCGAAAATTTCATTCAAGCGCTGCTTTTCTCGCTCGACGCCCCAACAGCACCGAGCCGGACATTCATCGTATCGGACGCAACACCGCTATCCGTCGCGCAGATACTTGCTGCACTGCGTCGCGGGATGGGGCGCCGGGCAGGATTGATCGGCGTTCCGCCGAGCCTGATGCGCACCGCGCTCGGCGTTCTCGGCCGGTCGGATATGCTCGATCGTCTGAACGGACAACTCGTCGCCGATTCCGCGCGGCTGCGTTCCGCCGGCTGGAAGCAGACCGTCGAGACCGAGGCCGCATTGGAGCATTTTCGAGCGATATAGGCTCCGGTTCGCGAAGAAAGCGCGGCGAGTCAAGAACCAAAGCCTGCCAGGATGCATTGAAGCCGCTCTGACCGGACTTCGGTTGATCGATCGACTACACCGGTTCCGGCTGCGCTGTCTTCTCGATATTGTCGAGGATGCGATCCATCGCGGCGCGATCGCCGCGCGCGACGCTCGACCGGAGATCCTCCAGCGCCGCGCGGATCGTCGCAAGCGTCGGCCGCACCGGCCGCGCGGCGACGATACCCTCGATACCGATCTCGGCAATCGGCTCCTCCTGCGCGAACAGGATTTCGTGCAGCCGCTCGCCGGGGCGCACGCCGGTGAACTTGATCTCGATATCGCGGCCGGGCTCAAGGCCCGACAAGCGAATGATGCGCTCGGCGAGATCGACGATCTTCACCGGCTGCCCCATGTTGAGCACGTAGACGGCGACGCGGCTCGCGGCGGTCATGGCGTGGCTTGCCGACGTGATAACGAGATCGCAGGCTTCCCGGATCGTCATGAAGTAGCGCACCATATCCGGGTGCGTGACAGTGACCGGGCCGCCGGCCTCGATCTGCGCCTTGAACTTCGGCACGACAGATCCGTTCGAGGCCAGCACGTTGCCGAACCGCACGGCGATGAGCCGCATCGGCGCGGTGCCGTCCCCGGCCTTGCCGCGCAGGTCGGCATCGAGCGCCTGGCAATACATTTCCGCCAGCCGCTTGGTCGCACCCAATACCGAGACCGGCTCGATCGCCTTGTCGGTCGAGATCATCACCATCGCGGCCGCACCGGCCGCCGCCGCCGCGTCGGCGACATTGACCGAGCCGAATACGTTGGTACGAACGCCCTCGTCCCAGTCGCGCTCGAGGATCGGCACGTGCTTGAGCGCCGCGGCATGGAACACGAAGTCCGGCCGAAAGGCAGCCATCAGTTCGAACATCCGCTCGCGGTCGCGGATATCGGCAATCCGCCCGGTGATCTCCGCGGCGGGGTTCGCGCGCGCCAGCATCTCGGTGACGGCGTAAAGTGCCGGCTCGGCGTTCTCGATCACCATCAGCCGCCCGACACCGAAGGTCGCGAGCCGCGCACAGATTTCCGCGCCGATGGACCCTCCGCCGCCGGTCACGACAACGGACTTGCCGCTTACGAAATTATCAAGCCGTCGGTAGTCGATCTTCACGCTCGGCCGCAGCAGTAAGTCTTCCACGTTGATGGGGGCGAGCCGCAGCGCCTCGCCGCCCTCGTCCAGCGACGGCAGTCGGCTTGCACCGATGCCGAGCCGGCGCGCCTTCATCAGCAGCGCTTCGGGCTTTGCCTCGGGCGCGAGCGCCGTCGGCGTCAGGATCATGCGGGTGACGGCGACCCCGCGACCGCTGAAATCGGATACCACCCGCTCGAGATCGTCGAACTCGCCGAGCACCGGCACACCGCGGATCGCCTGGCCCCGGTCGGCGCGCGACGACGACAGGATGCCGACGGGGCGCACCTTGCTCACCGCGCCGCTCTCGATGGCGCGCAACAGCACGTCGGCGTCCGCGGCGCGGCCAAGCACCAAGGTGGGGATGGCGCCGTCGTTGCGTGCATGCATCAAGGTGCGGGTATAGCGGAAGTAGCGGTACGCGATGCGCGGGCCGGCGAGGAAGAATATCTGCAGGCCCCAGTAGAGCGCGATCGTCACCTTGCCGAAGAAGAAGGTACCGTAGACATTCGGCGCCAGCAGGACGTAATCGAGCGCGAGCAGCGTGACCGCCATCACGGTCGCCGCGCGCAGGATCTTCATCAGCTCAGGCAGCGAGGTGAACCGCCACTTCGCCCGATGGAGCCCGAACAGCAGGTACACCGGCAGCGCATAGAGCAGGATTGCCGGCAGAAGCCAGACCAGCAGGTCCTGCCGCTCGGTGATAAAGCTTCCTTCGAAGCGGATATAGAAGCTCGCCAGCACGGCGACGGCCGTCGCCACGAGGTCGTGCACGAGGATCAGCGCCATGCGCGGCGTCATCTTGGCAAAGCGCATCGTCATTCCACCCGAGCCGTTCCGCGGCTCCAGGCGATCTTCTAGCGGGCTTTATGCGCCCACGCCACTCTCGCGCGCACGTTCCCCCAGCGCGTCATGTACCGCCGCCAATACGCGGGCGAGCGGCAGTTCATCGAGGCATCGGCTGTAGCTCGCGAGATGCCGCTCGCAGCCCTCCTGCTGGCACGGCATGCATGGCAGCGGATTCTGGACCAGCCAGACGTTTCCCCGCCGCTGAATGGTTCCGGTCCTCGCCCACGGGTCTGGTAGCCCTTCCGCCGGCCAGGGCCCCCACAGCGTCGGATCGGTGGGACCGAACAGGGCGACGGTCGGTGCGCCACTCGCGGCGGCAAGATGCGTGACGGAAGTATCCGGGCCCACGAACACCCTGGCGCCGTGCATCAGTGCCGCGATCTCATGCCAGCCAAGCCGGCCGTCGAGGCGCGTGACTTGCGGCGCACCTTGCAAGACGCGGTCTATATAATCACGCTCGGCCGCCGCGGGCCCTCCCGTAACGCAGACCTGCAGCCCGCGCTGCGCCAACGCGGCGGCAAGACCGCCCCATCCCTCCGCCGTCCATTGCTTGTAGCGATACATCGGCGAAGGGTGAATTACCGCGTAAGGCTGCATCGGCAGCAGCGCGTCGCGCACGCGCCCCTCCGGGCAAACGACCTGAGGCACGCGCGGCGCGCCGGCGGCATCCGCCAGCCGCAGCATCTCCTCGACCCGGTGCACGTTCGCCGCAGGGCGCACGTGATGCGTCACGATCAGACGCTTGAACGCCGCCATCGCGTTGCCGCCCGAAACCGGAGCGAGACTCTGCCGGCCGGCCAGCGCGGCGAAGAACGTCGGCCGGTCGCCGGTCTGGGTCGAGATCGCGAGCGCGTAACGTTTCGCAAGCCGGCCCGCGAGCTCCGCGGTTTCCCCGAATCCGGCGCCGGCCGGCAGGGCGATCGTGCCGTCGAGGTCGGGATTGCCGGCGAGGATGCCGGCCGTATCGGCGAATACCAGCGCGTCGATCACGGCATCGGGCCAGGCGCGGCGCAGGCTGCGGATAAGCGGCGTCGTCAGCAATACATCGCCGATCCGGCGCAGCGCGACGACCAGGATGCGCGGCCGTGGCGGCAGTTCGATCATGGCGGCGCCGGCCGGCGATTGCGAAGCACCAGCCCGCCGGCCACGCCGGCGCCGAAGACATAGATCCAGCCCGGCGTGAAATCGAACAGGTGGGAGTTGAATAGCGAACTGATGACGTTCTGCACGACGACGATGAGGCCGATCCAGCTTGCGGCGTCTCGCGCCAGGAAAAGCCCGGCGTGCGCGATCCACATCGCGATCAGCACCAGCGCGCCCAGGCCGCCAAGCTGGATGGCGACCGCCAGAACCTGATTATGCGGGTTGGTCGCCGCGCCGGGCGATGTTGCATCGACACCGGTCTGCTTCGCGAAGCTGGCGCGGATCGAGCCGGTACCATGGCCGAGCAGCGGCGCGTCACGGACGATCGCGATCGAGTCCTTCCAGAAAGCAAGCCGGGCGCCGGAGGAAGTGTCGTGCTCAGGGGTGAAATTCTGGATTTCGCCCGCGATATTCTCCACACGCCAGCGCAGGTAGTCCGACGTCGTCCATGATAACGCCGCGAGCGCGACGAAGGCGGCCGACAACACCGCCAGCCCCTTCCCCGTGGCATAGCGCAGGCCGAACAGCACGAACAGAACAACGATAACGACCAGCGCCGTCCGCGCGAGCGCCACGAAAACGATATTGGCGAGGAACAGTCCCGCCAGGGCAACCAGGAGCACGGCCCCGATCCGCGCGCGCGGCCATATCGCAAACGCACGTTGCAGCACGCCGAAAATGCAAAGCGTGAATACGCCGCTCTGGCTGATGTAATCCTTCACGGGAATGCCGAAGTAGCGGCCGGTATCGCGCCACGGCAGCAACTGCGGATAGGCCGCCGAGAGCCACGAAAGCGCCAGTAGCGCGCAGCCGGAAGCCAGGAACGCATAGAAGATTCGCTCGCCGCGCTCTTGCCTGCTGAATTGCCACATCAGGAGCGGCACGACCGCAAGCTTCGCGAAGGGAGCAACGCCCAGGAAGCGGTCCCGCCACGGCACGTCGGCCCATAATACGCCGACGACCGCGAGTGCAAGCAGGGCCAGTGGCAGC
>Ga0182744_1002660_pt1 | contig 14505 bp, 14 predicted proteins | sample eDN3rd30CKraftMG_FD_128525 | JGI IMG/M metagenome (GOLD analysis project Ga0182744, IMG submission 128525) | Enriched Miracle-Growth compost microbial communities from Emeryville, California, USA - eDNA 3rd pass 30_C Kraft MG (version 2) (version 2) ...
CGTCGGCTGATAGGCAGCATTGAGATAGCTACCCTCGATAATGCCCACTCCATCAGTGATGTAGAGTTCCGCATGATGTGGCTCGATACTGATTGATGCGATGATCGCGCCAGTTGTCTTGCTATATGTGCTGTATTCCATACTCTCCCTTATTTCTTATAGACAACCGCTGTCAGGCCCACATTATACCAGTATGGATTACCATCCTTGATTGAGTAGTAGACCGGGCGATAGGTGTAGGTTGTGTTGTTGTTCACGGCTTCATCGTAGAACCTGAGCGCGTAGATGCGGCGTCCGCTGAAAATTTGAACATCGTAGTAGACTTGGAGATACTTGCCGTCATTGCGCTGTAACGAGATAACCAGATTGTCGTCGTCACCGCCGTCGCGAGAAGCAACGAAATGGAAGTCCACGATAACGCGCTGATTACCGACTGTCGTTGATAGCGGGACACTGATGCCGCCGATGTTTGCGTAAGTTCCTGCCGAAGTGCGCCAGCCATTCAGATTGGAGAAGTAAGCACCGAAGCCGAACGTACAGAAGTCAACCAGCTTCACGCCTTGAAGCGTTGCGTCCTTCATGTTCACATTGTCGATGTTGGCCGTTCCGATCACCGCATTTCGAATACGGAGTTGGCCATTCACCAGTTCCATAAGATCGCTGTTGGTGTTGTTGCTGGTATTGCGGAACGCAATCGCATTGGCCTGAAAGACGATCTTCGACGTGCCGCCGCCAGCAGCAACCGCCATGCCCGCGACGATATTGCCGGACTGGACGGAAAGAACATATTTGCTTTCCACAACGCCGAGCCGGTTGCTCGCCGTGGTCATGGACTGCTGAACTAGGGCCAGATCGTTCTTTGTGCCGGTGAGGTTCGATTGAACAGTGGTGATGGATTTAGCGTTCGCATCGTCGCGGCTGACGCTGGCGTTCTTCTCCGTGGTAATGCGCGCATGAGCGTCTTCTGCGCGGGCCGACACTTGGTTGATCGTCGTCGTTAGCGTGTTGTCCTTCGTCGCTCTGGTGTTTGCTTCACTCGTGATCGCTGAGTTTACCGATGTGCCGAGATTGGAAATTGCCTGATTGCGGGCGCTTGTTTCTGCCGCAATCGCGGAAGTCCTCGCTGTGGCTTCGGATACGATACCGGCGTTCGCGCCATCGACCTGCGCCTGCAGCTGGCTGATTTGCGTTGCGACGGCATCCAGCTTCGTTGTGCGTGTATTGCGCTCCGTAACGATGGAGGCCGCATTTGTGTCGGCCTTGGCGGTAACAATGGCTATGTCGCTGGCGAGACTGGTATCCGCGCTGGTCCGGAGGTTCTTTTCGTTCAGGATCGCGGCTTGGTTCGTGTTCGTGGCCGTGGTGAGATTGCTGATGGCCTCTGCCCAGCTTTCGCCATCGGACAGCACATCAGAGCGCAGGCTTTCGACCTTCGCAAACGCTTCGTCGCGATAGGCGCGAGCCGCTTTATCATTGGCATTGAGGTTGCGCTGACCAATTTCGGCAACGCCGTCGATGCGTTCAAGGACCGGATAGAGATCGACGCCGGTTACGTTGTCCACGCGGTCGCCCAGATCGGCAATCTGATCGACAAGCTGCTGGTTGCCATCGACAACCGCGTTCAGGGCTTCGTCCAGCGCCGGCGAAACGTCTTCCGTGTCGTGGACCGACCAGCAGCGGTTATAGCCGACCTCGACCTTGTAAGCGGGATCGGCGACGGTGAGCTGGTTGATCGTGCCGGGAATAACCAGCGGCGTTGTGGAACGATCAGCGGTTAGGGGCAGCGGGTTCTTGTGCTTGTAGAAATCCGTGCCGAACCAGACACCATCGCCATCGGCCAGGAGCAAGCCACCGGCCTGCGCGAGCGCATCGCGCACGACATCGCCAACGCTGACCTGGCCCTCGACATACAGATCCCATGTGACGCCTGCGAAGTCCGAGAAATCGCCGATCTTGTTCGACGGAACGCCCGCTTTAAGCAGGAGGTGCGGGACGATTGAGGCGATGTCCATGGGCGTGAAGCCGTCGTTTTTCGCGCCGCGCACATCAGCAGTGATCTTGTAACGAGGGGCGCCACCGAGACGGAACATGCCCAGCGGCAGGCAAACGGCCCATTCTGCGGGCTGTAGCGGCAGGGCGATGAGTTCAGCATATGTGGATACGCTGGCCTTCATCTTCGTCGCGTCCAGGGCTTCGGCGCGCTCGTAGACGGTGGGAATGTCGAGGACCGGGCCGTAGCCGTGGACTTGGAAAACCCAATAGACCTGATCGACCGCCACTGGATCGACATTCTTCGCGTAGCCCGAACACCAAGGCTTCAATGCGCCTTCCATGTCCTTCGGGCCTTCTGCGCCACCAGTGCCCTTGTATGTCTCCGTGAGAAGATCAGTATCTAGGGCGGCTTCCGGGCCGATCAGTTCAAGGGAAGCTGTGATGCCATCCCTACTAAGCGCGGATACCGAACCGTTATGGTAGATCGTGTAATCGCTGAATGGCTTGCCACTCTCACCGATCCAGATTTTAGCCGGTGCGTTGTTCCAGACATAGGTTGACCAAATCTCATTCTCGAACACCTCGCCCAGACGAAACTCGATGGACCCGCGCCTAATCTCGCTGGCTTGTAGGTTGCCCTCGCTGTCCATGAACTCGCCGCTAATAGCGGGGCGCTTGCTGATAAGTGGTAGCCACTGCTTGTCGTCGAGCAGAGTGCCTTCTGGCCCAGCAGCTTTATGCGCCATGCGAACTGTCTTGGGGTTGCCAGAGCGATCAACAGGTGTCGCTTCAAGCAGGATATTCGTGGTCATCAAAACACCTCTGATAAGTCGTCAAATACTTATCGAGAGGCGGGGGTGGGTTACTTGTAAGTGACTGCGGTAAACTCTATCGACTGGTTGTTATACGCAACATCGGCGCGCTTTGGCTGCGCGGTATTGCGGACATAGAAGGCTTTGCGCTGTTCATAATTTCCTCCGACTTCTTCAAGAAGCAGGAAGAACTTGCTTGTGCCCACGGACATGAGGAAGGGTTGCCACTTCTCGTAATAGTCCGCGTCCTTTATGTTCGAGACAGAGAATTTGAACTGCTGGCGAATGCGATATTCCTCAATCGTCACCGCGCCATACTGGTCATCAATGCCCGATGTATCGTCAATGGTTTCTTCGCGGCCAATGTCGAAGCCGTCATATTCAACGCGAGTGCCGATGAGCAGACGGCATACCTCGACATAGCCTGCCGGATTGCCGGGACTGGTGAAGTCGATCCTGATATAATTCTGGGTTACGGGACTATCTAGCAGCACAAAGGAGATAGCATCCTTGATCGGCGCGATGCCCTGCCAAGCAGGATAGGTCTGATCGAAGGCAGGAACGCCGTTCACATCGGCAACGCTCGACCCCATGCGAATGCGGATAGTGTCTGTGGCACGGAGATTATTTCCGATCAACGCGATTGTGTCGATGGGCTTCCCCTCAGTCTTGAACACGACATAGACACCGGACAGGCCACTAGAACGCCACACCATGCCGGGTTCGTCATTGCTCAAGTTCTTGGGTTCAGCGACAGTCAGAGTGCTGGAAGTCTGATACGTGACCTGTTGTGGTTTACAGAATACGACTGCCATCTTAACCCCTAACCCGGATAGTGCTGATCCCCGTTTCTAGATCGCACGAGAACGAAACGACTTTCATTTCTCGTCCATCAGTCCTGAACTTGGGAAAGTCTGGCTTGTAGGTAGGCACGCCACCTTTGAAGGCATCCGGCAGCATCAAGCCCTGAACTTGAAGTTCATAAACAACCGGGTCAGTATTCGCGGCCAACACTTTAGCAGCCAGAGCCTGAGCATTTGCTTCATCGAGTTGCGTGTCGATGGTGACAGTTCGTGCCTTTGGATAGCGCGTCTGAACAACGGCATTTTCAGCCGTTGTGTAGCGGAAGTCCTGTAGAACGAATGCTGATCGGTTCTGTGTCGTCATAGTCTGATATTTACCTCTCCCCTCAATAGGCCATTGTCACCTTGCCGTTGACGTTGCCCGACGATGCCGCAGCAGCCGCGCCCCAGACATTGCCGTTGGCGTTCTTGATCGCCTCAGCAATCTGCTTGAGCCAGCTATTCGTCTCTTGCTGTTGAGCCACATAAGCATCGGTCTGGTTCTGAATGGCCGAAACAGTGTCACCTGCGGCAACCGCTTTGTTGAACTCATCGGATACATTGGCCATTGCCTGTTCGGTCCAAGAACGAACATCGGTCAGGATGCCTTGGCCAGCCGCACTATTCGCGCCGTAAATGTCATTCACGCCGTTGATGATGTTATCCATCAATGCTGCGAACTTGTCCTGATCCACAGTCTTGCCCGCAGCAATGTCGGACTTGAACGCATCAAAGGCACTGAGGTTCTTGTTCAACACGGACATGGACGAGAAGCCGCCAGCTTCGCCATTCAGACTATCAAGGATGCTCTGGAAGCTGGAAGTCTGTTCCTCAATGATGTCCTTCAACTTGAGAGCGCGAAGTTCCTCAAGCTGGGCATATTCTGAACTGGTAGCACCTGCCTCCTTGAACACTTTGTTGAGGCTCTTCATCTCCTGATTGAGTGTATCAACAGCAGCGGCAACAGGATTGGTCCTGGCTTTCAGTTCCTTGAACACGCCTTCAAAGCGGAGGGCCTTCTGTAGCTGTGCTTCAAGATCGTCGCCAGCAGCCAACAATGCCTGAGTAGAGGCGCGAAGCCCGGTTAGAGCGCCGTCCTTGATCGCATCAGCCAGAGCATATTGAAGCGCCTCTTCTGCGCCCTCTTTGCCGAAGTCCTTGATGTCAGTGCGACCGCTGCCGCCCTTTAGTTTGCCGGTGCGGCCAGTGGTCGAGACGCGCCACTTGCCCTTATACTGACCGATGGACACAGAGTAATTGCCGTTCGCGTCAGCGCCAAGCTGTTCTGCGATGCTATCAAGGCCGCTAGTGATGCTGTTAGCAGCAGTAGAAGCGTTTTCCTTATAAGCGTTCTTGTTGCCATTGGTTGTTACCACGCCATTGACGACGCTGGCTGTGCCCCACTTGGCTTTCTTCAAGAAGCCGCCCAGAACGCCGCCGATGATCGAACCCGCGATAGAGCCGATTGGACCAGCGAAGCTACCAAGTGCACCACCGATCTGTGCGCCCATGCCGCTTGTCTTGATACCAAGGCCCTTCATGATCGAGCCGGTAATCTGGCCGACCTGAGCGCCAGCGCCCATCTTACCAAGCGTTTTGCTCAGAGTACCGTTCTTGCCGAACATACCCTTGAACAACTTGCCGATGCTGCCGGCTTCGCCAAAGATGCTTTCCTTGCCGAAGAGGGACTTGAGGCCATCTTTGAACTGCCCACCTAGACCAAGTGACTTCATCAAGCCGCCGATACCGCTTTCGCCCTTGAGGCTACCTACGATGTCGGAGAACTGCTTTGCGATCTTGGAGAACATGCCGCCGAACACGTCGCCAAGACTGTTCATGACATTCGACCACTTGTCGAACGAGGCAGCGCGTAGCTTGTCGTCTAGTTCCTGCTTCTCAAGCGCCTCTTCCTTGTTGATGCGCGCCAGAACCCTGCGATAGTCTTCCTCGCTGTATTTGCCCTTGCCGCCCGCATAAGCAGTATCAGCGGCGGAACGCTGGTCTTTGTATTTGTCGGCAATCGCTCCAAGTTGGCCCGTCTTCGTGTATTGCGCGAAGAGGTCTTTGCCCTGAGCAAGTAGCTTGTTGTTCTTGTCTAGTTCTACGCCGCGATCGGCATCGGCACGAACTTGGGCTTCTGCTAGGCGATATGCTTCGGATTGAATGTCCACGCCCTTGGCAAGCGCGTCATTGCGGAACTTATAGACTTCCTGTTCAACTGCCGCTTGTTCCTCAGTCATGCCTTTGAGGGTCTTGGCGAACAATTCCTGCTGCTGGTCTAGATCGCGAGCCTTCTTGTTATGTGCGTCCAGGGCATCGGTGAGGAACTGGTTAGTCCTGACCTGCTGTAGAGTTGTGACTAGGCGTTCCTTCTCGGTTGCGTTCAGATCGCGACCAAGGATTTTCTGTAACTCTAGCTGCTTCGTGTAGTTCTCCGCTTCTAGCGGAAGCAGCTTCGCGGTTTCGACCTGGCCTTTGAGGGTGTCCCAGAATTCCTTTTCCTGCTTGGCGCGCTTTTCCGCCTCGCTCTCGCCCTTTTTCTTATTCTTGTCGGCCGCTGGGCTGTCCTTGCCCACAGCCGCGAAGTCGAGATTGCCCTTGCCATTGCGACCGGCAGCATTGTCGATCCACGCGCGATTGCCTTTCTGGTCCTGCTGGATTTTGCCCGCATTGGACAGGACGCGACCAGCGACTTTGCGGGTTCGGCCAAAGCTAAGGTCAACATCGCCCCACTTGGAGAAATCGCCGGTAAGGCTCGCAGCCATTGCGGAACCGGCCTGCGAGAACATGGCCTTCAATTCGGCCAGGGCGACCCCGAAGATGTTGGGAAGCTGTCCCGCTACATAGGTAGCAGCGCGCAGGATGCCGACGAAACTCTCGCCCATGCTTTGACCGGCGATCTTGGTCGAAGGCACCAGCCAATCGAACGCCGCTCCGAACGCGCTCTGGAGCAGGCCAACGACCGTGCCGATGATATTGCCGATGAACCCGAATACCGAGCCAACGACACTGCCGACGAGGCTGATACCTTCGCCAACGAAGGCAAACGCGACCGCGAGATTATCCATTCCGGTTTTGAAGTTGGATGCGCCCTGATCGCCCAGCGTGAACATGGAGAGCAGGCCACTGCCGACATCAACGATGAGCGACAGGAGGCCGCCGATCACGTCCATGACGCCGGATAGCAATGGTGTGATTGCGCCAATGCCGTTACTAATGGCGCTGGTGATCTTGCCGACTGTCTTGTTTAGGACGCCATCACCCATCGCGGCCATGGTATTGAATATCTGGTCTTCCAAGTTCGCGAACGCCCCAGATGCCGTAGCCATCTGGCGAGCCATTGCGCCGCCGAAATTGGTCTTACCGATCCCGACAATGTAGTCCTGAATTTCTTTGGAATTGTTTGCGACCGTCGTTGTCACGCCCTGGAAGGTGAACTTGACCTTGTTGCCTTCCTTGTTGGCCTTGATGCCGAACTCTTTTAGTCGCTCGAACTCGCCGGTCGTCGCGTCGGCAACCGCTTCGATCATCTGCGACATATCCTTGCCCATCGCGGCAGAGGTGTTGCCGTAGCTGGTCATGATGTCGGTCGAGGTAGCCAGACCCAGAGCGCGCAGCTTCGTGAAACCGGACACAGACTGTTCAAGGGAGAATGGTGTGGTGTTCGCGAAGTTGACCAGCCCGCGATAAGCGGCATCAGCGCCAGCCGTGCTTTTCGTCATGGTCAGCAGATTTGCCTTCCAGACTTCGACCTGAGCCGCAGCCTTCACAGCAGCAACGCCAATCGCACCGATGGATAGGACGACAGCGCCGATGACGGCGGCTTGAGGGCCGATGGAGGATAGCTTGCTGACTAGCCCGCCAACGGCAGGAATACCGCCAGCAGCACGACCGCGAATTTCTTCCAGGACGGCACCGACTTTACCGCCTGAACTGGCGGCACCATCAGCGGACCTTTTGATCTTATCCAGGGTGCCCGCGACATTATCATTAGCGGCACTGACTTTCTTGCCCTTGCCGGTGAAGGCATCAAGCGATGCGCCAAGGCGAGCTAGTTTCGCCTCTGCGCCATCAGTAGTAACATCAATGCCGATGCCTGTTTGAAATGCTGTCGCTGTCATAGATCACCCCGGAAACTGTCTCCGTATTTATTGACGGGCAGTTTCCAGGGCGGTCGGTGTTACTTCTTCATCGACTTCTCAGTTTTCGCAGCTTGTATGCTGCGATAGTGAATGTCCAAGTGATAAACGACATATCGGAATGCTTCTGCTTCTCGGCAATCGAGTTCCAATTCATCAGCATATTCCTTGATCTTTGATCTAGGGATTGCGCCCAAGCTCATGCCTGAGACACGCTCGGACCCTAGTTCAAGAAATGCTTCATAATAGATGTCCTCAATCCGATTGAGTTTCGGCATCTTCTCCACTTGCTTGATCGCGAAAGGGTTTCCCTCTTTCGCATCAGACAGATAGATTAGTCCGTCGCCTTCGAACCAGTCGATGTAGCTTTTGAGTTTCCCAAGGCTTTACCCTGCTGAGCAACCGGATCAGCCTTGTAGTTCGTCACGTCGCGGGTTTCCGCAATAAGCGCGTTGACTAGCCAAGCGTTGTCTTCATCGGTGAACAACTCGAAAGCTGTGTTCTTATCGAAGGGAACCTGATTGCCTTCTTCATCGAGAACATCGGACCAGTCATGTAGGCATAGTTCGATGAAGGCGAAGATATTGGCAAACTCGCCCTTGTTCTTCTCATCCGTGCTACATTCACGCTCAAAGCGTTCCTGAGCGATCTTGAGATACTTGTTGAAAGGGTCAAAGAGGCTGGTTTTGAATGTGCCGTAATAGTTGCCTGCTTCATCATTGATGCGATGCTCAACGCCATATTCTGCCTTCTGCGCGTCAAAACGATGATACTTTCTGAATTTCACTGCCATGGGGAGTTTCCCTCTCTCTTGTTGTTATTACGTCTTACTTATCATGGGAATGGACTGGCGCTTTCGAGCCAGTCCACCCTAAGCGGTCTGTAGTAAGAGAGAGGATTGACCGCTTACGACTTAGGCGATGCGTTCAACGAACACATCTGTCTGAAAGGCGTTATCGTAACCGCCAGTGAAGGCCAGCTTCACGATCACGCTCGAACCCGATAGTTCGTCGGTTGGCTTCTGGAAGATCGCTGCTGGAACAGTGAAGCGATAGCCCGCGCCATTGCGAGTGAATTCAAAGGACAGCTTCTGGGGCTGGCCCGTTACGTCACTGTTGATGTCGAAGCTCTCGCGATACAGGCTGATTTCGCCAGCGGTCTTGCGAGTGCCGGAAGTGCCGATGTCAACGGCTTCCTGCTGGCCGCAGATCAGGCGAGGCTCCCTCTCGTGGCCCACACTGATGTTGAGGGACGACACGCCAAGATCGACGATGCCATCAGGGCCGGTTAGCTTGACGTTCTTGAGGTCGGAATAGGTGAACTCGCGAGCGTTGCCGTCAATCGGCGTAACAGAGGCATCATAGTCTTCATCGCTTTCTGCGCGGCTCAGACCCATCATGCCGAACGAGACGTTCACGCCTTCGCCAGACTGTGCGGTAATTTCCATGCTGTTCACGATCAGGCCGCTATCGACATAATACATGCCGTTCGCCGGATCGGGATCAACGCCAGTGTTTGGCTTCAATTCGCTGATGACCGAGAAGTAGGTATCCTTTGCGCCAGCGGATAGCTTGTTGGCAGTCCATTCGCCCGAAAGTGCGCTCTTTAGCAGAAGGTCGAAAACCGATGCCTTCTGTAGACGAGTTTCAACAGACCATTCGATGGAACTTGCGCCCTGTTGTGCGCCATTGCTTGCGCGGTTTGGACGCTTGGTGTTGCTGGCGATCTCAGCAGTTGCGTAAACAGGCGGAGCCTGTTCGGTAGAAACTGGCAGTTCGAAGCGAGTGCCATCTTCTGGGGTAGTGCCCGGAACTACTTCTTCAACAATGCTGTAGTTTGGGTCAGAGCTATTAATACGTGCCATTAGCGGCCCTCCAATATGAAGTGAAAGAGCCGCTTGATTTGGCTCCCTGCTATTTATCGGGGCCGTGGGCCAACTTAGTTGGACTTCCTATTGCTCTCCCATGAGACAGTTACATTGATCTGGGTATAGGCATCCTGATCGACGGTCGTGTATCCAATGCGATCAACAGATGTGTAACCATCAGGCGAAGTCCAGCCGCGAAAGGCAGCGGCGAACTTGTCTCGAATTTGTCTAGCTGCGCCCATGCCTGTTCCCTTCGGCGCAAAGACTTGAAGATAGGCCGTGCCTAACTGCTTATATGCCGGATTAAGTTCTAGTGTGTCCTGCTCACTGTCGCCGGGGGAGATTGTGAAGCGGACCCAAGGCTTAGTCTCGTCTAGATTGATCTTTGGCTGGTTCTGTAGGAGCCTCTGAGTAGCAGAGAGCGTCACAGTCTGACCCGCTCCATCGACATAGGAAAGAGCAGTGGACTTGAAGCGATCATTGAGGGATTGTTCATCTAGGTCTAGCATTTACTTGCCTCCCAATTTCGTAGCCGCTAGGATACTATTGTCGATCCAGCCATTAGGCGCTTGATCCGAATGTCCGTGAACTAGCGTGGGGCCGTAGGGAGTGGTGTTTTCAATCCTGCCGTTATCGAATGGCTTCTTAGGCGTCTCCACAGTCCAGTTTCCACGGAAGTTGCCAGTATCAACAGGCGATCCGCGAACGACATTCGCATGAACGTCCAGGGTGACTTTCTGAGTTAGCTCTAGAACTTGCTGTTCTGCTGCTTTCTTGAACTCGGCCACCGCTCTGATGACATCGGACATATCTATCTTAATCATCATGCGACCTCTGCCATGAAAGCGACGATGCGACCTTGTAGTGGCAGAGCCGTCACGTTGCCGATGATGTAGCGTTCGTCCTCGCCCCATTCCAGCGTGTCGCCCTGTGCGGGTTTCTCGCGCATCACAGCAACGGTCGGCGTTGTTTCGCGCCCCTCGGCATAGTTGAACGGGATCGGCCCTACAGATGCCCTCACAGGGATGGATAGGGGCGAGCCGCCGACCGTCTCCATCTGCTCCGTGTCCGGGTTCCATTGCTCGATATCTGGGCCGGTGCGAACAAGGACGCCGTTAGCGCCGAACTCGTCCAGCATCTCAACGACCAGTTCCACCATTTCCTCGTAGAAGGTCATCAGCGCACCAGCTTTCCGAAGCTGACCGATGGAATTGCCTGTCCCGCTCGAAGCGGTGCGATCAGGGCGGTGACGCCGGGGAAGGGATCGGCCGAGACAGGCTCGAAATACTCGACCTCCTTTTTGAAGCCCACGCCCTCCTTGGCTTCCTTCTTCACAACCGGTGTCGAAATGCCGACCTGGGGGTTCTGGGCCATGCGGAGCGCGAGGGTGGCGACGGCGATCAGGTATCGCGGCTGATCCTCCGCGCCCGCTTTAAGCGGAGCGTATGCCTGCTCTACATAGTCCAGAGCGTTGAGCAGGGCGGCGTTGCGATCAGCAACAGCGGCCCATTCGACATTGCATCTTTCTTCGTGGAATGTGTCCACCTGTGCCAGTGTGATTGCCATGGATACCTCGCTTGTTTCGAGATATTTAGCGATCAGCCATGGCGAAGCCCCGGAGCAGAGAGCGCCGGGGCCTTACCCTTTGGATTAAGCGTCGTTGAAGGTAACAAACCTATGAGGGGTCCGTATCTAGGGCGGATTGTTCCAGTGCTGCTTGCTCGCGCTTTTTGTGGTGATATTCTCTTACTGACGCAGCGCGCTTCGCAATTGTTTCAGGTGAGTTCTTCCTGAACATGTGGGGTAGAACAATTCCCTTCTTCGAATCACTCAAATTCTGCTTTGTCTCTTCTGATTTCGGCAACTTCATATGTGGCAGCACAATACCCTTGCGAGCATCACTCATTCTTTGGCGCGTTTCACCGCTACGCGGACCTAGTTTCTTACCCTTGTTATGTGCTGGCTTGCCTTTGTGTGCTTCGCTCTTCTTCATGCGAACTTCATCGCTCTCAGAGCCAGTTTTGACACCCGAGTTCCACGACTTTCGCCCCTTGGCTTTGTCGCTCATTTTCTTGCGAACCTCAGGTGTGAAGTGCTGAGCGCCACCGGCGGCAGCGTTGAGGAAGTTGTCTAGGATATGGACTTTGTTATCGCTGAGGATCGACGTTTCGAACGCGATTGCTTCTTCCTTGGTATCGAACGTCTTGATAATGTCGATAACAGGAGGGCGACCATGTTCTTGAGCAATGGCTTTGACATATTTGCTGCTTGTGAAATACTTCGTCCACATATCAGATGGGTGACAACCATCCTTGTAGCGAACGCCGATATAGAATTTGTTGAGATCGGGCCAACCGACGAGATAAACGAACGGAATGTGATTTTGATAAGTAAGCATGTGCTGGCAGTCTCCATTACTGTTAGGGCGCTTGGTAGTTGTCGCTACGCGAAGCGCATTTTTATTGTCAGTATTTAGTCATGAGAAAGCCCCGGCATTGAGCCGGGGCTTCTTTGTTTCAGTGTGGCTTATTCTGCGCCGAACGTCACGAAACGGAACCCGAACTGAGCGTCTGGTGCCACCTTGGTCCAGCTTGCAGCAGCTTCCAGCTTGGCCTTAACTTCTGCCTGCGAGACGGGGATCGCGCCCTTGTAGTCCATGCCGAGAGGATGGATCACACGCGAAAAACGGGTGTGGATGATGTCAGCGCCACCACCGTTACCGCCGTTTGCCTTGCGCTCAACCTCGAAAGCCTGCTGGGCAGTGCCTTCGCCGTAGCCGAGAGCGCCAGTGCGGAACAGAATAGCGTCGTCATCGGTCAGGATGTTGCTCTTGAGCAGGTTGAAGCCCTGATACTGAGCAAAGCGGGTGTTCACGTCCGACTTGGCCACAAAGCCCGTGTTTGCAGCCTGTAGCTTGGCGTAACGACCATGCGAAACGATCATGCCGTTGAACAGGCTCGACCACTCTTCACCAGTTGCGATGATGTCATAGATGACAGCCATGTCCCAATCGGTTTCAACTACCTTTGTGATGGCAGTGTTTGCAGCAAGAGCAGCGCGGACGCCCACGAGCGAAGAACTAAGGAGGGATTTGGAAACTGCGTTCTGGTAGCCAGCGAAGCCAGACGCGATGTCGCCCTGCTTGCCATACTGAGTGACAATCTGGGTGAGGTCGGTGGTGCCGATAGCGTAGTTGAGGTCAAGACGCATAGCGGAGAAGGTGCCACCTTCTTGCTTGCCAACATCGCCTTCGTCGTTGATGTCATCATTCGAGACGTTGAAAACGTCTGCGGACAGTGGCTTAACGTAGTCCAGCGACACCTTGCGAGGGCCGCCATTTGCGAGCGCCTGAACTTCTTCGCTGGTGGTGGTCAGACCCGACTGGACCAGTTCATTGCTTTCCTCACGGATAGCATTGACCTTAACTTCCAGCTTGCGCTCCGAACCAGCAAGACCAGCAATAGTGGTATTGGTAATTGCCATGTTTTTATGTTCTCCAACTTAGTGAACTGCGGCTCACAAGTCGGAGCCGGGCAAGCGATGTTCTGCTTGCCCGGTATTTAGTCCTGCCGCTTCTTGGGCTTAGAGTTTCAAGTCTGGTGCGCCGATACTATCGCAGAGCGCGTTGCGCTCTACGGTTCCCAGACTATCTAGGTAATCCCATTCCTGTTGTGTGCCGGGGCGCTTGTTGAGCCTCATCGGTGTAGCGGTGGAAGTGTTGCCGGTCGCGCCAGCGCCGCTATTGTCAGTCGCGCGACGGAAGTTCGCTCCTACATCGCTGTTGAGATATTCACCGATGAAGTCGGCAACGGGCTTGCCATCAATGGAAGCAGTTCCATTCTCATACTGGACTTTGGACTTGAACATATAAGTCAGGGGTTCAAGCTGATAGTCGATCACTTTACCCTCTGTCAGTGCCTTGGTGATTTCGTTATCAACGCGGATAGTGCGAAGGTCGCCATCAACAGCGTCTAGTTTGTCCTGTAGCTTCTTCATTTCCTTAGCATGGGCAGCTTTCAGGGCTTCAATGTCGCCATTGCGCTCTGCTGCCTGAGTTACGGCTTCATCGGCAGCGTCTTGCGCGTCCTGTGCCTTCTGCTTCGCCTTCTGCTTTTCTGCTAGGAGTTCCTTGTTCTTTGCGCGTAGCTTTTCGATTTCAATGTCTCGCTCGTCGCGCTCAAGGGTGGTGTTGCTGCCTTCGTCGGCAGTCTCGTTCTTATCTGACATTTTATATCCTTCCCCGTCACGAACGGTTCTTGGTCACTTCCACATGGAAGCATTCGTATTTAGTTGAGTATGTCTGGATACTTTGCTTTCAAATGGTCAAGTGTCAGCAGTGTGCCGTCAGCCCTGACGAACTGATCTAGGTCGAGTTTACCGGAGCGGAACAACTCGGCGCGACTAGGACCGAGCACCTTGTCCTGTGTCGCAACGCCTTTGTTCATGAGCCAGTCCGCGAAACGCGGAGAGCCTGAGACTTGCCCGTCCATGCTGGCGCGATCCCCCGGCGATAACTCGTCCTTATCCAAACCGAGTTCGCGGAAGCTCTTTGTCACCGCGACACTGATTGAGCGGCAACGGATATGTCTGGGAGGAATCGGACCTTCGCCTATGGGGAATGTCTGGCCGTCCAGGCTGCCACAGGTAACAGTTGTGCGGCTGTCCAGCGTCGCCAGAAATTGCCACCCCTTCACGACATGGCTATTTGCCTTCCACGTTTCCTGCGCCGTGACATTGCTCACATGGGTAACTGCGGTGCGGACGATCGACTGAGCGGAGCGGCGCGAAATGTCCAATATGCCATCGCTGTAACGGGCCACTTTCGTCCCCTTGATGCGACGGACAATCGCGTC
>Ga0182744_1002661_pt1 | contig 14497 bp, 18 predicted proteins | sample eDN3rd30CKraftMG_FD_128525 | JGI IMG/M metagenome (GOLD analysis project Ga0182744, IMG submission 128525) | Enriched Miracle-Growth compost microbial communities from Emeryville, California, USA - eDNA 3rd pass 30_C Kraft MG (version 2) (version 2) ...
ACGAACCTATGGTTCGCCGATAGTCAGCAAGCGCCGCGGCCATTCGAGGCCGCGGCGCAAGAACGAGAACAGCAATCGATCCCATGTACGCAAAGCTTGCCCGTATCGGACTCGTGCTTGCCGCGCTCGGCGTTGCCGGCTGCACGGATTCCTCCGTGAAGAACCTTTCCGAAGTCGCCAACAAGAAGTTGCCGGACAGCATCCTCGCCGAGATGAAGGCCAAGGGCATGCTGCGCAATTCCTCGGTGATGGCGCGCATCTTCAAGGAAGAAGGCAAGCTCGAGATCTGGAAGGCCAAGACCAACGGCCGCTACGACATGGTCGCCAGCTATGACATCTGCAAATGGTCCGGCAAGCTCGGCCCGAAATTCACCGAGGGCGACCGCCAGGCCCCGGAGGGTTTCTACACGGTGCGCCCGTCGCAGATGAATCCGAACTCGAACTATCATCTGGCCTTCAACATCGGCTATCCGAATGCCTTCGACCGCGCCAACGGCCGCACCGGCTCGAACCTGATGGTGCACGGCGCCTGCTCCTCGTCGGGCTGCTATTCGATGACCGACGCGCAGATCGAGCAGATCTATGCCTTTGGCCGCGACGCGTTCCAGGGCGGGCAGACCGAGTTCCAGATACAGGCGTTTCCGTTCCGCATGACAGCCGCCAACATGGCGCGCTACCGCAACGACCCGAACTACGAATTCTGGAAGATGCTGAAGGTCGGCTACGACCAGTTCGAGATCACCAAGGTGCCGCCGAAGGTCGACGTCTGCGAGAAGCGCTACGTCTTCAACCAGATCCCGGCCGATGGCCAGGCCTTCAATCCGACCGGCGCCTGCCCGGCAACCACGCAGCCCGATTCGCTCAAGACCGCCTATAAATCCTACCAGAGCACCTACGAGGCCGCCTACAACAGCGCCATCAAGGCGAGTACCCCGGCGCCCAAGCCGACGATCGCCGGCATCAAGGAAGCGGCGCTGGTTTCGGACTGGACCAAGAAGCGCGCCCGCGGCGAACGCGTGCCGATCGAGCCGCCGTCGCTGAACGCCGACGGCACCGTCTCCGAAACGACGCGCATGGGCCGCATCGATTCGCCTGCCGGCCGCAAGATGGCCGCGCTCGATGCCGAGAAGGCCGCCAAGGAGAAGGCGGCGCAGGAAAAGGCTGCCGCCATCGCGGCCGCCAAGGCGGCGAAGGAAGCAGCCAAGGCGCAGGCGCTCGCCCAGAAGGAAGCCGCCCAGCAGCAGCAGATGGTCGAGGCCGCCCCGCCGGTCGAAGCGCCGATGCCGCAGTCCGACAGTGCCGCTTCTAAGCTGAAGAAAAGGCTGCTCGGCATGTTCGGCGGCTGATCAGCCTTGGCCGACGATGCGATCGAGATTTACGACCTCAAGGGGCTGAACTGCCCGCTGCCGGTGCTGAAGGCGAAAAAGCGGCTGGCCGGAATGCAGCCGGGCCACCGCATCTGGCTGGAAACCACCGACCCGCTCGCCGTCATCGACATTCCCGCCTTCTGCAACGAGCAAGCCCACCGCCTGATCGAGACGGCAGCCTTGGACGGTTGCCATCGGTTTCTCGTCGAGCGCGGGGCCTGAAGCCCTGAACCGCTCTAGTCGCTACCGCCCCGGGATCGCCAGCGGGTTGGCCTCCAGCGCGGCCCGGTCCGGTGTGTCTACGGAAGGCTTGTTGGTGAAGGCCGCAAACAGCCGCTGGACATAGTCCTGCGGCATGTCGAGCGTGATCAGCACCAGGCGCGTGCCGCGCCGTTCGTCCGGCCACGCCGGCAGCCGCACCGGCGGATGCAGGGTCTTCTGCACGCCGTGAATGACCAGGGGCCGCGAGCGGTCCTCGGCAAGCTCGATGATGCCCTTCATCCGCAGCAGGTGCTCGCCATGGGTCGAGCGCAGCAGGTCCAGGAACATCTCGATGGCCGAGAACGGCACCGGCCCGTCATGCACCAGCGTGTCCGACCGAACCCGCGCATCGTGGCGATGGGCATGGTCGTGATGGTCGTGTCCATCACCATGGTGATGATGCCCGTCATGCTCATGGGCTTCGTGATCGTGTTCGGCCTCCTCGCCCAGCCAGCGGCGGACATCGGCGCTCTTGGTAGCCGGGTTGTAGAGCCCGCAGTCGAACAGGGCGGCGGCGCCCGCCTCATGGTCGGCGGCGTCGACCAGCGGCGCCCCGGGGTTGAGGCCGCGAAGGCGCTGGCGCAGCGCGTCGAGGCCGCCTTGATCCTCGACCAGGTCGGTCTTGGTGATGACGATGCGGTCGGCCATCGCCGCCTGCTTCACCGCCTCGACATGGGCATCGAGCGTGGCAGCGCCGTTGACGGCGTCGACCGTGGCGATGACGCCGTCCAGCCGGAAGGCCTGCACCAGCACCGGATGCGCCATGATCGCCTGCAGCACGGGTGCGGGATCGGCAAGGCCGGTAGTCTCGATCACCACCCGCGCCAGCCGCTTCAGCCGCCCGGTTTGCAGCCGGTCGACGAGATCGGCCAGCGTGTCCACCAGTTCCCCGCGCACGGTGCAGCACAGGCAGCCGTCGGAAAGCTGGATGACGCCGTCCGAGGCCTGCTCGACCAGGAGATGGTCGATCGCGACGTCACCGAACTCGTTGATGATGACGGCGGTATCGGTCAGCGCCGGATCGCGCAGCAGCCGGTTCAGCAGCGTCGTCTTGCCCGAGCCGAGGAAGCCCGTCAGCACCGAAACGGGAATGGGAAAACCTGTCATCGACATCGCCTGTTGAAGATTGGCCTTTGGGTCGTGGCCTACTGGTCGCCCTCGGCCGTCGCCGTGGTGCCGGCGAACGGCGCCGGCCTGTCCGGCCGCCACGTCGGCACCGGCACGTCGGCATATTCGACACGGCCGATCATCGCCTTCGGCAGCGGCCCGGTAGCGCCGCCGAGGCCGACCGCGACCAGCGTCGGGGCTGCAAGCTTCACCTGATAGGGCGACTTCGGCTTGTTCTTGCCTGCTTCGTCCTTGCCGCCTTCCACCGAGGCTTCCGACTGCGCCGGCTTCTTCTCGCAAATTTCGGCGCGCATGCTATGCGTCATCGTCGTGTCGCCATAGCTCGGCAGCGTCGCCACGGTGAGCGGGCCCGGCTGCGTGGCAAAGCCGCGATCCAGCAGGCTGGCCACCTTCTCCGCGCGCTCCAGGCCGGACGACTCGCCGAGCGCCACGGCCACCACCGTGCGCCCGCCCCGCGTCGCCGAGCCGATCAGGTTGAAGCCCGATTCGCACACGAAGCCGGTCTTCATGCCGTCGGCACCAGGATAGCGGCCGACCAGGAGGTTGTAATTCGGGATGGAGTTCTTGCCGACCGCAAGCCCCTCGATACGGAACCAGGGCGCATATTGCGGGAACTCCTTGCGGATCGCCATCACCAGCAAGGCGAGGTCGCGCGCGGTGGTGTACTGTTGCGGCGAAAACAGCCCGTTGGGATTGACGAAGTGCGAGCCGGTCATGCCCAGGCGTCGCGCCTCGGCGTTCATGCGCTCCGCGAACTCAGCCTGCGAACCGCCGATATTCTCGCCGATCGCCATGGCGATATCGTTGGCGGACTTCACCAGCATGATCTTCATGGCATTGTCGAGCCGCAGCACCGAGCCGGCCTTGAAGCCCATCTTGGCCGGCGGCTCGGCGGCGGCGTGGCGGCTTATCTTGATCGGCGAATCAAGCTGCACCTCGCCGGCGTCGATCGCGCGAAAAGTCACATAGGCGGTCATCAGCTTGGACAGCGAGGCCGGATACCAGCGCTGGAACGCGTCCTGCTGCTCGATGATCCGGCCGGTGTCGAGGTCGAACAGCATGGTCGGATTGGCGCGGGCCGGGGCGTAGAGCAACGGCAGCGCGGCGCCGGCGGCACAAAGCAATTTCAGGAAGTGTTTAGCAGGCATGATGGTATCCGAAATCGCCTCTTGCCGTCATCGTCGCACTTTCCGTAAGCTTTGCAAACCGGCGGCACCACGGGGCCGGCGGTCCGGTCGATCTGTCCGGCGCTGTTTGGCCCCGGTGCTATTTAGCCTATGTGACGGTAACATGGCAAAGCGCCGAAGGGTCACGATGCGGCGCACCGGCTCCTGAGGCCGGGGTCGAAGGGAAGTCAACAGCGAGAGTCCGTCATGCCAATCCTGAACCGCGCCGCCGAAATGCAGCAGGAAATCGCCGGCTGGCGCCGGCACCTGCACCAGAATCCGGAGCTCAATTTCGACGTCTTCAAGACGGCGGCCTTCGTCGCCGAGAAGCTGAAGGAGTTCGGCTGCGACGAAGTGGCGACGGGCATCGGCAGGACCGGGGTGGTCGGCGTCATTCGCGGCCGGCTGGGACAGGGGCCGGCCATCGGCCTGCGCGCCGACATGGACGCGCTGCCGATCAACGAAATCACCGGCAAGCCCTACGCCTCGACGACCCCCAACACGATGCACGCCTGCGGCCATGACGGCCACACCGCCATGCTTCTCGGCGCCGCCAAATACCTCGCCGAAACGCGCAATTTCGCCGGCTCGGTCGCCGTCATCTTCCAGCCTGCCGAGGAAGGCGGCGGCGGCGGCAACGAAATGGTCAAGGACGGCATGATGGACCGGTTCGGCATCGAAAAGGTGTTCGGCATGCACAACATGCCTAGCCTGCCCGTCGGCCATTTCGCCATCCGCCCCGGCCCGATCATGGCGGCGACGGCCGAGTTCACCATCCGCGTCAAGGGCCGCGGCGGCCATGCGGCGATGCCGAACACCACCATCGACCCGATCGTGATCGCCAGCCACCTCGTCGCCGCGCTGCAGACCATCCCCTCGCGCAACGCCGATCCGGTCGAGGCGCTGGTGGTATCGGTGACGAAGTTCCACGCCGGCGACGCCTACAACGTCATTCCCGAGGAGGCCGAGATCGCCGGCACCGTGCGCACGCTGAAGAAGGAAGTGGCGAAGCTGGCCGAAAAGCGCATGCGCGAAATCTGCGCCGGCCTCGCCGCCACCTACGGCGCCGAAATCGCCGTCGACTACGACGCCAACTACCCGGTGACCTTCAACCACGCCGAAGAGACCGCCTTCGCCAGCGACGTCGCGGCTTCCGTCGCCGGCGAGGCGCAGGTGATCCGCGCCATGCCGCCGGTCATGGGCGGCGAGGATTTCTCCTACATGCTGGAAGCAAGGCCCGGCGCCTTCATCTTCATCGGCAACGGCGAAAGCGCCAGCCTTCACCACCCCGCCTACGACTTCAACGACGAGGTGATCCCGCATGGCATCAGCTACTGGGTGAAGATCGCCGAGACCGCCTTGGCGGCCTGATGCGGCGCGGCCGACCGGCGGCATTTTTCGGATGATTTCTGGCGAGAAGGTTGGTACAGGTCGGCCAAGTCCACGTAGCTCAGTCGGATAGAGCACAGGATTCCTATTGAATTGGGCGCTGCGCGCGGAAACGGCGCAGCGGATCTGCTCAAAGTCGGGGAAAGCTCACGTTGCTTCGGCAGCCTGCCAATCCCGAGCCAAGCCCGGTGAGAGCCGGGAAGGTGTAGAGACTGGACGGGCAGCACCTTAAGGCCTTACGGCCCATGGTGAAGGGACAGTCCAGACCACGAACGCCGCCCGGCCGGGTGGCGGCGGCGAAAGCCGAAGTGGGATGAATCCTGGGGTCGCAGGTTCGAATCCTGCCGTGGACACCATTTTTGCAACCGCTGCCGCGTCGCCGCGTGCGCAGCCTTCAGGCAAAACTTCTCGCGCCGGCGCAAAGCGTGCGCCCGCGTTTACGCTCCGTAAACCATGACTGGCCGACCTTGCCGGCATGGCACACCTGATTCCCTTCCCCCTTGGTTCCCGCACCGCGCTTGTCCGCTCCATGGTGGACGATCTGGAATGCGTGCATGGTCCGGCCGCGAACGCGTTCTGGCGCGCCCGTATCGCCGAAATCGTCGCCGGCATGCGCGCCGACGGGCTGGAGGACGCCACGATCCGGGAGGAAATCCTCAACCTCCAGGACGCCATCCAGTCGGAATTGTGCGAACGCGTCGCGCTGGCCAAGAGCCGGGCATAGGGCGGCATAGCCGCACCCTGTCAGTGCTTTCGCGACAACTGCCGGGTCGCGGCTTCCAGGCCGGCCAGCGTCAGCCCGAACATGCGGTTGCCGAAGATCTCGCGGATCATGCCGGTGGAATGCGTGTAGCCCCAGTGCTTTTCCGGCACCGGGTTCAGCCACACCGCATGCGGCCACTGCGCCAGCATGCGCGACAGCCAGACGCTGCCGGCTTCCTGGTTCCAGTGCTCCACCGAGCCGCCCGGCTGCACGATCTCGTAGGGGCTCATCGCGGCATCGCCGACGAACACCGCCTTGTAGTCCGCCCCGTATTTGTGGATCAGGTCGAAGGTCGGAACGGTCTCGAAACGGCGGCGGTTGTCCTTCCAGACGCCTTCGTAGATGCAGTTGTGGAAGTAGAAGAAATCGAGTTGGCGGAATTCGGCCTTGGCGGCCGAAAACAGTTCCTCCACCACTTGGATGTGATCGTCCATCGAGCCGCCGACATCGAGGAACATCAACAGCTTCACCGCGTTGCGCCGCTCGGGCCGCGTCCGGACGTCGAGATAGCCGTGCTCGGCGGTGGCGTGGATGGTGCCGGAGAGGTCGAACTCTTCCTGCGCGCCCTCGCGCACCCAGCGGCGCAGGCGCTTCAGCGCTACCTTGATGTTGCGGGTGCCGAGTTCGACCGTGTCGTCGAAATTCCTGAACTCGCGCTTGTCCCATATCTTGACCGCGCGGCGGTTGCGGCTCTCGTGCTGGCCGATGCGGATGCCTTCCGGGTTGTAGCCATAGGCGCCGAAGGGCGAGGTGCCGCCGGTGCCGATCCATTTCGAGCCGCCCTGGTGGCGCCCCTTCTGCTCCTCCAGCCGTTCCTTGAGCGTCTCCATCAGCCTGTCGAAGCCGCCGAGCGCCTCGACCAGCTTTTTCTCTTCCTCGCTGAGGTGCTTTTCGGCGAGCCGCCGCAGCCATTCCTCGGGGAGCGCGGCGACATCGACGCCCTCCTGCCCGCCGATCGCCTCCACCCCCTTGAAGACATGGGCGAAGACCTGGTCGAAACGGTCGATATGGCGCTCGTCCTTCACCAGCGCCGCGCGGGCGAGGTAGTAAAAACCCTCGATGTCGTAGTCGACCAGCCCGGTTTGCAGCCCTTCCAGCAGCGACAGGTATTCGCGCAGCGAAACCGGAATCTTCGCCGCTTTCAATTCGAGGAAGAACGGGATGAACATCAGCGGGCGGTGGCGAGCTTCGCCACCAGCATGCCCGCGCCCATCGCGGGGACAAACAGCAGCGTGCCGGCCTCGCCCAGCCCCAGCGCGGTCAGGGCAGGGCCTGGGCAGAATCCGCCAAGGCCCCAGCCGATGCCGAACAGCGCGGCGCCTGCGAGAAGCCGGCCGTCGATCCCACGCCGCACCGGCAGGTGGAATTTGTTGGACAGGACGGGCCGCGGCCTTCTCAGCACGAACCAGTAGCCGATCGAGGTGGTCACCGCCGCTCCGCCCATGACGAACAGCAGCGAAGGGTCCCACGTGCCGGCAACATCGAGGAAGTTCAGGATTTTCGCCGGATCGGCCATGCCCGAAACGACGAGGCCGATCCCGAACAGCAGGCCGAGCAGCAGATTGACGACAAGGGACATGATGCGCGCCTCACAGCATATGGCGAATAAGGAAGACGGTGGCGATGGCCGTGGCCATGAACGTCGCCGTGGCGGCCAGCGAGCGGCCCGAAAGGCGCGCCAGCCCGCAGACGCCGTGGCCGCTGGTGCAGCCGCTGCCGAGCACGCTGCCGAAGCCGACCAGCAACCCGGCCGCCAGCATGACCGCGACATTGGACGAAACCGTCTGCAACACCGGCGTCCCGGAACCCAGCATCACGACGAACGGGGCGGCGACCAGTCCGGTCACGAACGCCAGCCGTGGCGGCACGCCGCCCGAATAGGGTGGCAGCAGCCGGGAGACGATGCCGCTGATGCCGGCGATGCGGCCCTCCAGGGCCATCAGCAGCACCGCGCTGATCCCGATGAGGATGCCTCCGAGCAGGGAGGCGACGGGCGTGAATTCAGTCATCCAAGTTCTCTGCCGTCATAAAAGGTCGTATTCGATGAAGCCGGTCCGCCGCGCCACGCGGTCGTAGAGCTTTCGGGCGGTGGCGTTGGTCTCGTGCGTCATCCAGTAGACGTTGGTGACGCCGATTTTCGCCGCCTCCTGCCGCACCGCCTCGATGAGGGCAGCACCCACGCCCTTGCCGCGCGCCTCGGGGTCGGCGAACAGGTCCTGCAAATAGCAGTTGTTGACCAGCGACCAGCCGGAGCGGTGATAGAGATAGTGTGTCAGGCCGACCGCCTTGCCGTCCAGATGCGCGATAAAGCCCTTCGGCTCGAACTCGCCGCCGCTGAACAACCGCTCCCAGGTGGTCGCATAGACCTCTTCCGGCAGCTTCGTCTTGTAGAAGTCGAGATAGGCGCTCCACAGGCGCCGCCAGTCGGCGTGGTCGACCTGCTCGAGAGGACGGATGGCGATGGCGGTCATGGCAACAAATGCTCCCGGTGGACGGTAAGCGCAATGTCGCGATGCAGCCACGTTGCGCAAGGGCCAGGCTGTAAAAGAATTGATGCCTGCGGCGGCACTACGCGCCGCTGCTCCAAACCCTTCGGAAGGCGAAGCCGGACAGCCCCGAGGCGCGGATGGCGGCCACGGCATCGCCGGTCAGATAGACATCGCCGCGGGGCATCTGCCTCAGCTTGAAGATCGGGCCGGCTCGCGCGGTTCGTGGCCGTCCTCGGTGATATGGGTGGCGCGGATCGGTCGCTGCCACCACGGGATACGACGGGGTCCCGCTCCGAGCACCTTTTCCAGCTCGCGGGGATGCTCCACGACGACCCATTCGCCACCGCCCGGGGGAATTGGCACGAAGACGTCCATTGGCGCCGAATTTTATCCCTGCCGCCGCGCCATGAAGGCGAGGCGCTCAAACAGATGCACGTCCTGCTCGTTCTTCAACAACGCGCCATGCAGCTTCGGCAGCGCGCTCTTGGCATCCGCGCGCAGATCCTCCGGCGCGATGTCGTCGGCGACCAGCAGCCGGATCCAGTCGAGCGCTTCCGAGGTCGACGGCTTCTTCTTCAGGCCCGGAACTTCCCGTATCTCGTAGAACCGGGTCAGCGCCGCGCGCACGAGATTCTGCTTGATGCCCGGATAATGCACCTCGACGATGCGGTGCAGCGTCTCCACGTCGGGGAAGCGGATGTAGTGGAAGAAGCAGCGGCGCAGGAAAGCGTCGGGCAGTTCCTTCTCGTTGTTGGAGGTGATGATGACGATGGGCCGCACGGCGGCGCGGATCGTCTCGCCGGTCTCGTAGACGAAGAACTCCATTGTATCGAGTTCCTGCAACAGGTCGTTGGGAAACTCGATGTCGGCCTTGTCGATCTCGTCGATCAGGAGAACGACCTTCCTGCCGGCCGCGAAGGCATCCCACAATTTGCCGCGCTTGATGTAGTTGCCGATGTCGTTGAAGCGCTCGTCGCCGAGCTGGCTGTCGCGCAAGCGCGACACCGCGTCGTATTCATAGAGCCCCTGCTGCGCCTTGGTGGTGGACTTGATGTTCCATTCGATGAGGTCGAGCCCGAGCGCCATCGCCACCTGCCTCGCAAGCTCCGTCTTGCCGGTACCCGGCTCGCCCTTGACCAGCAGCGGCCGCTCCAGCGCGATCGCCGCATTCACTGCCACCATCAGATCCTTGTCGGCGACATAGGCCGCCGTGCCTTCGAAGCGCATTCTTTTCTTTCCCGTTTGTCGAGCGAACCTATGAAGGCCGAGCAGCCAGCGCAAGGGCCGGAAACCTCTGCGCCATGAAGCCACGGAAGCGATCGCCATCTGGCGCAACCGTCACGACAGGCCTATATTGGCGGCGACGGTCTGTGTCTCGCGGCAGGAGTTCATATTCCCCGGGGCCTTATTGATCCCTAGGGAGCTGTCCCTGTCCAGACCCGTGGGTTTGGGCACACGGCGCCCACCTACTTTGTAGGTTCCCGGGATCGCTTCTCCACCGGTTGCATGGATCGTCACCCCCCCGATTTTCATGACGGCGGCACGCGGGCAATCCCGCGGCGACATTTCCGACGTCGCTTCCGGACCTTCCCTTCGCGCCAATCCTTGCTACCTTTGCGCGCATGACCTCGCCTAAGGAACTGAAGCAGCATTTCCGCAAAGAGGCGCTGGCGCGCCGCGACAAACTCGACCCGGTATGGCGCATCGAGCAGGCGCTGCACATCGCCGAAACCCTGTCTACGGCCATCGCCGTCGAGCCCGGCCAGGTGGTGTCCGGCTACTGGCCGATGCGCTCGGAGGTCGACGTGCGCCCGCTGCTTTATTCCCTGGCCGAGCGGCGTGCGCGGCTCTGCCTGCCGGCCATCCTCGACAAGACCACGATGGTGTTTCGCGAACTGGTGCGCGGCGCGCCGCTGGTCGCGATGGGGTTCGGCACCTTCGGTCCCGATGCGACGGCGGAAGTCCTCGACCCCGCCGTCATGCTGGTGCCGCTCGCCGCCTTCGACGCGCGCGGCCACCGCATCGGCTATGGCGGCGGCTTCTACGACCGGGCCATCGAACGGCTCGTCTATGCCGGCAAGCCGCCCCACCTGATCGGCATCGCCTTCGACTGCCAGGAGGTCGAGCGCGTCCCGGAAGAGCCGCACGACGTCATGCTGGCGGAAATCCTGACCGAAAGCGGCTTGCGCCGCTTCCCGCCACGGCCTTAGATACCTTTCTTTGTCACGCATGATCTTTGGCGAAAAGTCATGCAGCTTTTCGGGATCATGGCATGCGACTTCTCTTCCTCGGCGATATGGTGGGCAGGACCGGGCGCACGGCGGTACAGGAGCAGTTGCCGGGGCTGATTTCCGATTTCAAGCTGGATTTCGTCATCGTCAACGGCGAGAACGCGGCCGGCGGCTTCGGCATCACGGAAGAGATTTTCCAGGCGACGATCGGCGCCGGCGCCGATGTCGTCACCACCGGCAACCATGTCTGGGACAATCGTGACGCCCTGAACTTCGCCCCGCGCGAGCAGCGCTTCCTGCGCCCCTCCAATTTCCCGAAGGGCACGCCGGGCAAGGGCTCGGGCGTCTACATGGCCAGGAACGGCGCGCGCGTGCTGGTCGCCAACATCATGGGCCGGGTGTTCATGCATCCCGAACTGGACGATCCGTTCCAGGCCGGCGAACGGGAGCTTGCAGCCTGCCCGCTCGGCGAGCAGGCCGATGCCGCCGTCGTCGACTTCCACGCCGAGGCGACCTCGGAAAAGATGTGCTTCGCCCATTTCGTCGACGGCCGGGTGTCGCTCGTCGTCGGCACGCACACCCACCAGCCGACCGCCGACCACCAGATCCTCAACGGCGGCACCGCCTATATCTCGGACGCCGGCATGTGCGGCGACTACGATTCCTCGCTCGGCATGGACAAGGACGAGCCGCTCAACCGCTTCCTCTCGAAAGTGCCGAAAGGCCGCTTCGAGGCGGCCAACGGACCCGCCACCCTGTGCGGCGTCGGCGTCGACATTTCCGACCGCACCGGCCTGGCCGAACGGATCGCGCCGTTCCGCCGCGGGCCGAGGCTCGAGGAGACGGCTCCCTCCTTCTGGTAGCGCCGCCTGAAAATTTCGGCGCCCGGTGGTTGAAGAAGAAAAAAGCACGCCTATTTCGGTTGAAATTCCAGGGCCCGCCGCAGCAGGAACGCCGCCATGATGCCGATGATCGACTTTCTGGCGCCGCACTTCGCCTTTGTCGGCGATCCGACCGCCTGGGTGGCGCTGGCGACGCTGGTCGTGCTCGAAATCGTTCTCGGCATCGACAACCTGATCTTCATCTCGATTCTGACCAACAAGCTGCCGGAAGCCCAGCGCAAGCCGGCGCGCCGGCTCGGCATCTCGGCGGCGCTCATTATGCGCCTGGTCCTGCTCGCCACCATCTCCTTCATCGTGCAACTGACCGAGCCGGTGTTCTCCGCCTTCGGCCACGGCTTTTCATGGCGCGACATGATCCTCGTCGCGGGCGGCCTGTTCCTGGTGTGGAAGGCGACCAAGGAGATCCATCACACCGTCGATCCGGCCGATCATGAGGGGCCGCTTCTCGGCAAGACGCTGCAATTGTCGCTCGGCGGCGCCATCTTCCAGATATTGCTGCTCGATCTCGTCTTCTCGATCGATTCCATCATCACCGCCGTAGGCATGACCGACGAGATCGCCATCATGTACATCGCCGTCATCGTCGCGGTGTCGGTGATGATGCTGGCGGCCACCCCGCTGGCCGACTTCATCGCCAGGAACCCCAGCATCGTCATGCTGGCGCTCGGCTTCCTGCTGATGATCGGCATGACGCTGATCGCCGACGGCATGGGCTTCCACGTGCCGAAAGGCTACATCTACGCCGCGATGGGTTTCTCGGCGCTGGTGGAAGCGCTCAACATGCTGGCGCGCAACCGCAAGGCGAAGCGCGGCTGACGCGCGGCGAGAGCCGCCCCGCCGCGACGCGCGGTCATTTCCGGTCGGGATCGGTCGGCAGTTCGCCGCGCATCTCGCTCGGATAGAAGCCTTCGCGCAGGTTGATGCCGTATTCGACATAGGCCTTCATGCAGGACAGCATCTGCGCCCAGCCCTCGCAGTTCATGTAGGAGTTCTTGCGGCCGGTCTCATCCTCGCGCCAGCCGGACTCGGCGATGGTGACGAAGGTGCCGCCATCGTCCAGCGCCTCGAAATCCATCTCGATGCGGGTCTTGTAGGCGGGCTTGCCGGTCTCGTCGGTGGCGTCCCAGCGCAGCACGATGCGCTTTTGCGGCACCACCTCGTCGACCTCGACCGGAACCGCGCCCCACCAGGACACCGTGGTGCCCGCCACCAGCGGCGCGCTGGCCCCCTTGATGGTGGTGAAGTAGCCGGAAAGCTTCTTCGGGTTGACGACGGCGTCGAACACATCCGCGACCGGCCTGCCGATACGGCCGGAAACCCTGATCCCGATAGTCATATCCACAGCCTCCTTGCTTGATTTGCGCAAACCTTATGTTATAAAAACATAACATGTCAAGCGAAACCCAGGACGACCGTGTTTTCAAGGCCTTGGCCCATCCGCGCCGGCGCGCGATGCTGGACGAATTGAAGGACGGCCCGAAGACGACCGGCGCATTGTGCGAGACCTTCTCCGACATGGACCGCTGCACGGTGATGCAGCATCTCAAGGTGCTGGAGGAAGCCGCGCTCGTGGTCGCCAGGCGCGAGGGGCGGGAGCGCTGGAACCATCTCGACGCGCTGCCCATCAAGCGCATCCACGACCGATGGATCGGCGAATACGCCGCCCATGCCGTCAGCATCCTCGATCGGCTGAAGGCCGACCTCGAAGGTTGATCGCCCCTGGCCCCTCGACCTGCTGGACGAATTGAGCCGATTTATCTATAAGCCACGCCATTATCGAAACGCCTCGGACTGTCCTTGTGCGCCCTTCCGCCGGCGCCCGACAGCCCGACCGCCGCGAAGATGACAGGAGTCCCATGGCCGGCCATTCACAGTTCAAGAACATCATGCACCGCAAGGGTCGTCAGGACGCGGTGAAGTCGAAGCTGTTTTCCAAGCTGGCGCGCGAAATCACCGTCGCCGCCAAGATGGGCACGCCCGACCCGGCGATGAACCCGCGCCTCCGGCTCGCCGTGCAGGCGGCCAAGGCCGAATCGATGCCGAAGGACAACATCCAGCGCGCCATCAACAAGGCGGCCGGCGGCGACACCGAGAGCTACGAGGAAGTGCGCTACGAGGGCTACGGCCCCGGCGGCGTCGCGCTGATCGTGGAAGCGCTGACCGACAACCGCAACCGCTCCGCCTCCAACGTGCGCGCCGCCTTCACCAAGGCGGGCGGGGCGCTCGGCGAAACCGGCTCGGTGTCGTTCATGTGGGACCGCGTCGGCGAGATCTACTATCCGGCCTCCGCCGGCAGCGCCGACAAGCTGATGGACGCGGCCATCGAGGCCGGCGCCGACGACGTCGAGTCCGACGAGGAAGGCCACACCGTCTACTGTGCCTTCGAGGCGCTCGGCGAGGTGTCGAAGGCGCTGGAGACGGCCCTTGGCGAAGCCGAAACCGTCAAGACCATCTGGAAGCCGAAGAACAACGTGCCGGTGGACGAGGAGCGCGCGCAATCGCTGATGAAGCTGGTCGCCACGCTGGAGGACGACGACGACGTGCAGAACGTCTACGCCAATTTCGAAGTCGACGACGAAACGCTGGCCAAGCTCAGCGCCGCATGAGCGGCGCAGCCACCATCACCGACTCGCCGGACGGCGGCTAGCCGACGCATGGCCGCCCTCGGCGAGACGCCCGCGGCCGAGCGCTATGCGGCCTTCCGGCACCGGCCGTTCCTGAGCTATTGGGCGGCGCGCTTCCTCGGCAATTTCTCCACCCAGATCGTCTCGGTCGCCGTCGGCTGGCAGATGTACGACCTG
>Ga0182744_1002662_pt1 | contig 14496 bp, 9 predicted proteins | sample eDN3rd30CKraftMG_FD_128525 | JGI IMG/M metagenome (GOLD analysis project Ga0182744, IMG submission 128525) | Enriched Miracle-Growth compost microbial communities from Emeryville, California, USA - eDNA 3rd pass 30_C Kraft MG (version 2) (version 2) ...
TGATCCAGGCGATCCGCGGCCTGCTCGCGGAGGGCGACAAGCTCGGCTCCGAGCGCGCGCTTGCCGAGACGCTCAAGGTCAAGCGGCATCAGCTTCGCCGGGCGCTGCAAGCGCTGCGCAGCCACGGCGAACTGGCGCCGGCGACGGCCAAGCGCCGGCCGCTGATCGGCCCCAATGGCGAAAACCTGGTTCGCGCCACCAATCCGATGGAAGTCATCGAGATGCGGGTGGCGATCGAACCGTTTCTCGCGCGTCTGGCGGCCTTGCGCGCATCGCCGTTCGAGATGGCGGGGATCGAGCAGGCCGCGACCACGGCGAAAGGCGCCGATATCGGCGCCACCGATCTGCGATTCCACAAGCTGATCGCCGCCAGCACCGGCAACAAGCTCGCCTCCTCGCTCTACAACCTGCTGCGGCAGGTCGCGAGCGACGCGCGCGTGCGCCTCGGCAGCAACACGCCGCCCTGCCCGAAGCGGACGCTGGAGCGCGACGCAGAGCATCGCGCCATTGCCCAGGCAATCCTGCGACGCGACCCGGACGCCGCGGAACGGGCGATGCAGCTGCATCTCGCCGCCGTGCAGAAGCGCGTGATCGCGCAGCTCAACCCGCTCGCGGCCACCGGCTAGAGCATGATCCCGAAAAGTGGACGCCGGTTTTCGGAAAAGATCATGCTCAAACAAAAAGATGAACGGCGGGTCTGATTCAACGGAGTTGAAACAGACCCTAGACCCCCATCAGAACGACCGCGGCAGCCCGAGGACGTGCTCGGCGACATAGCTCAGGATGAGGTTGGTGGAGATCGGCGCCACCTGGTAGAGCCGTGTCTCGCGGAATTTGCGCTCGACGTCGTATTCGCAGGCGAAGCCGAAGCCGCCGTGAAACTGGATGCAGGCATTGGCCGCCTCCCACGACGCCTTGGCAGCAAGATATTTCGCCATATTGGCCTGCGCCCCGCAAGGCTGATGCGCATCATAGAGCCGGCACGCCTCGAAGCGCATCAGATTGGCCGCCTCGACTTCGATGAAGCTCTCGGCGATCGGAAACTGCACGCCCTGGTTCTTGCCGATCGGCCGGCCGAATACCACGCGCTCCTTCGCATAGGCCGCGACCTTGTCGATGAACCAGTAGCCGTCGCCGATGCATTCCGCGGCGATCAGCGTGCGCTCGGCATTGAGCCCGGTCAGGATATATTTGAAGCCCTGGCCTTCCTCGCCGATCAGGTTCTCGGCCTGGATCTCCAGATTGTCGAAGAACAGCTCGTTGGTCTCGTGGTTGACCATGTTGAGGATCGGCCGCACGGTCATGCCCTTGCCGATTGCCTGTTTCAGATCGACGAGGAAGATCGACAGCCCCTCGGACTTCTTCTTCACCTGATCGAGCGGCGTGGTGCGCGCCAGGAGGATCATCAGATCGGAGTGCTGGATGCGCGAGATCCAGACCTTCTGACCGTTGACGACGTAGCGGTCGCCCTTCTTCACCGCCACCGTCTTGATCCGCGTCGTGTCGGTGCCGGTCGTCGGCTCGGTGACGCCCATCGACTGCAACCGCAATTCGCCGGCGGCGATCTTCGGCAGATAGCGCCGCTTCTGCTCGTCCGATCCGTGCCGGATCAGCGTATTCATGTTGTACATCTGGCCGTGGCAGGCGCCGGAATTGCCGCCGGCGCGGTTGATCTCCTCCATGATGACCGACGCCTCGGTGAGGCCGAGGCCGGAGCCGCCATAATCCTCGGGGATCAGCGCCGCCAGCCACCCGGCTTTGGTCAGCGCCTCGACGAATGCCTCCGGGTAGCCGCGCTCTTCGTCGATCTTGCGGTGATACTCGGCTGGAAATTCCGCGCACAGCGCCCGCACCGCCTCGCGGATATCCTGATGCCGGTCCGCACCGATCGTCTGCATGCCGCCCCTCCGTTCGTTCGGCAGACGTTACCGCCGCAACGGCGTTCCGCAAGCCCTTGCGCTGCGGAGGCCGGCGCCCGGCCTTGCGGAGGCGGGTCCTTGACGCCGCCACCGCACGCGCTAGCGTCCGCGGCAAGAGCCGAATGCGAGAACAGGATGCGATGAAGCCCTATTTTTCCCCATCGCCGCTTTCACCATGGCCTCTTTCACCATGCCCGCGCCCCTTCCCGCCGGACGCAACGACCGGACAGCCATGATTCGCACGCCGTCGCTGCGCTCGCTGGAGTTGTTCTCCACCTTGATGCTGACGCGCAGCCTCACCGATACGGCAAAGCGGATCGGCATCACCCAGCCGGCGGCAAGCCTGGCGCTGAAAGAGCTGGAAGCGCAAACCGGGCTGTGCCTGTTCCAGCGCTCGCGGCAGCGGATCGTGCCGACGCCGCAGGCGGAAGCGCTGCTGCCGCATATCGAGCGCCTGCTGGCGCAGGCCGAGGCGGTGCAGCGGCGGATCGGCACGCTCCAGGACACCTCGGTCTCGACGTTGCAGATCGCCTGCATCCCGTCCTTCGGCAGTACGCTGCTGCCGCAGACCATCGCCGGCTTCAAGCGCAAGAACCCGCATCTGCAAATCCGCGTCGACGTCCAGCACTTCGCCCGCGTCCTCGATCTCGTCGATCACGACACGACGGAATTAGGCTTTGCCTATATCACCGATCAGGCCGCCGGCACGGACGAGCCGCTGCTGACGGTCGAACTCTCCTGCCTGATGGCGGAGAACCATCCGCTCGCCGGCAGAAAGATCGTCCGGCTCAAGGACCTCGCCGAGCACACGGTGATCGCCGCGACCAAGGGCTTCATCCCGATCCCGCCCGACGTGCTCGCCTATCTGCAACAGAACGACGAGCGTCCGAATGCCGGCCTGATGGAAGTCAATAATGTCTATACCGCCATGGCGCTGGCGCGCGAGGGTATCGGCATCGCGCTCGCCAATCCGATCCTGCTGCTGAGCGGCCACGCCGGCGGCCTCGTCGGGCGGCCGTTCGAGACCGGCCACACGCTCACCCTCGGCGTTCTGCGCTCCGCCTCGGGCAAGGGAAATGCCGCGGCCGGCGCCTTCATCGACGAGGCCCGCCTCACCGCCAGGCTCGGAGCCGAACGGCTGAGCCGGCTCGGCATCGCCGCGAGAACCGCCTGAGCCGATCCGCGAGCGCACCGGTTAACCCGACCGTTCGCGGAGGCGAGCCGAAGGGCGCTCAGTCGGTCTGGATACTGGCAGCGGTCGCGACCGACTTGGCGACGGCGAGTTCGCGAACCAGCAGATCGGAGAACGCCTTCGACGTCAGATCCTCGGGCTGCGGAATCTCCAGCGCCAGATCGTCGAACTTCTTTGCGGTGTCGGCTTCGGACAGGCTGGTGACGACCGCCTTGCGCAGCGTCTCGATGACGTCCTGCGGCGTCCTGGCGGGCACCAGCAGACCGCAGAAGCTGAATGCCTGGAAACCGGCAAGCCCGGCTTCCGAGAAGGTCGGAACGTTCGGCACCAGCTTGGAGCGCGCCGCCGACGCCACCGCCAGAATGCGCAGCTTGTTGTCGAGATGCGCGTTGAGCACGTTCGAGATTTCGGTCATCACCGAATTCGTCGAGCCGCTGATGACATCCGGCACCGTCGCCGCCGCGCCGCGATAGGGAACGTGAACGAGGTTGATCTTCGCCTTCAAACCGAAATCGACGATCACCAGATGGCTGCTCGAGCCGGCGCCTGAACTGGCCACCGTCACCTTGCTGGGGTTGGCCTTGGCATAGGCGATATAGTCGGCGAGGCTGCGCGCGGGGAAATCGTTGCTGACCGCCAGCACCATCGGCACGCGCGAGGTGAGCACCACCGGCGCGAAATCCTTGATCGGATCGTAGCTCAGACTCTTGCGCACCGCCGGGCTCACCGTCAGCGGGCCGTTCGAGCCGGCCAAGAGGTTATAGCCGTCCGGCTTCGAGCGCGCGATCATCTCGGCGCCGATCGTGCCGCCGGCGCCGGTGCGGTTCTCCACGATCACCGACACGCCGAGAAGCTGGTTCATGCGCATGGCGAGCAGGCGCGCCTGGATATCGATATTGCCGCCGGCCGCGAACGGCACCTGGATGCGAATGACCTGATCGGGAAACGCCGCGAAGGCCCGCGATGCAAAGCCCGCGCTCAGTCCCGCGGCGACCGCGGATTTCAGGACGGATCGGCGATTCAACATAGTCAGTCCTCCCTCTGGTGTTCAGCTTTTCAGGCTCTTGATCGCTTCAGCTCTCACGCATCCGCCAGTTCCGCCGGCGCGCGCGATTCGGATCGCCGCTTTGCCGTTGCCGCGGCATCGACAGCGAAAGTCTTCGGGTCGACGACGACGCCGTAGACGTCGCGCGCCCGCTCGATCGAAATCTTCATCTGGCGGACGTCTTCGGCGACCGCCGCCGCATCGCGCTCCAGCGGATCGCCATAGCCGCCGGCGCCGGGCATTTCCGCGCGGATCACCTCGTCGCGCGCCATCTTGGCGATGAATTTCGACGGCGCGACGCGCTCGTCCGCCCGGCCGGGATTCATGATGATCCTGCCCGGCGCGCTCGGCTCTCCGCCGAACAGCCCATAGGGCGGATTGAGCTGGCGGTCGGAGCGCAACTGGATCAGCGCCTCGTCCTCCAGCAGGCGATATTCCCGCACCAGCCCGAGCGCGCCGCGATAGCGCCCGGCGCCCTCCGTATCGGGCAGGAACTCGTAGCATTCCACCCGCACCGGTCCTTCGGCCTCGATCACTTCCACCGGCACGTTGGCGATGTTCACCAGCCCGTACGGACCGCCGTCCTGGCCGTCGCGATCGGGGCCGCCGCCGATGCCGGTGACGTTGTGGAATTCGAGCGTCAGGAACGGCTTGCGACCCTTCGGATAGCCGGCCAGCACCAGCGCGAATTCGCTGCCACCGACGCAGGCGCCGACCTTGTCCGGCAGCAGCATGGCAAGCGCGCCGGAGACCGCATGGCGGACGCGAAAGCCGGCAAGCCCGCGCGCCCCGACCGGCGCGGGGAAGCGCGGATTGACGAAACAGCCTTCCGGCGTGATCACCTCGACCGCGCGGTTGAAACCGGCATTCGCCGGAATGCTCGGATCGAGGACGGTGCGCATCACGGCAAGCGACAGGCCGATGGCGAAATATTTGTTCGGATTGATGGCGCCGCTGGTCTGCGGCGACGTGCCGGTGAAATCGATCACCGCCGAATCGCCCTTCACCGTCAGCTTGACGTGGATCTTCACCGGCGCGCTGCCGGTGCCGTCGTCGTCGATCCAGTCGGTGAACTCGCCGGTGCCGTCGGGAAGCGCCGCGATGCCGGCGCGCGTCAGCTTCTCGGCATAGTCGATCAGATCGTTCATATAGAGCCGCACGGTGTCGACGCCGTAATCGGCGATCACCCGGCGCAATTCCGTTTCCGCCGCCAGCAGGCTCGCGATCTGCGACTGCATGTCGCCGACGACCGTATCCGAGACGCGGACATTGTTGCGGATGATGCGGAACAGCGTCTCGTTCGGCTTGTCGTTCTCCATGATCTTCAACGGCGGGATGCGCAGTCCCTCCTGATAGATCTCGGTGCTGTCCGGCGCGTTGCCGCCCGGCACGCGACCGCCCATGTCGGTGTGATGCAGGATGATCGACAGGAAACCGATCAGTTCGCCGTCATGAAACACCGGGCGGAACATGAAGACGTCGTTGAGATGGCTGGCGCCGGCATAGGGATCGTTGTTGCAGAAGATGTCGCCCTGCCGGATGTCGTCGCCGAAATGGTCGAGACAGCCGCGCAGCGCCGGCCCCGTTGCACCGAGATGGCCGGGAAGCGACAGCCCCTGCGCCACCATCTCGCCTTTCGCGTTGAGCACCGATGCGGAGAAATCGAGATTGTTCTTCACCACCACCGAGCGCGACGTGCGGATGACGAGCGCGATCATGTTGTCGGCGATGGTCACCAGGGCGTTCTTGATGAGTTCGCGCTTGACCGGATCGATCTCCGGCGCTCCCGAAACCGTCATCGAAACCGTCATGGCACTCTCCGCATCACGATATTGCTCCAGTCGTCGACCGCGACGCTCCATCCGGGCCGCACCACCGATGTGCTCTCATATTCCTCGACGACGAGCGGGCCGTCGCGCGGCGTCCTGTCGAGGCTGGCGCGGTCGACGACCGGCGTATCGAGCCAGCCGTGCTCCGGCCCGAAATAGACCGGGCGGCTGCCGGCGATCTTGGGGGCTTTGGCGGCGACGGGCGGGCGTTCGAGCTTCTCGGGAACGCGCGGCGTCTCGGACAGGCCGCGCCCGATCACCTTGAGCGCGACGAACTGCAACTTCTCGTCCGGCGAGCTGTAGCCGTAGTTCGTCTGATGCGCCTGCGTGAAGTCGGCCCGGCAGCGGGCCAGAGTGTCGGCGGTCACCGGAATATCCTCAATCGACACCGCCAGCGTCGTCATCTGGCCGAAATAGCGAAGCTCGGCGACGATGCCGATCTCCTGCCGCGCGTCGTTAAAGCCGCTGTCGGACAGGAGCCGCCTCGCCTGCCGCACCATCCCCTGCAACAGATCGGTCATCGCCGCCGGATCGACATCTGCCAGATTGCGATAGAAGGCGCGGATCACCTGATGCTCGACGTCGGTGAACAGCATGCCGAGCGCACTGAACACGCCGGAGGCCGGCGGCACGATGACAGTGCGCATGCGCAGGTCGTCCGCCAGCTTGGTGCCGTGGACCGAGCCGTTGCCGCCGATGGCAAACAGGGTGAACTGCGACGGATCGCGGCCGCGCTCCGAGGAGACGCCGTTGAGCGCGCGCATCATGTTGCTGTTGGCGATCAGGTGGATGCCATAGGCGGTATCCACCGTGTTCAAGCCGATGCGACGGCCGAGATCGGCAATCGCCGCCTCCGCCTTCGCCTTGTTGAGCGACAGATCGCCGCCGACGAGCGCGACGGGGCTGAGATAGCCGAGCACCAGATTGGCGTCGGTGACCGTCACCTGCTCGCCGTCGCGGTCGTAGCAGATCGGCCCCGGCACGGCGCCGGCGCTGCGCGGGCCGACCTTCAGACCGTTGGCACTGTCGACGGCGGCGATGCTGCCGCCGCCGGCCCCGACTTCAGCGATGTCGATGGTCGGCGCCTGCACGGCATAGCCGGCGCCCTGAATCAGACGGTGACCGAGCGTCGCGGCACCGCCGACTTCCGATTCCGTCGCAACGTCGAAGGTGCCGTTCTCGATCAGCGACGCCTTGGCGGTGGTGCCGCCGACGTCGAAGACCATGATATTGGGAACGCCGAGCCGGCCGCTCAGCCGCTGCGCGCCGACAACGCCGGCAGCCGGCCCCGATTCGACGATATAGACCGGGTTCTGCGCCGCAATGACGCCCGGAACGCAGCCGCCGCTCGACTGCATGATCATCAGATCGCAATTGATGCCGATATCGGCGAGCCGTTTGAGCAGCGAATCGAGATAACGCTCGGCCACCGGCCTCACATAAGCGTTGACCACCGTGGTCGAGGTGCGTTCGTATTCCTGAATCTGCGGCAGGAGTTGGGTCGAGGCGGAGATCGATACACCCGGCAGCCGCTTCCTCAGGAACGCGACGGCGGCGCTTTCGTTCTCCGCATTGACATAGGAGTTGATGAAGCAGACGGCGACCGAGGCGATGCCCTCGCGCTCGATCTGCGCGGCGGTCGCTTCCAGTTCGACGAGATCGACCGGGCGGATCACCGTGCCGTCGGCCGCCATCCGTTCGGAGTTCTCGAAACGCAGCCGGCGCTCGGCCAGCGGATCGAGCTTGCGGAACTTGGAATCGTAGAGCGTCGGCGCGCGGAAGCGGCCAAGCTCCAGGACGTCGCGGAAGCCGGCCGTGGTGATCAGCGCGACCGGATCGCCCTTGCGCTCGATGATCGTATTGGTGACGACGGTCGTACCGTGAATGAACTCGACGATCTGCGCGACATCGACATTCGAGTCGGCAAGGAGCTGGCGGACGCCGGTCTCGATCGCCTCGCTGTAGTCCGGCGGCGAGGAAAGGATTTTCTTCGTATGGATCGCGCCGTCTTCGCCCAGAAGCACGATATCGGTAAATGTCCCGCCGATATCGACTCCGAGTCTGAACGACGGCTTTCCGTTCGCAACCACGCTGCAACCCCCGACTGACGGACGTATAATGTCGGGACAGTCCTAGGCGAGCCGCAGCGGCGGCAAAAATTTGAAATCCTTATGAAGCCATAAGGTCCCCGGCGAAGCGCGGTAGATCACCCCCGATCAAGTCCGATCGGGTCCGGCGGACGATCTGTAGAGCACCGTTCCCTCGAACAGCCGGCGCGCCGTTCTAAAGACGCTCGCAAATTCAATGTTCCCGGCCTCGACTTTGGCGGACACCAGAATGGTCCCGGAAGGGTGGCCGATGCGCAGCGTCTCCGGAAGCGCCGGCCTTGCGCCGCGCACCAGAAGATTGGGAATACTGCCCGGCACACGGCAGGCAGCGGCAAGACAAAGAGCCCCGGTGAGCGGCACCGCGCGGTGCGGTTGACCGACGGAGATCATCCGGATCGCGATATCGTGGTCGCTTGCCGCCAGCGTAGCCCCGGACAGCGTCCGGCTGGCCCGCGGAGCGCTGACCGCCGCGACCTTCGGCTGGGCCGCCGCGCGCGCAGCGGCAGCAACATCCGCAGCGGTCCCCATCGCCACCGCCCCGGCGCAACGGATGTCTTCCAGACGAGTCATCAACGCATGGTCGCGCTCAAGCGCATCGGGAAGTTCGGAGCCGGTCAGCCCCACAGCCTCCGCCCGCACGAAAACCGATGGATTCGCCGCATCGACCAGCGATGCCTCGATCACCGTCCCATCCGGAAGCGTCAGACGATCGATGCCATTACCGGTCGGAAGCAGCTTCCCGGTGCGCGCTCCACCCGGATGCATGAAGTCAAGACGGATCGGCGCGCCCGTCCCGGCAACCCCGTCAATTCTGAGATCGCCATCGACGGCGGCGAGGCCATCGACAACCGGAAACCGCGACCGGATGATCTTGTGCGTATTGGTGTTATGAATGCGAACGACGCATTCCCCGTTCGCCTGCCCGGATGTCACCAGACCTTCATCGAATGCGTAAGGGCCGATTGCCGAGGACATATTCCCGCAGTTACCGGAAAAATCGACCGACCCGTCCGAGATCGAAACCTGCGCAAAGGTGAAATCCACATCCGCATCGGGGCGGCTCGGCGGCGCAACGACACAGACCTTCGAGAGCGACGAGATGCCTCCCCCCATTCCGTCAAGCTGACGTCCGTTCGGGTCCGGGGATCCCATCACCGCGAGAAAGATGGGCGCCCATGCGGACTGATCCTCCGGCAGATGTTCCCGCCGGAAAATCACGGCCTTGGAGGTTCCGCCGCGCATAAAGACCGCGGGTATCCGTTCCTGTCGCATCAGTGCCTCACCATGGCCGGCGCCGCCTGCTTGCCGAAGCGGGCGCGCAGCGCAGCACTATCGCTTGATGCCGAGCCGCTCCGCGATGCGCGCATATTTCTGCGATTCCAGCTTGACGAATTCGACATACTCTTTTCGCGAATAAGCGACGGGCTCGCTGCCCTGCGCGAGCACTTTCTTTTTAATCTCCGGATCGGCGAGGAACGCCGCGACTTCCGCGTTGAGAAAGTCGAGGATCGGCTCGGGCGTTCCTTTCGGCGCCTGCAACCCGGCCCACAGGCTGAAATCGAAATCGGGAATGCCGCTTTCAACGACCGTCGGCACCTTCGGCGCGACCGGCGTGCGCTTCGCCGTCGATACGGCAAGGATACGCACATTGCCTCCCTGCTCCTGCGGCAACGCCGCCGGCAGTCCGACAAAATAGAAATCCACAACACCTGAAAGAACATCGTTCAGGGCGGGCGCGCCGCCCTTATAGGGAACGTGGACCATTTTTGCATTGCCGAGAAGGCCAAGCGCTTCGCCGGCAAAGTGTCCGGGCGTACCGAAACCGGCAGAAGCAAAGTTCAGCTTTCCCGGATTCTTGCGGGCCGCGTCAAGAAGATCGGAGAGCGTTTTGTACGGCGACTTGGCCGGAACGATCATGCCGAGCGGCACATTGCCAAGCAGCGAAACCTGCTCGAAATCATTGAGGGGATTGTAGCCGATGTCGGGCGTCAGATGCGGGTTGATCGCAATTTCCGGAGCATTTCCCGACAGCAATGTATATCCATCAGGCGCCGAGCGCGCAACGTTGCGCGCGCCAAGCGCACCGCTCACGCCGGGAATGTTATCGACAACCACCGACTGGCCGGTCCGCTTGCGCAGCCATTCTCCAAACTGACGGCCGAAGAAGTCCGCGGTCGCACCGGCCGGCCAGGCAACAACAAGACGAACGATGCGGTTCGGATAGGTGTCGGCCCGAGCTACCGCCGGCATCAATCCGGCCAATGCCAAAGCAGCAGTCGAACGCAAGAAACCTCGTCGGGACGATTCAAATTCCTGGTCGTATTGCATTGTCACGTTCTCGCTTTCGTCGTTCTCTGTGATGTACATCCAACATCAGGATCGGCGTCTCGTATTCCCTTACAGCTTCATCGGCGCCAGCCGCCGAGGACGTCGCCGTCCTCGGTATCACCGGCGTTCGGAGGATGATTGCCCATCGGTTGCGACTTGCTGGCCGTTGCCGGCGGCCCAGGCGAGATTGGAACGGGCAGACATGATATGCCGGCGCATCACCTCCTCGGCTCGTGCGCCGTCGCGGCTCTTGAGCGCCTTGGCGATCTCCCGATGCTCCGCGAGCGCATCCTTCGCGCGGCCGGGACGCTGGCTTGAACGGTAGCGGTAGAACCGCACCAGATAATACAATTCGTGACACAGCGTCTGGATCAGGAGCTTGTTCTTGCTCCCGTAGACGATGCGAAAATGAAAATCCTCGTCGTCGGCGCCCTGATAATAGGACGAGCCGGATTGCAGGCCCGCACTCTGACAATGCCGGTCAAGAAGCCGGTCGAGATCGTCAAGTTCGGCATCGGTCATCCTGGTCGCCGCGAGGCGGCATGCCAGACCTTCCATGACCTCACGAACCATATAGACCTCGTTGAGGTCTTCGAGGCTGAGCTCGACAACCTGTAGCGAGGTCTTGCTGCGCTCGATAAGATGTTTGGCCTCCAGCCGTCCCATCGCCTCGCGAAGCGGACCGCGGCTCACGCCGAGCTTCCGGGCAAGCTCGGCTTCCTTGATCTTCGCCCCGGCGACGAGTTCGCCTGACAGAATAGCTTCGGTCACACGCTGCACGACCTGCTCGGATAGAGAATCGCCGCGCAGGATCGGCTCGCTCAGCACGTTCATAAAATCCTCCTGCTCCACCGACGAGAGCGAACGCAGCTTCAAACCCGATACGGACGCTTCAACGTCGATATCGATCCGCTATACATGCACAGACGAGAGCTGCCTTTCGTCCTTCAGCAAAGAGCGAAGCACGAACGGCATGATCCCGCCGTTCTGGTAATATTCAACTTCGATCGGCGTATCGATTCGCAGCACAACCGGGACACGAAGCTGCTCACCGCCGTTGCGCCGCACGACGAGTATTGCCGTTTGAAGCGGCTCGCGGATCGCTTCGATTCCTTCGAGGTCGAACATCTCGCTACCGTCGAGTTGAAGCGTCTTCACGCTCGTCCCCGGCGCGAACTGACACGGCAACACGCCCATACCGATGAGGTTGTTGCGATGAATCCGCTCGAAGCTTGATGCGACAACAGCGCGTACGCCGAGAAGCTGGGTGCCCTTCGCCGCCCAGTCGCGGCTCGAACCCGTGCCGTATTCCTGACCACCGAGGACGATCAGCGGCACGCCCTCCTCGCGATATTTCATCGCCGCGTCATACATGCTCATGACTTCGCCACCTGGCTCATGGCGCGTCACCCCACCCTCGGAGCCCGGCACCATCAGGTTGCGGATGCGGACATTCGCGAATGTCCCCCGCATCATCACTTCATGATTGGTCCGGCGCGCGATGTAGCTGTTGAACTTTTCCTTCGGCACGCCGAGTTCGACGAGATAGCGACCGGCTTCGGTATCCGCACCGATCGTGCCGGCCGGGCTGATGTGGTCGGTGGTGAGCGAATCGCCGAAAATGCCCAGAGCCCGCGCTCCCTTGACCGGCGCCGGCGCGCGGCTCGTCAATCCGATCCCGTCAAAGAACGGCGGCTTTCGGAAATAGGTCGACTGGTCGTCCCAGACGAAGCGCTCACCCGTCGGATTAGGAATCGAACTCCAGAGTCCTCTCCCATCATCAAGATTTGCATAGAGCTTGCGGTAGAGTTCGGGATCGATGGACGACGCCATCATCGCCGCGATCTCCGCCGGGCTCGGCCAGACATCCTTCAGAAAAACAGGCTTGCCGGACGCATCCGTGCCCAGCGCCTCCACGTCGAAATCGATCTTCAACGTCCCGGCAATGGCGAAAGCGACGACCAGCGGCGGGCTCATCAGAAAATTGGCCTTCAGATTCGGATGGATGCGCGCCTCGAAGTTACGATTGCCGGAGAGCACGGCCGCCGCCACGACATCGCTGCCCGCCAGCGCCTTCTCGATGCGCGGATCCAACGGCCCGGAATTGCCGACACAGGTCGTACAGCCATATCCGACAACCTGAAAACCGAGCGAGGACAACGGCTCAAGCAGACCGGCACGCGCCAGATATTCCGTAACGACGCGCGAGCCGGGCGCGAACGACGTCTTGATCCAAGGCCGGACGCTCAAGCCGCGCTCGCGCGCCTTCTTTGCCAGAAGCGCCGCGCCGACAAGCACGCCCGGATTGGACGTATTGGTGCAGGAGGTAATGGCGGCAAGGAGCACATCCCCGTCACCGATCGTTGCCGGCAGATCGGCAGCGGCCGGCACGGCGACGCGGGCATCCGCCGTCGGCTTCGCGTATCCGCCATCGGCCAGAGGCAGCGTCAGCAACTCGCTGAACCGGCTCTTGAGTTCGGAGACCGCGACGCGATCCTGCGGCCGCCTTGGACCGGCAACGCTCGGCACGATGCGATCGAGATCGATCTCGATGACGCTTGAATAATCGCATTCGCCGGGACGCGGAATGCCGTACATTCGTTGCGCTTCATAATATGCTTTGAATGCGGCAACTTCCTGCGCGGTGCGCCCGGTATTTTTAAGATAGGCGACGGTTTGGTCGTCGATCGGGAAAAAGCCGATCGTCGCTCCATATTCCGGCGCCATATTGGCAATCGTCGCACGGTCGGGAACCGTCAGCGAGGCGGCTCCTTCGCCGAAGAACTCGACAAACTTGCCGACCACCTTTGCCGCCCGCAGGCGATTGACGATCGTCAGCACGGCGTCGGTCGCGGTGACGCCGGGACGCAATGCTCCTTTCAGCTCGACGCCCACCACATCGGGCGTCAGGAAATAGACCGGCTGCCCGAGCATCGCCGCATCGGCCTCGATGCCGCCGACTCCCCAGGCGACAACACCCAGGCCATTGATCATCGGCGTATGCGAATCGGCCCCGACAAGCGTGTCCGGATAATAGATGCCGTCCTGCTCCCATACACCGCGTGACAGATATTCGAGATTGACCTGATGGCAGATGCCGACACCCGGCGGCACCACCCTGACCTGCTCGAAAGCACCCGCCGCCCACTTGAAGAAAGCGTAGCGTTCGGCGTTCCGCTCGAATTCGAGATTCATGTTGCGCGCCAGCGCATCATGCCCGCGATAGTGATCGACCTGCACCGAATGATCGATCACCAGATCGACGGGCACGCTCGGCTCGACGAGAGAAGCATCGTAGCCAAGCTCGGCCGCCACATCGCGCATGGCGGCCAGATCGGCCAAAAGGGGCGCACCCGAGGAATCCGGGATCATGATGCGCGCCACGACGAAGGGAATCTCTTCCTCGCGGGCAGCGTTCGGCTGCCAATTCGCGAGCGCACGGATATGATGCGCGCTCACCGTCCGGCCGTTCTCGTTGCGCAGCAGCGATTCAAGCACCATCCGCAGCGAGACGGGCAGCCGCGAGACGGAGCCGACACCGGCCGCTTCGAGCGCGGGCAGCGAGAAATAGCGGCCGCGCTTGCCGTCGCCCACCTCGAACTGCCGCACGACGTTAAACGAATCCATCTTCCTGTTTCCGACCTTTACGCCACAACGTGATGCCGCGACGTTTCCGGATGAATCGCCGGGAGCCGACCGAGCAGCGACAACGAACGGTTCAGCGAGCCGGGACGTTCAAAGCTCGTCAGGGCGCCGTAAAGCTCTGCCGCCGCAGAACCGAGATGCGGCGTCACCAGCGACATGAACTTGGCCTCGATCTGCGGCCACTTCATCGGATTGCCTTCGCTCCCGAACGCATGCTCGATATCGACGAGCACGCGAGAGCCATCGGCAAGCCGCGCGTCGAGGCGGGCCGCGGTCCGCGAAATATCGGACGTGCCGGAGAGCGAAACGCGGCTCGCCAGGTCGACGAGTTCGGGATCGTTGAGCCGTTCTTCGACGAAGTCGCCCGGCACAACCGGATAGCCGCGCAATGCAAGAGCGACGCAATAGGCTGTGCTGAAGCGGCCAGCCA
>Ga0182744_1002664_pt1 | contig 14492 bp, 14 predicted proteins | sample eDN3rd30CKraftMG_FD_128525 | JGI IMG/M metagenome (GOLD analysis project Ga0182744, IMG submission 128525) | Enriched Miracle-Growth compost microbial communities from Emeryville, California, USA - eDNA 3rd pass 30_C Kraft MG (version 2) (version 2) ...
CGGCTACACGCTCGGCCTCCTGGTCAACGGCCACGTCATCTCCGGCGTGCTGGCGAAGGCGCCGCGCTACGACACCGCCACCGCCTTCGATGCCGTCGGGCTGGTGGCGACGGCGAGCCTGATGATCGCGGCGCGCCCGGATTTTCCCGCCAACACCGCCAAGGAAGTGATCGCGCTGGCCAAGGCGGAGCCGGGCAAGCTGAGCTTCGGCAGCCCCGGCTTCGGTGGCACGCAGCACTTCACCGGCGAACTGTTCAAGCAGATGGCGCAACTCGACATGCTGCATGTGCCGTTCCGCACCTCGCCGGAACTGGCGACCGCGGTGATGGGCAAGCAGGTCGATATCCTGTTCGATACCGTGCCGGCGGTGCTCGGCATGGTGCGCTCGGGCCAGCTCAAGCCGCTCGCGGTCACCGGCGAGGCGCGCTTTCCGGCGGTACCCGACGTGCCGACGGTGAAGGAATCCGGCGCGCTCCCCGGTTATGTGGTCAGCACCTGGTACGGCCTCGTCGCGCCGCGCGGCACGCCGCCCGCCGTGCTGGCGAAGCTCAACACCGCGCTGCGCGATACGCTCGCCGACAAGGACGTGCGCGACAAGCTGGCCAAGGCCGGCGCCGTTGCCGAGCATTCGACGCCGGAGGTGTTCCGCCAGCACATCGTCGATGAAGTGGCCCGCTGGGAGAAGGTGCGCGAGGGCGCCAAAATCCCCAAGCAATGATCACCACGCAATAGGATCGGTCGGTCGCCGCTTCTTTGGACCGCGCGCTACGCCGCCTCGAACTGCAACCGCGCCAGCCGCGCATAGAGGCCGCCGGCGGCGGCGAGGCTCGCATGCGTGCCCTCCTCGACGATGCGGCCTTCGTCGAGAACGAGGATGCGGTCGCAAGACAGCACGGTGGCGAGCCGGTGCGCGATGACGATGGTGGTGCGCGCCTGCATCAGGTGCGACAGCGCCTCCTGCACCAGCCGCTCGCTGCCGGCATCGAGCGAGGACGTCGCCTCGTCGAGCAGCAACAGCGGCGCGTCGCGCAGGATCGCCCGCGCGATGGCGATGCGCTGGCGCTGGCCGCCCGAGAGGGTCAGCCCGCGCTCGCCGATCTGCGTATCGAAGCCCTGCGGCAGGTGCTCGACGAATTCCAGCGCCGACGCCTGCTCGGCGGCGCGCAGCACCTCGGCGTCGCTGGCATCGGGCCGGCCGAAGCGGATGTTCTCGCGCACCGAGGCCGCGAACACGACGCTGTCCTGCGGCACCAGCGCGATGCGGCTGCGCAGCGCCGCCGGATCGGCGTCGGTGAGCCGCACGCCATCGAACGACACGCTGCCGGAAAGCGGATCGTAGAAGCGCAGGATGAGGTGGAAGATCGTGCTCTTGCCGGCGCCCGACGGGCCGACGATCGCCAGCTTCTCGCCCGGCTTCACCTTGAACGACACTTCATCGAGCGCCGGCGTCTGCGCCCGCGTCGGATAGGCGAAGGAGACGCGATCGAACGCCACCTCGCCGTGCGCCGGCTGCGGCAGCGCCACCGGATGCGCCGGCGGCTTGACCGACGGCTCCACCGCCAGCAGTTCGGCAAGCCGCTCGGCCGAGCCGGCGGCCTGCGAAATCTCGCCCCACACCTCGCTCAACTGTCCGAGCCCGCTCGCCGCGAACACCGCGAACAGCACGAACTGGCCGAGCCGCCCCGGCGACATCTCGCCGGCGATCACGTCCTGCGCGCCGACCCACAGGATCATCACCACGCTGCCGGTGGCGAGGAAGATGATAATCGCGGTAAGGATCGCGCGGGCGCCGATCGAGCGGACGGCGGCGCGGTAGGCGCGCTCCACCGCCGCGCCGAAGCGCGTCACCGCCATCTTCTCGTTGGTGAAGGCATGCAGGATGCGCGTCGCGCCGATCAGCTCGGCGGCATAGGCGGAGGCGTCCGCCAGCGTGTCCTGCGCGTCGCGCGAGCGGCGGCGCACCATGCGGCCGAAGGCGACGAGCGGAAAGACGATGATCGGGATCGCCAGCAACACGAACAGCGACAGGCGCGGGCTCGTCACCACCATCATCGCCGCCGCGCCGATGAACAGCACGGCATTGCGCAGCGCGATCGACACCGAGGCGCCGACCGCGGCTTTCATCTGCGTGGTGTCGGCGGTGAGCCGCGACAGCAGTTCGCCGGTCTTGGCCTGATCGAAGAACGCCGCCGATAATTCCGTCAGATGCGCGAAGACGCGGTCGCGCAGATCGGCGACGACCCGCTCGCCGAGCGTGGTGACGAGGTAGTAGCGCGCGGCGCTGCTTAAGGCGAGGATCACCGCCACCGCCATCATCACGCTGAAATACTGGTTGATGAGCACCATGCGATCGGCGGAGAAGCCGAAATCGATCATCCGCCTGACCGCGATCGGCACCACCAGCGTCGCGCCGGAGGCAGCGAGCAGCGCCACCAGCGCCGCCGCGACCCGCAGCCGGTAGCGCCCCACATAAGGCAGCAGCAGCGCCAGCGGCCTCAGCTTCGTTCTGGGCTTCGGTTTGCCGGCCGCCACGTCTCCCGCCGGCGCCGTCCCGCTTGCGTTGGTTTCGGCCTCACTCATCGCCTGATCGCCAGACCCTTCTCCGAGCCGTTCTGGAATGCCCCGTAAGGCTCGCAAAAACAATGCCTTTTTGGTGCAATGCCGATGCCGCCGGGCGGCTTGCCGAGCGCCGCAGCCTGCTGTATAGAGCCGCGCAACTCCATCACACCAGACAAGCGCCCTACCCCGCGCGGGAACCCATGCCATGAAGGCCGATATTCATCCCGATTACCACACCATCACCGTCAAGATGACGGATGGCAGCGAGTTCGTCACCCGCACCACCTGGGGCAAGGAAGGCGACGTGTTCTCGCTCGATATCGACCCGAAGTCGCATCCGGCGTGGACCGGCGGCCAGCAGCAGCTCATGGACCGCGGCGGCCGGTTGTCGCGCTTCCAGAAGAAGTTCTCCGGCTTCCTCAAGGAAGACACGGCGAAGAAGTAAGCGCCGTTTCGCGCGCATAGAATACGAAGCCCCGCCGAGGTGGGGCTTTTTTATTGGGTCGGCGCGATCTGAAGAGCGGCAGGACGATCAGTGCGCGTCCTGCTCGAAGGCGGCCTTGAGCAGCCCGAGCTGCTGGCTCACCGGGCTGACCATCGCCGCGCGCGAGGACACCGCGGTGTTCTGCATCGTCGCGTCGAAGCGCCGGACCCGCGTCTGCAAGGTGTCGGCGCGCTCGATCAACAGGCGCAGCGCCGGCGGCAGCAGGTCGAAGCCGCGAATGCCGCCGATATCGATCGGCGCCAGCTTGACCTTGTTCTTTTCCTTGTTGGCCTGCGACAGCGACATCTCGCCCTCGCGCACCGCCCGGTGCAGCAACAGCCAGGAGGCAAGCTGCATCAGCCGCGTCGTCAGCCGCATGCTTTCCGTCGCGTAAGTCAGCGCCGCCGTGCGGTCGAGCGCCTTGGCTTCCGCCCGGCCCGGCCCGTCGAGATAGGCGGCCGTCTCCTCGACCAGCGTCATGCCGTTGCGAAACATCTCCAGGAACGCCGAAGACTGCGCCAGATGCGCGCTGAACGAGACGGGTTCTGCGTCGTTTGCGGACTTCTCAAACATGCCGGTTACGCCTTACACGAACCGCGACGGCAGCAACCGTCACGGAGCGGATGAAGGATGGCGGCCTTGGGGCGCCCTGTCCAGCCACGGCTTGCAATATAGTTGTCGCCACCGACGCCATCCGGTCGCCTGTCCCGAAATGGAACAGGCGGGCTGAAAAAAGAGCCGCCGGAAGCGGCGGCTCAAGTTGATTTAACAGGGAGGCGTCAAACAGAGTGGACAGGAGCCACTCGTCCACAAGGTTGATGGACGGTAGGATTAATGACGAGGAAGCCTTAACGTCGAGTTAAGTTAAATTTGTGCAGACCGCCGAAAGACTTTTTTATTTTTTGAAAACGCCGGGGGTCTGTTCCTTCAAGTGCCCGGTTCCTTCAGGTTCCGGTTTCTTCAAATCTCTATTTCTTGAAGAACAGATCGGCGGCCGATTTCGACGCCGCCTTGCGCCGCATGTCGGCCTCCAGCCGCGCAATCTCCTCGCGCAGCAGATCGATCCGTTCGGCAAGCTCGGTCGCCGACAACAGCGACAGGTCCTGCCCGATTTCGTGCGCGATCCGGCGCTTCGGCCGGTCGTCCTCCTGGCTGGTATCCATCCCGCGTAACCTTGAATATCCCGTTGTTCCTGTTGCCAATTTAGCGCCGGCCGGGCGGGTTGTCACATCGCCGCCGGCCGATTAAGACTGGCGGCCTTCCCGCCCCGACCGGCCACCGACCGCTTGCGCGGCCGCTCTCCGAGGATTTGCCATGACCGCCGATACGCCCGTCGACACATCCTTGCCGACCCGCATGACCGCCATCGCCATCACCAAGCCCGGCGGGCCGGAGGTGCTTAAGGCGCAAGAGATCGCGGTGCCGGCGCCGGGCGACGGCGAGATCCTCGTCAAGGTCGCCGCTGCCGGCGTCAACCGTCCCGACGTGGCGCAGCGCAAGGGGAACTATCCGCCGCCGAAGGGCGCGCCGGATACCCCCGGCCTGGAGATCGCCGGCGAGGTCGTGGCGCTCGGCAACGGCGTTACCCGCTGGAAGCTGGGCGACAAGGTGATGGCGCTCGTCGTCGGCGGCGGCTACGCGCAATATTGCCTGGCGCATGAGAGCCACGCGCTGCCGGTGCCGGCCTCGCTGTCGATGGTGGACGCCGCCGCCATCCCGGAGACCTTCTTCACCGTCTGGCACAACGTGTTTCAGCGCGGCGGACTGCAAGCGGGCGAGACGCTGCTCGTCCACGGCGGCACCTCCGGCATCGGCACCGTCGCCATCCAGCTCGCCAAGGCGTTCGGCGCGCGCGTTATCATTACCGCCGGCTCGGCGGAGAAATGCGAAGCGGCGCGCAAGCTCGGCGCCGATGTCGCCATCAACTACAAGAGCGAGGACTTCGTCGCCGTCACCAAGGAGAAAACCGGCGGCAAAGGCGCCGAACTGATCCTCGACATGGTCGGCGGCGACTATATCGAGCGCAATTACCAGGCCGCCGCCGTCGAAGGCCGCATCGTCCAGATCGCCTTTCAGGGGCCCTCGACGGCAACCGTCGATTTCCGCCGCCTGATGCTCAAGCGCCTGACCCACACCGGCTCGACGCTGCGCGCCCGCGCGGTCGCCGACAAGGGCGCGATCGCCGCCGCGATCGAAAGCAAGGTGCTGCCGCTGATCGCCGCCGGGACGGTCAAGCCGATCATCGATTCGACCTTCCAGCTGGCCGAGGCCGCCGCCGCCCATGCCCGCATGGAGACGAGCGCCCATATCGGCAAGATCGTGCTGACGCTATGAGGCGCAACCTGTCCGCGTAGGGAGCACCTCACCGGGACACATTACGAGGGCACATCATGGGAAATGTGCCGCGAAAACGGCGCAATGTCCCGTTCCTTGACTATGACGGGAAAAACGGGCTGGCGCAGCCGGGGTGGTTGAAACTACGCTGTCGCGACGTCCGCTGACGATTCATCCAGGCGATTCATGCAGGCGAGTGAAGAACGGGCGACCCAGAGGGGTCGGAGGGAGAGAGTTTGAGAGTGTCGCGCGCCGTGCTGTCGGCGTTGATCCTGCTGACCGCGCTGATCGGCTGCTGCGTCCTCGGGGCGCCGGCCGCGCACGCGCTCGATGCCGTCAATGTCCGCGTCGATGCCGGGGCGATCGACCTGATCGACGCGGTCGAGCGGCGCAAGACCGACACCGACCGCATCCAGGTCTCGACCGCCCCGGCACCGGACGGCATCGCGCGGCGTATCGAAGTGCGCGCCCGCGAGGGCTCGACCAACTGGGCGGTGTTCGCGCTCGCCAATAACGGCGACGAGCAGATCGACCGGCTGATCGTCGTGCCGCATTACCGCATGGTCGCTTCCGGCCTGTTCTGGCCGGACCTCGGCCTGTCGCGCGTCGTCTCGATCACGCCGTCTTCCGGCGACCGGCCGGACCGCCAGGACGCCAACAACTCCGACATCTTCCGCGTGACGCTCGATCCCGGCACGGTGATCACCTTCGTCGCCGAACTGCGCACCGACCGGCTGCCGCAGATCTATCTGTGGGAGCCGGACGCCTACAAGGACAAGATCAACAGCTTCACGCTCTATTACGGCATCGTCATCGGCATTGCCGGCCTGCTGGCGCTGTTCCTGACCATCCTGTTCGTGGTCAAGGGCAGTGTCATGTTCCCCGCCGCCGCCGCGCTCGGCTGGGCGGTACTGATCTATATCGGCAACGACTTCGGTTTCTGGGGCAAGGTGTTCGACCTGTCAGCCGGGACCGAGCGCATCTGGCGCGCTTCCGGCGAGGCGATCCTCGCCGCCACGCTGCTCGTCTTCCTGTTCGCCTATCTCAACCTCAACCGCTGGCATGTGCGTTACATGCACATCACACTCGGCTGGCTGGCTTTGCTGGCGGCGCTGGTCGCCGTGGCGCTGTTCGACCCGCAGATCGCTTCCGGCATCGCCCGCGTCTCGCTGGCGACGATCGCGGTGTTCGGCTTCGGCCTCGTCGTCTATCTGGCGACGCACGGCTACGACCGCGCGGTGCTCTTGATACCGACCTGGCTCCTGTTGGTGATGTGGACGATCGCGGCGGCGCTGACCGTCACCGGCTTCGTCACCAACGACATCATCGGCCCGGCGCTGCTCGGCGGCCTCGTTCTGATCGTCATGCTGATCGGCTTCACGGTGATGCAGCACGCCTTCGCCGGCGGCATCACCCAGGGTATCGTCACCGATGTCGAGCGCCGCGCGCTGGCGCTCACCGGCGCCGGCTCGATGGTGTGGGACTGGGACGTCGCCGCCGACAAGGTGTTCACCAGCCCGGAGACCGAGCAGCTACTCGGTCTCAAGCGCGGCACGCTGGAAGGCCCGGCGGTGCTGTGGCTCGACGTGCTGCACCCGCTCGACCGCGACCGTTTCCGCACCGCCATCGACAGCCTGCTGGAACAGCGGCGCGGCCGGCTGACGCAGGACCTGCGCATGCGCTCCAACGAGGGCACCTATCTGTGGTTCCGCCTGCGGGGGCGCCCCGTCGTCGGCTCCGACGGCGAGGTGGTGCGGCTCGTCGGCACGCTGACCGACGTCACCGAGTTCAAGAGCGCCGAGGAACGGCTGCTGTTCGATGCCGTCCACGACAACCTCACCGGCCTGCCGAACCGCGAACTGTTCCTCGACCGGCTGGAGGCGGCGCTCAACTTCTCGCGCACCGACGCCTCGATCCGCCCGACGGTGATGGTCATCGACATCGACCGCTTCAAGCAGGTCAACGATTCCGTCGGCATGGCGGTCGGCGATTCCGTGCTGCTGACGATGGCGCGCCGCCTCGGCCGCCTGCTCAAACCGCAGGACACGCTGGCGCGGCTCTCCGGCGACCAGTATGCGCTGATCCTCGTCTCCGATCACGAAATGCCGCGCGTCATGGCCTTCGCCGAGACGCTGCGCCGCGCGGTGCGCGCGCCGATCACCTTCAACGACCGTGAGATCTTCCTGACCGCCTCGATCGGCCTGGCGATGACCGGCGACCAATCGCAGCGCGGCGAGGAACTGATCAAGGATGCCGAACTGGCGATGTATCACGCCAAGCGCATCGGCGGCGACCGCATCGAACTGTTCAAGCCGGCGATGCGCTCGCGCAAGACCGACCGGCTGACGCTGGAAGCGGAGTTGCGCCGTGCCATCGAGCGCGAGGAGATCAACGTCTTCTACCAGCCGATCATCCGGCTCGAAGACCGCGCCATCGCCGGCTTCGAAGCGTTGGCGCGCTGGGATCATCCCAAGCTTGGCCGCATGTCGCCGGCGGAGTTCATCTCGGTTGCCGAGGAGATCGGTCTGATCGTCGATCTCGGTCTGTCCATGCTGGAGCGCACGGCACGCCAGCTCGCCGCCTGGCAGCGCCTGCCGCGCGAGGGCACGCCGATCTTCGCCAGCGTCAACGTCTCCTCGCGGCAATTGCTGCGGCAGGACCTGCTGCACGATCTGCGCGCGGTGCTGGCGCGCACGCCGCTGGTGCGCGGCACGCTCAAGCTCGAACTCACCGAATCGCTGGTGATGGAGAACCCCGAACACGCCGCGCAGCTTCTGGCGCGCATCCGCGAACTCGGCGCCGGCCTGGCGCTCGACGATTTCGGCACCGGCCATTCCTCGCTCGCTTATCTGCAACGCTTCCCCTTCGACACGATCAAGATCGACCAGTCCTTCGTGCGCACGACGCAGCGCGGCACGCGGCCGGTGATCCTGCGCTCGATCATCGCGCTGGCGCACGATCTCGGCATGGACGTGGTGGCGGAAGGCGCGGAGACCGATTCCGATGCGGTCGAGCTTTATCAGCTCGGCTGCGAATACGCGCAGGGCTACGCCTTCGGCGAGGCGATGACCGCCGAACAGGCGACCCGCATGCTCACCGGCGACAGCCATCCCCGCATGGCGATGGCGCGTTGAGGAGACGCCGCCGCCCGCTCAGGCGTGGCCGGCCTCGCTCGACAGCATGCCGGGGCTGATGCCGATCTTTTGCAGCGCGCGCTCGTATTTGTCCTCGGCGTTGTCGCCGAAGATCAATTCGGAATCGGCGGCGCAGTGCAGCCAGCCGTTGCCCTGGATCTCGTTTTCGAGCTGGCCCGGCGCCCATCCGGCATAACCGAGCGCCAGGATGGCGCTTTTCGGGCCGGTGCCCTGCGCGATCGCCTTGAGGATATCGAGCGTCGCGGTCAGGCAGACGCCGTCGTCGATCGGCAGCGTCGAATTCTCGATGAAGAAGTCCGACGAATGCAGGACGAAGCCGCGGCCGGTCTCGACCGGGCCGCCCTTGAGCACCTTCACCAGTTCGCGGCGATGCGGCAGCTCGATGCGCTTGTCGTCCGGGATGACGTCGAGCTGCACCAGCAGATCGGTGAAGCTGATATCGGAGGCCGGGTGATTGACGATGATCCCCATCGCGCCCTCGGTCGAATGCGCGCACATATAGATGAGGCTGCGGCTGAACCGCTCGTCGGTCATCGCCGGCATCGCGATCAGCATCTGGCCGTCGAGATAGCCGTCGCCGGCGTGCTTGGCTTTGCTCGTCTGAGGGTGCGTCATGACGCTCGTCTCGCTCAACTCGGCCGAAAGCCGTCACGGCCACCGGCCGCTCCCGCCCGGATTCGCCCCCGGAATCGTCCTTCTCTTTGAATGTCGGGCCGGAAACGGCATTGCGCAAGGGCGATCGCACGTTAAACGCCGGCAATTGCGGCAACCGGGCGCCGTTCACGACGATTTCAATGGCCCTCGCGGCGATCGCAGCCTAGACCCTCGATATGACCTGTCCGCCGACCGCGCGGCGCGTGCCGCTTTTGTCCGCCGCCATCTGTCTGTCCGCCCTCTTCGCGGCGCTGCCGGCGACGGCGCCCGCCGACGCCGGGTCCGCCGAGGCGGTATCGCCGTGGCGCGACAGCCTGCGCTCGCGCGTGCGGCTCGTCGCCGGCCTGCCGGACGGCCAGACGCTGCGCGCCGGCGTCGAGATCGATTTGCAGGACGGCTGGAAAACCTATTGGCGCTATCCCGGCGATTCCGGCGTGCCGCCGCATTTCGATTTCTCGCGCTCCGAGAACGTTGCCGGCGTCACCGTGCTGTGGCCGGCGCCGCTGCGCTTTACCGACGGCGGCGGCACCTCGATCGGCTACAAGCGCAACGTCATCTTCCCGCTCAGGGTCACGCCGCGCGAGGCCGGCAAGCCGGTGACGCTGCGGCTCGCGCTCGATTATGCCGTCTGCGAGAAACTGTGCGTGCCCGAAACGGTCAGGATCGACTTGCCGGTTAGCGGCGATAGCGCCCAAGATCGCACCCAGGATACGCGCCTGAAGGCGGCGGAGGCGCTGGTCCCGGCGAAGGTCGGGGTCGGCAGCGCCGGGCCGCTTGCCGTGCGCGCCGTCAGGGAAGTGGCCGGCGCCAAGGGCCCGCGCCTTCTGGTCGAGATCGCCGCGCCACTCGCCGCCCGCGCCGACGTCTTCGCCGAGGGACCGACGCCCGACTGGGCGCTGCCGCTGCCGGAGCCGGCCGCCGAACCCGCCGCAGCGTCCGTCTCAGCCTCAAGGCCGGCCGACAATATCCGCCGCTTCGCCTTCGATATCGACGGCGTGCCCGCCGGCGCCAGCACCAGGGGCGCGGCGCTGACGCTCACCGTCGTCGCCGGCGAGCATGCCATCGAGGTGCCGGCGCGTCTCGACCGCTGAGATGAAGGCGGCACTTTCGTCGAACGGGCGGCGCCTCGACTAATCCGGTACGCACGCTATTTTAGGCGCCGCTGAACACCAGCGAGTGAGAGGATAACATTATGACGATCAAAGTCGGCGACAAGCTGCCCAATGCGACGTTCCGGGTGATGACCGCGGAGGGTCCGAAACCGAAAACCACCGACGATATTTTCAAGGGCAAGAAGGTCGCCCTGTTCGCGGTGCCGGGCGCCTATACGCCGACATGCAGCAACCAGCACATGCCGAGCTTCGTCAACAACGCCGCCGCCATCAAGGCGAAGGGCGTCGATACCATCGCCGTCACCGCGATCAACGACGTGTTCGTGCTCGATGCCTGGAAGAAGGCGACCAATGCCGACGGCAAGGTCGATTTCCTCTCCGATGGCAACGGCGAGTTCACCAATGCCATCGGCATGGGTTTCGACGGCTCGGGGCTCGGCCTCGGCACCCGCTCGAAGCGCTATTCGATGCTGGTCGATAACGGCGTGGTCAAGTCGCTCAATGTCGAGGACTCGCCCGGCCAGTGCAGCATTTCCGGCGGCGAGGCGCTGCTCAAGCAGCTCTAAATCACGCGCATGCGGCAGCATCGCTGCCGCGTAACCAAAAGGCCCCGCCGCTTGCTGTTTCAGCCTTGCTGTTTCAGCTTTGCGGCGCGGCCTTGATCGCCGCGATCGCGGCGCGCGCCAATTCGTCGGCCCGCTCGTTGAGATCGTGGCCGGCGTGGCCCTTGACCCAGTGCCACTCGACCGTGTGGCGCGCCAGCGCCAGCTCCAGCCGCTGCCACAGATCGATATTCTTCACCGGCTTCTTGTCGGCGGTGCGCCAGCCGTTCTTTTTCCAGCCGTGAATCCACGACGTGATGCCGCCGCGCAGATACTGGCTGTCGGTATAGAGATCGACCGCGCACGGCTTCTTCAGCGCTTCGAGCGCCGCGATCGCGCCCATCAGCTCCATGCGGTTATTGGTGGTGTGCGGCTCGCCACCGCTGAGTTCTTTCTTATGGTCCCCGAATTCGAGGATCGCGCCCCAGCCGCCGGGTCCCGGATTGCCGGAGCAGGCGCCGTCGGTGTGAATGGTGACACGGCCGGCCGCTTTCTGCGTCTGCATCGTCATGCGAGCCCGTAATCGGCGGCGGCGGTGACGGTGCGGTGGAAACGCAGCTTGCGGAAATATTCGAGCGGGTCCTTCGGCCTGACCAGCGCGCCGGACGGCACCGCCAGCCAGTCGACGAGCCGCGTCAGCAGGAAACGCAAAGCGGCGCCGCGCGCCAGCACCGGCAGCGCCGCGCATTCCGCATCCGATAGCCTCCGCTCCGCCTGATAGCCGCGAAACAGCGCCCGCCCCTTGGTGACGTTATAGGAATGGTCGGCCTCGAAGCACCAGGCGTTGAGGCAGATCGCCAGATCGTAAGCCAGCATGTCGTTGCAGGCGAAATAGAAGTCGATCAGCCCCGACAGTTCGGCGCCGAGGAAGAAGACGTTGTCGGGAAACAGGTCGGCATGGATGACGCCGAGCGGCAGATCGCGCGGCCAGGCGCGCTCCAGCGCCGCCATCTCCTCAGCGATGCTGGCATCGAGCCCGGCATGGACGCGCTCGGCACCGACTTTGGCATGCTCGTAGAGGCCGCGCCAGCTCGCCACCGACAGCGCGTTGGCGCGCCGCAGCGGGAAGTCGGCACCGGCCAGATGCAGCCGCGCCAGCGCACCGCCGACCGCCGCGCAATGCGCCGCGCTCGGCTTGCGCACCCACATGCCTTCGAGGAACGTCACCATTGCCGCCGGCCGCCCGGCAAGCCGGCCGAGCACTTTCCCCGCGCGATTCTTCACCGGCTGCGGACAGGTGATGCCGCGCGCCGCCAGATGCTCCATCAGCCCGAGAAAGAACGGCAGGTCCGCCGACGCGACGCGCTTCTCGTAAAGCGTCAGGATGAAATGGCCGGCGCTGGTGCGCACCAGAAAGTTCGAGTTCTCGACGCCCTCGGCGATGCCCTTGTAGGACAACAGCGTGCCGAGATCGTAGTCGGCGAGAAAGCGGTCGAGTTCGTCCACCGCGACGTCGGTATAGACCGCCATGCCCTAAACCTATTCCGCCGCTTCGGGGTTGCTCTGCTCGCGCAGCACCCGCGGCAGCGGAAAGAACACGTCCTCGTCCGCCGCCGACACGGTTTCGACCCGCACCGTGTAGCGTTCGGCGAAGGCATCGATGATCTCCTCGACCAGCACTTCCGGCGCCGACGCGCCGGCGGTGATGCCGAGCCGCGCGATGGCGCCAAAGCGCGACCAGTCGATATCGGCGGCACGCTGCACCAGCGCCGCATGCGCGCAGCCGGAGCGTTCCGCCACTTCCTGGAGGCGCCGCGAGTTCGACGAATTGGGCGCGCCGACGACGATCATCGCCTCGACCAGCGGCGCGACCTTCTTCACCGCCTCCTGGCGGTTGGTGGTGGCGTAGCAGATGTCCTTCTTGTGCGGGCTGACGATCGCCGGGAAGCGCCGCTTGAGCAGCGCGATGATCTCGGCGGTGTCGTCGAGCGACAGCGTCGTCTGCGTCACATAGGCGAGCCGTTCGGGGTCCTGCGGCACGAAGGCCGCGGCGTCTTCGAGCGTCTCCACCAGCGACACGGCGCCGGCCGGCAGTTGCCCCATCGTGCCGATCACTTCCGGGTGGCCCTGATGGCCGATCAGCACGATCTCGCGGCCGCGCTTGTGGTGGATTTCCGCCTCGCGGTGGACCTTGGTGACCAGCGGACAGGTGGCGTCGAGCGCGAAGAAGTTCCGCCGCCCCGCCTCCTCGGGCACCGCCTTGGCGACGCCGTGGGCGGAGAAGATCACCGGCGCCGTGGTTTCGGGGATCTCGCCGAGTTCCTCGACGAAAATCGCCCCCTTGGCCCGCAGGCTGTCGACCACATAGCGGTTATGGACGATCTCGTGGCGGACATAGACCGGCGGCCCGTAGAGGGCGAGCGCCCGCTCCACCGAATCGATGGCCCGCACGACGCCGGCGCAGAAGCCGCGCGGCGAGCACAGCAGCACCAGCAGGTCCGGTTTTGTCGCGCTGTCGGCCATCTGAAACCCAATAACCGCCGGCTTTGGCGTGACGGTCGCCCGTTTCGGCGTGCGAAAAGTTACTTGTAAAGTAACATGCACCCGCGACATGGGCCCGGCCCGGTTCCCCTGTCAAGCCGGGGAAGTCGCCGGGGGGCCTGCCCGTGGGCCGGGTTCCATCCCATCAATCCTGCCGCCGATCCGGTTGCGCGCATTCCGGAGCGCCTCTATATTCCGTCCAACTTTCCGATCATCGCCGATGGTCTGGTGCTTCGTCCGCAAGGGCGGGCGGAGCGCGAACCGCTTTTGCCGATTCACGACAAACCTCCCGGAGGACACGCCATGTCCACTGCCCCGCTGATGCCGAAAGCAACCGCCGTCTGGCTGGTCGAGAATACCGCGCTGTCGTTCGACCAGATCGCGCAGTTCTGCCAACTGCATCCGCTCGAAGTGCGCGCCATCGCCGACGGCGACGCCGCGCAGGGCATCAAGGGCTCCGACCCGGTGGCGACCGGCCAGCTCACCCGCGAGCAGATCGAGGAAGCCGAGAAGAACCCGGCGATCGCGCTCAAGCTCAAGGAGCCATCGGTGCCGCTGACCAGCGCCGCCAAGACCAGCCGCGGCCGCAAGGGCCCGCGCTATACGCCGGTATCGCGCCGCCAGGACCGGCCAAACGCCATCCTCTGGCTGGTGCGCAACCACCCCGAACTCAAGGACGCGGCGATCATGCGCCTCGTCGGCACCACCAAGGCGACGATCACCGCGATCCGTAACCGCACCCACTGGAATGCCGCGGCGCTCACGCCGATGGACCCGGTGACGCTCGGCCTGACCACGCAGACCGAACTCGACCTCGAGGTCAACCGCGCCAACAAGGAAAAGCCGCCGCTGGCCGCCGCCGGCGCGACGCTGTTGCCCGCCGCCGAGACCACCGCGCGCCAGGAGGCCGAGGCCGCCGCATCCGCCGCCGACAAGGCCGCCGGCGACATCGACGTCAGCGCCGTCTTCGCCAAGCTCAAGCAGATCGGCGGCGACAAGAAACCCAGCGACGAATAAGCTTTAAGAGGGGTGGCGGCGGCAGCCCGCCGCCCTCACCCGCGCCGGGGCCGTCTCATGCTCACAGGCTCGCCGACCAATTACCTGCGCCCGC
>Ga0182744_1002666_pt1 | contig 14487 bp, 14 predicted proteins | sample eDN3rd30CKraftMG_FD_128525 | JGI IMG/M metagenome (GOLD analysis project Ga0182744, IMG submission 128525) | Enriched Miracle-Growth compost microbial communities from Emeryville, California, USA - eDNA 3rd pass 30_C Kraft MG (version 2) (version 2) ...
ACGTACTTCGATTCCAGCGTCGACAAGGCACTCAAACGATTTCAAGCAACGAACGGGCTGACGCCGACCGGCATCGCCGACAAGCGGACGATCCTGGCGCTCAACGTGCCGGCCGACACGCGGTTGAAGCAGTTGAAGGTCAATCTAACCCGCTTGGAACAGCTCGTGCCGACGGCAGCGAAGAAATACGTCCTCGTCAACATTCCGGCGGCTCAGATCGAGGCCGTCCAGAACGGACAGATCGTGGCCCGCTACGCCGGAGTCGTCGGCAGTCCTGAACGGCCGACACCGTTTTTGCGCACGCCGATCACAGACCTCAACTTCAATCCCACCTGGCATCTACCGCCCACCGTCATCTCGGAAGATCTCATACCGCGCGGCCGCCAGATGCAGGCCAAGGGGCAGAATGTTCTCCTGAAATTCGGCATCGACGCTTACGCCGGCGGCAAGAAAGTCGATCCGACGAAGATCGACTGGGAAAAGGTCAAACCCGGCTCCTACAGCTACAAGCAGAAACCTGGAAAAGAAAACCCGCTCGGCTTCCTGAAGATCAACTTCGCCAGCGCTCATTCGGTCTACATGCACGACACCCCGTCGGATCGGGTTTTTGGCAGGAATTTCCGATCCGAAAGTTCTGGCTGCATCCGCGTCCACAACATCGAGAATCTCGCGGCGTGGCTACTGGCCGACCAGAAGGGATGGAACGCAGAGCGAATCGCCTCGATGAAGGCATCCGGCCAGCACCTCGACCTTCGGCTCAGGAAGCCCGTGCAGCTTCTTTTTGTCTATATCAGCGCCTGGGCGACGGCTGACGGCGTTGTGCAGTTCCGCCGGGACGTCTACGAGAGGGACGGCGTCGGCGAACTCGCCTCGAACTATTAAGCTGGACTGCTTGCCGCCACCGGCCGATTTCCAGCCCGCTGAGGGGATGCTGCCGCTCCAAAAAATCGTGAAGATCAGCGGCTGCCTCGGAACGTGACCAAAATTTCACGATGATGCGCGACGAATGAGCACTGGCCCTTCGCGTCGAGCCGCGCCATAAAGGCTAAAATAACTGAACATCGTGCCGTCGGGAGCGGAACCTCTGATGTCATATGAGCAGAAGCTCACGGATGCGCTTGATGCCGTGAAGCGCGAAGGCCGATATCGCACATTTGCCGATGTAAAGCGCCGCCGCGGCACCTTCCCGCAAGCCGACGTTCTCAAGGGCGAGGCGATCAAGCCGATTACCGTCTGGTGCTCCAACGACTACCTCGGCATGGGCCAGCATCCCGCCGTGATTGCTGCGATGCATGAAGCCATCGACCGTGTTGGCGCCGGTTCAGGCGGCACCCGTAATATTTCGGGCACGACGCACTATCACGTCGAGCTGGAGCATGAACTCTCCGATCTCCATCAGAAAGAGTGCGCGCTCGTCTTCACATCGGCATTCGTCGCCAATGAAGCCGCCCTCTCGACGCTGGCGCAGTTGCTCCCCGGCTGTGAAATCTTCTCCGATGAGAAGAATCACGCATCGATGATCGCCGGGATTCGCAATGGCCGCGGCCCGAAGCACATCTTCCGGCATAATGACCTCAACGACCTCGAAGCCCAGCTGAAGAAGGTGCCGCGCGAGACCCCGAAGATCATCGCCTTCGAGAGCGTCTATTCGATGGACGGCCACATCGCGCCGATTGCCGGCATTTGCGATCTCGCCGAAAAATACAATGCGCTGACCTATCTCGATGAGGTCCACGCCGTCGGCCTTTATGGTCCGCGTGGCGGCGGCGTCGCCGAACGCGACGGCGTGATGCATCGCATCGACATCATCAACGGCACCATGGCCAAGGGCTTTGGCGTCATGGGCGGCTACATTGCCGCGTCGCGCACAATCTGCGATGCGATCCGCTCCTACGCGCCCGGCTTCATCTTTACGACCTCGATCGCTCCGGCAATCGCGGCCGGTGCTCTGGCGTCAATCCGGCACCTGAAAAAGAGTTCCGTCGAGCGCGAGCGCCACCAGGAGCGGGCGCGCACACTGAAGACACGCCTTACCGTCGCCGACATCCCGGTCATGTCCGGTCCGAGTCATATCGTGCCGGTGCTGGTTGCCGATCCGGTACGCTGCAAGGCCCTGACCGACGTGCTGCTCGATCGCTACGGCATCTACGTCCAGCCGATCAACTATCCGACCGTGCCGCGCGGCACCGAGCGCTTGCGCTTGACGCCGTCTCCGCAGCATTCGGATGCCGACATGGAACATCTCGTCAGTTCGCTATCCGAGCTTTGGGTCCAGTGCCCGATGGCGTTGATGGAAAGCCTTGCCGCCGCCGAATAGGCGGCCCCTGAATCCGGCATCTTTGATGCTTGTGCGCTCAGCGGCTGCCATCCCGCGCTTTTATTACGCGGGGCAGAGGCCGGGCAGGGGGAGTTGAGTGCTGGCGTCACTCCTCATACTATGGTTGAAAGCGGGCGACCGGGGCCGACGCTCCGACGCTCAAAGTCAAAAATCATCCCCTTTTCAGAGGAAAGCCTATGTCGACCGCACCGGCCGCTGGAAATTCGCAGACGTCGCGCTTTTTCAAGGCGCACGTTTCGGAGACGGATCCTGAAATTTTCAGCGCCATTCAGAAAGAGTTTGGCCGTCAACAGCACGAGATCGAACTGATCGCGTCCGAGAACATCGTCTCTCAGGCCGTTCTCGATGCCGCCGGCTCGGTGCTGACGAACAAGTACGCTGAAGGCTATCCGGGCAAGCGCTATTACGGCGGCTGCCAATACGTCGATATCGCTGAAGAAATTGCCATCGACCGCGCCAAGAAGCTGTTCAACTGCGGCTTTGCCAACGTCCAGCCGAACTCCGGCAGCCAGGCCAACCAGGGCGTGTTCAACGCTCTCGCGAAGCCCGGTGACACGATTCTCGGCCTGTCGCTCGCAGCTGGCGGTCACTTGACCCACGGCGCCCCGGTCAACCAGTCGGGCAAGTGGTTCAAGGCCGTGCATTACATGGTGAAGCCGGACTCGCACCTCATCGACATGGATGAAGTGAAGAAGCTGGCGCATGAGCACAAGCCGCGCATCATCATCGCCGGCGGTTCGGCATATCCGCGCAAGATCGATTTCGCTGCGTTCCGCGCCATTGCGGACGAAGTCGGCGCGCACTTCCTCGTCGATATGGCGCACTTTGCCGGTCTCGTGGCGGCCGGACTCATTCCGAGCCCGTTCCCGCATGCCCACGTCGTCACCACTACGACTCACAAGACGCTGCGCGGTCCGCGTGGCGGCATGATCCTGACGAACGACGAGGATATTGCGAAGAAGATCAACTCGGCGATCTTCCCTGGTATCCAGGGTGGCCCGCTCATGCACGTCATCGCCGCCAAGGCGGTTGCGTTCGGCGAAGCCTTGCGTCCCGACTTCAAGGTCTACATCAAGAACGTGATGGACAACGCCCGCGCGCTGGGCGAGGTCATGGTGCAGAACGGGTTTGCGCTCGTCTCGGGCGGCACCGACACGCACTTGATCCTCGTCGACCTGCGGCCGAAGAAGATCACGGGCAACAAGGCTGAAAAGGCGCTCGGCCGCGCCAACATCACCTGCAACAAGAACGGCATCCCGTTCGACCCCGAGAAGCCGATGGTCACGTCGGGTATCCGTCTCGGCTCGCCGGCCGGCACGACGCGCGGCTTCGGCGTCGCTGAATTCCAGGAAATCGGCCGCATGATCTCGGAAGTGCTCGACGGTCTGGCAAAGAATGGCGAAGAGGGCAACGCTGCAGTTGAAGAGGCCGTCAAGGCCAAGGCTGTGGCGCTTTGCGAACGCTTCCCGATCTACGCCTGATCCGGCAGACGGTCTGACATATTCGGAATTCGAGAAAGGCGCTCGGTTGAGCGCCTTTTTCCTATGGACCGGTGAGAGCAGGGGCGGCAGCTTGTTCCAGGCTGACTGAGTAACCGTGGAGGGAAGGCGCGCCGCTCTTTCCCTTTGCCGGTAAACCGTTCACAGCATGTAGAACAGTCGTGGGCCAACGCGGCCCGGCGATTGCCGGGATCATTTCAAGGAGAGACCCGATGCGCTGTCCGTTCTGCGGAAGCGAGGATAGCCAGGTGAAAGACAGCCGGCCATCGGATGAAAACGCCGCCATCCGCAGGCGACGCGTCTGTTCCGATTGCGGCGGCCGTTTCACGACGTTCGAGCGTGTCCAGCTTCGCGAATTGACGGTCGTCAAGCGATCCGGCCGCAAGGTGCTGTTCGATCGCGATAAGCTCTCGAAGTCCATTTCCGTGGCGCTGCGCAAGCGCCCGATTGAACCGGAGCGTATTGATCGTCTCGTTTCAGGGCTCGTGCGTCAGCTCGAAAGCTCCGGCGAAACCGAAATCACCTCGGCCGAAATCGGAGAACTCGTGATGGCCGCGCTGCGTGAACTCGATCCGGTCGCTTACGTCCGCTTCGCATCCGTTTATCGCGATTTTCGTGACACGGCGGATTTCCATGCCGTGCTTCGGGAACTCGCCGCCGATACGCTCGACCCTCTGGATATTGGCGAACGCTTCGGCACCAATCGCGACGACGCAACGATCGAAAAAAAGCACTAACGGCATGACGGAGTCGAAAACCAGCGCATTCGATGCCGAGATGATGGCAATCGCGCTCCGTATGGCCGAGCGCGGCCTCGGCGCGACGATGCCCAATCCCTCGGTCGGCGCCGTCATCGCCGACGAGACGACCGGCGAGGTCATCGCGCGTGGAGTGACGGCCCCCGGCGGCCGACCACACGCCGAGCCGACTGCCATCGCCGCGGCTGGCGAAAGAGCGCGTGGCGCCACGATTTATGTCACGCTGGAGCCGTGCTCCCACCACGGACGCACCGGGCCATGCGCCGACGCGATTATCGCCGCTGGACTGAAGCGCGTGGTCGTCGGCATCGAGGACCCCGATCCGCGCGTCTCAGGCCGCGGCCTTGATCGCCTACGGGATGCAGGCGTTGAAGTCGTTCGCGGTGTCGGCGCTGCTTCGGCCCGGCAAATCACGCGCGGCCACGTCGTCCGGGTCACCGAACGACGGCCGTTTACAACGTTGAAGCTGGCGCTCGACCCGTCCGGAAAAATCGCCCGGGGCAACGGGATTTCACCGGTGTGGGTGACCGGTGAAATGTCTCGCGTTCACGGTATGCTGCTTAGGGCCCGCTTCGACGCGATCCTCGTCGGCGGCGCGACTGTGCACGACGACGACCCGGAACTGACGTGCCGTCTGCCCGGACTGTTGGAACGCTCGCCGATCCGGCTCGTGCTGTCCGGCTCCCTCGACGTACCGACCGGTGCCAAGCTCATCCGAACTGCGGCAACTATTCCGACCTGGGTCATGACGGCGCCCGGAAGCGACCCTCAGAAGCGCGCGCAGTTGATGTCGCATGGCGCCCGCATTCACGATGTTGAAGTTGTCGGTGGCGAACTATGGCTCCCGGCGATTATGGAAGTTCTGGTTGCGCAAGGTGTCACGCGGCTCCTCGTTGAAGGCGGCCCGCGCATATGGCGCGCCTTCGCAAACGCCTCGCTGGTCGACGAGGTCATACTCTACATGGCCGGTGCGCCGTCGAACGAGGAGGCGCTACAGGCAATTGCGCGTCACCTCGGACCGGTGGCGCTTTCGCTTGTCGACCGGCGCGCGATGGGCACGGATACGATGTGGCGGTTGCTCCGCGTTACGTCAAAGGAAGGACGCTAGACGATGTTTACCGGATTGATCACGGACGTTGGCGAGGTCATCGGCAAGTCGGATGGCAAATTTACCTTGCGGTCCGCCTATGCCCTGAAGCCTGAGGACACCGGCCTGTCGATCTGCTGCAACGGCGTCTGCCTGACGGCGACCGAGATCAAGCCGATTGCCGGCGGCGGCGCGGATTTCTCGGTGGACGTTTCTAATGAGACGCTGGCTAAATCGGCGCTCGGGGAATGGGTAACCGGCACCCGTGTCAATTTGGAGCGGTCGCTGAAGGTCGGAGACGAACTCGGTGGCCATATCGTCTCGGGACACGTCGACGGCGTGGCCAAAATCGTCAGCATCACGCAGGACGGCGCCAGCCGACGCTTTCTTTTCGAGGCGCCGGAACATCTTTCCCGCTATATTGCGCCCAAAGGTTCGGTCGCGCTGGATGGCACGTCATTGACTGTCAACGAGGTTGCGGAAACGAGGTTCGGGGTCAATCTCATTCCACATAGCTTGACGGTCACGACGTGGGGCGCGAAAACCGCCGGCGACTTGGTGAACCTCGAAGTGGATGTGTTTGCCCGTTACGTCGCGCGTCTCATGGAGTTTCGCATCTGATGTCGGGCTCAACCCATCTGCAAGCCGCACCGAGCGGCACTGTCCTTTCGCCGATCGAAGAGATCATCGAGGAGATGCAGAATGGCCGCATGGTCATTCTCGTCGACGCCGAGGATCGCGAGAACGAAGGCGATCTCGTCATTCCAGCGCAGATGGCAACGCCCGACGCGATCAACTTCATGGCTAAGTACGGTCGTGGTCTCGTCTGCCTGTCGTTGACGCAGGCTCGCGCCACCGAGCTTCACCTGGATTTCATGGTGCGCGCCAACGGCTCGCGCAATCGCACCGCGTTCACGCAGACGATTGAAGCGCGCGAGGGAATTTCGACAGGCATCTCGGCTTTTGACCGGGCGCGGACGATCGCGACCGCGATCGACCCGACGAAGGGCGCCGGCGATATCGTTTCACCTGGCCATGTCTTCCCGCTCATTGCGCGTGAAGGTGGCGTGCTTGTTCGCGCCGGCCACACCGAAGCATCCATTGATCTCGCGAAATTGGCCGGTCTCAATCCGGCGGCGGTCATCTGCGAAATCATGAACGACGACGGCACGATGGCGCGCATGGCCGACCTCGCCCGGTTCGCCAAAGTCCACGGGCTGAAGATCGGAGCAATCGAAGAGCTGATCGCCTACCGCCTTAGGAACGATCGCATCGTCAAGCGCGTGGCGCGCACAGCCGTCGAAACCTCGATCGCCGGCGAGTTTGATCTCCACGTCTATGAGACGACGTCCGAACCAGCCGAACATTTGGCGCTGGTGAAAGGCAATATCGCGAAGGGCGGGCCCATTCTCGTACGCGTCCACGCGGTGAACGTCCTGCATGATGTTCTGGGAATTGGCGGCCACGGCGACTCCGGCACCGTCATCGAGCAATCGATGAAGGCCATCGAGGCGGAAGGGCGCGGCGTGCTCGTGCTCATCCGTGACCTGCGTCCGAAGTCGGTATCCGATTGGGTGACACGCCGTGATCTGCCGGGCGCGGCGAAAGACCTGAGCAAAGAGCGCCGCCAGGTCGAAATCGGCATCGGCTCGCAAATTTTGTCCGACCTGGGTGTCAGCGACATGGTCCTTCTGACGACCTCGCCGCAGCACGTCTACGTCGGGTTGGAAGCCTTCGGATTGCGCGTCTCCGGCACACGTAAAATCGAGTAGCATCATCATGGTTCAAAAAACGTCGAGCGCGCCTCAGCACGAAAAGAGCGCGTCACATCTTCGTGCGCATATCCTGATCATCGAAGCGCCTTACTATGACGATATCGCCGGCCTTCTGGCTGAGGGTGCGGTCGCGGAATGCGAAGCGCGCGGCATAACGTTCGAACGTGTCGTCGTGCCCGGTGCTCTTGAGATTCCTCAAGTGCTCGCCGCCGCCGCCGCCGCACGTGCGGCTGGCCGCATGACGTTCGACGGCGCCGTCGCGCTCGGTTGCGTCATCAGAGGCGAAACGGCGCACTATGATGTCGTCTGCGATAATGCCAATCACTGGATGATGGAAATTGCAGTTCGCAACGAGGTTCCGGTGGGCAACGCGATTCTAACTGTCGATACGCATGCGCAAGCCGTGGCGCGTGCTGAAGGCGGCGTTAGAGGCAAGGGCGGCGACGCCGTTCGCGCGTGTGCTCGCCTGATTGAAGCCAAGCGCGCTTTTTGGGGTGCTTAGGCATGAACGCGCCGCAAGAAAAGTCGAAATCCGACATCACTGCGCGCACGGCAGCACGTATCGCTGCGGTGCAGGCACTCTACCAGATGGATCTTGCCGGCACTGATCTCAACGATGTGATTGCCGAATTCCTGAACGAACGTCTTTCTGGCGAAAATGCCGACGAGAAGTTGGCCGGTGCCGACCGCGTATTTTTTGCCGACATTTTGCGCGCCGTCGTGCGTCGCCAGCGCGAGATCGATCCGATCATCGACGAGCAATTGGCGATCGGCTGGCGGCTCGTTCGCGTCGACTCGATCCTGCGCGCCATTCTTCGCGGGGGCGTCGGCGAACTGCTGGATCGTTATGACGTTCCGGCGCGTGTTGCGATCAGCGAGTATGTGAACGTCGCCCGTGTCTTTTTCGATGACGATGAGCCGCGCGTGGTCAACGGCGTCCTCGACAAATTAGCCCGCCGTCTGCGTTCGAGCGAATTCGAGAGAAAGCCCGCCACGCCGTCGTGATCGATGGCGGCGTAACCGGCAGAGTAGGGTGAATGCCGAAAACGCCCGTTGAACAAAAGCACGGCGCTTCGCGCATCGGATCCGAAGGCGATCTCGTGCAGACCTATCTCGCGCCTTTGGCGAAAGATATGCCCGGTTCATTCGGCTTGGCGGACGACGCTGCGCTGCTGACAAGCGAACCGGGAACGGATCTCGTTTTCAGCACCGATCCGATCATCGCCGGGGTTCATTTCTTTGCTGACGACAAGCCGCGCGACATTGCGTGGAAGGCGCTGGCCGTCAACGTCTCGGACATTGCTGCAAAGGGCGCCAAGCCCGTGGCGTATCTTCTGACATTCGCCTTTCCCGAAGCGCCCGAACGATCATGGATGGCGGATTTTGCGCACGGCTTGGCCGAGGCACAGGCGGCCTTCGGCTGCCGGTTGATCGGTGGCGATACGGATCGCGCGCCTGGTCTGTTGTCTGTGGGCGTCACGATGATCGGGGCGGTGCCGACCGGTGCATTTGTTCGCAGACACGGCGCTGAAGCCGGCGACCACGTCTTTGTCTCGGGAACCATCGGCGATGCGGCGCTGGGATTGGCGCTTCGCCGTAATCCCTTGCTCTTCGAAAGGGGCGTGACGGAAACCGATCGCCGCTTCCTCATTGATCGTTACCTGCGTCCGCGCCCACGATTTGCATTGGCTGCCGCGCTCAGATCTCATGCGCGGGCGGCGCTCGATATTTCCGACGGTTTGCTGAAGGATCTGTCGCGGCTTGCGGGTGGGGTTGGAATTCGTCTCAGGTTCGATGCGATACCGCTGTCGGCTTCGGCTCGCGCGGCATTGTCCACCGATGCGCGCGTGGCTGATGCTACCCTTGGCGGCGGCGGTGACTACGAGATATTGGCGGCCGTTCCGCCGTCCGAGGCGCAGGCGTTCTCCCGGTGCGCCAAAAACGCCGGAATCGACGTCCATGACATCGGCGTTTTGGAAGGGCCGGGACTGATCGTTTTCAATTCCGACGGCACCGAGATAAAGCCCCGCGAATTCGGCTACGATCACTTTTCGACCTGATCGCGCCCGCGAAGGCTGGATTGCCACACAGACCCGTATTTCATGGTGGAGCGGCGATGTGCAGGGCTTGGTAATGCGTCAATCTTTGGCCATATGGCTCGTGCCACATCAAGTGGCTGAAAAGGCACGCGGCGTGTAGAGCCGCTGGAGCAGGGCGTAGGAATGTCGCCCGCGAAAACGTTCACCGTGAATATCTGCAAGGGCCATAAGGAAGCGGGGCAAGCGGAATGAGGTTTTTTGTTTCGACGGCGCAGATGTGGACTGCAGGCGTGCGCGGTGCCGCCGCCGTTACCGCCGTCATGTGTCTTCAAGTTTGCCCCGGGTTCGCGACGCTCGGCCATGCCCAGATGAGCATCTGGGATCAGATTCAAGGATCGGCCTATGGCGGCTCGGACGCACCGCGTGTCACCAAGCCTGCGCCTCCGGATGATTTGCGTCCCAATCCGACTCCGTGGCGCAGCGACGTCATGCTCAACGCCATGTCGGCGGCGATCGATCGTTATCAGAAAATCGTCGACGGTGGCGGTTGGCCCGTCGTGCCCGCAGGGCGCATGATGCGCGTTGGCGAGGATGATCCTCGTGTTCCCGCTTTGAGAAAACGTCTTCGCGTTACGGGCGATTTGCGCGGAGGCAGCGGTTCCTACTTCAGTTCGGAAACCTTCGACGACGCGCTTGAGCAAGGCGTCAAGAATTTCCAGCGGCGCAATGGCATACGCGTCACCGGTCGGGTCGAACGATCCGTCTATCCAATTCTGAATACGACCGCGCAAGAGCGTCTCGCGCAATTGAAGCTGAACTACCAGCGCTTGCAAAATCTGATGCATGGCGTCGAGGACCGGTATGTCCTCGTCAACATTCCGGCATACCAACTCGAAGCCGTCGACAAGTACGAGGTGCAATTGCGCCATCGCGTCATTGTTGGCCGTCCTGAACGGGCAACGCCGGAAGTCCGCGCCACGATCAAGGCGCTCAACTTCTTTCCGTATTGGCGCGTCCCCGACAGCATCGCGACGCTGGATCTGGTTCCGCGTCTAAAGCACGAACCCGGATATCTCGCAGAAGAAGGCATCCGCGTTTACAACGGCTACAACGGTCCTGAACTCGACCCGAAGACGGTCGACTGGAATTCTCCGGAAGTCGCCAAATACAAGTTCAAGCAGGATCCAGGCGAAAAGAACGCCCTTGGCTTGTTGCGCATCGACATGTCGAACCAGTATGGCGTCTACATGCACGATACGCCGATGAAGAACCTGTTCGACCAGCAGACTCGTCCGTTCAGTGCCGGTTGCGTCCGCGTCCAGAATGTTTTCGATCTCGGAGACTGGATCGCTCATTACGAGCCCGGCTGGGAAAAGCCGGGCCGCGTGCGCGAAACGCTTGCAGCCGGTCATCCGATGGAACTGAAGCTGACGCGCCCGATCCCCGTCTACTTCGCCTACATCACGGCGTGGGCAGAACCGAGCGGCATGGTCGAATTCCGCCCCGACATCTATGGCCGCGACAGCAGCGCGCTCCAGACGGCTTACCAGCGGGATAACGACGACGCACCTCCGGCAACCGCGGCGGCGGCACTGGCGCCGTAAACGTTATCGTAGCGTATCGCGGTTCGCGCGTGATCGACAACTCTCCGGACAAACTCCGGAGAGGATCGGAGTACAAATGCGCCGTCAGCGTGAGAGGCTCGAAAGCGGCAACGGTCGCGTTGCCACATCGCGCAGCACGAAGCTCGAATGCAGCCGCGCGACTCCTGGCAAGCGCGAAAGCTGTTCCTTATGGATGCGTTCGAAATCCGCGAGGTCATGCGCGAGCACGGTGATGATGTAATCGTCCTCGCCCGACATCATGAGGCAGGAGATGATGGACGGCGCGGCCGCGGCGGCCTTCTCGAAAGCTGCCAGCAGTTCCTCGTTCTGGCTTTTCAGACTGATTTGCACGATCGCCATCATCGTCAGCCCGAGCGCCTTGCGGCTGATCTGGGCCTGATAGCCCGAAATAACTCCGGCTTCCTCCAATGCGCGAATTCGGCGCGCGATGGCCGTCGCTGACAAAGGAATGCGCTCGGCCAACTCGACTTGAGACTGCCGGCCATCCTGGAGGAGGGCCGCCAAAATGGCCTTATCGAGTGCATCGATGGCGTGTGTCGTCATTTTTCAACACCGAATGGCCCTTTTGCGCAGATTATCTGCAACGATACCGTTGCCGACAAGGCCAAATCGCAGGGAAACCGCGCTCCGGGCATGTCATTCTACGGTGTAGAACGTCGGTCCATCGCCTCAGGGAAGCGAACAATGCGCATCGGCATTCCGGCAGAGATCAAAAGCGACGAATTTCGCGTCGGCCTCGTACCTGGGTCGGTTCGCGAGTTGGTGGCGCATGGCCACGAGGTCACTGTTCAATCCGGCGCCGGCGCCGGTATTTTTGCTGACGATACGGTCTACGAAAAAGCGGGTGCGCGGATTGCCGCCAGCGCTGACGCGATATTTCGCGACGCTGAGATGATCGTGAAGGTGAAGGAGCCGCAGCTGGCCGAATGGAAGCAGCTGCGATCCGATCAGATCCTTTTCGCCTATTTGCACTTGGCTCCCGATCCGCAGCAGGCAATTGGCCTGATGGAGTCGGGCGTGGCGGCCATCGCTTATGAGACGGTCACGGATGCAAATGGCGGTTTGCCGCTACTGGCACCGATGAGCGAGGTCGCCGGGCGTCTATCCATCGAAGCCGCCGCAATCTCGCTGCGCCGCCCTGCGGGCGGCCGCGGCGTGCTGCTCGGCGGTGTTCCCGGCGTCAAACCTGCCAAGGTCGTCATTCTCGGCGGCGGCGTCGTCGGAACGCAGGCGGCGAGAATGGCCGTCGGACTCGGAGCCGATGTTTCGATCATCGACAAATCGCTCCCGCGTCTTCGCCAGCTCGATGAGCTTCTCGAAGGCCGCGTCACGACGCTTGCCGCAACAATGCACACGATTGAGAGCGAGGTGCTTGCGGCCGATGTTGTGGTCGGCGCCGTCCTTGTTGCCGGGGCCAGCACACCGAAGCTCGTAGCGCGCGCCATGTTGAAAGAAATGAAACAAGGCGCTGTCCTCGTCGACGTGGCGATCGATCAGGGAGGATGTTTCGAAACGTCGAGGCCGACAACACATGCCCATCCGACATTCGAACTCGATGGCATCATTCATTACTGCGTCGCGAACATGCCGGGCGCCGTGCCAACAACGTCGGCACAAGCGCTCAACAATGCGACGCTGCCCTTCGTCATGAAGCTCGCTGACAAAGGACTCGCAGCTTTCGACCGCGATCCGCATTTGGCCGCCGGACTGAACGTCATGGGCGGACGCATCATGCACCAGGCCGTCGCATCATCGCTTGGTTTCGATAGTCTCGACAAAGCGCAGTCCTTTCGCCTCGCGGCGGAATAGATTTTAGACCCCCCGTGCCGCCGGCCCCCTCACCGGCGCGCACCAACCGGCCGCTCCTCCCCCCGGAGCGGCCGGTTTTCTTTTGCAGCGTCGGCCACAGCATCATTTCGACGTATTTGACAGCCAACTCCGAAGCAGGCCGCGAACGCGCAGGGATAGGCTCAAAATCAAAACAAGGAATTTTGAGTGCAGCGACGGATTGCGGTGCGAATCACGTTCTATGCACAGGCATCCCACTTGGATGAGGGTTTCTACAAATGATGAAATTTCGCAAATCGATCGCCGCAGCCATTGCTGCGGCAAGCGTCGTTGCAAACGTCGCAATCGTTGAGCAGGCATCCGCCGCACCGCTCGTGTCGGGCTCCATTGCGAGTGCGCAATCGCAATCGAACGTCAGCAAAGTCGGCTGGCATCATCACCGCGGTGGCTGGGGCTGGGGACCGGGCGCTTTGTTCGGCGGCATCATCGGCGGCGCTCTGATCGCCTCTGCTGTCTCCGAGCACCGCGCCGATCGTGTCGATATGGATCGTTGCGCGCGTGACTTCCCCGAGTTCAGCTATCGCACGGGCACCTTTATCGATCGTCGCGGCAACGAGCGCGTCTGCCCGTATCTGCGGTAATGTCGTCGTTGCGCTGTCCCCTTTGAGCGCGTACTCCAATCATGTGCGCCGCTAACGTTGTGGCGCTCATGATGCAGACGAAGCGTCGGCAAATGCCTCGGTATGCAGGAGTGTGACAAACACTTCGGCAACGTCGTTGCTGGCGCGAGCTGTTGGGGGACAGCAATGAGACTTTCCATTGTAGCCGCCGTATTCGTAGTGATCGGCGCAACAGTTCCGTGCGCCGCCGACGAAGCGGGAGCCGAAACAACGGCTAAAAGAGTCGGTACGCGCCACGGCGTATGTTCCGCCGACATTCAAAAGTTCTGCGATGACGTCGAGCACGGCAAAGGCAAAATACGACATTGCCTGGCTGAGCACAGCGCCGATCTTTCTCCAGCGTGCAAGACGCGAATAGAACGGCACGTGACGACAAAATAAACGCGTTTCGGAAACCGGGCTATTTCATTGACGGCCACGAGCCGCTCCGCGCACAAGGCAGTATCCGCCGGGTCAGTTCGCTGTCTTCAGTACCTTCGCGAACGTGTCGAACAGCTGGTCGATTTCGTCTTTCGAGATGATGAGCGGCGGCGATAGCGCAATGATGTCGCCGGTCTGGCGCGTGAGAATGCCGGCTTCGAAAGCCTTGACGAACAGATCGTACGCCCGCTTTCCGGGTTGCGACGGATCGGGTTCGAATTCGACGGCGCCGATAAGCCCAATGCTGCGAATATCGATGACGTGCGGCAAGCCCTTGAGGGCATGAACGCGCTCTTCCCAATAGGGCGCAAGATCCTTGGCGCGCGTCAGAAGCCCTTCCTCCTGCATCGTATCGAGCGTGCCGATCGCGGCGGCACACGCCATCGGGTGGCCTGAATAGGTGTAACCGTGGAAGAAATCGATCATCCACTCCGGCCCGTTCATGAACGCATCGTGGATATGAGATTTGACGAATACC
>Ga0182744_1002667_pt1 | contig 14485 bp, 7 predicted proteins | sample eDN3rd30CKraftMG_FD_128525 | JGI IMG/M metagenome (GOLD analysis project Ga0182744, IMG submission 128525) | Enriched Miracle-Growth compost microbial communities from Emeryville, California, USA - eDNA 3rd pass 30_C Kraft MG (version 2) (version 2) ...
AGCCGGCGATTCCGGCCACAAACGTGCCGGCCGTAAGCCATGCGGCGGTGATGGTGTGGGGGAAGGCGGCGAGCACGGTGTTGTTGGTCAGCACTGCCCAGATGGATTCCATCTCGGCGCGCTCCGTTTCAGGGTTATACACCGCGCCTACGGGGTGCTGCATAAACGAGTTCGCGGCCAAGATGAAGTATGCGGAGAGCGTGGTGGCACCTGCAACGAGCCAGATAGTGGCTAAGTGAACCTTCTTGTTGAGTTTGTCCCAGCCAAAGATCCACAGTCCAAGGAAGGTGGACTCAACAAAGAATGCAGCGAGGGCTTCCATGGCAAGTGGTGCGCCAAACACGTCTCCCACAAAGCGTGAGTATTCGCTCCAGTTCATGCCGAACTGGAATTCTTGGACGATGCCGGTGACTACGCCGATGGCAAAGTTAATCAGGAGCAGCTTGCCAAAGAACTTGGTGAGTTTGAGCCAGCGTTCATCGTTGGTGCGAACCCACATGGTCTGCATGATTGCCACGAGGGGTGCCAGACCGATGGTCAGTGGGACATAGAAGAAGTGGTAGACGGTGGTAATTGCGAATTGCCACCGGGCAATGTCCAAGGACTCCATGATTCTCCAGCGTGAGAGATTGTTGCGAAAATACCTTCCACGACTGACGCTAGGCCGTTTAGTTTTTTATGCGTGGGACCTAGGTCCCCATCTGGTTGTGAGGTGTGATCGTGATTCGGGCTTGTCTGTGCCACTTACGTGAGGAAACTTCCCGACGAGGTGGTTTGCTGACGTCTTTATGACACGCGTCAGAAACAGGGACTTTGGGCCCGGCTCGTCACGTTGTGGTCCAGGATTATGCATTTTTCCTTGGCGTTGTACGAAAAATACCCGTACCCACCCAACGAGCTGTGTTCAAAGGTTAAGTTGGCCGTTCAATACCCGGTCTGTCAGACCCCTGTGAGATACTGGATCCTGCGTGGACACCACACGTCCACACAACAGCGAACACGCACGAGCCAGCCGCGAACGCGGATCTGCCAGTGCAAGGTATTCGATTCTCACGCTGAGATGACGCGAATCGCAGGTTGATTTGCGCAGCACGGTGTGAGTAGCAAGTTCCTTGAATGGCACGATCGCTCGCCAGCTTGTGCGGTTCCCAACCTTTGGACTTCCGTCCGCGGGACTCATCATCCCGTAAGGACGACTATGACGCCGCAACCGGCTCGTGAGTGTGGAACGGTCATTTGCGGCGAGTTTGGAGCACACACAGTGACTCTCAATGATGACAACGTCAACACTTCGGACGCAGGCGAGGCCCCTAAAAAGCCGGCCCGCCGCCGCGTCACCCGCGCTACCTCGTCACCAGTGGCAGCGCCTGTTCAGTTCCTGACCGCAGAGCAGCCTGCAGCCACAGCGCCCAAGACCACGGTAGGTAACGCCACCGTAGTTTCGAGCCCGGCCACCGAACAGCCCACCGCGACTGCCCCGCGCCGTTCGCGCCGCGCCACCTCCACTGGCCGCGCCGCGGGTGCTTCAGTAGCAGTTTCCGGCACCGCAAGTGAGATTGCACAGCAGGCAGGCGCCGCTAATGAGCGCAACCAGGCCGCGGAGAAGTCGGCGGAAAAGGCCCCGGCTAAGGGCTCGTCCACGCGCTCGCGGTCTGCTCGTAAGCCAGCCCAGATTTCCGACGAAGCCCCAGCTACCAGCGCAACCTCGCGTGACGCTGACGCGGGCTCCGAGAAGGGTGCAGCAAAGAAGGCGCAATCTGAAAAAGCACAGTCTGAAAAGGCGCAGTCTGAAAAGGTACAGTCTGGGAAGGCCGGCGCTGGTAAGGGTAAGGCTTCAGGCAAGAACTCGGGTAAGAACGGCGCTAAGAAAACTAAATCGGCTAATACCGAAACCGCTGTAGCAGCGGCTACCGAGTCGGGTAATCCAGGGTCCGGTACGACCGAGTCTGCTCAGGTAGAGTCTGACGCAACCAAGACGGAAACCAAGACGGCAAAGCGGTCTGCTGGTACTCAGGATGGCGGCGAAAAGCAAGCGGAATCGTCGCAAAGCACCGGCGCAACCAGCAGCCGATCCGAGCGGACCACCCGCACGCGTTCACGCGGGCGCGGGCAGGTATTCTCAGACGGCAGCGGAGCGCCAGTGGAGCAGCAGCCCGTGGCCGCGCCAGCGCGCCCACGGCTCGCCACCACGGCACTACTCTTCCAAGCACCGGACCTCACAGCTACGCCAGAACCGGTTGTTGACGAGGCTGAAGAAACTGAAGAGGTTGAAGAGGCAGTTGCGGAAGTTGCGCCACAGGCCACACGCCGCAACCGCAACCAGCGCCGCCGTGGCGCAAACAGTGCCAGCGAGGGTGAGAAGAACGACGATACCCAAACCCTCGAGCAGGCCGTAGGCAACACGGAAGACGACCAAGAAAACGCACAAGACGACTCCGCCGAGGACGAGTCGAACGAGCAGAACGACGAGTCAGAGGACTCGCCGCGCCGTCGTCGCCGCCGTGGCGGACGTGGACGGCGCAACCGCAATGCATCTGACACGGACGAGTCCGACTCAGACGCGCTGGATAACGATGACTCGGCTGACACCGACGCGGCAGACAGTGACGCAGGCGAAAACGCTGACGCAGGCGATGTGGATGACTCCGATGACGACGAATACTCGTCTTCACGGCGTAGGCGCCGCCGCCGTCGCTCTGGACGCTCCGGCGATGACCGCTCCGGACGCACTGCATCGGACGAGGTCACCGCACTCAAGGGCTCAACCCGACTTGAAGCTAAGCGCCAGCGCCGCCGTGAAGGCCGTGACGCTGGACGGCGCCGCACCATCATCACCGAGGCGGAGTTTTTGGCTCGCCGCGAGTCCGTGGAACGCTCCATGGTGGTTCGTGAACAGGGTGGGCGCACGCAGATTGCTGTGCTTGAAGATGGCGTGCTCGTGGAGCACTACGTATCCCAGCAGAGTTCGGTATCGATGGCTGGAAACGTGTACCTGGGCCGGGTTCAAAACGTGCTGCCCTCGATGGAAGCCGCGTTCGTGGACATCGGCAAGGGCCGCAACGCCGTGCTGTATGCAGGTGAAGTCAACTGGGACGTGCACGGCATTGATGGTCAGCCGCGCCGTATTGAGGAAGCGCTCAAGTCTGGTGATTCCGTACTTGTGCAAGTCACCAAAGACCCAATTGGTCACAAGGGCGCACGCCTGACCTCGCAGGTCACCCTCGCAGGACGTTACCTTGTGTACGTGCCGGGCGGCGGCATGACCGGTATCTCGCGCAAGCTTCCAGACGTAGAACGTACTCGCCTCAAGCGCATCCTCAAGGAAGTTGTCCCTGAGGGCGCAGGTGTGATCGTGCGAACCGCGGCTGAGGGTGCATCCGAGGACGAGCTCAAAGCTGACATTGCTCGCTTGCGCACGCAGTGGGAAAAGATTGAAAAGAAGTCCAAGACCGCAAATGCGCCGGCGCTGCTCCAAGGCGAGCCTGACCTGGCTATCCGCGTGGTCCGCGACATCTTTAATGACGACTTCAACTCGCTTAAGGTTCAGGGCGATAACGCGTGGAACGAGATTTCGTCTTACGTGTCTGAACTTGCACCAGACCTAGCGGACCGCGTGTCCAAGTGGGTAGACGTCAAGGACATCTTCTCCTCCGCACGTGTGGATGAGCAGTTGGCCAAGGGCATGGACCGCAAGGTGTGGCTGCCCTCGGGTGGATCGCTTGTGATTGACCGCACCGAGGCCATGACCGTTATTGACGTGAACACCGGTAAGTTCACCGGTCAGGGCGGCACGCTTGAAGAAACCGTGACCCGCAACAACCTTGAGGCAGCGGAAGAGATCGTACGCCAACTGCGGTTGCGTGACATCGGTGGCATCATCGTGATCGACTTCATTGACATGGTGCTCGAATCTAACCGTGACCTCGTGCTACGCCGACTCGTGGAGTGCCTAGGCCGCGACCGGACTAAGCACCAGGTTGCCGAGGTGACCTCACTGGGTCTGGTGCAGATGACCCGTAAGCGTGTTGGTCAAGGCCTCGTTGAGGCGTTCTCCACCACGTGTGAACACTGCAATGGGCGCGGCTTCATTGTGCACGAGGAACCCAACGAGAAGCAGGGTAACCACGTACACAACAACTCACCTGAGCAGAAGAGCACGGCGAGCGAACCTGAGCAGGGCGGATCCAAGCGGTCACGCCGTAAGCGTGGCTCGGGAAAAGACTCATCGGGCGAGTCTGGCAGCTCCTCCGCAGGTGCTTCGGCATCTGGGACGGCGCACGCTGACGCAGGCGCTGAGGTAAGCGACGAGGCGCGTGAAGCTGTTAAGGCAACGCTCGCTACGATTGCCGCAGCCGCCGCAAGTGCGCACGAGGCTGAAGCACACGCGGCCGAGTCGCAGGCAACTGAATCGCAGCTGGCTGAGTCGCAGCCAACTGAGTCCGCTGTGGCGGGCGAGGCCGGTGCACAAGATGACGCTAGTGCGCAGACTGAAGCTAGTGCACAAGCTGACACTACAGACGAGTAATACATGACCGTGTGCAGTGCGGTGTAACCCAAAAATGTGGCGTTGAACAAATGCCGCCCTGCGGGTTACACCGTGCGCCACGATCCTTGTATACTTGAAGATCGTGAGTGTGCTATGCGTTATGCACGGCGCCTTACAAGACTTCCTCTGACAGGACCGGGTGCTTCCGTAGCGCGTGTTCACGCGCAGTGCGGGTGTGTGTGGTCGGTTCAGCGGATGGCCGCATATGGCATTTCATCTCGGCTGTGACCGCAAGAGATCTAACCCTCACGGGTGCGATCCTCGCAGCAGGAGATAACTGCTAACGACGGAGCGGACGTAACCGATCGTTGTTTTCAGTTGAGCGCGAACACTTCATGGTGTTCACCGCTTGTGCGTGACATGTCTGGATGGGACGTGGTGTCACGCCGTTCCGCAGGGCTAATCAGCCCGGGAATCCCCCTACACGTCCAGAGACTACAGAGAGTAGAGCAACGTGGTTTACGCGATCGTCAAGGCCGGTGGCCGCCAGGAGAAGGTTTCTGTTGATGACGTCGTAGTCGTCGACCGGATTTCCGGTAACGCTGGCGACTCCGTTGAACTTCCTGCGATTCTTCTTGTTGACGGAGCAAAGGTAGTCACCGACGCGGCAAAGCTTGCCAAGGTCAAGGTGTCTGCTGAGATCCTCCGTGACGAAAAGGGTCCAAAGATTAGCATCCTCAAGTACAAGAACAAGACTGGTTACAAGAAGCGCCAGGGTCACCGTCAGGCACTGACCCGCCTGAAGGTCACCGGCATCAAGTAGCCCACTTTTGCGTTCCACACACGGGAACGCTAAGCACACTTATTCTTAGGAAAGACAGGTACTGTCATGGCACACAAAAAAGGTGCGAGCTCGTCCAAGAACGGTCGCGACTCGAACGCACAGCGTCTCGGCGTAAAGCGCTTCGGCGGCCAAGTTGTTAAGGCCGGCGAGATCATCGTTCGCCAGCGTGGAACCCACTTCCACCCAGGTGAGAACGTTGGCCGCGGCGGAGACGACACCCTCTTCGCTCTGACTGCTGGTGCTGTCCAGTTCGGCACTCGCCGTGGACGCCGCGTTATCGACATCGTCGAAGCTTCTGCGTGATCCACGCGCAATAGCTCATCGCTTAGGGACGCACCACTAGGTGCGTCCCTTTGCTTTTCACTAGACTTCAGCACTAAGGGACCCCGTAGTAAACGCACGGAACCCAAGTGCCACATCCACATAACCGCGGGCTGTGAAACACCGCCGCTCGCACCGCTGACTGATTGGTAGACCATGGCCGCGTTTGTTGACCGCGTAACGCTTCACGCCCGGGGAGGGAACGGCGGAAACGGTTGCGCCTCCATCCGCCGCGAAAAGTTCAAGCCGCTCGCAGGCCCAGACGGCGCAAACGGCGGGCGCGGTGGCAGCGTCATCCTGCGTGTGGACGCCAACGTCACCACGCTGCTGGAATACCACCACGTGCCGCACCGCACTGCCCCCAACGGCAGCTTTGGTATGGGTGACATGCGCATGGGCGCTAACGGTGAGGACCTGATCCTGCCCGTGCCAGATGGCACCGTGGTCAAGGACAAGCGCGGCAACGTGCTCGCTGACCTCGTAGGCGAGGGCGCGCAGTACGTGGTTGCGGCCGGCGGCCAAGGCGGGCTCGGCAATGCGGCACTCGCATCCAAGCGCCGTAAGGCACCCGGATTTGCGCTGCTCGGCGAGCCTGGCGACGAAGCTACAGTCACGCTCGAACTCAAATCCATTGCAGACGTGGCGCTTGTGGGATATCCCAGCGCAGGTAAATCGTCGCTTATTGCGGCGATGAGCGCGGCGCGACCAAAAATCGCGGACTACCCATTCACCACACTCATTCCTAACCTGGGTGTGGTGCAGGCTGGCGAGACCCGCTACACCATCGCAGACGTGCCGGGACTGATCCCCGGCGCAAGCGAGGGCAAGGGCCTAGGCCTTGACTTCCTGCGCCACATTGAGCGGTGCGCGGTGATTGTGCATGTGCTCGACACCGCCACGCTGGAACCCGGCCGCGACCCACTGACTGATCTTCAGGTTATTGAAGACGAACTGCGTGCCTACTCTGAGGAACTTGAACTTGACGGTGGCCGTGTGCCACTGCATGAGCGGCCACAACTCGTAGTGCTTAACAAGATTGACGTGCCAGACGGACGCGAACTGGCTGACTTTGTGAAGCCAGCCATCGCGGAACGCGGCCTGCGCGCATTTGAAGTTTCTGCAGTTACTCACGAGGGCCTCAAGGAACTGAGCTTTGCGCTGGCCAAGTACGTTACGCACACCCGTGCGCAGCAGCCAGAAGCACAGCGTCAGGTGGTCACGCTTGTGGAACAGGGCGCCAAGGACATTCCATTCACGGTGACCAAGTTGAAGGACTGGACGGGCGAGGAGTACTTCTGGGTACGCGGCACCAAGCCCGAACGCTGGGTGCGCCAAACGGACTTCAACAATGATGAAGCCGTGGGCTACCTGGCAGACCGGCTGGCCACGCTGGGCGTGGAGGATGAACTGTTCAAAAAGGGAGCGGTTGCCGGTTCCGAGGTGCGCATTGGGCCGGAGGACAACGCGGTTATCTTTGACTGGGAACCAACCATGACCACGGGCGCTGAACTGCTCGGCGGACCGCGCGGTACGGACATGCGCCTTGAGGAACATTCGCGTCCAACTCGTGCAGAGAAGCGGCGTGAACACCACGACCGCATGGACGCCAAAACTGCTGCGCGTGAGGAACTGTGGACCGAGCGCCAGGCGGGGCAGTGGGTGGACCCTGCCGTGGATTCGGACAACTAAACGGCGGACGGCGTAGGTGCGCAAGAATACTGAGGTGACCACTTCACTTACGTCCGCGCAAGACGGTTTTGCTGAACACACCGCCAACCGCGCTGCGGACAACACTGCTACTCACACGGCACACCGCACTGCAGATCGTTCCACAATCGCAGACGCGCACCGGATCGTTATCAAGATCGGTTCATCGTCTCTGACAGGCCCAGATGGCACCCTGTCTGTGGATAATCTCAATGCGCTTGTGGACGTGATTGCCGCGCGGCGCGCGCAGGGCAGTCAGGTCATTTTGGTGACCTCAGGCGCTATTGCGGCAGGTATTGGTCCGCTGGGGCTGACCGGGCGTCCGCGTGATCTTGCCACCGCGCAGGCGGCTGCCTCGGTGGGGCAGGGGCTGTTGGTGGGGCGCTATGGTGAGGCGTTTGCTCGCCACGGCTTGCGGGTGGGTCAGATCTTGCTGACCGTGGAGGACACGATGCGTCGTGGTCACTACCGCAATACGCATCGCGCGTTGGAGCGCCTGCTGGGGTTGGGTATTGTGCCGATCATTAATGAGAACGACACTGTTGCCACCAACGAGATCCGCTTTGGCGATAATGACCGACTTGCAGCGCTTGTCTCGCACATTGTGCGGGCTGACGCAATGGTGCTGCTCACGGATGTGGACGGCCTCTACGATGGCCCTCCTAAGAAGCCCGGTTCGCGCCGCATCCCTGTGGTGACCTCGTTCTCACAGATCGCGGACGTGGAGGTTACTACTAAGGGTTCTTCTGTGGGCACGGGCGGTATGGTGTCCAAGTTGGAGTCGGTGCGCATTGCTGCGGCCACTGGTATTCCGGTGGTGCTTACGTTGGCTGCGAATGTTGCAGATGCGCTGCGTGGCGCGGATGTGGGCACATGGTTTGCGGCTACGGGTAAGCGTATGACGCGTAAGCGCTTGTGGTTGGCTTATGCGGCAAAGACTCGTGGCACCTTGATTATCGACGATGGGGCGGCTCGCGCCGTATTGGGCGGTCTTGCCTCGCTCCTTCCCGCCGGCATTACTGCCGTTGAGGGCAATTTTGATGCGGATGATCCCGTGGAGTTGCGTGATCAGCAGGGTCGAGTTTTGGGTCGCGGTTTGGTGGCCTTTGATTCGAGTGATTTGCCTAAGCTGCTGGGTCGTTCAACGTCTTCGTTGAAGGATGAGCATGGCGATGGGTATGACCGGGCTGTGGTGCATCGTGATGATTTGGTACTTAATTTGAAGGCCAAAGCTCAGGCGCAGGCACGTCCATAAACCCTTACGAAACTTTCGTAAGTTAAACGATCAACTCGTTGTATCGTCGGGAATCCTGACCACAAAACGCAAGCGTTTCGACGATAACTGCTTACTGCCCTGTAACGAAAGTTTCGTAATTTAGTACGAAACAAACTATTGTTTAGCCGCTGTATTTAACGTAGGCTCCAGCGTAGGCGACGATGTCGTCGCCCTGAGCTGGCCGGGGATGCCCCCGCATCCCCGGCTCTCATGGACGCAAAGGAGCGACATGTTTTCACGATCACGCGCTCGCGCGATCTTGGCCCTGGCCGCGGTGGGAGCGGTGGTGTTGACGCCAGCCGCCTATGCGGCGCCGGGCGATTCGGATTCAGAATCAGGCAGTACACCAGGTGCCGGCACAGGCGCCGTGCTGGTGGACGCCAACTTTGCCGATGACTTTGGCGGCTGGCAGGCCCACGCCGGAAGCGGTGATGGCCCACCCACAATCAAGCTCGTTGACGCGGACGGCGCCGCGGATGGGAAGGCGGTACTGATTACTGACCGCAAGGCCGAGGGTGACGGCATCGAAATTGCCGCCAATGGCCTACTCAAAGCCGGGGTGAAATACAACCTTGAAGCCCGAGTGAAGTTTGCCGACAGCCAAGAAGCCGGCGATATGACGTTCAGCTTCCACCAAGTCTTGGACGGTAAGCAAGACTGGCTCAATCCGGTTCAGATTCCGGGGGTGAGCAACTCTGAGTGGACCGAGGTGAGCGCCTCGTTCACGCTGGCACCTTTTGACACGGGTGAGGTCTACTTCGAGGCGAAGTACGGCAGTGGAATAACCTCTGATTTCCTTGTTGACTCGGTGACGATCACCCAAGCCGAGGCGCCACAGGTTCAGGACTTGCCTGGCATCAAGGATGCGGTGGACTTCCCGCTGGGCGTGGCCATTGATAACCGGGAAACTTCGGGAGCTGCGGCCGATCTACTCACCCGGCATTTTGGCCAGATCACCGGGGAAAACCACATGAAACCTGAGGCGTGGTATTCCGAGGATGCGGCTCACACGTTCGGCTTAAACCCGCAGGCAGCTGACCTCATGGCCTTTGCTCAGGACAATGACCTGCGCATGTACGGTCACGTTCTGGTGTGGCACAGCCAAACCCCGGACTGGTTCTTCCAGGATGACACCGGCCGTCAGCTCACCAACAGCGACGCAGACCAGGCCTTCATGCGCGACCGGATGCGAAACCACATCAACAATGTGGCTAAGGCGCTTTCGGACGATTACGGTCTGTTTGGTAGCGCCGACAACCCTCTTGTGGCTTTTGACGTAGTCAACGAGGTGGTTGCGGACGGCACTGAAAACGCAGACGGCCTGCGCCGCTCCCCATGGTTCGACATCCTTGGTGAGCAGTACATTGACCTCGCGTTCCAGTATGCGGATGAGGCGTTTAACCATACGTACGCAGATCCAGCGGCGACCCGTCCGGTTGCGCTGTTTATCAACGACTACAACACCGAGCAAAGCGGTAAGCAGCAGCGTTACCACGATTTGGTGGCGCGCCTGCTGGAGCGTGGCGTTCCAGTTGACGGTGTGGGTCACCAGTTCCACGTTTCGCTGGCCACGCCGATTTCCGCACTTGATGGCGCGCTGACCGCGTTCCAGGATTTACCCGTCAAGCAGGCGGTCACCGAGTTTGACGTGCCCACGGGCACGCCGGTGACGCAGGCTAATTTGATTGAGCAGGGCCACTTCATAAAGGATGCGTTTGACGTGTTCAACAAGCACGCGGATGACCTATTTTCGGTGACTGTGTGGGGTCTAACGGATGGTCGTTCGTGGCGTAATGACAGCGGCGCACCACTCCTGTTTGATAACGACTATCAGGCTAAGCCCGCGTATTTTGGCGCGGTTGGTGGCGCACAGTTGGCGCCGCTGGTGCGCACGGCCACGGTGTTTGGTCCGGCTGCGGCTGATACCTCGGCGGCTTCTAGCGAGTGGTCGCGTTTGCCGCTCAACCAGATTGGTGAGGCGGGTTCGTTTGGCCTGCGCTGGGTGGACGGGGAACTGCTTGCCTTTGTGCAGATTTCCGACGATTCCCCGGCTTCCAGCGATCAGGTCACCTTCACGCTAGATGGCCAGATCGTGACGGTGAACCGTCTGGCTGAAAAGTCGTTTGCCGCCGCCGCTGCTCCTGCAGCCTCATCCGAGGTGCTGGAAACCGAAGGCGGCTACGTGGTGGTGGCGCACCTGCCACTCGATGGAGCCAAGCAGGGCGACACCGCACTTTTTGATGTGAGCATCACCGATGGCGCCACAACAACGGGCTGGAATAGCCCCGGTGCGTTGGGTGTCCTTACGCTTGCGGAAGCACTGTCCTATCACGGTGTTACGCAGGCACCTTCTGCCCCTGCGATTGACGGTGATGTGGACGCCATGTGGGCTGATGTAACTGCAGTGAGTACAGGCAAGACGGTGGAGGGCACACCGAGTGCGGTGGGTCAGGCCAAGCTTTTGTGGCTGGGGGAGACCCTGTACGTATTGGCTGAGGTGACCGACCCAATTGTGGATGTGTCTGGCTCTGATCCGTGGATTCAGGACTCCGTGGAGCTCTACGTGGACCGCGGCAATGCTAAGAACGGCTCATACCGCGAGGACGACATGCAGTTGCGCATCAGCGCCAACAACGCGCTCTCGTTTGGTTCGGGTGCCAGCGAGGATGTGCAGCGCTCGCGGATCACGAGTGCAACAGTGCGCACGGATTCGGGTTACCGCGTGGAGGCGGCCGTTGATTTGGGTGAGTCTGGGGGAGTTGGCACCTTCCAGGGCTTCGACTTCCAGATCAACGATGCCTCTAATGGTTCGCGCACTGCGATCACTAACTGGGCGGACCCTACAGGCAGCGGATACCTGTCCACCGCACACTGGGGTGTGCTCGAGTTGCTGCCCGCCCAGACTGCTCCCGGCGGTGATGGTGACACTGACAGTGGCGGCACTGACAGCGGTGACACTGACAACGGTGACACCAACAACGGTGGTGGGATTATCGACGATGGCTCAGGTTCCGGCGCAGGTAACGGCAATGTGGACCCCGGCACTGCGGATCCCGGCACTGCAGATCCCGGCACCGCGGTTGGCGACAACACTGGCGGAGGCGCAGGCGATGGTACGAACGCCACTGCTGAGGACGATGCGCTCGCATCAACGGGTGTGAACCGCCTGGTGTTGTTCGCAACCATCCTCTCAACGTTGTTGCTGCTGGGAGGCGTTGGACTCGTCGGAAATCACCTGCGGGCAAACCGCAGCTAGGAGTTAGCTCCGAGTGAATGCCGGGTTGTGGTGACCACCGCACTGACAAATTGGGGTGGTAGACACTGCAACCCGGCATTCACCGTATGCAACAAAAACCACCAAGGTGGAAAGTTTTGCCGCGGTGAAGGGAGGGCGTGCCCTATGCTTGCAGATATGGGGCAGATCACAGAGGGACAATCCGGTGCGGCGCTGCCGCACCAACCGCACCAACCGCAGTCACCGTCGACCGCACAGTCATTACCAGCAGCACAGTCATTATCAGCAGCACAGCCACCATCTTCAGCACAGTCACCATCAATACAGTCACAGACCGCGCCACTTTCTCGGTCCGTGCTCACTCAATACGCGGCAGGATCACTTGGCACGGGCGGATTCGGCACACTGCCGGGCCTGGTCCTCGTCTACTTCCTCACCGACTCGCTCGGCGTCACAGCCGCGCTCGCAGGCCTTGTGGTGATCGTGGCCAAGGTGTGGGACGTGATCATAGATCCGATCATCGGAAATCTGTCCGACCGCAGCCTGGCGCATTCGGGCTCGCGCGCACGCTTCATGCTGCTCGGCGCAATTTTCTTGCCTATCTTCTTTTTTGCCACGTTCGCGTTGCCGCCCGCGCTTGAAGGTGTGGCAGCGGCCGTATGGGTTCTTGTGGCTTTCCTAGCATCGGCCACTGCGTTTTCCCTGTTTCAAGTCCCATATATTGCGCTGCCCGCTGAGCTGACCAGCAGCTATGACGAGCGCACGCGCCTGCTGACCTGGCGCGTGGTTATGCTCACCGTGGCCATCTTGCTCTTTGGCGGGGGCGGGCCGATGCTGCGCTCGCTGGGCGGGGATAGTGAGCGCCTCGGCTATGCGCTTATGGCGCTGGTGGCCGGTGTTGTGCTCGGCGTCGGGTTTTTCATTGCGGCGCGTGTGGCACCGCGTGGCACTCCACAGCCTGGCCCACTTCCTCCGCGTGAATCGGCCATGTCCCAGTATCGGGCGGGCGTGCGGCTACTGCGCGATTCGCGGGCGTTTCGCACGCTGCTTGGCACGTTCTTTTTACAGGCTATAGCCACGGGGTTGATGCTTGCCGGTGCACAGTATGTGGCCAAGTGGGTGCTGGATTCGGAATCAGCCGTCACGCTGCTCTTTGTTGCGCTTATTGCGCCCGCGCTGATTATGGCGCCCGTGTGGGGCAAAATTGCGCGACGGGTGGGCAAGGAACGCTCGTTTATGTGGGCGTCGATAGTTTTTGCAGTGGGCGCGCTCAGTATGTTGCTGCTTGCGGTCAGCCCCGGCGTGTGGGTGTATGCGCCGGTCGCCGTGTGTGGCGCGGCGTATGCGGGCATGCAGTCCCTACCAATGGCTATGCTCCCGGATGTTATTGCGCATGAGACTACGCCGGACACGGCCCAAGCCGGCGTGTATGGGGGAGTGTGGACGGCCGGGGAAACCACAGGCATGGCGTTGGGGTCCACTGCGTTGACCGTGGTGCTCGCGCTGACCGGCTACCTCGAATCGACTGATGAGGCGCTTGTAACCCAGCCTGATTCCGCGGTGCTCGGCATAGTAGTTGCGTTTTCTGTTATTCCGGCCGTGGCTACGCTCATTTCCCTGTTTACCTTGCGTGCCTATCCGCTGCGCCGCGCTGATCTGCATTCATCGCCCGTTTCTCCCGCCACCCGCAATACACAGTAAGGCAACGTTTATGGAATTTCCCCGGCCACACACTAGGCCCGAGCTAACGGGCCAGCCCGAGGCTATCGTCGCCGCAGTGCAGGAATTACACACACTGGATGCGCCTACGCACGGCGGACACGTGCTCTCGTACGTGTATGACACGGGCGAGCAGGTGATCGACGATCTCGCCGCGGCCGCGGCCCGCGTGGTCCAGAGCGTTAATGGGTTGGACCCCACCACGTTCCCCTCGGTGGCGGTGATGGAGCGGGATTTGATCCGCTTTACCCGGGATATGTTGCACGGGGATAGCAGCGTGTTTGGCAATGTCACCTCGGGTGGCACGGAAAGTTGCCTGCTTGCGGTGCGCACGGCGCGTGATGTGTGGCGGTTGGGCCGTGAGCCGTATGCGGTGGCGCGGATGGTGGCGCCGTCTACGGTGCACGCTGTGTTCCGTAAGGCGGCTAAGTATTTTGACGTGATTCTCGACGAAGTCCCCGTGGACCCAGCCACCGGCCGCGTTGATCCCGCGGATATTGAGGCACGCCTGGGTGACGATGTGGCGCTCGTCGTGCTGTCCGCCCCCAACTATCCGTATGCGCAGCTCGATCCGATTGCGCAGTTGGGACCCGTGCTTGCCGAGCGCGGGATCGCCCTGCATGTGGACGCGTGTATTGGCGGTTTTGCGCTGCCGTGGTGGCAGGGGATCGAAACGCCCTGGGACTTTGCGGTGCCCGGTGTCACGTCTATTTCGGCGGATCTGCACAAGTATGGGTATGCGCCTAAGGGCGCGTCGGTGCTGCTGCACCGCGGCGCGCAGCGCCATCGCCAGCAGTATTTTGCTATCACTAACTGGCCGGGTTATCCCGTGGTGAACCCTACGATCATGGGGTCCAAGTCGGCTGGGCCGGTGGCGGCGGCGTGGGCTATCGTCGA
>Ga0182744_1002671_pt1 | contig 14479 bp, 14 predicted proteins | sample eDN3rd30CKraftMG_FD_128525 | JGI IMG/M metagenome (GOLD analysis project Ga0182744, IMG submission 128525) | Enriched Miracle-Growth compost microbial communities from Emeryville, California, USA - eDNA 3rd pass 30_C Kraft MG (version 2) (version 2) ...
GACTGTCGGGAAATCGACCGTATCGAGCATGATCATCGCCACGCGCTCCTCGCGGCGCACCGACAGGCGCCGCAGCAGGTTGGCGAGGCGGCGGGTGGCGGATTGCAGATCGGCGTAGGTGAGACTGCGCGTCGGGTCGATATAGGCGATCTTGGCGCCACGTCCCTGCGCGACATTGCGGTCGAGCAGCGCGCTCACGGCATTGTCGGCGGCCGCGCTCACGACACGCGCCCCGCGCCGGCGCGGCACCCGCAGCCATCGTTTTCCGCGGCAATCATGACACCTTCCCCCCTTGGCTTTTGTTGTATTATATCCGCCATTGAGCGGCGATCGGCCGCCGATGTCAACGGGATGTTGCATTATCATGCATGACGACAGACCCGCGACGTCATCGCCGGCCGCCAATATGGCTACCAACATGGCCACCGGGGCGGATGCCGAGGAAGACCGTTTCCTCGCCGCGCTCGGGCAGCGGGTGCGGGGCACGCGCGCGCTGCGCGGCATGTCGCGCAAGGTGCTGTCGCATACCTCGGGGCTGTCCGAGCGCTATATCGCGCAGCTCGAAAGCGGACACGGCAATGTATCGATCATCCTGCTGCGCCGTATCGCGCAGGCGATGGGCACGCGCATCGACGACCTGCTGCCGGACAACGCCGCCTCCGCCGACTGGCCGGTCCTGCGCGACCTCATCGCCGGCGCGCCGCCCGACAAGATCGCGCAGGTCAAGGCGATCCTCTCCGACGGCATCGCGTCCGCCGCCTCGACGCGGCGCGTCGCGCTGATCGGGCTGCGCGGCGCCGGCAAGTCGACGCTCGGCCGCATCGCCGCGCAACGCCTCGGCTGGCCGTTCATCGAACTCGATCACGAGATCGAACGCGCCGCCGGCGTGTCGATCACCGAGGTGTTCGGCCTCTACGGGCAGGAAGGCTACCGCCGCCTCGAACAGAGCGAGCTGCGCCGGCTGATCGGCGAACCGGGGCCGATGCTCATCGCCACCGGCGGCGGCATCGTCGCCGAGCCACTGACCTTCGACCTCGTTTTGTCGTCCTGCTTCACGATCTGGCTCAAGGCGAGCCCCGAGGAGCACATGCAGCGCGTGCGCGACCAGGGCGACCTGCGGCCGATGCGCGACGACCGCTCGGCGATGCAGGAACTGCGCGCCATCCTGTTGAGCCGCGAACCGCTCTATGCGCGTGCCCGCGCCATCGTCGACACCGGCGGGCTCGATGCGGAGAAGGCGGCCGACCGTCTGATCGACGTCATCAGGCGCAACACGGCCTAGCGCGCCGCCCGCCAAGAGACCTCAGCGCGGCCGCTCGACCTTGGCGGCGCGCTTGTTCAAAAACGCATTGAGGCGCGCCTTGGCATCGTCAGCACTCTGCACGACGCCGGTCACCAGCGATTCCAGGAACAGCCCCTCGTCCGGCCCCATCTCGGCGATGCGCGGCAGCGCCTCGATGATCGCGAAATTGCTCAGCGGCGCATTCGCGCCGGCGCGCTCGGCAAGCTCGATGCCCTTGGCAAGGCCCTCTCCCGCCGCGACGAGATACTGCGAGAAGCCGAACTGGTAACCCTCCTGCGCATTCAACGTGCGGCCGGTCATCATCAAATCGGTGACGCGCGACACGCCGAGAAGGCGCGTCAGCCGCACCGAACCGCCGCCGCCAAGGAAAATGCCGCGCTGCCCTTCCGGCAGGCCGTAGAACGCCGACGGCTCCGCCACCCGCAGATGCGCGGCGCTCGCCAGTTCGAGCCCGGCGCCGATCACCGCGCCGTGCAGCACGCAGACCACCGGCACCCGCGCATATTGCACGTCATGAAACGCATCGTGCCATTCGCGCGAGTGAAAGGCGCCGCCGGCCGCGTCTTTCTCCGTCAGTTCGCTGAGATCGAGCCCGGCGGAGAAGTTGTCGCCCTCGCCGGCGATCACCACTGCCTTCACGTCGTCGGCGAGCGCGTTGAAGAACGCCTTGATGCCGCGCAGCATGTCGGTGTTGATGGCGTTGCGCTTGTCGGCGCGGGTGAGCCACAACAGCGCCACCGCGCCGCGACGCTCCGCCCGCAGCGCCGCCGGCAACTCGACCGCGAACCTGCTCCAGTCCCCACCCACGCGCGCGCCTCCTCCTGATGCCGATCGACGGCAATCCATACTCTAAAGTATGGACAAGGCGCCTGCCGCTTGTCAAATTGGCCGGGCCGGAAAGCGGCGCGGCAAAGGTGGCGGCAAGGTGACGGCGAAGGTAACAGCAAAGGTAACAGCACCGACGAAAGCAAAGCGCGGCAAGCGGCGCGCGAGGGTTCGTACAGCCACACGGGCCGCGCCGGCCACACGCCGTCGGGCCGCGGGCCGCCGGACGACAGCAGACGCCGAAGCGGCGCGCCTCACGCGCCGCGACTGGATCAACGGCACGATCCGCAGACTGGCGCAGGACAGCGTCGCGGCGCTACGCATCGACGAGCTTGCCGACGCGCTCGGCGTCACCAAAGGCAGTTTCTACTGGCATTTCCGCAATCGCGAGGACCTGCTCGACGCGGTGCTCGAATCCTGGCGTTCGCTGATGGTGACGCGGGTCAAGGAGCTGATCGGCCCGGCAGACGCGCCGCCGCTCGCGCGTCTGCGCAACCTGCTGCACCTGGCGCTGACGCCGCACCCGGACGCGCCCGGTGGGCCGTTTGAGTTGACGCTGCGCGACTGGGCCAGGCGCGACGCGCGGGTGGCAAAGCTGGTGCGCGAGGTCGACACCGAGCGCGTCGCCTTCCTCGAAGAACTCTATCGCGGCGCCGGCCTCGACAGTCATCGCGCGCGGGTCTATGCCTTGGCGCAGATGTCGTTCATCATCGGCAGCAATACCATCCCGGCGGACAGGACTGGCAACGCCGACGCGCAGCGACGCCGGGTCGCCGAGATGCTGTTCATCCCGGATGCTCTCGCAGGCGACCGCAACCGCTCATGAAGATCACCATTCTCGGCGCCGGACCGGCCGGCCTCTATCTGTCGATCCTGCTCCAGCGCGCCGGCATCGCCGACACGCTGACCGTCTTCGAGCAGAACGCCCCCGACTCGACGTTCGGCTTCGGCGTGGTGTTCTCCGACAGCGCGCTGGAATTTCTCAAGGACGACGATCCCGACATCCACGCCGCGATCACACCGGAACTGCAACGCTGGAGCGACATCAAGATCACCCATCGCGGCGAGACGCTGCGCATCGACGGTATCGGCTTTACCGCCATCGGCCGGCTGCGGCTCCTGCAAATCCTGCAACAGGAGGCGCTGCGCCTCGGCGTCGATATCCGCTACCGCACCACGGTCGACAGCCTCGACGCGCTCGCCGGCGCCGATCTGATCGTCGGCGCCGACGGCATCAACTCGCTGGTACGCCGGGCCGACGAGAACGCCTTCGGCACCACCATCCGCTATCTGACCAACCGCTTCGCCTGGTTCGGCACCACCAAGCCGTTCGACGCGCTGACGCAGACCTTCGTCACCCATCCGCTGGGCGTCTTCAACGCCCACCACTACCGCTATTCGGACACGATGAGCACTTTCATCGTCGAGACCGACGCGGCGACCTTCGCCAACAACAATCTCGCGACGCTCGGCGAGGACGAGCTGAAGGCGCTGATGCAGGAGGTGTTCGCCGAGACGCTCGACGGGCACGAACTGGTGTCGAACCGCTCGATCTGGCGGCAGTTCCCGATCATCCATAACCGGCGCTGGTCGCGCGGCAACACGGTGATCCTCGGCGACGCGCTGCACACCGCGCATTTCTCGATCGGCTCGGGCACGCGGCTCGCCTTCGAGGACGCGATCGCACTCGCCAAAGCGCTCACCAAGCCCCTCACGGCCGCGCCGCGCGACGTCCCGCAGGCGCTCGAACGCTATGAAGCCGTGCGCAAGCCGATCCTCGATATCCTCGTCGGCGCGGCGAATGCCAGCGCCGCGTGGTACGAGACTTTCGCGCAGAAGATGCCGCTTCAGCCCTACGACTTCGCGATGTCGTACATGACCCGCACCGGGCGGGTCTCGGCCGACAAGCTCAACGCGCTGTCGCCGCGGTTTCTGGCCGCCTACGAGCAGCAGCGCGCCAAAGCGTAGCAACACCCTGATTAGCGCGCCATAACATGAGGCGTCATTGCCGGGCTTGACCCGGCAATCCATCATTTTCAAACAAGATGGATGCGCGGATCAATAGGGCGTTTACGCTCGTCTTCGACGAGCTATGTCCGCGCATGACGACGGTGATTCCATCAAAAGCAAAAATACTCTAGCGGTCGGAGCCGGTACGCAGCAGCACCGGCTGCTGGCCCTCGGTCTTCGGCACCGGCTCGAAGTCGGAAATGCCGCCATGCGCCGCCGACCACTTCGAGGGCTCGTTGAGGAAGCTGCGCACCTCCTTGAGCATGCCCTTGTCGAAATGGCCGCTCTCCTCGGCCACTTCGAGCACGTCCCACCAGGTCGCCAGGTGATGCAGTTCGACGTTCAAGTCGCGCAGATGCCCTTGGCTCTCCGGGAAGATGTCGTAGTAGAACAGCACGAAGCAGTGATCGACCTGCGCACCCGCCTTGCGTAGCGCGTTACAGAAATTGACCTTGCTGCGCCCGTCCGTCGCCAGGTCCTCGACCAGCAGCGTGCGCGTGCCCTCAAGCAGGTCGCCCTCGATCTGCGCGTTGCGGCCGAAGCCCTTGGCCTTCTTGCGGATATACTGCATCGGCAGCATCAGCTTGTCGGCGATCCAGGCGGCGAAGGGGATGCCGGCGGTCTCGCCACCCGCGATATTGTCGATCGACTCGTAGCCGATTTCCGACAGAATGATCGAGGAGGCGAAGTCCATCAGCCCCGAGCGCAGGCGCGGGTAAGAGATGATCTTGCGGCAGTCGACATAAACCGGGCTTGCCCAGCCCGAGGTGAAGAAAAAAGGCGATTCCGCATTAAAGTGGATCGCCTTGATCTCCAGCATCATTTTGGCAGTTTGCCGTGCGATGGCTTTTTTATCGGCCGGCGGCGATGAAAAATTGCCCATGAGTACTCCTCCAACGACCGGCGGATCGCATAACCGGCGGAGTTACTCTGCGCGCCAGACCGCTGCCAGGCAGATCAGCCCGCAGAGACACATCGGATTGTCCAGCGATCGCACCCTTATGACGTCAAGCTATTGACCAGTCAACCTGATCGCCACCGAAGAGGGGGTGAATGTCCCCCATTTTTTCCACCGGCACCCCCTCGCAGACGAAGGCCGGCGCCTTGCGCAGGGTGATCCGCTCCTCGTTCGGGGGCAGCCCGTAAAATGCCGGTCCGTTGAGGCTGGCGAAGGCTTCGAACCGGGCGAGCGCCCCCTCCTCCTCGAACACCTTGACATAGGCGGAGAGCGCCGCCGGGGCGCCGAACACCCCGGCGCAGCCGCAGGCCGCCTCCTTGAGGTTCCGCAGATGCGGGGCGGAATCGGTTCCGAGGAAAAAGCCGGGTTCCCCGCTGGTCGCCGCCTGGCGCAGCGCCAGCCGGTGTTCCTCGCGCTTGAGCACCGGCAGGCAGTAGAGATGCGGCCGCAAGCCGCCGTTGAACAGCGCGTTGCGGTTATAAAGAAGGTGCTGCGGCGTGATCGTCGCACCGAGGCGCGGCCGGTGCGCCCGCACCACGGCGACGCCATGGCTGGTCGTCACATGCTCCATGACGATCCTGAGTGCCGGCACCTGCTCCAGCAGCGGCAGCAGCACGGCCTCGATGAAGGCTTTCTCACGGTCGAAGACGTCGATCTCCGGCCGCGGCAATTCGCCATGGACGAGGAGCGGCATGCCACTCTCCGCCATCGCCTCGAGTACCGGCATGATCCTGGCGATGTCCGAGACGCCGGCCGCCGAATTGGTGGTCGCATGCGCCGGATAGAGCTTGGCGGCGGTGAAAATGCCGTCGCGATGGCCAGCGATCAGATCGGCGGGGTCGGTGCCGTCGGTGAGATAGCAGGTCATCAGCGGCGTGAAGCGGTGGCGCGGATCGACCGCCGCCATAACCCGCGTGCGGTAATCGGCGGCCATTTTCGCGGTGGTGACCGGCGGCACCAGATTGGGCATGACGATGGCGCGGCCGAAGCGTTCGGCGGTGAAGTTCACCACCGAACGCAGCACCTCGCCGTCGCGGAAATGCACATGCCAGTCGTCGGGCTTGCGGATTGTCAGTTCGGTCATGCGTTCAAGCCATCATCGAGGGGCTGGCGCGCTGGTCACGGCGCGGCGGAGGCGAACGCATACATCAATTCCACCCCGCGCATGAAGTCGTCAACCGTCATCGCCTCGTCGGGATTATGCGAGCCGTTGGCGTTGCGCACGAAGATCATGCCGGAGGGAATACCGGCATTGGCGAACACCGCAGCGTCGTGGCCGGCGCCGCTCGCCAACAGCTCGATCGCATAGCCGAGCTGCTCGGCCTGCCGGCGCAGCCGCGCGATGATCGCCTCGTCCATCCGCGCCGGTTCGGTATAGACCCGCTCGTCGAACTCGAACCTGACGTGGCGGATGTCGGAGACGGCGCGGCACTCGGAACGGAACAGCTCGTAGAAGCCTTCGAGCGTCTCGAAGCTCTGGCTACGGACCTCGAAGCTGAAATAGACTTCCCCCGGAATCCGGCTGATCGCCTGCCGCTCGATATCCGTATTGAACACGCCGGTGGTGACGACAAGATCGAGACCGCGCTCCAGCAGCCGGTTCCAGTGCTCGTCGAGCCGCATCAACAGATCGGCGACCGCGAACACCGCGTCGCGGCGCAGCCACCGCGGCACCGTGCCGGAATGGCCGGCTTCACCCCGACAGACGATCCGGCGGTGTCGCAGATTGCCGCGAATGCCGGTGACGATCGCCACCGGCAATTCGCGGGCGACCATCACCGGCCCCTGCTCGATATGCAGTTCGAGATAAGAGGAGGCGAAATTCGGCGCCAGCAGCGCCGCCTGCGCCTCGATGCCAGCCATGTCGGCGCCCGCGCCGGCCAGCGCCTCGCGCAGAGTGCGGCCGTTGCCCTGGCGTTTGGCCTCGAGGTCGCTCGCCTTGATGAGGCCGAACAGCGCCCGCGAGCCGATATTGGCGCGGCCGTAATAGGCGCTCTCCTCGCCGCGCAACACCAAAAGCCGCACCGGCTGGGCGGTACGATGCCGCTCGCCGATCAGACGGATAAGACAGAGCAGCCCGGCGATCACCCCGGCGCCGCCGTCGAAATTGCCGCCCTGCGGCACCGAATCCGCGTGCGAGCCGAGGATCAGCGCCGGCTGCGTCAGGTCGTCGTCCGGCAGCGTCACGATCAGGTTGGCGGCGCGATCGCTGCTGCATTTGAGGCCGTAGCGTTCCGCGGTGCTGCGGAACAGATCGAGCGCCGCTTCTTCGCCCTCGGCGTAGCATTCGCGGGTGACGCCGCGGCCGTCGCTGCTGCGCGCGCGCAACTCGTCGAGCAGTTCCTCCGCCAGCGCGCGCCAGCGCACCGCATCCATGGTCTCGCGCAGATCGACCGGCGCGTTCATGGCAGCGCCTCCAGCTTGTCGACATGCATGTCGCCGTCCTCGACCGCGCCGGTGAGATCGGCGACCCGCGCGATCCCCTTGCGCTCGCAGAACGCCGAGAGCCCGTCGATGATGTCGAGCATCACGTTCGGCTTGATGAAGGTCGCGGTGCCGACCTGCACCGCCGTGGCGCCGGCGAGCAGATATTCGACGGCGTCCTCGGTCGAGGCGATGCCGCCGCAGCCGATCACCGGAATGTCGACGGCCTTGGCGCACTGATAGGTCATGCGCAGCGTGATCGGCTTGATCGCCGGACCGGAATAGCCGCCCATGATGCTGCCGAGCCGGGGCCGGAAAGTCTCGGTATCGATCGACATCGCCAGAATGGTGTTGGCGACGACCAGCGCATCGGCGCCGTTGTCCTGCGCGGCGCGCGCCACGGCGGCGACGTCGCCGGTGTTGGGCGTCAGCTTCGCCCACAGCGGCAGCCGCGTCGCCCGCCGCAATTCGGCGACGACGGCGGCCGTCGAGCGCGGCCGCATGGCGAACGCCTTGCCGTCTTCCTCGATGTTCGGACAGGAGATGTTCGCCTCGATGGCGGCGATCCCCGGCACGTCAAGCTGGCGCACGATCTCGCCGAACAGCTCCGCCGTCGGCGCCGAGACGCTGACCACCAGCGGCGTGGTGAAGCGCTCGTATTCGGGCATGATGTGGTCGATGAAATTCGGCACGCCCTTGCTCGGGATACCGATCGAATTGAGCATGCCCTGCCCGACCTCGGCGACGCGCGGGGTCGGATTGCCGCCGCGCAATTCGGCGGTGATGGTCTTGGTCACCACCGCGCCGAGATGCTCGAAGGAGAAAATCCGCGCCAGCCCCTCGGAGAAGGTGCCGGACGCCGGCATCACCGGGTTCTTCAGCGTCAGATCGCCGACCCGGACGCGCAGATCTACCATGACAGCGCCTCCGACAATGCGAAGACCGGCCCTTCCGAGCAGACCCGCCGCTGCTCGATGCCGCCGCCGGCCGCCGCGAAATTGCGCACGCAGCAGAAACACATGCCCAGCCCGCAGGCCATCTGCTGTTCCATCGCCACCTGCCCCGGCAGACCGAAGCTGCGGGCGACGCGCTGCATCAACAGCATCAGCCGGTTCGAGCCGCAGGTGAAGAACGCATCGGCCTTACCGCCGCGGATGAGGTCGAGCAGCATCGCCTCGACCTGGGCCGGGTCGCTGGTCCCCTCCTCGTCGGTAACGATCTCGACGCGCGCGCCGGCATCCGCGAAGCGCTCGACCGACATCACCAGCGCCCGCGAGCGCGCGCTGATGATCGCGGTGACGCCGATGCCCCGCTCCGCCGCCATCTCCGCCAGCGGCGCCAGAGTCGCCAGACCGACGCCGCGGCCGAGCACGACGATATTCTTCCACCGGGGATCGAGCGTGAAGCCGTTGCCGAGCGGGCCGAGCAGCGCCACGCTGTCGCCGGGCCGCAGGCTCGCCAGCCCGCGTGTGCCGGCACCGGTGACCTTGTAGAGAAACTCGATCTGGCGCTTCTCCGGCAGCGCCCGGTAGAGGCTCATCGGCCGGCGCAGATAGGGCAAGTCCTGCGGCGTCGCCGGACAGGCGATGTTGAAGAACTGACCGGCCTTCGCGGTCAGCGCCAGGCCGTCAGCCCGCAGCACCAGATGCACATAATCGGCGTTCACCGCCTCGTTCGACAGCACCACCGTCGAGGTGTCGGCAACGTCGAAGACCGGCAGCCGGTCGGCCGCCGGCGCGAGCGTGGCGTTGGTGGCCTCGGGACAGCAGACGGCGGTCGGCATCGTGGCATCCCTTCGCAGCGCCCCCGCGACACTGAAACACCGTGCACTTGAGGGGGCGCGGAAAAACCAACAAACTATCTCATTTTTGAGACACTCGCAACCCCGCCCTGCGCTCGGGTTCTACTGGGGTTTTATGGGTCGGGCGGGCGTTCCGCCGCAGTTATTTCCATTTTTTTAAGCGGTGGTTTGCCATACACTGGTCGTTTCTTCATTCATCGAGACGATGCGGAACGAGAGGGGGAAACCCAGGTGGAAGAATTGGCGCAATGGTTGAAGTCGCAGCACAAGGGCCTGCGGACCTACAAAACGTTCCAGCAACGGGTGCTCGACCTTGGGACGCAGGACCGCGATCATTATGCGCTCTACTACCTGCTGGGCACGCTGGTCGGCCGGTTCGTCGACGCCTATGACGAATCGCCGCTGACCCTCGACGTCACCGACGAAGCGCACAAGCGCCTGCTGGCGCTGTCGGAAAAGGCCGCCCGCTTCGATGCGCTGTCGAGCGACGAGCGGCTGGCGTTTCTCAACGAGATCGCGACCTCCGAGCTGAACTGACCGGCACGGTGGCCGGGCGCAAGCGCCCGAGCATGACGGCCGGGCGCAAGCGCCCGGCGTGGCGACCGGGACCGCGGGCAGAAACAGGCATCAACGGGCACGAAAAAGGGAGAGGAGCCGGCCGGCTCCTCTCCCTTCGGTTTTCGGCCGGCGTCTGGCCGGCGAACGCGCCCGCCCTTCCGTTGATCAACGGATGAGGGAGAGAATTCCCGTCGAAATCTGCGGAACATAGCTGATCAGCAGCAGCACCAGCAGGTTGGTGACGATAAACGGCCAGATGCCGCGCACGATCAACTCGACCGGCTGCCGAAGCGTGGAAGATGCGACGAACAGATCAAGCCCGAACGGCGGCGTGATCATCCCGATACAAATATTGAGACAAACGACGATGCCGAAATGCACCGGGTCGATGCCCAGCGATGTCGCGACCGGGAAAAACGTCGGGATCAGAACGAGCAGAATGGAGTTCGGGTCGATGAACATGCCGGCAATCAGGAGCACGACGTTCACCATCAGGAAGAACACGATCCAGTTGACGTTCCAGGTCGCGAACAGCTGAGTGAAAAAAGCCGGCACTTGCGCAAGCGTGATGAGGAAGGACAGCATCGACCCCATCGCCAGCAGGATAAAGATGACGACGACGGTGATCGCGGAGCTCTCGGCGATCTCCAGCAGGACTTTCACGCCGAACGACCTGTAGACCACCATTTCGACCAGCAGCGCATAGACAACCGCGACGGCCGCGGCCTCCGTCGCGGTAAAGTATCCGCCATAGATGCCGCCGAGAATGATGAACGGCATCCCCAAGGCCACAAGGCCGTCCCGCAAGGCCAGCAGGCGTTCGCTTCGCGTCGCGCGCGGGAATACGCCGGCCCCGGTGCGCGAGGTGACGATCTGCACATAGATCATGAATGCGATGCCGAGCGTGATGCCGACCACGAGCCCGGCGGCAAACAAGTCCGCAATGGATGTCCCGGTAAGCCAGCCGTAGATGATGAGCGTAATACTCGGCGGAATGAGCAAGGCGCATTCCGCGCTCGAAGCGATCAGGCCGAGCGAAAATTTCTCGGAATAACGCGCTTTCAGCAGCTCCGGATACAGCAGACGGCCGAGCGCCGCGACCGTCGCCGGCGCCGACCCGCAGATGGCGCCGAAGCCCATGCAGGAAACGACCGTCGTGTGCCCGATCCCGCCGCTGATATGGCCGAGATTGGTCTTGACCAGATCGGTCAGGCGCCTCGCGATCGTTCCACGGGCCATGATATCGGCGGCAAAGATGAAGAACGGGATCGCCAGCAGCGTCGAGACGTTCACGCCGCCGAGAAGCTTCTGCGCCAGGGCGATCGGCGGGATGGAGGGAAACAGGAAATACCACGCCAACAGGGTCGGAACACCCATGACGAGAAACATCTCGAAGCCGAGCACAAGAAGGATCGCCGCAAAAACGCAGAGAACGATTACGGTCATCGTCTGCTTCCCTCAGTGATCCTGAATCACATCACGAAGCAGGAACCGATTCTGGAATCCGAGAAGTTCGAGCAGATAGCGCAGCGACAAGAGCGCAAACCCGATCGGCAACGGCGCATAGAGCCACAGCATCGTCGTGCCGAGCGTCGGGCTGATCTGACCGCTATTGTAGATAAAAACCGCAAGATCGAAACCGAACTTGGTGAAGATCAAGCAGAAGACCAGGCCGACAAGATTGATCGCACGTTGCAACAAACGCGCGGATCGCGGCTGCATCTTGTCGAGGAGCGCCGTCATTGCGATGTGCCGCCGCCCCTCCAATGCCAGCCCGAAACCGATAAAGACCAGCCACGCGAGACCGAACAGCGTGGCTTCATCGATCCACGCCAATTCGGTCGCCAGCCTCGGGCTGAAGTATCGGACCGCGATGTTGATGAAATACATCAGCGACATCGCGATCAGGACGACCGCGATGAATGTCCGTTCGACAATGCGGATCAAGCCCAGTGCGCGAGCGAGCATGTTGGCCTTTTCGATATTGCTATCAGACGGCGATAACCGCTCGCTGTCGAAACGATCGTAGCGCCCGACCACCCGGTCGGGCGCACCGCTCACCGGTCAGGCGCCGAGCTTCTTGATCTCGGCTTTGTAGAGGTCGATCGCTTTCTGGCCTTCCGCGCCGGCGCGCCCGATATAGGCGGCCTCCGATTTCGGCACCATCAGCGACTGCCACGCCTTGCGGTCGGCCTCGCTCAACTTGCCGATCTCGGTCTTGCCCGAGTTCTTGATGATCTCCAATGCCGCCACCTGGGCTTCCGCCTTCATCTTTTCGACCTCGGGGCGAATTTCGATGAAGGCATCGACGATGATCTTCCGATGTCCCTCCGGCAGCGATTTCCACCAGGCCGGATTGAACAGAACGACATCTTCCATGGCGCCGTGCTCGGACACGACCAGATGCTTCTGAACTTCGTAGAACTTCATGGTGGAGATCGTGTCGAGCGGGTTTTCCTCGCCGTCCACAACCCCAGTCTGCAAGGCGGTGTAAAGCTCGCCGAACGGGATGGCGATGGCGCTGGCGCCAACGGCGCTAAACTGCTCGATCAGAATGCGCGAATCCATCACGCGGAATTTCTGGCCGTTGAAAGCCTGAGGCGTGTTGATCGGCTTGTTCGACGTCAGGCTCTTGCGGCCGTTCGGCCACAGCGCGATGGCGACGAGGCCCCGGCTGGTGAAGGAGTCGAGAATGTACTGACCGAAGGGACCGGCGCGCAGCGCGTTCGCCTTGGCTGCGTCGTTCGGCAGCAGGAACGGGATGTCGAAAACCGACACGACCGGATTGAACCCGCCGAGAAAAGCGGCAGGCATCACCGTGCATTCCAGCGAGCCGAACTGCGTCCCCTCGATCATCTGGCGCGCATTGCCGAGTTGGGACGCCGGGAAGAGCTTGAACTCGACCTCTCCCTTGGTGCGCGTCTTCACCAGCTCCGCCACCTTGACGAGGCCGCGATGGCGCGGCTGGGTCGGGGCTTCCAGATGCCCGATCTTGGCAGTGAATTTAGCCGACTGCGCCGACGCGCGAGAGGCAGAGGCGGCGACGACGAACGCGCTGCCGGTCATCTTTAAAAACTGACGTCGGGAATCCATGGCGATTGCTCTATGAAATGGGGACTATCTTAAAATTTAGACTAGGCTCGAAATACTGTCAAATGCAGCCAAATGCCCTCAATCGGCGGGATGACCGCTTACCGACGGGCCCGCGTTTGTGATACAGAGTACCGTTTCCGGTCAAATCGCCCCGTCCGGGGATTCAGCATCAAAATTGAGACGGATCAGACAGCTCCGCAAACCGATGTCGGCACAGTGGGAAGAAATCGGCAATCGGCTCAGGGCCTATCGCCTGGGCAAGAATTTTACCGCCAGCGACATGGCCGAGCGGATCGGCGTATCGCGCGCCGCGCTCTACCGCCTGGAAAAGGGCGAACTGGTCAAGATCGAGACGCTGGAAAAGCTTGCAGACCTGCTGGAGGTATCGCTGCCGTCGCTGATGGGCGTCGGCATGGAATATTACAGCAACGCCGTCGCCTTCTTCGAGCGCATGCGCCAGCTTGAGGAGAACGTCGTCCAGGTGCTCGGCAACTTCACGCCGATCTCGTTTCTTCTATTATCGGACGACTATATCGGCCATCTGCGCACCATGCTGCTCGAATCCACCGACGCGACCGGACCGGACCGGGCGCAATTCGTCGACTATGTCGAGCGCGTGCTCGACATCTTGCAGGAGCGCCGCAACAGCGCGAAGACGCGGCGCCCGCCGATGGTGAGCATCGTCAACACCCAGACGATCGAGCGCTTCCTGCGCTCAGGGCTCATCGGCCGCTACGACCTCAACGCCAAGGCGATGCGTCAGCGCCGACTGCTGGCGCGGCAGGAGATCGAGCGGCTGATCGCCATCTTCAGGAAACAGCCGATCGGCGTCCAGATCGGCATCGTCGAGGGTTTCGCCGCCGAGCAGACCTTTCAGGTGTTCGAGCGCAGCGATACCACCTTCGTCACCATGAGCCCCTACCGGCTCGGCGATCACCCGAATATCTCAGCCGGCATCGCCATGGCGACGTCGGCGCCGGAAGCGGTCCGGATGTTCAAAGGTATCATCGTCGACCAGTGGGAGCGCGCGCACAAGGGCGAAAGCGGCGCGCGTCAGCTGGAGGCGGTATTGGCGCGCACGCCGCTCTGAGCCGTTGCGCCGCCGTCAGCAGAGCAAGCGTCGGATGGCGGCAATCGCCTCCTCCACCGTCGCGGCGACATGGACGAGGCCGTCGCCAATCGCGCGGAAATAGACCTGCCCCTCGGGCTGGCAGTTGAGCAGCACCACCGGCCGCTTCGCCTTGAGCGCCAGCGCGATCTCCGAGGCCGTGCCCGCGCCGCCGAAGCCGCAGGCGATGACGACATCGCTCGACAGCACGTTGATGTAGTTGCGCGCGCTGCCCATGCCGGTGACGATGCCGACATCGACGGCCTCCGACATCGCCTTGCGGTCGCTGCCGGGGATCACGCCGATGGTCAGTCCATCGGCGCGCTTGGCGCCTCGGTTGACCGCATCCATGATGCCGTTGTTACGCCCACCGCTCAGCAACACCCAGCCGGCGCGCGC
>Ga0182744_1002675_pt1 | contig 14474 bp, 12 predicted proteins | sample eDN3rd30CKraftMG_FD_128525 | JGI IMG/M metagenome (GOLD analysis project Ga0182744, IMG submission 128525) | Enriched Miracle-Growth compost microbial communities from Emeryville, California, USA - eDNA 3rd pass 30_C Kraft MG (version 2) (version 2) ...
GCTGATGTCGTTCGATTCCGCGTATGCGTGGTCGCAGGCGCGGCACGGCGACGCAAACGGCATCACGCCGCCCGCATTCGTGCTCGCCTGGCGCGCGGCGAACGTCTTCGTCGAAGGGCCCGGCGGCCTTTTCGCGCTGCATCTGGCGCTGTTCTGGACCGGCTTGGCGCTGCTCGCACGCGGACTCGGATGGAAGCCGCTGCGCGGCGGCGTCAGCCTGGCCGTGGTCGCGTTCGCTCCCGCGCCGTGGCTGCTGCGCGGGCACGTATGGACCGATGTCGGCGTGCTCGCGGCGGCGACTTGCGCGCTCGGCCTGCTCGCCTGCGCGCACGCGGCCACGCGACGCGCCTTCTGGCTCGCCGGCGCGCTGCCGTGCCTGGCCTATGCCGCGCTGCTGCGCCACAACGCGCTGCCGGCGATCGTGCCGCTGCTGGCATGGTGGAGCGCGCTGGCCTGGCGCGACGCGGCGTCGGCGCGCAAACGCGGCATCGCCATCGTCGCAACGACCTGCGTCGCCGCGTTCGCGCTGGCCGGCGCGAGCCGCGCGCTCGATGCGAACCTGCGCGAGCGCATTCCGGTCTGGCCGTCGCTCGCGCAGTTCGATCTCGCCGGCATGTCGGTCGAAACGCGGCAGATGCTGCTGCCCGGCTTCATGATCGGCGCCGGTCTCGACGTCGACGAACTCGCGACCGTATTCCACCCATGGAGCAATCTCACGCTGTTCGCCACGCGGCACGGCATGCGCTCGCCGTTCGAGCCCTTCACGCCGCACGAACTCGACGCATTGCGCGATGCCTGGCTCGGTGCGATCGCCGGTCATCCGCGCGCGTGGCTCGCGCATCGCTGGCGCGTCGCGCAGGACTTGTTCGGCACGCATGCGCGCGACTGGCCGGCGGAGCTGGTCTATGTCGATGCCGAAACCACGTATGGCGACAATCCGCCGGTCGCCACGAACCGCGGCGCACTGCATGTGCTCGTCATGCGCGCCGCCGATGCCTTGCGCGCGACGCCCGCGCTCGCGGCGTGGCCGTACTTGCTCGCGGGCCTGTTCGCGGTGCCGTTCGCCTGGCGACGACGGCACGATGCGAGCGGACGCGCCGCATCCGTCGCGCTGGCCAGCGCATGGCTGCTCGCGTTGCCGCTGTGCGCGCTGGCGCCGTCTGCGGAGTTGCGCTATCTCGGCTGGCCGTGCCTGGCGAGCCTGCTCGCGCTCGCCTGCGCCGCCAGCCATTCGATCCGGAACGCGCGCTGATACACTGCGGGCGACTCCATCGAGGGATCCGCATGAGTACCGTTCAACGCTACATGTTCGTCATCGACGACCTGCCGCGCGCGCGCGGCGAATCGCACGAGCTGTCCTTCCAGGGCGATTCGCCGGAAAGTTTCGCCGATCTGTTCCAGCAGGCCCTGCGCGAGCCCACGTTGTGGCGGCGCTGGCTGGCGATGCAACCCGATCCCGATGCCGTCGATCCGTCGCTGGGCGCGAGCGATCCGAACGCGACCGTCATCGCGCAGCAGTCCGACATCCATGTCAGCGTCGAAGTGCGCACCACGTTGCCGCACGCGATTATCCAGCATCGCCTGACCCTGCTCGTCGGCCGTCATTGGACGTTGCGCGACGTCAGCGCGGGGTGAAGCGGGAGAGGGCGGCGGCTGCGCCACCTCGATAGGTCGCCTGCTGCCGCAGGCTCGTCAGGGCGCTCGCTGCGCGAGCTCGTGAGTTCGGGCGCTACGCGCTCTCGTAGAGGCGAAAGCCATGTAGGCCGGACGACCATGGGTCGGCCGGCATGCAAACTGGCCGCGCATGCGCGGCCGACCTACCGAGCGCCGCAGGCGTGACCTCGCAAGGCGGCGCAGCCGCCGACCTCGCAGCGCGCAAAGCGCGCCCTCACGAGCGCGCCCCGCGTGCGACCTCACTGCTCCATTACTGCTTCGGCCGCATGTCCTCCGGCGCCTTGACCGGATCGGCCGGGCGCGGCGGGAACGCGAACGGCTTGGCCGCGATCGCCTTCTTGAGTTCCTCGATGCCGCGGTCGAGCTGCGGGTCCTTGCCGGCGAGCTGCGCCGAGACGTCCTGTTCGACGACGATGTCGGGATCGACGCCGTGGCCTTCGACGACGTACTGGCCCTCGGTGCTCGCGCTGGCGAATTCCGGCACGTTGACCTGGCCGCCGTCGATCAGCGGGCCCCAGTCGGTGATGCCGACCACGCCACCCCAGGTGCGCACGCCGATCAGCGGGCCGAGCTTGGCGTGCTTGAACATGTAGGAAAAGATGTCGCCGTCGGACGCGGTCGTGCCGTTGCACAGCGCGACGAGATGGCCGAGGAAGGTCTGCTGCGGATAGGTATTGGTGAAGTCGATGCCGCGCGCGTAGTCGAGGCCGAGCAACTTGTGCGACAGGCGCTCGATGATCATCGCCGAGACGTTGCCGCCACCGTTGTCGCGCACGTCGACGACGAGCCCCTGCTTGCGCAGCTGCGGGTAGAACGCCTTGATGAACTCGCGGATGCCGTCGGCGCCCATGTCGGGAATGTGCAGGTAGCCGATCTGGCCGTCGCTGGCCTTGGCCACGTAGTCGCGGTTGTGTTCGACCCAGGCGAGGTAGTTGAGCGGCAGTTCGTCGTCGATCGGCTTGACCAGCACGGTGCGCGCACCGTCGCTGCCGGGCTTGCCGTTGACGCTGAGCTGCACGAGCTGGCCCGGTGCGGTGCGCAGCAGGCGGTACGGGTTGTCGTGCGCGGTCAGCGGCTGGCCGTTGATGGCGACGACGTAATCGCCCTCTTTCACGTCGACGCCGACTTCGGTGAGCGGCGAGCGGTAGCGTTCCTCGTCGTTCTGGCCCTTGAAGATCTTCGCGACGCGGTACTGGCCGCTCGCCGCGTCGAGCGCGAAGCGCGCGCCGACGAGGCCGACGTGCGGCTTCTTCGGCAGGCCGATGTCGCCGCCGCCGACGTAGGCGTGTCCGCTCGAGAGCTCCGCGACCATCTGGCCGAGCAGGTAGTTGAGGTCGGTACGGTCGCCGACCCAGGCCAGCATCGGCTCGTACTTGGCGCGGATCGCGTTCCAGTCGTAGCCGTGCATGTTCTTGACGTAGTAGTAGTCGCGGTAGCGGCGCCATACTTCGTTGAAGATCTCGGCGTATTCGGCCTTCGGATCGACGAGCGCGAACAGGCCGTCGGTCTTGACGCCCTTGGCTTCCGGCTTGCCGGCGTTGAGGTCGATCCACTTGTAGCTGCCGCCGCTCTTGAGCAGCGCGGTGCCGCCATCGTCGGAGATCGACAGGCCGCCGAAATCCTCGAACACGTCGCTGTCCTTGCGATCCTCGAACGACCAGCTCTTGAGCTTGTTCTTGAACGCGCCTTCGCGGCCGTAGTACGGCGCGTCGCCGACGACGTAGAGGATCGCCTTCTTCGTGATCGCGATGCCGCCGATGTTGTCGGGCTCGATCGGCGCGCGGATGACGCGGCCGTCGAGACCGTCGAAGTCGATGCGGTCGTTGATGTCGGAGGGCGACTTCGCCTTGTCCTTGCCCGCATCCTTCTTGTCGGCGTCGTCCTTCTTCTCTTCGGCCGAAGCGCTGTCGTTGCGCGGCGCGAACGGATCTTCGACGTCCTTGCGCAGGGCGAGCGCGAAGATGCCGGTGTCGCGGTTCGCCGCGAAGTCCCACTCGATGCCGGAAATCTGCGGCGTCCACTCGCGGTCGCCGAGGTAGTAGAGGTACTTGCCGTCGGGCGAGAACGCCGGGCCGTAGGCGTTGAAGCGCGGTTCGCCCAGGCGCACGTCCTTGCCGGCGACGAGGTCGCGCACGTAGAGCTGCGGCTGCAACGTGTCCTTGTCGGTCAGCGTGTAGGCGAGGTAGTGGCCGCTCGGCGACCACGTGTAGTCGCGTCGCGAGATCGACGGATCGTGCGCGACGACCGGCGCCGGGCCGCCGCTCGCCGAAACGATGCGCAGATTGTTGTCGCTGTCGACGAAGGCGATGCGCTCGCCGTCCGGCGACCAGCGCGGCGCGTAGAGGCGGCCGATCGCTTCGGTGGTGAGCTTCTTCGCGTTGCCGCCGTCGGCGTTGCGCACCCAGACCGCTTCCTCGCCGCCCTCGTCGGAGACGTAGGCGATGCGCTTGCCGTCGCGCGACCAGCTCGCCTCGCGCTCGTGCACGCCCGGCGTGTGCGTGAGGTCGAGCGTGATGCCGTCCTTGAGCGGCACGCTGAACAGTTCGCCGCGCGCGGTGAACACGGCGCGCTTGCCGTTCGCGCTGAGGTTGAAGTCCTCGACGTGGTCATTGACGCTGCGCTCTTCCGCGCGCGTGCGCACGAGGTCGCTCGGCACGGTGATGTCGAGCGCGCTGTCCTTGTTCGCATTCGTGTCGTAGACGTGCAGCACGCCGTCGACCTCGAACGCGATCTGGCCCTTGCCGTCGCCGCTGGCCCAGCGCGCGTCCTGACCCTTGTAGTCGGTGAGCTGTTTCGTCTCGCCGCTCGCGGTGTCGTAGCGATACAGGTTCAAGTGCTCGCCGCGGTCGGCGAGGAAGTACACGGCGTTGCCGATCCACACCGGATCGCGGTCGGTGTTCGGATCGTTGGTGATGTTCTTGGCCGACTTCGCGGCGAAGTCGTAGATGTACAGGTCCTGCGCCCAGCCGCCGACGTAGCGGTTCCAGGTGCGGAAATCGCGGAACTTCGGCGAGTAGACCATCTGCGAACCGTCCGGCGAATAGCGGCCGACGCCTGCAATCGGCATCGGCAGCATGACCGGCTCGCCGCCGTCGGCGGACACCGTGTACAGGTGCGGGCTCGATTCGTTGATCGAGTCCTGGTACGAGCGGAACAGCACGGACTTGCCGTCCGGCGTCCAGCCGTAGACCTGGCTGTCGAAACCCCAGCGCTGCGGCAGCGGGCCCTTCGACGGGTAGAACGTGAGCTGCTTCGGCTCGCCGCCCTCGGCCGGAATCACGTAGACCTGGTCGTCGCCGCCGTATTCGCCGGTGAACGCGATCGTCTTGCAGTCCGGCGAGAAGCGCGCGGATTGCTCGAGGCCCGGCCCCGCGGTCAAGCGCGCCGCGGTGCCGCCGGAAGTCGAGGCCGTCCACAGGTCGCCCGCATAGGTGAACACGACCTTGTCGCCGCAGACATCCGGAAAACGCAGCAGCTGGGTGCCGGCGAACGCCGCCGGCGAGAGGAACAGGCCCGCCGCGATGGCGAGCGAAAGGGGACGGCGCGACATGGGCACTCCGGCGGCTGGCAGGGGAAGTCCCCTACTGTCGCCCCCGCCCGCGGCGGATGCCTGCGCCGGAAGTCATGGGCACGGTCACGAAAATCATCCTTACTGTTCTGCTAAAGTAAGGAAAAACGAAAGTGGCAATGACATGTCGACCGCGACCATCACCAGCAAGGGCCAGACCACGATCCCCAAGGCCGTGCGCGACCATCTGCACCTGCAAAGCGGGGATCGCGTCGAATTCGTAGTGACGGGCGATGTCGTCGTGCTGCGGCCGGCCACGCGCAAGGTAACCGATCTCAAGGGTTTTCTGCCCAGACCGAAAAAGAAGAACGTGACGCTCGCCGCGATGGACGCGGCCATCCGCAAGCGCGCCGCGCAGCAATGATCGGGCTCGACACGAACGTCATCGTCCGCTATCTCGTGCAGGATGACGCACGCCAATCGGCCGTCGCCAACGCCTTCGTCGAAAACACGCTCGATGCGGCGCGCCCTGGATTCATCGGCCCGATCGTCCTGTGCGAACTGGTCTGGGTGCTCGAAGACGCCTATGGTTATCGGCGCGAACAAATCGCCGATGCGCTGCACCGCCTGTTCGAGGTGGACCGCTTCCAGTTCGAAGACGCCGAACTCGCCTGGCGCGCGCTCGACGCCTACCGCGCTGGCGTCGACTTTTCCGACGCGCTCATCGCGCTTGCGAACGAACGCGCCGGCTGCGAATACACCGCAAGTTTCGACCGCCGCGCCGCGCGTTTGCCGCAGGTGCGCGCTCCGGCTTGAGCCGCCGCCGGCGCTTGCTCAGACGGCAGCGCCGCAGCACTTCTTGTATTTGCGGCCGCTGCCGCAGGGACACGCGTCGTTGCGGCCGGGTTCGGCTGCACGGCGCGCGGGTGCCGGGCGCAGTTCGTGGATGCGCAGGCAATGCAGGTCGTGCAGCATGTCCGGGAGCACGGCGACGAGGTCGAGGCGCTGCTCGGCGTCGAGTGCGTGGGCGGCGTCATCGTCGTCTTCATCCGTGGATTCATCCACGGAGATCGCGTGCTGCGCATCGTCCCCGGCTTCATCGGTTTCGTCATCATCATCGCCACCGACGCGGCTGAGCGCGAACAGCATGGCGACGTCGTCGGCGACGTCCTCGTCTTCTTCCATGCGCTGCGACCACGCCGCATCGCGCAGGCTCATGCCGTGCAGGAAACCGGCCGCCCAACCGGCGCCGGTCGGGAAGTCGGCCCATTCGGGATCTTCGTCCTCGCCGTCTTCGACGTCAGGCGGAAGGATGACGAACGGCCATGCAGCATCGCCCAGTTCTTCCGGGTCGTGCTGCACGCGCCACAGGATGTGCAGGCGCAGGTCTTCGACGAGCGCGGCGGCTTCGTCCTGATCGGCCGGCGAGGTCCATTCCGGCGCGCGCTCGCCCCAGACCTGCGGCAGGTATTCCCGCGCCGAAACCGGCAGCGGCGAAACGACGATCGCGCTGAGGAAACCGTCGAGGATTTCCAGCGACATGCCTTCGTTGGGCAGCACGCGCTCGACGAGGAATCGTCCGAGGCGATCGAGATCGGTTTCGGCGAGCGGACGGCCGGTTTCGGGAGATGTCATGGATGACCTGCGGTGTTGAAGGAAAGGGGGCGAATCCAGCCTCGCGAATATTGCGCCTCGCCGGGGCCTGGCCTATCGTCGATGTTTGCGGGGCCGGATTCCATTCCAGCAGAGGGTGTGCCGATGAAGATCTTGTTCGCCGTGGCGATGCTCGTGGCGGTTTCCGGCAGCGCGGCGCAGGCCGCCAGCGTGGTCCGCGCGGATGCCGGTTCCATCTTCCACAACCTGGACGCACAGCGGAAATGCCCGGCGGCCTGCGAGGCGAAAGGCGGGACCTGGGACGGCAACTGGCGCACCGAGCCCGGAACCTCGCGCTCGACCTGCGATTGCAAGCTCGATTCGCGCAGCCATCGCGACGAGCGCCGCCGCAACGACCGCAAACCCCGGGGCCGCGTCCGGTCGATCGAGGCCGGCGCGATCGGCAACGACATGCACGCCAAGATGGTCTGCCCGCGCGTCTGCGAATCGCATGGCCGTCTGCTGTGGGACGGCAACTGGCGAACCACGCAGATGGGCCGGATGTCGGAGTGCGACTGCGTCGATCGCTGATCTTCGCGCTTCACTCATCGCGCCGGCGGCCATCGCGTCGGCGCGACCCCGGCCCTGCCGCGATCAATAGGCGAATTCGCGGAACACCGGATCGACGCTGCCCTGCCACGGCCCGTGGAACAGTTCGAGCTTGCGCTGCGCGGGCGTCTGGTTGGCTTCGACGATCTGGGTGAGGATGTCGAGGAAGATGCGTTCGTCGGCGCCGTTCGCGTTCGTGCGCGCGCGGCGCGCGAGGCCGTGCGCGGCGATTTCGAGCGCGCGGCCGGCGAGTTCGCGCACGCTTTCCCCGCGAAACGGCAGTTGCAGCGCGTGCTTCGGCACGCCGTCGCGCAAGGCATGGCGTTCCTCGCGCGTGAAATCCTTGACGAGATCCCAGGCCGCGTCGAGCGCGCTCTGGTCGTAGAGCAGGCCGACCCAGAACGCGGGCAGCGCACACAGGCGGTTCCACGGGCCGCCGTCGGCGCCGCGCATTTCGAGGTATTTCTTGAGGCGCACCTCGGGGAACGCGGTGGTCATGTGGTCGGCCCAGTCGCGCAGGTTCGCCTTCGCGCCGGGCAGCTCGGGCAGTTCGCCGGCGAGGAACCTGCGGAAGGATTTTCCGGCGAGATCCACGTATTCGCCGTCGCGGTAGCTGAAGTACATCGGCACGTCGAGCAGGTAGTCGACGTAGCGCTCGTAGCCGAAGCCGTCCTCGAAGACGAAGTCGAGCATGCCGGTGCGGTCGGCATCGGTGTCGGTCCAGATGTGCGAGCGGTACGACTGATAGCCGTTTGGACGTCCATCCGTGAACGGCGAGTCGGCGAACAGCGCGGTCGCGACCGGCTGCAGCGCGAGCGCGACGCGGAACTTCTTCACCATGTCGGCCTCGCTCGAATAGTCGAGGTTGACCTGCACGGTGCAGGTGCGCGTCATCATGTCGAGGCCGAGCTGGCCGACCTTGGGCATGTACTGCCGCATGATCTTGTAGCGGCCCTTGGGCATCCACGGCATGTCGTCGCGGCGCCATTTCGGCTGGAAGCCCATGCCGAGGAAACCGAGGCCGAGTTCGTCGGCGACGGTTTTGACCTCCTTGAGATGACAGGTCACCTCGCAGCAGGTCTGGTGCACGGTTTCCAGCGGCGCGCCGGACAGTTCGAGCTGGCCGGCCGGTTCGAGCGTGACCGAGGCGCCCTCGCGCAGCAGCGCGATGAGCTTGTCGTGTTCCTCGACGCGCTGCCAGCCGAAGCGGGTGAGTCCTTCAAGCAGTTTGCCGATGCCGCGCTCGCCTTCCCAGGTCGGCGGACGCAGGTCGTCGAGGCGGAAGCCGAACTTCTCGTGTTCGGTGCCGATGCGCCAGTCGGCGGGCGGCTTTTCGCCGGATGCGATGTATTCGACGAGTTGCTGGCGGTCGCGGATCGGTTCGTCCTTGACGCTGCTCGGGCCTGACATCGCGACTACCTCATGCGCAAACGGGGTTGGGGAAATGGGGCCGCGTCCCGCGAACGGAAGACCCGTCAGGCAGCGCCGATGCCGAGCCAGCCGGCGACGCGCGCACGCGCCTCGTCGAGTCCCGTCTTGGCCAGCGACGAGAACAGCTGCGCCGTCGCGCCGGGCGCGAGCGCGGCCAGTTCCTTGCGCACGGCCTGCAGCGTGCGCGCGGCTTCGCCGCGCGAGAGCTTGTCGGACTTGGTCAGCAGGCAGTGGCATTCGCGGCCGCTGGCGGCGGCGAATTCGAGCATGTGGCGATCGAAGTCCTTGAGCGGATGGCGCGCGTCCATGACCAGCACGAAACCGCGCAGCGAGACGCGTTCGCGCAGGTAACGGTCGATCATGCCGCGCCAGTGCGCGCGCATCGCCTCGGGCACCTTGGCGTAGCCGTAACCGGGCAGGTCGATGAGGCGGTGCGCCTCGTCGCCGACGGGAAAGACATTGAGCAACTGCGTGCGCCCCGGCGTCTTCGAGGTGCGTGCGAGGCCATGCTGTTCGCAGATCGCGTTGAGCGCACTCGATTTGCCGGCATTGGAGCGGCCGGCGAAGGCGACTTCGGCGCCCGCGTCGGCCGGCAGCTGGTCGGGCCGGTTGGCGCTGGTCAGGAAACGCGCCTGGCGAAACGGATTGGCGGCCATGGAATTCCGGAAGATGGCGGAGCGGCGGTTTGACCGCCCTTGGAGTCGTAGGGATAATTTCCCGATTGTGCCGGGGCGTGATCGCGTCGCGGTGTCCGGCGTCCCCGACCTGCGGAGCGAGTGTATGAGTTTTCGGCGCGCGTTTGTCCCTTCACTGCTGCTCATGACCGCCTGCTGCACGGGAGCCGCGTTCGCGCAGGAACCGTCGCAGCCAGCGCCCGCCCCCGCGACGGAGCCGGCCGCGACGCCCGCTGCCGCGCCGGCTGCGACAGCGGCGGCCGATGCCACGCCGCATGCCGGCGACGCCAAGACCGGTGAAGCCAAAGCCGCCGTCTGCGCCGCCTGCCACGGCATGGACGGCAACCCCAGCGACAAGCAGTATCCCAAGCTCGCCGGCCAGAACGAGGCCTACATCGCGCGCCAGCTCGGCCTGTTCAAGTCGCAGGCGCGGCAGAACCCGATCATGCTCGGCTTCGCCTCGACGCTGTCGGCGCAGGACGCGCACGACGTCGGCGCGTTCTTCGCGACCAAGGCCGCGCTGCCCGGCGTCGCCGACGACAAGTACGTCGAGCGCGGCCAGGCGCTGTACCGCGGCGGCGACGCCAAGCTCGGCGTGCCCGCCTGCATGGCCTGCCACGGCCCGGACGGCCGCGGCATGGCCGGCGCCGGTTTCCCGCAGCTCGGCGGCCAGTGGGCCGACTACGTGCAGGCCAAGCTCAAGGACTGGAAGTCCGGCACGACCTGGGGCACCGACAACGACGCCCAGATCATGCCGGCGATCGCGCAGAGGCTGTCCGACGAGGACATCGCCGCGCTTGCCTCCTACGTCGAAGGCCTGCATTCGGCCGACGCGGGAACCTCGACCGCCAGCAAGTAGTCCGAAGCCGGTCGTCGCGCATCGCGCGGCGAGCCCCGCCCATTGCCCGCGACGTTCGCGGGCGCTCGTCCCTCGTCATTCGGAGTCCCGTCGATGCTCAATCGTCCGACGTTCACCCGCACCGCCGTCGCCCTGTTCGGATTCGTCGCGGCTTTCTCCATCGCCCACGCGCAGGCGCCTGCCGCGGCAGGCTTCCAGGAAGGCAAGAACTACTTCGTCATCGAGCCGCCGCAGCCAGGCGGCACCGAAGGCAAGATCGAGGTCACCGAGATCTTTTCCTACGCCTGCCCGGCCTGCAACATGTTCCAGCCGACGATCAAGAAGCTGCGCGAAGCGCTGCCGGCGAACGCGACGCTGGTCTACCTGCCCGCATCGTTCCGCCCCGACGAGGACTGGCCGGTGTTCCAGCGCGCCTACTACACGGCGCAGGCGCTCGGCATCGCCGACAAGTCGCATGACGCGACGTTCGACGCGGTGTGGAAGGATGCCGACAGCAAGTTGCGCATCTCCGACGCGGTCACGCATCAGCCGATCAAGCCGATGCCGACGATCGAGGACGTCGCGCAGTTCTTCACGAAGTTCGGCGTCAAGGCCGAGGACACCATCGCCACGGCCAATTCGTTCGCGATCAACGCGAAGATGAAACGCGCCGACGCGATGCTCAAGACCTACGGCGTCGACTCCACGCCGACGCTCGTCGTCGCCGGCAAGTATCGCCTCACGGTCTCTTCCGCAGGCAGCATCGACCAGGTCATTCCCCTGGTGAAATACCTCATCGCCAAGGAAGCCGGCAGCCAGTGAGCGCTTCGACCCTTCTTCTTCGCAACACCGAGGACCGCACCATGTTCAAGCGCATCGGACTCATGATCGCCGCCCTGCTCTTCGCCGGCGCCGCCAGCGCGGCCGACGCGCCCGCCGCTGCCGCCACACCGGCGGCAACAAACTGGCAGGAAGGCACGAACTACTTCCTCGTCGACCCGCCGCAACCGACCGCCAGCGGCGACAAGATCGAAGTGCTCGAAGTGTTTTCCTATGCCTGCCCGCACTGCGCGCATTTCCAGCCGTATGCCGAGCAGCTCAAGCAGTCGCTGCCCGCCTACGCGCATTTCGACTACATGCCGGCGGTGTTCAACGCGAGCTGGGAACCGTTCGCGCGGGCCTACTACACGGCCGAGTCGATGGGTGTCGCGGCCAAGACGCACCAGGCGCTGTTCGATGCGCTGCATCGCGACCACCTGCCGATGCGGTCGATCGACGATCTCGCCGGCTTCTACGCGCAGCACGGCGTCGACCGCGCCAAGTTCCTCGCCACCGCGAATTCGTTCGAGGTCGACAGCAAGCTGCAGCGCTCGATCGACATCGTCAAGAACGACGGCATCGACGGCACGCCGAGCATCGTCGTCAACGGCAAGTACCGCATCACCGGCACTTCCGCGGGCGGCTATCCGCAGATGATCGAACTCGTCGACTGGCTGGTGAAGAAAGAACACGACGCCAAGGCCAAGCCGGCCAAGTCCGCGAAGAAATGAACGCTTTCGCGCGGCGCCGCTTGCCGGCGCCGCGCCGCCTGATTAGCCTGCCCGCATGACGCGCGCACCGGCCGTTCCTCCACAAGATCCCGACGCGCATCGCACGCTGACGCTGCTCAGCTGCAACATCCTCGCCGGCGGCAGCGTCAAGCGCTACCGCGACTACGTCACCCACAGCTGGAAGCACGTGCTGCCGCACGGCAAGCGCGAGAACCTCGACGAGCTCGCACGCCTGCTCGGCGACTTCGACCTCGTCGCGCTGCAGGAAGCCGATGCCGGCAGCCTGCGTTCGGGCTTCCTCAACCAGACGCAGTACCTCGCGCAGGCCGCGCGGTTTCCGTACTGGACGCACCAGCCGAACCGGCGCGTGTCCCGGCTCGCGACTTCGAGCAATGGCCTGCTCGCGCGCAACGAGCCGAGCGAGGTGCTCGACTATCCGCTGCCCGGCCGCATTCCCGGCCGCGGCGCGTTGTGGGCGCGCTTCGGCGAAGGCGACGACGCGCTCGTCATCGTCGTCGCGCATCTCTCGCTCGGCGCGCAAGCGCGCGCGCGCCAGGTCGCCTTCCTCGCCGAACTGCTCGGCGGACATCGCCACGCCGTGCTCATGGGCGACCTCAACACCTCCGCGCACAGCAAGGAGCTGGAATCGCTCTACCGTCGCACGACGCTGGCGCCGCCCGAACAGCCGCCGGCGACGTTCCCGAGCTGGAAACCCAAGCGCGCCATCGACCACATCCTCGTTTCTTCCGGCATCGAGGTCGAACAACGCTGGACGCTCGCGCATCCGGTCTCCGACCACTTGCCGCTGGCGGCACGCATCGTGCTGCCGCGCGGGAGCCTGTGAAACGCTCACTTTGCAGTGCGCTCCCCGCTGGGTAAGGTGGCTTGCGACCTTTCGCACGACTGCCTGCTTCATTCCACTGCCTGGGGAGTTTTCGATGAAGTTTTCATTGCGACATCGCTTTTCCGCCCGCCTCGCGGCGTGCGGCCTCGTTGCGCTCATGACCGCGACGACGGTCGCCGCCCGCGAAAACGCACTGCCGTATTCCTGGACGCACCCGATGGCGGTGAAGGCCGCCAAGGACGTGCCCGTGCGCGAGCTTGCCGCCGTGGACGCCGCGCGCGAGCTGGCCAGGGATGCGCAAGCCATGGATCCCGCAAAGTCCGCGACCGGCGCCGTGGAAAAGCGTTTGCGCGTCGCCGTCGGCAACGCCGTGTCCCTGACTCCGCGCCAGGCCGGCGCGTGGGAATCGCTGCCGGACGGAAGCCATCTCTGGCGGCTGACGCTGTCGGCGCCCAACGCCACCGACCTGCACTTCGGATTCTCGCGCTTCCAGGTTGCGCAGGGCGTCACCCTGCACGTGACCGACGACGCCGCGCACGCCTACGATGGCGCCTACACCGCGGCCGACACCAGCCCCGACGGGCAGCTCTGGCTGCCCCCGGTTTCCGGCAGCCGGCTGACGCTCGAGCTGCACGTGCCAGCCGGCGTGGACTTCGATCCACGCACCGTCGTGCTTTCCTCGGTCGGCGCCGGCTACCGCAACGTCAACGAGCGCAACGGCCCCGGCCTGCTCGGCGCCGGCCCATCGGGCAACTGCAACATCGACGTGATCTGCCCGCTCGGCGACCCCTATCGCGACGAGATCCGCTCGGTCGCCAAGTACTACTACGATTCGGGCAACAGCACGTATCTGTGCACCGGCACGCTGGTCAACGATACGGCGCAGGATTTCAAGAACTACTTCCTGTCGGCGAACCACTGCATCAGCACGCAGGCCGAAGCGACCACGATGCGCTTCTTTTTCAACTACGAATCGCCGACCTGCGGCCAGCACGGCGGCGACAACCAGAATCAGCAGACGTTGACCGGCGGCGCGCAATTGCGTGCGCACCGCGCCGACGTCGACTTCTCGCTCACCGAACTCAACAACACGCCGCCAGCGGATTTCAACGTGTTCTACGCCGGCTGGGACGCGAGCGGTTCGATCCCCGACGGCGCGATCGGCGTTCACCACCCCAGCGGTTGGGTCAAGGCGATCACCGAAACCGCCCACGCGCTGACGACGATGAACAGCTGCATCGGCTCCGGCAGCCAGACGCATTGGCGCACGGGCCAGCCGTACGCGCAGGGCACGACCGAGGGCGGCTCGTCCGGCTCGGCGATCTTCGTGCCCAGCGGCGACACCACCGGCCACGACAACCTCATCATCGGCACGCTTTCCGGCGGTTCGGCCGATTGCAGCGCGAGCAACCCGAGCGAGCCCAACAACGGCTACGACTGCTACGGCAAGTTCGCGGTGGCCTGGGACGGCACTTCGGCCGCGCAGCGCCTCAAGGACTGGCTCGATCCCGCCAACAGCGGCGTGACGACGTTGCCCGGCGCCGATCCGGCGGGCGCTCCCGCCACGCCGAACATCGTCGCAACGCCGCCGTCCATCGCCGCGAGCGCGGATGCCGGCGCCACGGCCACGGCATCGCTTTCGATCGCGAATACGGGCACGGCCGCATTGACCTGGACTGCCGACACGGCGGACTCGGACTGCGCCGCGCCGTCCACGATTCCGTGGTTGTCGCTCGCCCCGGCCAGCGGCAGC
>Ga0182744_1002677_pt1 | contig 14467 bp, 10 predicted proteins | sample eDN3rd30CKraftMG_FD_128525 | JGI IMG/M metagenome (GOLD analysis project Ga0182744, IMG submission 128525) | Enriched Miracle-Growth compost microbial communities from Emeryville, California, USA - eDNA 3rd pass 30_C Kraft MG (version 2) (version 2) ...
ATTTCCACGCCCTCCATGTCTATCATCGTTCTCATAGGTTTGGTAATAGTTTTGTATAAATATTCTAAATTATGCAGAATCTTCGATATAGTCTATTATTCATACCATACCTTATATTATTTCTTGTATTGGCTTCGTCATGTGCCGGTAAGGATCCGGTCGTTCCGGAAGAAACTGCTAATAGAGATTACAAATATATCTATCATGCACATGCCAGTACGAACATGTAGGGCCACGCACCTCTTATATTAATAATTTAAACATTTCGCAAGATGGGATTATCCGTATTTCTGGTAAACTTATCAGGCCGGTAGTGGTCAGGTAACGTTAATCTATTGATGAAATTGTGGCAAAATGAATTATTTTTTGCATTTTAGTTGTATGCCTATAGTGGATTAACTACCGTATCTTATGAAGAAATATCTTTTGTTAGGGTCGCTTTTATTGGTATTTATACAAGTTGGAGCACAGGGAATCAAGCCTAAAGAAAGAAAAGTTGTACAGCCACCAGCGAATAAGGCCAAGTTCCACTTGTTCCTATTGGTGGGCCAGTCAAACATGGCTGGTCGTGGATATGCTGAAGCAGTCGATACAATAGCTCATGCGCGGGTGTTGCGTTTAAATAAGGAGGGCGAATGGGAGGAAGCCAAAGATCCACTTCATTTTGATAAACCTATTGCTGGTGTTGGCCCGGGTTTAGCTTTTGGAAAGGCAATGGCCGATGCCGATACGACGGTTATCATCGGTCTGATACCTTGCGCCGTTGGTGGTTCAAGTATTGATTATTGGCAGGAAGGTGCTTATTATCCGGCAACCAAGACCTATCCATATGATGACGCTATAGTACGGACAAAAAAGGCGATGCAAACGGGTACGTTAACTGGAATCATATGGCATCAGGGAGAGGCAGATAGCAAACCGGCAGCCTGTTTAGTCTATAAAGCAAAGCTGAAAGCCCTCATCGCTACTTTTAGAAAAGATCTGGGAAAGCCCATGTTACCCTTTGTAGCAGGACAGCTACCCGACTTTCAGATTTATAAACAAGATAGCGTGGGTCATAAAACCATCAATAGGTCTGCCATCAAGGTCAATGAAGCCATCGCAGCTGTAAAGGAATCTGTACGGAATTACGGATTCGTAAAAGCCAACAATACGCAGCACCGTGGTGATGTACTGCATTTTAGTGCTGCTTCCGCCCGGCTAATGGGAAGAAGATATGCAAAAGAGATGATGAATATCGTTAACAATATAACCGAAAGGTAAATAGCCAATGAATCGTATCGTATATCTAATGACTTTAAAAAAATGAAGAATTCAAATCTGTTTTATTTTTTGATACTGAGTACGATTTCTATACAGCTTAGTTATGCTGCTCCTGATAAACAAAGTAAACGTAAACCCAACATTTTGATTATCATGGCAGATGATATGGGTTATTCGGATTTGGGTTGTTATGGAGGAGAGGCACATACGCCGAATATTGACCGTTTGGCGAAGAACGGTTTGCGTTTTCGCACGTTTTACAATGCTGCCCGTTGCTGTCCTTCCAGAGCTTCTTTGTTAACTGGTGTATACCCTCACGAAGCTGGCATGGGAGGGATGGTCAGTGAAGTGGGCAGCCAGCCCAAGGCAGGACCTTATCAAGGTTTTCTGAACCATAAAACAATTACCATAGCCGAAGCATTGAAGCTTGCAGGTTATAGCACCTATATGTCTGGAAAATGGCATGTGGGTGAAGAAGCCCAACATTGGCCAACGAAGCGTGGGTTTGACCGGTATTTTGGCCTTATCAGCGGTGCGAGTAGTTACTTTGAATTGGTGAAAGAGCCTCGTGTACGCCAAATGGCACATGACGATAAGCCTTGGACGCCTCCGGCCAACGGATTTTATATGACAGATGCCATTTCCGATACGGCCGTCAACTTTATCGAACAACATAGGCAAACAAAATCCGAGCAGCCATTTTTTCTGTATTTAGCCTATACCGCTCCCCATTGGCCCTTGCATGCACTGGAGCCAGATATCAAACGATATGACGGTGTTTATGATAGTGGATGGGACCAGCTGAGACAAAACCGGTTTGAACGCATGCGGCAGTTAGGCGTGATCGATAGCCGGCACCAACTTTCTCCCCGTACGGCCAACATCCCTGCTTGGGATACGGTAAGCAACCAAAAAGAATGGGCAGACCGGATGGAAGTTTATGCTGCTATGATTGATCGTATGGATCAAGGTGTAGGACGTGTACTGTCGGCGCTGGAACGTCAAGGAGAATTAGAGAATACTTTGATTGTTTTTTTATCGGACAATGGTGGCTGTGCAGAAAATGTAGATGGAAGAAAATTGAATAAAGCAGGCACCCGGGTTGGGCAACGTGGCTCCTATGTGGCTTATGACGAACCGTGGGCCAATGTATCCAATACGCCTTATCGAAAATACAAATCCTGGACGCACGAAGGAGGCATCATTGCTCCTTGTATTGTGTATTGGCCGAAAGGAATGAAACGGTCAGGAGAGTTTACTAACGCAGTTGGAGATATTAAAGATATCATGGCAACTTGTTTAGACCTAGCCGGAATGGACTATCCGCATACCTATCGCGGGCACAACCTTGTTACGCCAGAAGGCAAGAGCTGGTTGCCCTTATTTAATCAAGAAATGCTAGAGGAGCGGACATTATTTTGGGAGCATCAAGGTAAAAAGGCGGCACGGTCTGGTAACTGGAAATTAGTATCTGGAGGGAAACACAAACCTTGGGAGTTGTATGATCTTGCAGCAGATCCGGAAGAGTTGAAGGATGTTTCTGATCAGCATGTTCAACGGGTAGAACAATTAAAAAAGAGTTATTGGGCATGGGCTAAAAAAGTAGGTATAAAATAAGGGAACCAATATTTGGATAATTCAAAAAGAACAAATGTGGCAAAGTAGAATTGGTAATACTGTCTCATATTTTTAAAAATCGGTTTGCACGAATGTAAATATGAATTCTCTATCATAAACTGAATATTGCATCGTTTTAGTTACGGTTTTTTCTTCCGTTCCACCATTCACATTATGAAAAGTCTGCGTTGCAATCGCTCGCACAACTCCCGACTTTGTTGGTTTAGATATATTATTACTCCCTTCTCTACCCCACGGCGCTATTGTCCCTTCTATATACTCCCTTCCGGCAGCAATGTAATAAGAATAGGTATAACTAGTATTATTCTCCGGCAGATTAACTTTAACATTCAAAACTCCATCATCATCTGTTTTCTCATCATTCCAAGTCTCTGTTAAGGTATTTGGAGTAGGTTGAGGTCTCTTATAACCATATTCATTCCATCTATCAAAAAGCTCATATGACCATTCTGTGGCTAAACTTTTATCATATTCAGGATAGGATTCATCACCAATATTTTCACCTGGAAAATCATCACTAACAACTCTAATTCTTATTTTGATAGATCCATAAGGAAATAAAGTTGAACTTAAATCTATTGGGGGGTCTATGATCGGAACAATAGTTCTCTGAAAGAACCCATATTGTTTATAAATTATCCCCAATGGATTGTCGTTTTCAGGAGCTTCCGTTTTTGGATAATACCAAGTTGTACCACTTCCTTGTTTATATTGAATTTGCAATCTTTGATAATTATAAGCCCCGCTTCCCTCGTAAGGATAGAATGAATTCCACAATATCGAAATATAGTGAGCACTGGTGTCCGGTGTCGTTGAATACTCAGGGCTTGTTCCGGTATAGATGTCATAAATATATGGTGCAGACATCGTTCCGTGTTCCCCGTGCCACCATTCCAAAGCAGAATCAGTTATAATATTGTCCATAAATCCACTTTCCGATGCTAATGTCAAATTTGTTCCTTTGTGGCTCAAACTCTCAGCTCGCTGATTTAAACCTGCTTCCTTTTCAGGATCGATAAATTCATTACTACAAGAATAAAACCCTAAAAATACAAATAATACAGAACTAAGTTGCAAAATATAAAGCTTTTTCATAACTAAAATGAGTTGATGGTAAAACCGTTATGTATTTTAAATGATGCTTATTTTTAATTATTGATATTTCGTCCGAATATATTCTTGTTGATGTAGAATGACTATCATTGCATTAATCTTTTTCAATATTCTGGTCTTGAAACCATTAAAATATTTAGCATAATTACGTTTGAACATAAACTGGTTACACATTGATGTGATGAAAACAATGTCTCGATTCGTTTTCTTTCTTTTTAAAGAGGCTAAATTACAGTCTGTATCCTTTTTGGTTTATTCTTTTTGGCGTATTCCGTTTGATGTTCGGCGTGTGATAGTAAATAAAACTACATAAATGTATGTAAAAAAAAATAAAAATCATAATTAATATTAATTTTTTTGTCTAAATCCGTGAAAACTAAAACCATGAATCATTACGACGACAAAAAGACCACTTTATGTAACCACTGTTGGTGACTCGATCTGTCATGAACAAAAAAGACATGACGATACATGTCGTAGTAGATTCCGTGTGTTGAACTTTGAGCGTGTCTAAAACAGGAGGATTATTATAAAGGAGTTGAATGGTCAGTATTTCAGGGTGCCTCTACGATAAATATCGAGGCCGGGAAATGTCAAGGCTAGGGAGAATACCGCATTGATGCCCATCGACCTTACTTTGGAAGATATCGATATAGTAGATAAATAGGTCCTCGCTTTAACTATTGTGGATAATCTTTCTTAAGATTACACAGGAAATCAAGAGCAAGCGACAAGCAAGTACTCTTACGCATCAACCCTTTTAACGATTATTCGGGGTGCCTACGGCGGTACAGCATTGGGGACGTCAATAATGTTAATCGCCAGTGTACAGGCTATACCGTTGTGCCTATACCAAGATTTTCTATATGGTTTCTATATCCTTGATTTTAGAGTGTCAATTTAAATACCCAGATACCTGACGAAAATCAGCAGGTCGAATCGTAACGAACGAGACTTAAAAAATGCTTTATTCTAAGTAACATCAGGCAACTCTTGGCAAAAGGACTACTTTTATGCATTGTCTGTTTAATTCGTTGTTGCTATTTCTGTATACTACTTCCGGCAGAGGAACTCCAAAGAGATGTTTGATACAATTTGTTGAACAATTAAGACAAACGATTTAACAGTAAAATGCTAAATCGTTTTAAGTTTGTTTCGATAAATAATTAACCAAATATTAACTGAATAACCGACAAAAATTGAATAATTGGAAACTGATTAAAAGCAAATATTTTATTGCTGTGCAGCTAAACCGTTTTAAGTTTAAAATGATTAACCAAGTATATATTAACTGAATCACTAACTAAATAACCGAAATCCAAAAATCATTTTTAATGGGAAAAATTTTACGTTTTTATCGAGGCGATTTTCGCTGTAGATGGTGTTTTTTTGATAAAAAACTTTTCTGGATACCTAAGTCTCGTGCTAAATCAATTGTAAGGCTTTCTTCTGCTTAGATCCTTTAAATCAACTAGATTATTCCAATTTCGAGCTCGGCTCTTTGTTGGAGGTCGCTTTATTGAAATGCTAAAAATAAATCTTTAACTAATATCAATTTTATGAAAGCTAAACATATCAGAAAAGGCGATAGTCGGCTGTTGGGCGTGCTATTGGCCTTCATCGCATTCAGTGTTGGCATGTGGGGTTGTAAGGAAGATAATAAGGCTGCCACAGAGGCATTGCCTTTTGACCCATCCAGCCCCGTTGTTGTATCCGACTTCAACCCGACATCGGGCGGTATGGGCCAACGCCTGGTTATTTTTGGGAAAAATTTCGGAAATGACCCAGAAAAAGTGTCCGTATTTATTGGCGGAAAAAAAGCCATCGTCATCAGTGTGGCGGGAGAGTCTCTTTACTGTTTGGTGCCTAAACAAGCCTATGATGGCGATATTGAAGTGCGTGTGGCGGATAATGAAAAGCAGGTGGTTGGTAAAGCCGATAAGATTTTTGACTATCAGCGTAAAATGGTCGTATCCACCCTGATTGGCTACAGAAATGCGCGAGGAGACGAACCTTGGAAAGATGGAAAATTCAAAGACCCAGACGAGAATAAAATGGCCAGTGGCTTTTGGAACCCATCCTTTTTTAAATTTGATCCGGCCAATCACAAACACCTATGGGCTGTATTTGATAACAACAACGGATTATACCTGATTAACTTCGAAGATAGCACCGTGACGAAGAAGCGTTCGGATTTTGATCGTCCGCGTAGCATTGATTTTACGCTCGATCACAAATACATGGTCATTGCCGAAGATCGCGGCGGAGAAAATGATCGGGCAACATACCTGTTATCGCGCGATAAGGATTGGCAGGATCGAGAAATTCTAACCACATACAAGCAATGTAATGGTGCCTCTGTCCATCCGGTTAATGGGGAGATGTATTTCAATAGTTATTCAAAGGGAGAATTTTACCGCTTTGACCTGAATAAATATCTCCAGGAGGGTCCAGGACCCGAGGGGACGAAGGATTATGAGAAATTGTTCTTAGTTCACGACCCCAATTGGGAATATAAGATTTTAATACATCCAACGGGGAATTACGCCTATATTGTAGTTATTAATCAAGCTTATATCCTCCGGTGTGATTATAATTGGGAGAAGAAACGCTTTAATCAACCTTATTTGGTCTGCGGTCAACTCAAAAGTGCCGGTTATAAAGATGGCGTAGGATCTTCTGCCCGTGTGGATCATCCTTATCAGGGTGTATTTGTGAAAAATCCGGCCTATGTGGAAGCTGGTAAGACCGATCAATATGATTTCTATTTCACCGACCAGATGAACCATGCCATCCGAATATTGACCCCAGAAGGGAGCGTGACGACTTTTGCCGGTCGGGGAAGTTCCAGTATCAATCCCAATCCATACGGTTATGTAGATGGTGACCTACGGGAAGAAGCCCGCTTCGACCGGCCATCGGGTATCGCCTATAACGAGGAAGAAGGCGCCTTTTATATTGGCGATCAAGAGAATCGCCGCATCCGTAAAATTGCCCTGGAAGCAATGGATGAAAGTGATCTTCCTGCAGAAACGGATGAAAGTATGACAGAATAATCAATGAATGGCATGATGAATAAATTCTTACTAACTTATATGTTACTTCTCTGTGTCGCGTTTAGCACGTTGGCTCAGGAAATGGTGGAAGTAACCGGTGTCGTGGTCGATACCAAAAAAGAACCCTTACCGAGCGTGAGTGTCTTTGTAACCGATGCTCCGGGATTAGGTACTACAACCGATAATCAGGGGAGGTATAAAATTAAAGTAGAACGTTATAAGAAGCTCAATTTTACCTATCTCGGCTATAAAAAGCAGGAAATATTGGTGAAAGATAACTTTGTTATCAATGTAACGATGGAGGAGGCAGAAACGAGCGTGCTGGATGAAGTGGTGGTGACAGGAACCGGTGTTCAGAAAAAATTATCAGTAACGGGCGCAGTCACAACCGTGAATGTAGAGGAACTGAAATCGAATCCAACCTCAAGTCTTTCAAACGCGTTGGCGGGGAATGTAGCGGGGGTGATGGCCATGATGCAATCGGGCCAGCCCGGAAAAAACATTTCCGAATTCTGGATCCGTGGTATCTCCACTTTTGGCGGCGGTACCGGTGCTTTGGTATTGGTCGATAACATTGAGCGCGACATCAATGATATCAATATTGAAGATATCGAATCTTTTTCCGTACTGAAAGATGCTTCGCTGACGGCCATTTATGGATCCAAGGGAGCCAATGGGGTGATTCTGATTACCACGAAGCGAGGGAAAGAAAGCAAAATCAGTATCAACTTTAAAGATGAAACCATTTACAATACCCGCACCATTACACCGGAGTTTGAAGATGGGGTAACGTATGCGAACCTACTGAATGAAGCGCGTATAACCCGTAACTTTGAACCGATTTACCAACCGGAAGAATTGGATATTTTGCGTTTAGGCTTAGATCCGGATCTTTATCCCAATGTGGACTGGCAAGACATGTTGTTGAAAGATGGTGCTATGACGTATCGTGCCAACCTGAATATGAGTGGCGGTGGTGCTACCTCCCGCTATTTTGCTTCGGGTAGCTATGTAGATGAAGGTGGTATGTATAAAACCGATGAAACGCTGCGGAAAGATTATAACACCAATGCCAATTACAAACGGTATAATTACCGTTTAAATGCCGATTTTAATATCACTAAAACAACAGTCGCCAAATTGGGCGTATCAGGCTCCCTCAGCAAGCGGAACAGTCCGGGCTTAGGAGATGCTGATTTTTGGGGTGTTCTTTTTGGTTATTCGCCTATACGTACGCCTATTATGTACTCCAATGGTTATGTGCCTGCCATTGGTACCGGAAACCAGACCAATCCTTGGGTGGTAGCCACACAAACAGGTTTTAATGAGAATTGGGAAAACAAGATACAAACCAATGTTAATATCGAGCAGAATTTCGATTTTATAACCAAAGGTCTGCGCTTCCGAGGAATTTTGGGCTATGATACCAATAATTCGAGTACAATACAGCGTCGTAAATGGCCGGAACAATGGCGTGCCGAGCGTGCCCGTAATGAAAACGGTGACTTGGTATTTACACATGTTTCTGATCCTCGCGAATTATTTCAGGCAAGTAGTTCAGCGGGCGACCGCCGCGAGTTTTATGATATGATGTTCAATTACGATCGAAGCGTGGGCGATCATAATGTCGGAGCAGTGGCGCGTTTTACCCGGGATGTACTTGTGAGAACGGTGGCCATTGGTGACGATATTAAGAACGGTATATCTCGTCGAAATCAAGGATTGGCCGGACGGGTAACCTATAATTGGAAATACCGGTATTTTATAGATTTTAACTTTGGCTATAACGGATCTGAGAATTTTGCTGCTGGGCAACAATATGGTTTTTTCCCTGCTGTATCGGGAGCATGGAATGTGGCAGAAGAGCCCTTTATCAAAGAGAACTTGAAATGGATGAATATGTTCAAGATTCGTTATTCTTGGGGGAAAGTAGGGAACGATCAGTTAATGGGAGGAGAGCGTTTCCCTTATTTGTATACCATTGCAAACGGTCATTATGAAGGTGAAGGTGATAATAGAGTTTGGATACCTGAACCCGGCTATCAATGGGCTGATTATGGTTCCAGTCGGTCTTATGATGGTATGAGGTACTATCAAGTGGCTTCCCCTTATGTCACTTGGGAGATTGCAACCAAGCAAAATCTAGGCTTTGATGTTGCTCTTTTTAACGATAAAATCATTGCCAACCTCGATTTCTTCGATGAAGAACGAACAGGAATCTATATGGAACGGAAGTTTTTACCGGAAATTGTTGGTTTGGAAAGTACGCCAAGAGCCAATGTGGGGGCCGTGAAATCGCGCGGTTTTGAAGGGCGTTTTGAATATAAACAGAAACTGGGCGAGGTCAATTTGACCGCTCGGAGTAATATTACTTATAGTAGGAATGAAGTGACGGAAATAGATGAGGAAAATAATGTTTATGCTTATCAGAACCAGGAAGGCTATCGTGTCAATCAGGCTAAGGGACTGATTGCATTGGGATTGTTTAAAGATTACGATGATATTCGCAACAGTCCGAAACAAACCTTTGGTACCTATCAACCCGGAGATATCAAGTATCAGGACGTAAACGGGGATGGTGTGGTGAATGATGGCGACCGCGTGGCCATTGGTGCTACTAGGCAGCCGAATTTGATTTACGGCATTGGTGTTTCGGCCCAATGGAAAGGGTTGGATGTGAATGTCCATTTCCAGGGAGCGGGTAAATCGACTTTCTTTACTTATGGAAAAACGGTGTATGCCTTTAGCGAAGGCGAATGGGGACAGGTCATGAAAGGGGTAATGGGCGATAACCGTTGGATTTCTGCCGATATTTCGGGCGATCCGTCTACGGAAGACCCCAATGCGTCCTATCCACGTTTAAGCTTTGGTGCAAACCCCAATAACTTTAGAGAATCTACGTTTTGGCTGCGTAATGGGCAATACCTTCGTCTCAAAACATTAGATATTGGTTATAGTTTGCCTAAGCAATTGGCTAATCGGATTAAAACTAATAACATCCGTATTTTCGTAGTGGGTAGCAACTTGCTGACCTTTTCGAAATTCAAGCTTTGGGATCCGGAATTGGCCAGTCCGAGAGGAGAAGATTACCCTTTGCCTAAATCAGTTACCTTGGGTATCAGTGTTAACCTATAAATTGAAAAGAGATGCATAAGAAGATATATATGGTATTATTGTTTGTGCTCGGCACAAGCATCATTTCTTCCTGTAAAAAAGAATATCTGGAATCCGACGAATATTTTAAAGATCGGCTTACGCTCGAGAAAGTATTTCAAAGCAAGGTCTATTCTGAAGAATGGTTGGCTAGCGTTTATGACGAATTCAAGGGTATTAATGCCGATGTGGCCAGTAAGGGCTTTACACCGCATTGTTTTGCCGATGACATGTTTTACGGCGACCGCGATAAGGATTATGATCCGTCTAAGAACGAGTTGTCGTACAATATGTTTAAAACGGGACTTTATACTGAAAATGACAAACAAGGCACCTGGACGCAGTGCTACCGCGGTATACGGAATGCAACGACCTTTATTCATAATATCTATATGAATACTGAAATGTCGCCCGTTGAGATTGAAGACTATCGCGGACAGGCCCGCTTTGCACGAGCCTACCTCTACTGGTTGTTGCTGCGTAAATATGGCCCCATTCCTTTGTTACCCGACGAAGGGTTGGATTATACCGAAAGTTACGATGATTTGGCTGTTCCGCGCAGCACCTACGAAGCTTGTGCCGAATACATCGCCAATGAAATGTTGCAGGCTGCCAAAGAAATGGAAGCCATCGGCATGAAGCGGGGACAGGATGCTTCTGCCCGTGGAACATGTGGTGCCGCACTGGCTACCCGAGCCAAGGTATTGCTCTATGCAGCGAGTCCATTGGCCAATGGAAATAACTCTGATTATGCTGCCCGATTGACCGATGACCAAGGAAATCGCTTACTTTCACCCGACTATCAAGAAGAGAAATGGGCGAAAGCTGCAGCAGCAGCTCGTGATGTGATTGAACTGGGTGTATATCATCTTAATACGGTAGCTTTTCAGGAGACAGGTGATGATGCTACCATAGCGCCACCCAGTGACAATAATTTTTCATTAAAAAGCTGGCCGGAGGGGTGGGCTAATATTGATCCTGCCAAATCGTATGCGCAGGTATTTGATGGCACCTTGCAAGCGTCGGGAAATCCAGAACTGATTTTTACTAGAGGGAATAATCAGCTTGGAGAAGGGATTGATGCTTTGGTAATCCATCAATTACCCCGTTCTGCCAATGGTTGGAATACGCATGGGTTGACGCAAAAAATGGTAGATGCCTATTATATGAACGATGGAAAGGATGCGCCCGGAAAAGATAAAGAGATTGGCCGCGGCAATGGTACGGAGCGCGTTAAAGGTTATGTAAGCCAAGAAGAATATGATGAAGGCAAATACCGGCCCTTAAGACCGGGTGTTTCCTTACAGTATGCCAACCGCGAACCTCGTTTCTATGCTTCGGTGGCCTATAATGGCAGTTTCTGGACACTCTTGAACGAATCATTAACACAGAACCGGAACCAGCAGGTATTCTATTATCGTGATGACACCAAGGGCAATGGATTCAATTCAACCAATGCCTATTGGCTGCGTACCGGTTTTGGTATAAAGAAATTTGTACATCCGAATGATACGTATGAAGGCGGAAATAATTCCAAAATTGTACCGAAAGCGGAGCCTGCTATCCGTTATGCCGATATCCTGCTGATGTATGCCGAGGCGCTGAACGAATTGGAAGGTTCGTACAGCATTCCATCATGGCGCGGCGATAATTACAGCATCAGTCGCGACATCAGCCAAATGCAGCGAGGCATCCACCCCGTTCGCATCCGTGGTGGTGTGCCTGATTATCCGACAGATGCCTACAGTAATAAAAATGAATTAAGGGAACGATTGAAACGTGAACGTTACATTGAGCTGATGGGCGAAGGTCAACGCTATTATGACTTACGCCGTTGGATGGACGCGCCAACAGAAGAGTCCTTGCCGGTCTATGGTTGCAACGTGTTGATGAACGAAAAAGAGCGCGACTTGTTTCATCAGCCGATCGCTGTATGGGCTCTGAAGACTACTTTTGCCGATAAAATGTGGTTTTGGCCCATCAAACATTCTGAGCTGAAACGCAACAAACGGCTCACACAAAACCCTGGATGGACTTATAACGATTAATAAAAGATGCATTATATGAAAAAGTTATATATACCGCTCTTGTTAGGCGCACTGCTTTTTGTTTGCGGCGCCTGCAATGACGAATGGAAAGCCGAACAGTTTACCAATTATGTTTCCTTTAAGGCACCTTTGGAAAATGAAGGCATAACGAATATCTATGTTCGTTATCGAGCTGATCAGAAAACTACTTTTCTGCAACCTTTACTGGTGAGTGGGTCTGTTAAGAACGAACAAGACATGACGGTGCATGTTGCCGTAGATCCGGATACATTGAACACCTTGAATTTTGAACGTTTTCAAAGTCGAGCAGATTATTATTATAAGGAACTAAGCAGCCAATATTATACGGTGCCTGCTACCGTAAATATTAAGGGGGGAGAGAATGTGGCGTTGATGCCCATCGATTTTACCTTGAAAGACATCGATATGGTGGAAAAGTGGGTGCTACCTTTAACCATAGTGGATGATGCCACTTATGATTACAAAGCCAATCCTCGGAAGAACTACCGGAAGGCGCTTTTACGTATCAACCCTTTCAATGACTATTCGGGTACCTATAGTGGTACCGCATTGAAAACCGCAATGGAAGGCTACGAAAACGAAACCCCCATTGTGAAAGAGGATATCCGAAGCTATGTGGTGGATGAAAACACCATTTTCTTCTATGCGGGCAATATCGATGAAGAACGGCAGGATCGCCGCAACTATAAAATCTATGCCACCTTTAGTGAAACCGGAGCGGTAACTTTCTCGGCCGATAATCCGAATATCAAGTTTACGGTGAATAAAGATGCCAGTTATACGGTCAACGAGCAGATGGACGCCGTACGTCCTTACCTGATGCACCGCTATATTACCATCAATAACATTGATTACCAGTTTACGGATTATACCATGGTCCCCGGTGTAGAAATCAACTATATTGTTACGGGATCATTGATTTTAGAACGTCAATTGAATACCCAAATCCCTGACGAAGATCAGCAGATTGAGTGGTAATTTAAAAAGCAGTCGCGCTAAATGATTGCATGCATGTTAATACAGGAACGGCAGTCCTTACAAGGCTGCCGTTCCTAATTTGGTACAAAATGGTTATTAATTGAAAACTTTAAAAAGCAGAATACTATAAAGTTATTACACAAACTGTCTGATGACAAGGGTTATTCGGATTTGAGTTGTTGCGGGGCGAAACGGCCATCAGTTTCATCCTATTTTTCGCCATCTGATCGATATTGGGAATGATAATAATATTTGGTTTCTTTGGGTGCGCTGCCAAAGATTTATCTTTGGGAGATTTACTTTTCCATGACAGCATTCCTATCGCAAAAATGCTGATGGCTAATAAAAATATAAATAATTTGTACCGTGCTTTACCTTGCAATTTCATAACTAACTTATTTTTTGTTTCTAATTGGCTCCGCATTGGTATGATGTAACAAATTAAGCAAACACTTCTAAATAAGTTTTATCAAACTTTTGCTTTTTTGTTTCATTCGAATAATTTGTTTATTCATTACTTGTACCTTTTTAAAGGCATTCATGCTGCCTACGGCGGTTTTTAATGGCAATGAAGCTTGCATAAATTAATCATGCCCTTTTGTTTGGCAATTTATGCAGGTTTCACATGTAAATAATTATTTATATGTGCATGTTTTCAACGGCATAAATGAGCTCGTTTCACTCGGTTTGGTTTTTTATAAATGAGACAATCTGACTATTTTTTGAGCAAAAAAGCGAACCTATAGTAGTTATATTTGTACTATTTAGCAATCTATCCGGTTTCAGAACCAATATGAACGATAACTGAGTAATGTATTTACTGGCTAATCTTTAATATGAAAAAACAGTTGATGTTTTTTTATGGTATTTTTTTTATGAGCGTTGTTTTAAAAGCGCAACCTGCCTATTATTTTAAACACTTTCAGGCAGATGAAGGATTATCACAGAATACCGTCTACAGCATGATACAGGATAAGCAAGGTTTCATGTGGATTGGTACTAAAGGTGGATTAGACCGTTTTGATGGATACACATTCAAACATCTCAATATTACAAAAGTAAGAGCTGGAGCCAATAATATTAGTGCCTTGTGTGAAGGTGATAGTAACATGATATGGGTAGGTACAGTGGGGGGATTATTTCGGTATAACCCGCATAGCGAATCGTTTGTAGAGTTGGCCATCAAGCCGGTTCGAA
>Ga0182744_1002682_pt1 | contig 14437 bp, 11 predicted proteins | sample eDN3rd30CKraftMG_FD_128525 | JGI IMG/M metagenome (GOLD analysis project Ga0182744, IMG submission 128525) | Enriched Miracle-Growth compost microbial communities from Emeryville, California, USA - eDNA 3rd pass 30_C Kraft MG (version 2) (version 2) ...
ATAATCGGTCGCTTGCGGCGCGCGCGGACCGCGCGTTGCTGCTCGAGGATGGGCGGTTGCGGGATACGGACGTTCGAGAGGTATTGGCCTGATGCTGTGCGACAATTGCAAGGAGCGCGACTCGGTCGTGACGCTCACCACTTCCGATGCGCAGGGGGTAACCGAGCTGCACCTCTGTGAGCGTTGCGCCGCCGAGCGGGGGATCGAAACCCAGGTATCCGCGCCGAAACAGCCGCTCACCGATTTCATCCTCGCCGTGCAGAAGCAGCTTCCAGCCACGCTGCTGGAGAGCTCGCGCTGCACCTTCTGCTCTGGCACGCTCCGTGACTTCAAGAATACGGGGCGGCTCGGTTGCGCCTACTGCTATCAGGCGTTCGAGTCGAGCCTGCGCGACCTGCTGCGCCGGGTGCACGGGAACTCGCGACACACGGGGAAGCGCTATCAGCCGCCGCGGCCGGAACTGGCCGAGGACGCGACCGTACTTTCGGAGCTGCGCGACAGGTTGCGCCGTGCCGTGGAGCAGGAGCAGTTCGAGGAGGCCGCGCGCCTCCGCGATCAGATCAAGGTGATGGAGTGATGCTGGACCTTTCGTTGCTTCCCGACGGGGGAGTGAGCTGGCTGGACGCTTCGGGCGAGCACGCTGGAATCGTGCTGTCTACTCGCATCCGTCTGGCGCGCAACCTGGAGGGCTTCGCGTTCCCCGGCCGGGCGCGCGACGGCGAGCGGCTGCGCGTGCTGTCGCAGGTTCGGGAAGCGATGGAGGCGATGCCATCGATGCGGAGCCATCTGCTGGTGCGGGTGGACGATCTGGGGAGCGACGAGCGGCTTCTGCTCCTCGAGCGGCATCTGGTGAGCAGGGAGCTGGCGGGCCTGGATCCACAGCATCCGGTGCGCAGCGGCGCGGCGGTGTTTCTCGGGGCGGGGATGGGCGTCATGGTAAATGAAGAGGATCATCTTCGACTCCAGACGCTCCGCTCGGGATTCGCGCTCGCGGATGCGTTCGCGGACATCGAGCGGGTGGACGAGGATCTCGGGTCGCGGATCCCGTTCGCGTACCACCAGGAGTTTGGTTTTCTCACTTCGTGTCCCACGAATACGGGCACCGGAATGCGGGCGTCGGTGTTGATACATCTACCGGGGCTCGTGCTCACGAAGGAGATCGGGCCGACGCTGGCCGGGCTGCAGCAGATGGGACTGACGTATCGGGGGCTGTACGGCGAGGGGAGCGAGGTCGTTGGGAACTTCTTTCAGATATCGAACCAGACCACACTGGGGCGGCCGGAAGAGGAAATCATCGACAAGTTGATGTACGTGCTTCGAACGGTGATTTCGCGCGAGGAGGACGCCAGGCGGGTATTGCTTCGCGATGCGGGTTATATTATTGAAGACAAGCTCTGGCGGGCTTATGGGACCCTCCGCTACGCGCGCAGCCTCTCTTTCGAGGAGGCGATGAATTTCCTCAGCGGCGTACGACTGGCCGTCGGTCTGAAACTGATCAGCGGCCTCAGTGTATATACTCTCAACAAGCTCCTGATTTTTTCCCAGTCCGCGCACCTGGCATACGCCGAGGGGAAGCCGCTCACGGAAAGTGAGGCGAATCTCGTGCGTGCACGATATGTGCGACAGTTGCTGGCGGATGAGACGGGGACGAACGGGTGACCCCGCGGAGGGGGCCCCCGCACTGAGGGACCTATGAACGGCTACAACTTCACCGAGCGTGTGCGCAAGGTTCTCGCAATGGCCCGCGAGGAAGCAGCGCGTCTTCACCACGAGTATGTGGGGACGGAGCACATCCTGCTTGGACTCATCCGCGAGGGTGAGGGTGTCGCTGCGGCCGTTCTCCAGAATTTGAGCGTGGATCTGGACGAGATCCAGCAGAAGATCGAGGAGACGGTCAAGAAAGGAAAGGCGGCACAGGCGACGGGCCCGGACCTTCCCTATACCTCTCGCGCGAAGAAGGTACTCGAGCTGGCGATGGCCGAGGCGCGGGAGCTCAACCACAGCTATGTCGGCACCGAACATCTCCTCCTTGGCCTCCTGCGCGAGGAGAAGGGGATAGCGGCGCAGGTCCTCACCGAGATCGGTGTGAACCTGGACGCGGCGCGCACGGAAACTCTTCGCCTCCTCGGCACGGAGATGCCGCAGGGCGGAGTCACGTCGCAGGGCGGCACGCAGCCGCCTCCTCAGCAAGCGAAGGGTGCCGACAAGAAGTCGAAGACCCCCGCGCTCGACCATTTCTGTCGCGACCTCACCCAGCTCGCCGCGGAGGGGCAGCTCGATCCCACGATCGGGCGTGCCAGCGAGATCGAGCGGGTGATGGAGGTACTCACCCGGCGGAAGAAGAACAACCCGGTGCTCATCGGCGAGCCGGGCGTCGGCAAGACGGCCATCGTCGAGGGGCTCGCGCAGCTCATCGCCACGGGCGAGTGCCCCGAGTCGCTTCGCGACCACCGCGTGCTCGCGCTGGACATGGCCGCCGTCATCGCCGGTACGAAGTACCGGGGGCAGTTCGAGGAGCGGCTCAAGGCGGTGATGAACGAGATCGCGCAGAACAAGAACGTGATCCTCTTCATCGACGAGCTCCACACCCTGGTGGGTGCGGGCGCCGCCGAGGGTGCCATAGACGCGAGCAACATGCTCAAGCCGGCGCTCGCGCGCGGCGAGCTGCAGTGCGTCGGTGCTTCCACGCTCAACGAGTACCGCAAGTACATCGAGAAGGATGGCGCGCTCGAGCGCCGCTTCCAGACGGTGGTGGTGGATCCGCCCTCCATCGATGAGACCATCGAGATCCTCAAGGGTCTGCGCAAGAAGTACGAGGACCATCACCACGTGACGATCCCCGATCTCACGCTCGTGACGGCATCGAAGCTCTCGGAGCGCTACATCACCGACCGCTTCCTCCCCGACAAGGCGATCGACGTGATCGACGAGGCGGGAGCGCGGGCGCGGCTCGCGGCGCAGGCGCCGCCGCCCGAGGTTGCGGCGCTCAAGGCGAAGCTCGAGGAAGTGAACGGCGAGAAGGAAGCTGCCGTGCGCGACCAGAACTTCGAGCGGGCCGCGGCGCTCCGTGACAAGGAGCGCGAGCTCCAGGGCGAGATCCGCAAGAAGCAGGAAGAGTGGGAGAAGCACCGCCAGTCGTTCCGGCCGGTGCTGGGCGACGAGGAGATCTCCTTCATCGTCAGCCGCTGGACGGGAATCCCGGTCATGCGGCTGCGTGAGGCGGAGAGCTCGCGGCTGCTGCGGATGGAAGATGAGCTGCACGACTCGGTGGTCGGACAGGACGAGGCCATCAAGGCACTCGCCCGCTCGATCCGCCGGAGCCGCGCGGGACTCAAGGACCCGGCTCGTCCGATCGGTTCGTTCATCTTCAGCGGTCCCACCGGTGTCGGGAAAACCGAGCTGGCGCGTTCGCTGGCGAAGTTCCTCTTCGCGGATCCCACGGCGCTCATCCGCGTCGACATGAGCGAGTACATGGAGAAGTTCTCCGTGTCCCGCCTCATCGGCGCGCCTCCGGGATACGTGGGCTACGAGGATTCCGGTACGCTCACCAAGGCGGTGCGGCGCAAGCCGTACAGCGTGGTGCTGCTCGACGAGATCGAGAAGGCGCACCCCGACGTGTTCAACATCCTGCTTCAGGTGCTCGACGAGGGCCACCTCACCGACAACTACGGCCGGGTGATCGACTTCAAGAACACGGTGGTGATCATGACGTCGAACGTGGGCGCCCGTGACATTACCAAGGGGCGGGGCCTCGGCTTCGCCGCGCCGGACGACAGCGAAACCTTCGAACGGATCCAGGAGAAGGTGAAGGAGGAGATCCAGAAGGTCTTCAACCCCGAGTTCCTGAACCGGCTGGACGACGTCATAGTCTTCCACCCGCTCACGAAGGAGCACATCTCGCAGATCGTAGGGATCCTGCTGAAGGACGTTCAGCGCCGGCTGCAGGAGGAGGAGATCACTCTCAAGCTCACGCCGGCGGCCACGGAGTTCCTGAGTACTCAGGGCTTCGACGAGCACTTCGGCGCCCGTCCCCTGAAGAGGGCGATCCAGCGCTTCATCGAGGACCCGCTCTCCGAGAAGATCCTCGTGGGCGAATTCTCCAAGGGCGACGAGGTCGACGTGGACGTGGCGAGCGACGGGGCCAGGCTCGAGTTCCGGGTACTGAGCAAGACGAGCTGAATCAGGGGCCGACCCGCGCGAAGCAGGGTCGGACCCCGGGAAACGATCGAGACGGCCAGATGACCCCCTTGGGGCCATTTGGCCGTTTCGTGTGTATCTTATACCCATGTTACGACCCACCCTTTTGCCGCTCGTCCTGGCACTGGCCTTTGCGAGCGCGTCAGCACGTGCGCAGCAGCAGCCCGAGAACAGTCCCTGTCTCGTCCCCGACTCCGTAGCCATCCGCGGCAACGCGCGTGTGTCGCTCTCCACGATTCAGGGCGATATCGGAATCTCCAGGGGCGACACGCTCAATTTCCGCGTGCTGCAGCGCGCGATTCGAAACCTCTTCGCAACCGGTCAGTTCTCCGACGTGCAGAGTGCGTGCGCCGTCGATCGCAGTAGCGGGCGGGCCACCGTCGTGTTCACTGTCACCGAGCGTCCGGTACTCGGCGGCTTCTCCGTGAAGGGGACGGACGTGGTTTCCGAAGGCTCCGTGCGCGATCGCATCACGCTCGAGTCGGGACAGCCGCTCGATCCCGCCGCGCTCACCACATCGGTGCAGCGAATCGACTCGCTCTACGAGTCGAAGGGGTATTATCTCGCGCGTGTGCGACCGGAGACCACGGTGGTGAACGACACCACGCACATCACCTTCGACATCGAAGAGGGACGGCGACTCGCCATCTCGGGCGTGGAGATCAAGGGCGATACGAACGTACGCGAAGGGGCCATCGTCGGCGCGATGAAGACGAAACCGGAAGGCTTCTGGTTCTGGCGCAAGGGCGAGTTCGACGAAGAGAAGTTCAACGCCGATCTCGGCGAGCGCATCCCGAAGGTGTATCACGAGCGGGGATTCATCGATTTCCAGGTGACGCAGGACACCATGCTCGTCGACCGCGAGAGCGGCAAGGCGATGCTGCAGATCGGTGTGCGCGAGGGGCAGAAATACCGCGTCGGCACGTTCGACGTCATCGGCAACAGGCACTTTCCGACCGACGCCATCGAGCGCTACTTCCCCTTCGGCCAGAGCTCGCCGTCCATCACCGAACGGGTCAAGGGCCTGTTCGGCGGCTCCGATCACGATGACAACGTGTTCGACCAGGAGAAGTGGCAGACCGCCACGCAGCAGTTGCAGACGGCGTACAGCAACGAGGGCTACATCTACGTCCAGATCCGCCCCGTGATCGAGCGCACCATCTCGCCCGTGGATTCCACGCCGGTCGTGAACCTGCGCTGGGAGATCAACGAGGGCACGCCCGCGATCATCAATCGCATCGACATCGCGGGCAACGACTACACGAGCGAGACGTGCATACGCGACGCCCTGGTGATTCTTCCGGGCGACGTCTTCAGTCAGGACCGTCTGATCCAGAGCTACCAGAACATCCAGAACCTTGGCTTCTTCGAATCGCCGCTCCCCGCGCCCGATACCCGACAGGCGAACGACAAGGGCGACGTGGACGTGATCTTCCACCTGAAGGAGAAGCGCACGGGGAGCGTGAACTTCGGAGCGTCGGTCGGAGAGGGCACCGGCGTGGGCGGCTTCATCGGTCTCGATCAGCCCAACCTCTTCGGCAAGTGCAAGCGAGCGTCGCTCCAGTGGCAGTTCGGGCGGTACATAAACGACTTCCAGCTCAGCTACACCGACCCGGCGATCAAGATGTCGTGGATCAGCGGGACGGTCACGGCGTATCATACACAGTCGCGCTACATAATCGCCGACCTCGGGCGCAGCACCAGCACGGGCGGCTCGCTGCAGCTCGGCATTCCGATTCTCAACCCGCTCCACCGCACGAGACTCTTTCTGTCGTACGGCGCGGAGGCGGCGAAATTCTCCGGAGGTATAGCCAACCGCGATACCACGATCGACACGAGCAACCGCTTCCGCTCGATGCTCGGTGCAACCGTCACGCACGACAGCCGGTACGACATGCCGTTCGCTTCTTCCGGCTCGATGCAGACTTTCACCGCGCAGTTCAACGGCGGCCCGCTGGGAGGCTCGACGGAGTTCCAGCGTTACACCACGGAGATGCGCAACTACAGCACGCTCGCGCAGTTCGGTGGTGGCGAACCGGGCTCCGCTCCGATGAAGCTCGTGCTCGGCCTCACGGCGCGCGCGGGAGCGCTCTTCGGCGATGCGGGTCCGTTCTTCTTCTCGCAGAAGTTCGCGATGGGCGGTACGCAGTACGGTGAGCAGCTCCGCGGCTACGACGAGTTTTCCGTCACGCCGCTCGGCTACGTGCCGGAAACCAACCAGAATGCATCACTCAATTCCTTCGGCAATGCGTTCTTCTCGGCGACGGCGGAGCTGGGAATCCGTTTCAACCAGATGCTTTATGCCGATCTGTTCTACGATGCGGGCAACGTTTACTCGAACCCGCGAGACTTCGACCCCACGCGACTCTTCCGCGGCGCGGGTATCGGCGTGGCCATCGTGACGCCGCTCGGGCCTCTTGGGCTCGATTGGGCGTACGGCTTCGATCGCGTCGACGAACTGGGGCGCAAGGACCCCAAATGGCAGCTTCATTTCAAGCTCGGGCAACTATTCTAGGACTGGAGTCAACATGCGTTCGTTCGTAAATGCAGCTATCGCAGCTGTGGCAGTCACGATCCTCGCCGCCGGCAGCGCCGCGGCGCAGGGCGCGCTCAAGATCGCCTACGTGAATTCGCAGGAGATCATCGCCGCGGCTCCTGGCCGCGCCGAAGCCGAAGCGCAGATCCAGAAGGACATGAACTCGTACCGCTCCCAGGTTCAGAAGATGGGCGATTCGCTCAACACTCTGATCGCTTCGTACACGAAGTCGGAGTCCACTCTGAGCGAGGCCGCACGCGCCGCCAAGCAGAAGGAGATCCAGGACAAGGAGAAGGAGTACCAGACGCGCGTCCAGGGTCTCGAGCAGCAGGCGCAGCAGCGCCAGTCGGAGCTCATCAGACCGATCATGGAGAAGATCAATTCGATCATCGAGCAGGTCCGCGCCGAGGACGGCTACGCGCTGGTACTCGACGCCGGTAATCAGTCGGGCGTGGTGGTGGCTGCCGACTCCTCGCTCGATATCACCGACAAGGTGATCGCACGCCTCAAGGCGGCGGGCGGTACGGCCAGCAAGCCTGCCCCCGCGGGCCCGACTCCCCAGGCAACCGGGGCGACCCGAAAGGTCCCGCCAGCGGAACGTTGAGCACGAACGACTCGGCGCTTCGCGATGGCCTCGGCGGTGATGGCCCGAAGGGTAGAGGGCTCACCGCCGAGGCCATCGCGCGGTTGGTGCACGGCGAAGTGATCGGCGACGGAGGCGTGCGTCTGACGGGCGTCGCGCCGCTCGATCGCGCCTCCGCCCACGACCTCACATTTCTCGCCCACGAACGCTACGCGCCGCTGCTCTCCTCTTCGGGAGCGGGGGCGGTGCTCATTTCCGCCGAGCTTGAAGCGGCTGCGAACGAGGGCGACGGGGCGCAGTACGACGGCTGCCGGATCGTGGTGGAGCGACCGTACGACGCGATGCTCCAGGCGATTCCAGTGCTCTATCCACCATCGCCGCCAGCCACCGGAGTGCATCCCACGGCCATCATCGGCGCGGGCGCCTCGTTGGGCAACGCCGTCTCCATCGGCGCATACGCGGTGGTGGAGGACGGGGCGGTGCTCGGCGACGGAGTGCATGTAGGAACTCATTCCACGGTGGGTCGCGGCGTGCGGGTCGGCGAGGGAAGCTGGCTCGGCGATTCGGTGACGCTCTATCCCGGCGCCGAGGTGGGGCGGCGGGTACGGCTGCACGCCGGCGTTCGCGTGGCGAGCGACGGCTTCGGCTATGTGCAGAAGGACGGGCGTCACGAGAAGATACCGCACGTGGGTCGCTGCATCCTCGAGGACGACGTCGAGGTGGGCGCCAACTCCACGCTGGACAGAGGGAGCGTGGATGACACGGTGATCGGAGCGGGCACCAAGATCGACAATCTGGTACACGTGGCGCACAACGTTCGCATCGGGCGACTCTGTCTGATCATGGCGCAGGTAGGGATTGCCGGATCGGTGCACATCGGGGATGGGTGCATACTCGCCGGACAGGTGGGCGTGAGCGGCCATCATACCATAGGCGCCGGTGCCAGGCTCGCGGCGCAGGCGGGAGTATTCGGCGACATCCCCGAGGGCGAGACGTGGTCCGGATATCCGGCGCGCCCGCACCGCGAGGCGCTGAGGGCGCACGCGGCGTTCTTCAAGCTGGCCGGAGTGATGCGCAGAATGGAGCGGCTGCTCGCGCGCGCGGAGGAGGGGGAGTGACGGAGCGTCGCAATTCCATACGCGACCAGATCTCGCTCGAGGGTGTTGGACTGCATCTCGGAAGGCCGTGCACGCTGACCTTCAGGCCGGCCGAAGCGGAGTCCGGGATCGTGTTCAGGCGCATGGATCTTCCCGGCGGGCCGGTCACGGAGGCGCTGGTGAGGAACGCGGTGGCGAGCGAGCGGCGCACGCAACTCGGTACCGGCGAAGGCGCGCTGCATACCGTGGAGCACGTGCTCGCAGCGGTCGCGGCGCACGAGATAGACGACCTCGTGATCGAGATGGACGGCCCGGAGCCGCCGATTCTGGATGGAAGCGCGCAGCCCTTCTTCGATGCGCTCGCGCGAGTCGGACTCGCGCCGCGGCGCGGCGAGGTGCGCTACCTCGACATTCCCGACAGTATCACGGTGACCGATGATGAGTCCGTGTACGACGCGGAACCCGCGGCGCATCTCTCGCTGCGCGTCACCATAGACTTTCCACACCCGCTCATCGGCCGGCAGAGCTGCGAATTCGCGATCACTCCGGATACGTTTGCCCGTGAGTTGGCGCCCGCTCGTACCTTCGGCTTCGTGAAGGAGGTGGAGGCGCTGCGCGCACGCGGTCTAGTTCTGGGCGGCTCGACCGAGAACGCGATAGTGCTCGACGAGCAGGGCGTGGTGGACAACACGCTTCGCTGGTCGGACGAGTTCGCGCGCCACAAGACCATGGACTGCGTGGGCGACCTCGCGCTGGCAGGGCGGAGGGTGCGAGCCCGCGTGAGTGCGCTCAAGCCGAGTCATCGCGGCACCATCACACTCGTCCGGGAGATGCTCACACTAGCCGCCAGGGAGACACGGATGCTTGGTATCGACGAGATCATGAAGATCATCCCGCATCGCTACCCGTTTCTCCTCGTGGATCGGATCCTCGAGCTGGAAGCGGGCAAGCGTGTGGTCGGGATAAAGAACGTCACGATCAACGAGCCGTTCTTCCAGGGCCATTTTCCGGGGCATCCAGTGATGCCGGGAGTTCTCATCGTCGAGGCGATGGCGCAGGTAGGCGGCCTGCTGCTTCTCGGTTCCGTATCCGATCCGGAGAGCAAGATCATGTACTTCACCTCGCTCGACAACGTGAAGTGGCGGCGGCCGGTGAAGCCTGGCGATCAACTGCGCTTCGAGCTGGAGATGCTCCAGGTGCGCGGCCGGCTGTGCAAGATGCACGGCGTCGCGCGCGTCGACGGCGATGTGGCGTGCGAGGCCGACATGGGCGCCATGGTAATGGAGCTATGAGCACCAAGATCCATCCCACGGCGGTAGTGTCGCCCACGGCGCAGCTCGGGGAGGGCGTGGAGATCGGCCCCTATGCGTTCGTGGGTGACGGCTGCGTGGTGGGAGATGGCTGCGTTCTGGCGACGCGCTCCACGCTCGAGTGCAACGTGCGGCTGGGGCGCGAGGTGCGCATCGGGATCGGCTCCGTTCTGGGCGGCGATCCGCAGGACCTCAAGTTCCAGGGCGAGCACACCGCCGTCGAGATCGGCGACCGCACCGTGATCCGCGAGTACGCGACGATAAATCGCGGAACCGCCGAGTCGCTGAGGACCACGGTGGGTACCGACTGCTTCATCATGACGTACGTGCACCTCGCGCACGATTGCCATCTGGGCAACGGCGTGATGATCTCGAACGGTACGCAGCTCGCCGGGCACGTGACGGTGGAGGATCACGCCATCATCTCCGGTCTGGTGGCGGTGCACCAGTTCGTGAACATCGGGGCGTACAGCTTCGTGGGCGGCTGTTCCCGCGTGCCGCAGGACGTGCCCCCGTATCTCAAGGCGGTCGGAAACCCGATCAAGCTCTATGGTCTGAACAGCGTCGGCCTGCAGCGCAACAACTTCGACGCAAACGTGATTCGCGAGCTGAAGCGGGCGTATCGCCTCTTCTTTCGCTCGGATCTGAACGTGTCGCAGGCGCTGGAGCGCGCGCATCAGGAGCTCGATATGTGCGACGAGGTGCGGCACTTTCTCTCTTTCGTGGACAACAGCGGACGCGGGGTGGTGCGGTGAGCGATGTGACACGCATCGGCGTGATCGGAGCGGGGAGCCTCGGTTTCCACCACGTGCGGCTCCTTCGGGACGTCGCGGGCGCGCGGCTCGAGGGATTCCACGAGCTCCGTGGCGAGCGTGCGGCCGAAGTGGAGCGCGAGCTCGGAGTGCCCGCCGTGGCGTCACTCGACGAGCTTCTCTCGCGAGTCGACGCGGTGACGGTGGTGGTTCCCACACCCGAGCACCATGCGGTGGCGAAGCGCGCGCTCGAACGCGGCGTGCACGTTCTCGTCGAGAAGCCGATCGCCTCCACGCTCGAGGAAGCCGACGAGCTGCTCGAGGTCGCCCGCGCCAGCGGCGCGCTGGTTCAGACGGGGCACGTCGAACGCTTCAACCGGGCGATAAGAGCCGCGCTTCCGTACATAGACTCGCCGCGCTTCGTCGAGAGCGACAGGCTCGCGCCGTTCAATCCGCGCGGCTCCGACGTGGCCGTCGTGCTCGATCTCATGATCCACGACATCGACCTCGTGCGGACGCTCGTGGGCGGCCGTGTCGATACGCTCGCAGCGTCGGGCGTGCCCGTGCTCACTCCTTCGGTGGACATCGCCAACGCGCGGCTCACCTTCGATACCGGCGCGGTCGCGAACATCACCGCCAGCCGCGTCTCGCGAGATCGCGTGCGCAAGCTGCGCATCTTCCAGCAGAGCGGCTACCTCTCGCTCGACCTCGGGCAGGGCACGGGTGAGTTCTACCGTCTGCGCGACGGACTCGATGTAGCCGCGCTCGCGTCGGCACCGCGGCGGCTCGAGGAATACATGGAGCGGGTCCAGCTGGTTCCTCCCGACCACGATGCGGAGCCGCTGCGCCTCGAGCTCGAGAGCTTCGTGGCAGCCACACTGGGACGGGAACCGGTGATAGTGACCGGGGCCGATGGGCGCGAAGCGCTCGCGCTGGCGCTCAGGATCATGAACGAGATCGAGCGTTCGCTTCCGGAGCTCGCCGGGGCAACTTCGCTGCAGGGGGGTGGAGCGCGTCGGGAGAAGCCGGGTGCGTGAAGTTCTGATGGTCGCCGGCGAAGCTTCCGGCGACCTGCACGCTGCCGGGGTCGCGGAGGCGCTCGTTCGCCGCGCGCCTGATATACCGCTCGCGGGAATAGGTGGTGCGCGGATGGAGCGGGCCGGGGTGAAACTCATCGAGCACGCCGACCGGCTGGCTGTGATGGGCTTCAGTGAAGTCGTGCGACACATCCCCAGGCACTACCAGCTTCTCGCAGAGCTGCGCCAACGGATGCGGAGCGGGAGCGTCGGACTCGTGATGCTCGTGGACTATCCGGGCTTCAACATGAAGGTCGCCGCAGCCGCCCACGATGCCGGAGTGCCCGTGCTGTACTACATCACGCCGCAGGTGTGGGCGTGGGGCGAGGGGAGACTCGCGAAGATGGCGCGCACCGTCACGAAGGCCGCCGTCATTCTGCCGTTCGAGGAGGAACTACTCACGAGCCACGGAATCGACGCGACGTTCGTGGGGCATCCGTTGCTCGATCGTGCGGCCGAGCATCTACCCGACCGCTCGGTCGCACGAGTGGAGCTCGGGCTTTCGCCGGACGCGCCGGTACTCGCGCTCTTTCCCGGGAGCCGGGTTCAGGAGATCTCGCGCCATCTCGCGAGCTTCGTCGCCACCGCGCGCGAGCTGCAGCGACGGATCGAGCGACTCGAGGTCATAGTGAGCGTGGCGCCGGGCATCTCACTCGACGCCGCGAGCTGCCCTTTCCGCCAGGTGCACGCCGCGTCGTTCACGGTCTGGCGCGCCGCGGATGCCGCACTCTCGAAGAGCGGCACCTCCACGTTGGAGGCCGCCGTGGCCGGCTGTCCGCTCGTGGTCGCGTATCGCACAGGCGCGCTTAACTACGCGATCGCTCGCAGAGTCGTACGCATCCCGCTGATCGGGCTCGTAAACGTGGTGGCGGGGCGTCAGGTCGCGCCCGAATTCATACAGCACGATCTGCAGCCGCAACGCGTGGCCGACGCACTGGAGCCTCTGCTTTCACGCGGCAGCCCCGAGCGAAACGCGATGCTCGCCGGCCTCGAGGGAGTTCGCGCGCGACTCGGCGAGCCCGGCGCGGCGGAGCGTGTGGCCGAGCTGGCACTCGCTACCATGAAGCGCTGAGGCGATCGGCGAGATGAGCGACGGCGATCGCGGTGAGAGTGCAGGCCGCCTGGCTGGGAGCGGCAATGCGACGGGCGGTAGCGCGACGGGCGGCAGGGCGACCGGCTCCTTCGTGAACGACGAGCGCGCGCGCAAGCGCGCCCGCCGGCGCGCTCGGCGCGTGAAGTGGGCGGTCCGACTCGGCCTTCCGCTGTTTCGCCTCCTCGGATCCACGTGGAGACTTCGCGAGATCAACCGTGCGCCTTCGCAGAAGCTGCGCGACGGCGGAAAGCCGGTGATCTTCGCGCTCTGGCACGGCGAGCTGCTCCCACTCGTGTGGAACATGAGGAACGAGGGAATCACCGTTCTGATCAGCGAGCACGGAGACGGCGAGATCATAGCTCGCGTGGCCGAGGCGCTGGGGTACCACACGGTGCGCGGTTCGACGTCGCGCAATGGGGGGAGAGCGCTGTTGGCGATGTGCCGCACGGCGCAGAACGGCGTGGATGTCGCATTCACGCCTGACGGTCCACGAGGGCCCGCACGAAAGTTCGCGCCCGGCGCCCTGATCGTCGCGCAGCGCACGGGCACGCCCATAGTCGCGCTCTCCGCGGCACCGAGCCGATTCTGGCGCCTGAAGAGCTGGGACGGCTTCGAGGTGCCGAAGCCCTTCGCGACGATCAACGTCGCATTCGGAGACCCGACATACGTCGAGGCGGCCACGCCGCGCGAAGCGACGGAGCAGACGACGCAATTCGAGGCGCTGCTCGATCGGACGGTGGCAGCAGCTCATGGCTGAGCTGCGCGGGGTGGACCGGCTCTGGTATTCGCCCGACGCCCTGTCGCGAGCCGCGCGCACCGCGCTCCTTCCGCTGGAGGCGGCGTACGGCGCGGTGGTGGCGGTTCGCGCCAGGCTGTACGACTCGGGCGTGCTGCGCACCCGACCAGCTCCGATACCCGCGATCAGCGTGGGCAATCTCAGCGTGGGCGGCACGGGGAAAACTCCGATGGCGGCGTGGCTCGTTGGGAGGCTCGCCCGGATGGGAGCCACGCCCGCGGTGGTGCTCAGAGGATACGGCGAGGATGAAACGCTGGTGCATCGTCTGCTGAACGTCGACGCGATGGTCCTGGCCTCCGCCGACCGCGCATCAGGAGTGGAGCGCGCGGCCGCCGCAGGTTGCGACGTGGCCGTGCTCGATGACGCCTTTCAGCACAGGCGCGCGGCGCGGACTGTCGATGTCGTGCTGTTGAGCGCGGAGCGGTGGAGCGAACGGCGGAGGCTCCTTCCAGCGGGGCCGTGGCGCGAACCGTTGTCGGCGCTCGCGCGTGCCTCGCTGGTGGTCGTCACTCGCAAGTCGGCAAGCGCTGAAGCGGCGCGGCATGTAGCGGAGCGCGTGGCGCGGGCCGTGGCTGGCCCGCCCGTAGCGATCGTGCACCTGGCGCCACGCGACCTGCGTTCGCTGATCCAGCGCAAAGAGGCGTCGCCCGGTACGGATTTCGAGACGCTCCAGCTCGATGCACTTGCCGGCAGGCGCGTCCTCGCGATTTCCGCGATCGGCGACCCCAGGGCCTTCGAGGAGCAACTGGCCGCTCTTGGCGCGAGGGTCACCTCCCGTCCTTTTCCCGATCACCACCGCTTTACCCGGCTCGAAATCGAGCGTCTTTCGAAGACCGTGGCCGAACTGGCGCGCACCGACGAAGGCGCTCCGCCTTTGGTGGTCTGCACTTTGAAGGACGCCGTCAAGCTGGCGACGCGCTGGCCTGCTGAAGCGCCGCCCCTGTTGTATGTTTCACAGCGGGCAGAAGTGGAGCGCGGAAGTGACGCACTCGATGCG
>Ga0182744_1002685_pt1 | contig 14427 bp, 12 predicted proteins | sample eDN3rd30CKraftMG_FD_128525 | JGI IMG/M metagenome (GOLD analysis project Ga0182744, IMG submission 128525) | Enriched Miracle-Growth compost microbial communities from Emeryville, California, USA - eDNA 3rd pass 30_C Kraft MG (version 2) (version 2) ...
CGCCGCCTGCCCTCTGGAAGCGTCGTGCATGCTGGAACGGCGAAACAGTTCCGGGCGGTTCATGCGGCTCTCCCGACGGAGGTGCTGCGCTCGATGGCGGAATTGCCGAAGGCGTTGGCTTCGAGGGCTTCGCGCAGTTTTGCGATGAGGAGGGTGCGGTCGAACTTGCCGACGACGTCCTGCATGCCGGCGGCGCGGGCCGCGGCGATGACAGTGGGGCCGGCATAGGCATCGATGGCGATGATCGTCCTGGCGCCGAACCGCTTGTTCTCACGCAGTGCAGCCGCAAGCGCGTAGCCGTTCATGTCCGGCATGTCGATATCAGTGACGGCCGCATCGAATGTAACGCCGAGGTTGACGAGCCGCAACGCTTCGCTGCCTGATTCAACCGCGGTCACATCGTAGCCGGCGGCGGAGATGACAGGAACCAGCAGGTCGCGGAAGAACTGCTTGTCGTCGACAAGAAGAAGATGGAACTTGCGTGCATGGCCACGCTCGAATGCGTCCGGCCGCGCCTTTTTCATATAATAGGCGAGATCGACGATCTCGGTTACCTGACCGTTCAATACCATCGAGCCGATCACCGTTTCGTCTGAGCCGGCGATCTCGATATTGATGCGCTCGTCGACGATATCGACGATTTCGGAAACAATGAGGCCCATGGGCTCGCCGCCGACGCCGATGATGAGAACCGGCCATTGTGGCTGGCTGGCATAATCAGTGTACCAGCAACTGGCGAGCGGCATGATCGAGGCGCCGCGATTGAGCACGCGCATGCCGCCGGCCAGTTCGATTTCCTTCGTATCGATGTTTTCGATACGTGAAACCTGCGACAGCGGCAGGGCTTTCAAAGCGCCGGGGCCGGCGCGGAACAGGATGAGCCGTGTCGGTTCCTTGGTGAATTCGACCGCATCCGGCTGCACGGCAGCACGGAAATTGCTCGACGTGGCCAGGCCCAGAGAGGCTGCCAGTTCGGCGACATCGAGGATGAGAACGACGGTGCCGTCGCCGAGGATCGTATTGCCGGCAAAGCCCGGCACTTTCGCCAGCGAGGCGCCGAGCGGCTTGACGACGATTTCCTGCACATCGGCGACGCTGTCGACGGCTACGCCGAAGGTCGCGGCTCCGGTGCGAAGAATGACGACGAGGCGATCGTCGTCGAGAGCAAATGGTTCGTCTGACAGTCCAAGATGGCGCTTGAGATCGACGATCGGCAGAATCTGGTCGCGCAGATGAATGACCGGCGCGCCCTGCGCCAGGTTCAGCCTCGACACTCCATTGCTTCGACTTGTCACAGCCTCGACGACGGTGTGCTGGGGCAGGGCAAATCGCTGTCCTGCGACGGTGACGAGCAGCGCCGGCGCGATCGCCAGGGTCAGCGGCAGTTTCAGTTTGAACGCGGCTCCGAGGCCGGGGGTGCTGGCGATGGTGATCGAGCCGCCAATGGATTCGACGGTCTGCCGCACGATGTCCATGCCGATGCCGCGGCCGGACACCTGGGTTATCTGCCGGGCGGTCGAGAAGCCGGGGGCGAAGATGAAACGATAGATTTCCTCAGCCGGCATAACGGCGAGTTCCGCCGGCGTGGCGAGACCCTGTTTCAGCACCTTGCGCTGAATGCGTTCGAGATCGAGGCCGCGGCCGTCGTCGGCAATCTCGATGGTGATGTGGCTTGCCTCATGCGTCGCCGACACGCGTATGCGGCCGGTGGCCGACTTGCCCGCCGCCTGGCGGTCCCTGGCGTTCTCGATGCCGTGATCGGCGCAATTGCGGATGATATGAACGAGGGGAGTGCGCAGCACCTCGACGAGCTGCCGATCGAACTCGGTGTCGGACCCTTCGACGATCAGCTCGATCTGCTTGTCGAGCTCGATCGACAAGTCGCGAACCAGGCGCGGCAGGCTGGTGAACAGCTTTTCGATCGGCTGCATGCGGACCTGCATAACGCCGTCCTGCAGATCGGTGGTCACCGCCGACAGGCGCTGCAAGGGAATTGTGTAGTTTTCGTCGTCGCTGCGCCGGGCGATTTCGACGAGCTGGTTGCGGGTGAGCACAAGCTCGGAGACGAGACGCATGATGCGTTCGATCGTGTTGACGGCGACGCGGATGGTCGAGGCCTCCCGGGTCTGGACTTTCGTTGTCGCCATCTGTTCTTTCGAGGCCGGCGCGGGTGCTGCTGCCGGAGCAGCCATAGGATCGGGATTGGGATCGGCAACGGCTTCGGCCATCGTCGGCGCCTGTGCCGGTCCCGCTTCTCTGGCCGACATCGCCAGGCCTTCAAGCGCTTCGATGAGCGCCGTGTCGTCACCCTCGGGCTCCGTGCCGGTTTTCTCCAGGCCGTTGAGAATGGTCTGGACGCGATCGACGGTCGACAGGATGAGCGACACGGCTTCGGGCGCGGCGACGCCTTCGTCGCGAATGCGCGAGATCAGGGTTTCGGCCGCATGGGTGAGATAGCCGAGGCGGCTCAGATCCAGGAAACCGCAGGTGCCCTTGATCGTGTGGATGAGCCGGTAGATGCTGGCGATACTCTCGAAATTGGATGGCTCGCGTTCGAACGCAACGAGCTGCGAAGCCGCTGCCTCGATCTGCTCGTTCGTCTCGGCAATAAATTCGCTTAGAATTTCATCCATTCGGGAACCTGGAGCAAAAATGCCAAAAGCATCGCGCTCACAGTGCACGGAATGGGTTAAGGGGTGGTTCTGATTTTTGCAAAAGCCACCGCCTGGAGGGCATGATCCAAAAAACGGGGCAGCCGGTTTTCGGTCAGATCATGCCCAAAATTTAGTCTTCAGGCAGCAGCCGCGATCGCGGCGGGACGCGCGCCCAGACGCACTTTCTCGGGCGTGACGGAAACTTCAAGCTCCATGTCGCAGGCGCGGGCGACGAGGCCGGTGTAATAGGCCTGGATGCCGTGGGCGTCGATAGAGCCGGTTTCCGGCTCGCCGGCGAGCAGGGCCGGGATGCCGTTGGCCAGGCGCAGGTTGGGGCCCGAGGCCTCGAGCGAGATCGCCAGCGTTTCGTTTTCGCCGGCAATCGCAACGCGCAGCAGGCCGCCGCGCGGGATGGAGGCGGCTGCAATCAGGCAAAGGTTGAGAATCAGCTTGACCTTGTTCTTCGGCATGAGCTGGCGGGTGCCGATCCATTCGAAGGTCATGCGGTCGTCGGAGAGCAGATTGCGGGCCACCTGTTCGGCATCCCCCGTGTCGATAGAAGCGCCGGCGGAGCCGGCCGCGCCGAAAGCGAGACGGCAGAATTGCAGCTTGGCTGAAGCCGTATGAGCGCTCTTCTTGATGAGCTCATTGGCGAATTTGCGCATCTCGGCATCTTTTTCCTCTTCGAGGACTTCGAGGCCGTTAATGATGGCGCCTACCGGGCTGATCACGTCATGGCAGACCTTCGAGCAAAGAAGTGCAGCCAGATCAAGGGCATCGAGCGAGAAGGTGGGCATGTCCAGAGTTCCATTGCGAGCGTTGCTGAGAATTCCGGCAACGGCCGGACGCGTACTGGCAAACTGGCGGCAATCTGGTGAAGATTCCGCTAACGCACAGAGCATTTCCAAGCGAAGTGGCCGCCGGTTCGCATGAAGAAAATGCTATTTTCTAAAGGCCGGACACTTTTTCCGACACGTGGAATCGGAAACAAGCCATGGCCGAATCGATGATCCGACCACTCCTGGAATTGATAGCCGCGCTGCCGGCGGATGGCCAGTGCAAAGGTCGAGAATCAATCCTGATACGACGGGTCCCGGCGGTCGAGCATGCGTTTGAGTGCCGGCCACTCGATCGACCCTTGCGGGCGCACATGGCCCCTGGCGTCGCGCGTGGGCGAGACGGCAAGCTGGCTGTTCGCGCGGGCGACGATCTCGTGCGGCGGCAGGGTGAGTTCGGAATTGCAGGCCATCGCCAGCAATTGCGTGCGGCAGGCACGCTCCAGCCGGAAGATGTTGCTGAACGCCTGGCCGACTGTCTTGCCGACCGCCAACAGGCCGTGATTGCGCAGGATCATGACTTCGCAATCGCCGAGATTGTCGACCAGCCGCTGCCGCTCGTCGAGATCGACGACGACGCCTTCGAAATCATGATAGGCGATCCTGCCCCAGCGCATCGCCGTCTGCGTCAGCGGCAGCAGGCCGCATTTCAGCGCCGAGACCGCCATGCCGGCTTCCGTATGCGTATGCAATACGCAGCCAACATCATGCCGCACACCATGAATGGCGCTATGGATCACATAGCCCGGCAGATTGATCGCATAATCCGGATTGGAATTGGCGATGATGTTGCCGGCCAGATCGACCTTGATCAGCGAGGAGGCGGTGATCTCCTCGTACATCATGCCGAACGGATTGATGAGGAAATGCTCGTCGTTGCGATCCCCTCCATTGCCTGGGACGCGTGCGGAGATGTGGTTGAGGTGCAGGTCGCACATTCCGTAATGGTCGACGAGCCTGTAGCAGGCGGCGAGATCGACGCGCGTCTGCCATTCCGCCGCCGAGATGCCGGCGGCCTTGGTGTCGATGCGCGGCGCGGTGTTCATGAGACCGATCCTTCCTGTTGTGGCTCGGTTTATTGCTGGGGTATTCTGGCATCGGTAATGACCTTGCGCCAGCGCACAAGATCCGCGTCGTAGATGGCCTGCATCGCCTCGGGCGGGCCGGGGCGGGTGTTGATGCCGAGATCGGCAAACATTTTGCTGACGTCGGGCGCGGCCAGCGCCTCGTTGATGGCGCGGTTGAGACGCAGGATGATGTCTTTCGGCGTCTTCTTCTGCACGACGACGCCGTTCCACGAAATCAGCGAAAAGGCGGGGATGCCGCTCTCGGCGACCGTCGGCACGTCTGCAAGGAAAGCCACGCGCTTGTCGGACGAGACCGCAAGCGCACGAAGGGATTTTGATTGGATTTGTCCGATGACGCCGGGCAGGGTTTCGAAGCCGACCTGGATCTGGTTCGACAACAGGTTGGAGGTCACGTCGCCTGTGGTGCGGAAGGGAACGGTCGGAACGCTTAGGCCCGCCATCGAGGAAAACAGCAGTGCTGCTAGATACTGCGCACTGCCGACGCTGATCGTGCCGATGTTGAAGGTCGCCGGGTCGGTCTTGGCCCGCGCGATCATATCGCCGATCGATTTCAGAGAGCTCTCGTTGTTGGTGACGATGACGAAATCGAAGACGCTGATGGTAGCCACGCTGGCGAAATCGTTCGACCAGTCGTAGGGCACGGATTTGAACAGCGACGGGGCGATGGCGTTCTGGCCGCTGACCAGCAGCAAGGTATGTCCATCGGCTTCGCCGCGCGCGACGGAAGCAGCCGCGCTCATGCCGCCAGCGCTCGGCATGTTCTCGATCACCACCGGCTTGCCGAGCGAGAGTGCCATTTTCTGCGCGACGGCGCGTGCCGCGACATCGCCAAGGCCGCCCGGTCCAAAGCCGACGACGAATTTGAGCGGGCGGGAGGGAAAGTCAGCGGCCTTGGCAGAGGTGCCGGCAAGAATAGCGAACAATGACAAGAAAACGCTGGCCCGCATGGATTTTTTCACATTTCCCTCCCTGGCGACGATGCAAGAATATCGAATCTACTTGATGAAATACTTGAACATGTCGTCGAGTTGGGCCTTCGTCAGGGGCTTGGTGATGAACTTCAGCGCCAGAGCATCCTGCATCGCCTGATCGAGACCGGACAGCCGTTTCAGATCAAGGCTGCGGCGCGAGTAAAACTGATCGCGCGCGATCGTCACCTCCTTCAGCGGCAGATCGTAGAACTTGGCGAAGACTTTGACGGCGTCGTCGCCCTTGTACATCCAGTCGAGCGTCTCGCCATAAGCGGCAAGGAAACGCTTGAGCACGTCGGGCCGATTGGTGATGAACTGCAGATTGGCGGCATCCAGACGCGCCGTCATATTCCGGTATTCCGGGATGTCGCTGTAACGGCCCACGATCCGGATTTTCTTCTGTTCGATGAGATCGATGCCGAACGGCACCGCGCCCCAGCCGATGTCGATCTGTCCGGACATGACCTGCGCATAGGTCGCCTGCGATGTGCCCGTGGGAACGGCCTTGATATCGACGCCGGACTGTTTGACGAGCGTCAAGGTTGCCAGGTTGGACGATGAGCCGAGCGCCGAAAAGCCGATGGTCTTGCCGGCGGCCTCCTTCAGGGACTTGATGGGCGAATTGGCCGGCACATACCAATAGATGTCCTTGGCGCCGGTGATGGATGAGGCAATGGGCCGGATCGGAGCATTCTTGGCAAAGGCCGCCATGATAGCGGTGGTGCCCGTGGCAACGGCGATATCGACACTGCCGGAGATCAGGGCCTGCATGGTTTCGCCGCCGCCCGACGTGTAGAGCACTTCCGTCTTGATGCCGTGTTTGGCGAAAATGCCGGCTTTCTGGCCGATATCGGCAGGGGAAGTTTCCCAACTGCCGCGCTGGGGAACGGCGACCTTGACGACGTCCAGGTCCTTGTTCTGCGCTGCTGCCGGTGTCTGCCAAAGCGCTGCAACAGCCAGGCCGCAAGTCACGCCAATTGCAAGCACGCCGGTGGATCGTGTCGCCATCTGTCCCTCCCAATATGTGCGGCCGCTTTCGAGGCGCGGTCCGGGGGGAAGTCTGCCCAGTTTTGAGCAGTTCGTCGAGCCATGAATTGGAAGCCGACCGTCAGGCGATCCAAAGGGATCGGGAAAACGCTACAGGACGATCGGCAGCGGGCCGCGATCCTTCAGGGTTTCCAGGACAAAGCGGGAGGTGATCGATTTGGCGGCCAGGGTCGCGGCCAGGCTATGATAGAGCAGATCGAACTCGGCATGATTGCGCACGGCGAGGCGCAGTTGGTAGTCGATATCGCCGGCGAGCCGGAACACTTCGACGATTTCGGGAAAACGATCGATCGCCTGCCGCAGCGTGTCCTGGCTTTTCTGCGAATGATCGGCCAGTTGAACGGAGACGAGCACGGTCAGCGGCAGGCCGATGCTCGCTGCATTGATGAGCGCAACTCTGCCGCGGATGACCCCGTCGCGTTCGAGCCGTTGAATGCGGTTCCAGCACGGCGTCTGGCTCAGGCCGACGCGGCTGGCGATCTGGGCGATCGGCGTCGAAGCGTCATCCTGAAGGATGGTGAGAATCTTGCGGTCGATCAGGTCGAGCTGCTGCTTGCGCGCAGGGCGGATGAGGTCGGCGGTTTTCTCAAGCATTAATCCCTCGCATCCCGGGGAGCCTCGTGCATTGCATTGCACCGCTCGGCGCCGCGCAAATAACACAAGAAACATGGATTATATCTTATCTCACTTTTCTTATCAGGTTAATATCAATCTTCGATGAGGCAAAGGGAAACTTCTTTCATAACAAATGGGCGGTAGAGAATATTTTTTCCCGCGCCCGGAATCAGGCCCTTTGGGGAAGCTGAAACCGGCTTTCCGGCTGTGATCGGATGACAATTTCCGGTCGGATGTATATGCCAGTTCGTACAGTCAACCTTAGCCTCGCCCCCGAACCTGGCGGAGGCCCGCAACGCAACAGAAACCGCAGGAGGAAGCGATGGATGACGAGCCCCGTGTCAAAAAAGGCGGCGCACAGCCGGCTGAAGTAGGCCACAATTCGGCGATGCTCGAAGAGAAGCGCGCCAGCCTTTACCACAGCAAGAAGGATCGCGTGTTCGTGCGCGGCATTCAGGGCGAGTACAACGTCAAGCAAGAGCTTGATCGGCTCCGCTCCGTGCCGCGCGTGCGCAAGGCCAAGGAAATCGGCTTTATCGACGGGCCACAGGCGTTCAGCCGCCATTACGTCGAGCCGAAGGACGGCATCACCCAGACCTTCCACATGCACCTGGAAGAATATGCGCCCGGCGCCTCGTCGCAGAAGCATGGCCATGTCAACGAGGCGGCTTTCTACATCCTCGACGGCGAAGGCTACGAGATCCACGACGGCGTGCGTTACGACTGGAAGGCTGGCGACATCGCCATCGTGCACAACAATTGCGTGCACCAGCATTTCAACGCCTCCAAGACCAAGCCGGCCCGCGCGCTCGTGATCAAGACCAAGCCGATGTATCTCTTCCTCAACATGCTGTTCCAGAAGACGGTGAAGGAACGCCCCGTCGAGGCGAGCGTCGAGGGCGAGGGCTTCGAGCCGCGCGAGATCGAGGAAGATTTCAATCATCCCAAGGGAGGTTACTGATGGCCTGGGGTGAAAGCGCCGCCTGGCTCGAGGGCCAGAACAACGAGCGCCTCTATCAGCGCCTGCTCGATGAAGCGCAGGATGCGCCGTCGCGCAATGCGCGCCGCAAGAAGATCGTGCGTCCCAGCGAAATGCCATGGGAAATGTCGCGCCAGGGCCTGCTCAAACATCTGATGAACGAGCAGATGAACACGCGCATCGAGACCGTCGACGCCTATATGCAGATCATTCCGCCGGGTTCGCGCTCCGGCAAGCATCGGCATCTTGCCGAGGAATGCGTCTATGTGCTCGAAGGCCGCGGCTACGACATGCATCAGGATTGCGACGTGCAGATCACCGATGTGTTCGAATGGACGCCGCAGGACGAGGTGAAGAAGCTGGAATGGGAGGCGGGCGATTACATCTACATTCCGCCGAACACGATCCATCAGCATTTCAATGCCGATCCGTCCCAGCCGGTGCGCCTCATTTCCTCGACCGCGCGCATCTTCCGCCAGATGGGGCTTAACACGCTCGACCAGATGGAAGACGCGCCGGAGTACGATCCCAAGATCGTGCTGACGGAGCAGATCGTGCGCGAATTCCTGCGCGGTGAGCGCAAGGGCAAGGGATTGTAGGCTGAAGGGCTGCCGCCTCACCGTCATGCCCGCGCTTGTCGCGGGTATCGACGCGGTGGAGGACGCAAGGCTGCGGAGATCATCGACCATGCCATACAAACGCATCGATCATGTCGCCCTTGACGTCGCCGATCTCGCGAGATCCGTTGCCTTCTATGAGCATCATTTCGGCTTCCGGAAATACAATGACTACGTGACGCCGGCCGGGCTTGAGATCGCCTATCTCAAGCTCGGCGACACGGTGCTCGAACTTGTCGGCGAGAACCGTGCGCCGATGCAGGGCTTTCATTTCTGTCTGATCAGCGACGAGTTCGATAATGCGGTCGCCGCATTGAAGGCAGCCAACATCGGCGTCGTCACCGAGCCACACAAGACCGGCGCGCGTGAACCTGGCGAAGAAAACTGGCGGCGCGTGGTGTTTCGCGGCCCCGACGGCGAGCACATCGAGATCCGGGGATAGGTCTCTCAGCGGTCGTTGCGCGCAATCCACTTCGCCGCTGCTGCGCCCGCCGCAAACCCTGTCGAGAAACAGGCTTGCAGCAGATAGCCGCCGGTGGGCGCTTCCCAATCGAGCATTTCGCCGGCAACAAAAACGCCCGGCATGCGCGTGAGCATCAATCCACGGTCGACCTCGTCGAAGGAGATGCCGCCGGCGCTCGAAATGGATCTTGCGATCGGACGCGGCCGTTTGAGTTTCAGCGGCAGATGTTTGATGCGTGCGGCGATGAGTGCCGGCTCTGCGGGCAAGGGGCCTGCCTCGCGCAGCAGCGCGGTCGCCTGGGGTGTCAGGCCGGCAACCTTGCGCAGAAAATTCGACAGGGAAGCCTTGCCGCGATCGACGGCAAGTTTGGCGGCGAGCGCTGCGGCACTGACATCCGGGCGCAGATCGAGAGACAGCATGGCCGATCCGTCCTGCGCGATGGCCTCGCGCAGCGGACCTGACAGGGCGTAGATGGCGCCACCTTCAAGGCCGTAGGTGGCGATCATTGCCTCGCCGCGCACCGTGCGTTGCCCGAACGACAAAGCGACATTCTTCAGCGGCGCGCCGGCGAAGCGCTGCACTTGCGGCGACCAGCCGATCTCGAAGCCGCAATTGGAAGGCCGCAGCGGTGCGACGATAATGCCGGATGCGGCGAGCGCCTGCGTCCAGCCGCCGTCCGAGCCCAGGCGCGGCCAGGATGCGCCGCCGAGCGCCAGTACGACGGCGTCCGCCGCTACCGGGATCTGTGCGCCCTGCGCATTGGTGAACAGCACGCCGCCCTGGGCATCGAAGCCCTCGAAGCGATGGCGGTATTGCACGCGTGCGCCAAGGCTCTCCAGCCGGCGCAGCCAAGCGCGCAGCAAAGGCGAAGCCTTGAAACTTTCCGGGAAAACACGGCCGCTGGAGCCGACGAACGTGGGGACGCCGAGATCGGCGCTCCAGGCGCGCAGCGCCTCGGGCGGAAACGCTTCGATGAACGGCCGCAGGTTCTCTCCCCGCTCGCCATAGGCCCGCACGAACCGCTCCAGCGGCTCGCTATGGGTCAGGTTGAGGCCGCCGCGCCCCGCAAGCAGAAATTTGCGCGCCAGCGAGGGCATGCGGTCATAAACTGTGACATGTATGCCAGCGTGGGCCAGGGTTTCGGCAGCCATAAGGCCCGCCGGGCCGCCGCCGATGACGATCGCAGTGCCGGAATGAGGGTGAGACATCGACGACCCTTAGAGCTTTTTCGGCTCTGGGGAAATCAGAACCGAAAAGCTCCAGTTTGTTTTGGCGCATTTTCTTCACGCGAGCAGGGGGCCACTTCGCTTGAAAATGCTTTCGTGCCGTTCAGCGCCGCGTGCTATCCCTGTCGCATGAACCAGCATGCAAAACGCCGTCACCAGTCGGCCCTTCGCGATCTTCCTGCCGAGACACCGGAACCGGCTGAAGCGACGCCGCGCCGGCCGCTTGCCACGCCGGAGGCGGGCCTGCGGCGGTATGTGGTCGACGAGGCCGCGGCGGGCCTGCGGCTCGACCGCTATCTCGCCGGTCTTGCCGATGTGGCCGGCGAGGCGCTATCGCGCACACGCATCCAGGCGCTGATCGAGGACGGGCTCGTCAGCGTCGACGGTCGCATCGTGAACGATGCGAAAGCCAAGGTGCGCATCGGCCAGACCATCGCCGTCGATGTACCCGAGGCGGTGCCGGCAGAGCCGATGGCAGAGAATATTCCTCTCGATGTCGTCTTCGAGGACGAACATCTCATCATCATCGACAAGCCGCCGGGCCTCGTCGTGCATCCTGCCGCAGGCCATGAGACGGGCACGCTGGTCAATGCGCTGATCGCCCATTGCGGCGATTCACTGTCGGGCATCGGCGGCGTCAAGCGGCCGGGCATCGTCCACCGCATCGACAAGGACACGTCGGGCCTGCTCGCTGTGGCCAAGACCGACGCCGCACACCAGGGCCTGGCGGCGCTGTTTGCCGATCATGGCCGCACGATGACTCTGGATCGTGAATACCTGGCACTGGTCTGGGGCGTGCTCCGCCGCCTCAGCGGCACGGTGGATGCGCCACTCGGCCGTCATCCGGTGCACCGGGAGAAGCATGCTGTCGTGCGTGGAGATCGTGGCCGCGAGGCGATCACGCACTGGCAGGTCGAGGAGACGTTCAACGGTGTCCATGGTACGCCGGTCGCCAGCCTCGTGCGCTGCCGGCTCGAGACAGGGCGCACGCATCAGATCCGCGTGCACATGGCCCATCTCGGCAATCCGATCCTCGGCGATGCGCTTTATGCCGGCGGCTTTCGCACCAAGGCAGGCCTTTTGAACGAAGCGGCGCGCCCGCTGCTCGAAAGCCTGGGGCGGCAGGCGCTGCACGCGGCGCGCCTCGGCTTCGATCATCCCGTCACCGGCGAACCGCTGTCGTTCGAGAGCGAGCCACCGCAAGACATGATGCAGCTGATCGAGGCGCTGAGAAGCGCTTAGACTTTCGACGTCCCGATCTTTGCCGAATGGTCGCCTTACAGCGTTTTCGAGCGAAGTTGTCGGTTCGCGTGAAGAAAACGCGTCAAAATAAAAAACTAGAGCTTCGGTTCTGATTCTATCAGAATCGAAGCTCTAGAGATCGACATTTCCGCGATAGTTGGCGACGCACCGTTTGACGGCGCGGCCTTTCCCTGGTCAGGGCCCTATGGCTAGCCGGATATCATCCTGATCGTGGACCTGGACATAGCGCGGACCGACGTTTCGGAACCGACCGCTCGTCACTGTGACAATATCGTCGAGCGGCAAGGCTTTGGCGTCAGCCTCGGGGCGCGACAAGAAAAGTTCCGCCTGGAACAGGCCGTCTGCCTCGAAGCCCGAGGTGTCGATGCCGCGCTGCTTGAGGGAATTGAGACTGCGCTCGAATTCCATTTCATCTCGGAAGCGGCGCTGAACGAAAGTTGATCCGGCTAGTTTCTCGGTGACCAGCCCGCGCTCCGCAAAGGTTTCAATGAAGTCACTGTAAGGAAACATCCTCAGTACGAACGAGATGATCCAAGGTGGCGTTGTGACTGCGTCGAGGATCGCCCGATAAGTCTGATCAGTGACGTAGCCGATCGCTCCGGTTGAAAGCAACACGTTGGCTGGCGCGATTATCGCTGCGTCCTGCGCCGAAAGCGGAGCGGACTCCAGATCCACCGCTATGCCGTCGACATGAAGTCCCACAGCGTTGGCATAACGAATGGCGGCTTCGGATATGTCGACGCCGATGAAGCGACCGACGCCAATTTCCGGCCAGCTTGAATAGAAACTACGATCGAGGCGAATGACTTCGTCAGCATCCAGTTTCATCATTTCGCGGCGGGCATAGCGTTGCTGCAAGCTTGCGAAATTGACGGGAAAGCGGTGGATAGCGGCGTTGATTCCGTAGGAGCAACCAATATCGAGAATGGTATTCTCGTCGCCGTAGTACTGAGATCGTGCGTCGAGTATTTGCCGGATCACCGGTTCGGCCACATCCGGAATCATGTAATCGAGCGAACCGAGGACCGAAAAATAAGATCTTGGATCGTTCATTGCATAGATATCGTCAAATATCGCCTTGTTCCGGTTAATCCTGGCAATGGTTTCAGACAATATTACATCCCCCGTTCTGATGTGTGTTTGCGACGATGATCGTCTCCAGATTGTCGTGGAGCGATGTACCTAGTCTATGGAGGCCATTTTTTCAACCCAACGGCCAAATGATTGATTCCTTGGCGGAAGAGTTGCTGTCCTAATGTATCGACGCGGCGTGTTTGATCATCCGGATACTGTAGCGGCCGTGCTCTTTCATTCTTGAGATCAATCTTGCCGTATCGCTTCCTCACGATACCGACCAGACGCTGCACGCGATGGTCCTGCCCTATGGACTTGGCCAATAGACTTGCCCAATAGACTTGGCCCATACACTTGCCCAAAAGAATTGAGCGGTAGCTGTTCGCTATGCGGCGCAGCTACGTTCAACATGGTCGAAATCCGGCCGCGGCCGCCGACGGGTTAAGTCGCCGTGGCATATTTCGCTTTTCTCGCCACGTGAGCGCAGCTAACCTGTCGCTGCAACTAGCAACCAGAAAAATTTGGAAACGTGGGATGGGTCTGGCGCATTCGGAACACTCCAATCCAGAGACGTCGGGCGAGGTCGCCACCGGCACGCGCATCGTGCGTCGTGACGCAGGCGCGCGACCGCAGAAGGTGACATGCGACATCTGCGTCGTCGGTTCCGGTGCTGCCGGCATTTCGGCAGCGATCGAGGCGGCACGGCTCGGCCGCAGGGTCGTGCTGGTGGATTCGCTGCCGGTGCTCGGCGGGCAGGCCGTCAATTCGATCATAGGCACGTTCTGCGGCCTCTATTCCAATGGCGACTACGGCTATCAGTTCACTCATGGCATCGCCGATGACATCCTTCGCGATCTCGGCGCGCAGGATAAGGCGCTCTATTATCGGCACGGTCCGGTGACCACGGTCGTCTATTACGACGAGATCGCGCTTGGCCGCTGGGTCGAGGAGAGCGTGCGCACGTCGGGCATCGTCACCATTCTCGGCGCCATCATGCGCGGCGTCGTGCGAGACGGCCGTCGCGTGAAGGCGCTGGAACTCGCGACGCGCTATGGCGATGTGATCGTCGAGGCGACGGGCTTCGTCGATGCTTCGGGCGATGCGGCGCTGGCCTGGCTCGGCGGCTTCGCCTGCCGCGAGCCGGAAGGCCAGCCGGTGTTCGGCACGCAGATGGTCGTCGTCGAGAACATCAACGAGGCCGCGCATCCGACGCGCGCGCAACTGGCGGCGAAGATGGAAGAGAAGGGCGACGCCTACGGGCTGGTACGCCGCAATTGCGTCTCCTTCGTCATTCCCGGCCGCAACATTGCCGTGCTCAACATGACGCATACGGAAACGCCTCTCGAACCGCTTGCCGCCTCGAAATCGACGCTGGAAGGAAAAGCGCAGGCCGATGTCTCGGTGCGATTTTTGATGGAGCAGTTTCCCGACTGTTTCGACCAGGCGAAAGTCCGCAGCTATGGCATGCCGGGCATCCGGCAGACGCGCTGGATCGTCGGTCGCCATCAGTTGACGCTCGATGAGGTGCGGCGCGGCTATCGCCATCCCGACGCCATCGGCCGCACCGCCTGGCCTGTCGAGTTGCATGATACCG